>Ga0182744_1001091_pt1 | contig 24280 bp, 23 predicted proteins | sample eDN3rd30CKraftMG_FD_128525 | JGI IMG/M metagenome (GOLD analysis project Ga0182744, IMG submission 128525) | Enriched Miracle-Growth compost microbial communities from Emeryville, California, USA - eDNA 3rd pass 30_C Kraft MG (version 2) (version 2) ... | reverse complement strand
GAAGCCATCCACACCGAACTCGGCCGGCACCGCGCGCCAGGGCTGATCGCGGCGCACGATACGGTCGAAGCACCCGAAGAGCTCCCGCACATAGGTTTCCGCCTGCGTTTCGTCCCAGGTGTCGCGGGTATAGACGTAGATCTCGTCGAGGCGTTGCCCGGCCATCGCCGAGACCGTGAAGCCGGTCATATCAGCCCCGATGGTTGCGCGCGATCACAGCGTCCGCATCGAGCAGCGCATAGCTGGATTGGGGCGCGGCGAAGGCCCGGGTCAGCTCGGCCTTGAGCCGGTCGAACTGCTCGGCTTCGGTTCGCTCCTTGTCGCGGCGGATCAGGTCGCGGATATATTCGCTGACATTCTCATAAGCACCTTGGTCACCGACATTGGCGGCGACGAAATCGCCCAGCGCGCCGCCGATGCGAACATTGAGGGTCATGGGCTTGTTCATGTGTCTCAATATAGTGGAAGGATGTGGACGTGCAAGCCGCTTTGCGCGGGACGAGGCGAATTGTCGATCAGTCGCTCAACCATGCAGCAGCGGTCGGGCGGGTCGCGCGAACAGAGCGGCCGTCCTGAGGCTTGGAATCACTCGTTGATGCCCGCCGGTCGTTCATATGGATGAACCGGCTTCCCTGAGATGTCGGGAAGCCGGAATTTTCAAATTTCAGTCCGTTCGGACAGCGTCAGAGCGTCATCAATATCCACACCGAGGTAGCTGACGGTGTTTTCGATGTTGGTATGGCCGAGCAGGATTTGCGCAGCGCGAAGATTGCCCGTGGCTTTGTAGATCAGCGAAGCCTTCGTTCTTCGCATCGAGTGCGTGCCATATTCCCGCTTGTCGAGACCAACAGTTGACACCCATTCGTCCACGAGACGCGCATATTGTCGTGTACTCAAATGACCAAGGCAATCGATCCGGCTCGGGAATACGAAGTCGCGGATCGCCCCGCCGCGCCGATCAAACCACGCTTTCAGGCTCTTGCGTGCCTCGGACATGATCTCGAATTGCACTGGTCGGCCAGTCTTTTGCTGGATGACCGTCGCGCGATCGCGAAATGAGCCCGCACTCATCAGGTCGCCTATCCTGATCTTGACCAGATCGCAGCCGCGCAATTTACTGTCGATCGCGAGATCGAACGGGGTCCGGTCGCGCAAACGCCTGTGTTCGTCGAGATAGAAACGGATCGCCCAGATATCGCGCGGCTTCAGCGGGCGCTTTGGCCCCACATTTTGCCCTGCATTCCAGGGGTGCCGATCATGCATGGCTGGATCTAGGTCTGAATGTCCCATGATAGTTCTCCAATGGCCAAATTGACCATAGACGAGCTATCACCCTTGAATGTACGCAGGAGAATGTTATAACGATTGTATGAACGCAACCGTAAAGATCACCAAAATAGGCAACTCCGCTGGCGTTGTTCTGCCCAAGGAACTTCTTGCCAAGCTGCGTGCTGGCATAGGTGATACGCTTTATGTGTCGGAATCCCCTGATGGCATTCGCATAACGGCTGCCAATCCTGAATTTGAAGCCAGGATGGCAATGGCGGAGCAGATTATGCGCGAAGATCGTGACATACTGCGCGTACTAGCCAAGTAAATGCCTGAAAACAGGGAACCGGTCTGGATCGAGGCCGAGCTTGCGCTCGCTATCCATGATCGTCAATTAGCCGAGCATGGCGGCCCTATAGGTCTAAGGGATCCTTCAGCACTGGAATCGGCGCTGATATGGCCCCGCAATCAATGGGTCTATGGCGAGGTGAACCTCTGCGCCCTTGCCGCTGCATATGCTTACGGCATTTCACGCAATCATCCTTTCACGGACGGTAACAAGCGAACAGCATGGGTGCTCGCGCGCCTGTTCCTGGCTCTGAATGATATTCGTATCACTTTCGAGCCACGGGATGCCATTCGAATAATGCTGTCTCTCGCGGATGGCGGACTAAATGAAGTGGATGTAGCTGATTGGTTCAAGGATAAGTTGACGTGAGCCGCCGACAGAGCGGTCCTACAGCGGCACAGGTCAATTCCCTGATTGCTGACATACGTTCAGGGCCGCATTAGCTCTCTGGTTGTGATGCGAGCTAGCAACTGCCCAGCCCGAACTGGACCTCTACCGCCCCACACTTTGTTCTTCGTTCGTTCCGTTCTAGCGACTAATTCATGGATAATGCGGAGCGCAAAGCGTGACTGAGCAAGACGACGAAGCCTTTCTGGCGAGTGTGGAAGCAATGCTGGCGGCCGAAGGTATGGCAGAGGCCGCCGAGCTGCTACGTGAGGCGGATACAGATGTCGTCGAGACCGGTTATGACAATTGGAATGGCGGCACTCGCCTTTATACGGTTTTCCTCTCGATTGATCCGGCAAGCTTCGGTCGACTAGGCACCAAGCGCGCGACACTGGAGGAGCAGATCACCGCCCGGGTGAAGCTGGTGTACGAACAGGACGACAATTCCTGGTTTAGCGCGACTATCCGACCGCGTATTCAGCCACGACCCGACTGGCGCACGGCGCCTGCCGCAGTGTCGAGACGTGTCCGGCGCAACATCATTGATGGTCTCAAGGTCGACAATATCCCCTGGATGGGTACGCTCGAAGATGTCGAGTTCCTCCAGAGACTCTGGGATCTTGAGGCGATGCCCTCGACCGATAGCCGCTACAAGGATGCCTCCGGCGATATCTGGCAACATCGCTGGAACAATCATGACTGGGAGGATAATTGGATTTTCGAGGACAAACGCTTTGATCTGATCGATGGCCCTGCGGATCGTTTCCTCGCCTTTCTTGCTGAGATGGTCCACCCTGTCGTTCGACCCGATCGCAACCAATCGCTTGAGATGGTGCGCGCGTTCAACGACCAGCTGCGGGCCGAAGGCTGGATGCTGGTCGAGGTCGAGAAAATTGCGGGGCGCCCGCGCTTTGTTGCGCAGGCGATCGGCGAGATGGGCGGGCGCTCGGTGATGCGTGCACGTTCGGTCGCGGACGCGCTCGATGCTGGCTGGATGCAGAAGGAGATCGAGCGGCTTGAAAATGCGGTTGATCGCGACCCCGCGCTCGCCATCGGCACCGCCAAGGAACTGGTTGAAAGTTGCTGCAAGACAGTGCTGACCAAGCGCGGCGTAAGTTATGCATCGAGCGCAGACCTGCCGACGCTAACCAAACTGGTAGCGAAAGAGCTAGGCTTGGTACCCGAAGGCATTACCGATGCCGCCAAGGGCGCAGAGACGATCAAGCTGATCCTGCGTAATCTAGCGGCCTTGACCCAATATCTAGCTGAACTTCGCGGGCTTTATGGGTCGGGGCATGGCCGCGACGGTCGCCATCGTGGCCTGCAGCCGCGACACGCACGTCTCGCTGTCGGCTCCGCGGTCTCGTTTATCGATTTCGTGACTGAAACTTTTCGAGAACGCCAGTTCCGAGAGGAAGCGGTCGCTGCGCCGACTGCGGCTATGGCGGCGCCGACAACCGCGAAGCCTGGCAGACGGTAACCGCCGACATTCCAGACGTTCAGACCGCTCAAAACGGCTCCCTAAAACTTCCCTTTGTTCATCAGACTGTCGAGGCATAGCGATCGACCAACCTTGGGACTAACTGTCGCTCCCGGACACAGCAGCTGTCGGTTGCAAACCTCATCTCGAATCCTAGAGGGCAGCGATCGGCTTTCCGAAACCTACCAGTGCATTTTCGTAGGCGATGGTTGAAATGGAGTTGCCATAAGCGACCATCCGTTGCCCGTCGGGCGTAGGAACGCCGATGCTATAGGAAAGTGCGCGAGGGGCTACACGAGACCGCCGAGCAGACTCATGAAGTTTGCTTTGTACGTGGGCCAAGACGCCTTGGCAAACACGCCAGACAGTTTCTCTCTGATTACTTCGTCTGTCCCTTGGCTGCGCATTTTCAAATAATCGGTCAGCTCATCTACAATGGCTTTCGCCGCCTTCCTTTGGGAGAGGCCTTCAAGAGTTGCATCGTATTTCATTAGAATGCTTCTCACATGCAGTTGATTGTCTCCAAATCTTTTGCGCAGAGCTTGTTCAAAGGCCACAGGATTGCCGCCAGCAAGCTCCATCAGCCCGACCTCGGGAGTGAATGGTAGAAATGCGATCTGCTTCCTCAGTTCATCATATTTTGCCAATTTGCTATGATTGTTTGCTTTTTTCCAAGCTGAAATCACTTCAGACGAAACATCCATGTCTAGCACGGCCATTTGCTTGATCGAAGCCGGAAGCACGGAACGATTGCGGTCCAAGAAGCCGATCACTTCGTTGAACCCTCCCACAGGTACGATCTTCGCCGATGGACGAAGGGTGGGGTCGGTGTATTTCTCATTGACAAAAAGCTCGTAGAACGAGTTCAGGAAATCTCTGGCTAAGAGATCCTCCACATATAGCATGAGGTCAGGAAGGGCTTCTTCGTCCGACGCGATGTTGCCGATGGCGTATGTTGGGAAGCAGCCCACAATCGGTCTGATCTCGCCATCGTCCTGTTTCTCCAGATAAATGATGTGGGAACGGTCGATTGTCTTGAGCAACGTAACGGAGTGGGTCGAGAAAATAACCGTCAGAAATTTAGCTTTGGCTTGCTGCTCTAGATAACGAAGCAACTCAACCTGCGCCCTCGGATGCAAAGCCATTTCCAGTTCGTCGACGATGATCATGCTGTTGTTCGCTACGTTCTTCAACAAACGCAGCAGTTTAAGAACGCACAATTCGCCAAGGCTGAAGTGCTTTTCCGAGTGATAGGTCTGGGGTGACGTGCCCAACGCCAAGACAAAGGCATCATTGCCGATGCCTCGGGAAAGATTGATTGTACGCAAATTCGAGAACTTGTTGGTCTGGAAGATTTGGTTGGCGGCAGCGATGATTTGCTTGTCGACCGTTTTCACATGTCGCGTGTCAAAATCCTCGGGCCTCGGCGTTATGCGATCCGCCGTTGCGCCAATGTAGGTGATTGAGGGATATCCGAAGTTCTGGAACAGATGTGACGCGCTGCGGGGCCTTGGGGTCCAACGCTCGCCCCGATAGGCGTACTCGACTTTGGAACCGTTCACTTCGTAGGTCACGGTTCCCGTTGCATGGTTGTCGAGGCGATCAGAACGCAGGGACGATGGGAAGTGCACGGGAAAGGCATTGCGATTTCCCAATCGCCGAATGCAGGCCAGGAGAGAGGTCTTCCCTGCTCCATTGGCGCCGGTCAACAGCCACACACCTCTGTCAGGAATAGGGAAGTTTAAGCGCTGAATATTGCGCAAATTGCAGATTTCGATTGAGCCAGGCATCCGTTCCCCAAACAATATTTCCGAGGCAAGAAACATTCATAACTGCAAATCTGCTAAAAGTACTAAAATTATCCGAGCCCACCAGCGCAGCAAGCGGGCGCAACGCTGCGGGGCACTTTCAGACTTGCAAATGGCCGCCCCTCGCGTGAGCGGCCATTCCCGCATTGGCCTTGGAACGTCATTATTCGGCATCGCGAACATAGCGGCCGTTCGGGGTCCTCTGTGCTGACACCGATACCTGACATTCGTGAAGTGGGAAAACAGGGATATGGACGAAAACATTTGGCCAGTGATTCGCCATTCTTCTTTATCAACTGTTGATAAGATGCTATGCTCCGTCGTGATTGGAGACCATGGCATGATCAGTGCAGACCTCGGACAACAGCTGGAGCAGTTCGTCTCAAGTCTCGTCGCAACGGGACGCTATAATTCGAAAAGTGAGGTTTTGCGCGAAGGCGTCCGATTGATTCATGATCGGGAAACCCGTTTGGCCGCCCTGGATGCTTCTATCGCTCGAGGCCTTGCTGATGCTGATGCTGGTCGAACCACATCAGCCGAAAATGTCTTTGATCGACTGGAAGCAAAATACCGTGCGCTGGATGCCACCGATAAATGATCGTCCATCTGACGGCTGAGGCCGAGCATGATCTTGAGACGATTGGTGATTACATCGCACGTGACAATCCAGCGCGAGCACTGAGCTTCCTGCAGGAACTGCGTGCAAAGTGCCTTGGTCTGGCTGATATGCCGGAACGCTTTCCGTTCATCCCGCGCTATGAGGCCGCAGGTGTACGACGGCGTGTTCATCGGGATTATCTGATATTTTACAGGGTTGAACGGGAGAAAGTGGCCATCCTTCACATTCTTCATGGTGCACAGAACTATAGTGCGATCCTCTTCCCGTCCTGAACCGCCAACTTAGCGGTCATTCTCTGGCTCAGATTAGCTCATCGATACCTGCCGTACATTCATAGATGCGTGGGGCGTGAATGGTCGACGCCGGACTGGCAGCCTTCAGATCGCAACTGAGCGAAACGTACCTTGAATATCAATGGGGAGTCTGGATGACCTAAAAGTCTTCCTCTTCATCCTTCTTGTCGGACAAGAGGCGAAGCGCAATTTCGCGCGCACGCCGTGTGTCGGGAAGTGGGTCGCTGGCGATCGCATTGTCCCATGCTACGTGCATCGGCACATCGCCACGTCCTTGCTCCTGCATGATCGTAACGAGAAACGCCGCATAAAATCGGACCATAAACGGGTCATATTCTGGATGAGCGGCTGGGACGGCCGTATCTGTCTCGGATAAGATGAGCATGAGCCCTAGACTCAGCATGTCGTCTAAACTGTCGGGAATCCGTTCAGGCGCCACCCTCATCACATGGGCCATAAGGCGCAGTATCCGCGCCAACGAGCCGAGCCTGCGAGCGACCACCGATTGCACAAATTCGGTCCAGATAGCCTTCTCGAGTCGCGCTTCACATTCACCAAACAGAACGAGTTGATCTGCGAAGACACCGACTGTGACGATATCGTCTCCTCCCGATTGCGCGAGCAGCTGGCGGACATGCGCAATTGCAGTATCAACGTCCATCAGCTCTCCCGCGACCAGAGCTGGGATCATGGGTTCCCTTCGAAAGGGATAATTTTCAAGCGCTGCGAGGTTCGTCAGTGGCGCCTTCAGTTCTTCGATTCCCACGCTGCGGCGCGCCAAGGCGGCTGCCGCACGCGCAGTGCAGTCGACGAGTTCAGAGCGGTTTTCGCGAAAGAACTCAGGGTAGCGGGGGGCGGGACCATGATCGACAATGAATTTGTGAAGTCGTGCTATCTGGACGCGCAGCTGATCCTTTCCAACCAAGAGCGACTTGCGGTCGAGGGCAAACGCAAACTCTCCGCTCGCCACTTCGTCATCTGTAAGCGGAGCGGTTGTGAATATCTGGGCGGATACGAGAGCGAGCACATCGACGCCTTCAGGATACGGAAATGAGAGAAAGGCATGCGGAAAGAAGACAGTCCCGCCCGGCAGGCCATCGGCAAGAAACTGCGGGGCCCAAAGCGCTTCAGCGCACTGTTCGCGTTGAGCAGCGGAAAGGATGTCGGCGGCAAGAAGCCAATGAAGACGGTTGGAGGCGGCTTTTCGTCTGAGGGGGTCGACCAGAGAGGCTGGCAACGCTTGGACGATGCCTGTCCATCGCTCCGCGGGAGCGCCAACCCTAATGTCGGACGACAGTTCGCCCGCGAGATCGGGAATTTCAGAATAGACTTGAGGATTCTCGACTGGAATGTCGCTTTCGAACAGCGATAATATGATCGCGTCGCGATCATCCGGTTCTGCGGCCTCGATCGAACGGCACACGAGATGCCTGACTTCGCTGCCAAAGCCGATTTTTCCGGTCGGCAGGTCAGAGGCATGAATGTCGAGGGCAATGGAGACAAGCTCTCCAGAGTGTGCCGGTGCGCGGAGAACGAGACGTGATGCTACTTCCATGATGGCCTTCAGGCGCTCAATCCAGTAGCTTCGATCCTCGCCGTTCCGTTCGACCCGGGCCTTGGCCGCCGCTATCAGGCCGATCGCGCGCGCGAGATGGCCGCCGGCTTCGCAAGCTTCGACCTTCGCGACCGCTGTGCGTGTAAGAAATGCATCAAAATGCTTGTTCGATACGGAAGGCGCTGCGATGATGAAGGCATCCAGAGCCCGACCGGGCTGGACGTCGATAAGCCACCGCGCAGCGTCCGAATAGATTTGGAGTGCGAGGCCGCTTGAGGCGATCCGGACGGGCAACCCCGCCTCCTCGACGAAACGAAGGGCCTGAAAGGCTATCAGACGTTGCTCGCGGTGATCGATGCGCCCCATATGGTGCGTCTTGTATTTCGAGCCCATGTCGAAGCGGGACGTCACCTCGAAAGGCTTCTTTAAGGGCGGAGGATCCTGCGCGAGACGTTGCATCAATTCAAAGAAATCCTGCTTTCCAGGACATCCCCAAGCGTGAAGTTCGTCCTGCCGGAGATCGAAGCGATCACGAACGGGCTTGGTTTCCTGCCATCGCCCAAAATCGGCATTGAGATAGGAACTGCGAAAAAGCATCGCAAAACTTTCACGCGACCAAGAGGCGATATCCTTGGAACTGCGCGAGGTCTGCTCACGAATTGCTGCAAGAGCCGTTGCTGAGAGGTCCGACGCCTCCTTGTCCAATCCGATCTCCGAGAGCAAGGCTGCCTTCCGCACGCTCCAGAATGTATCGCTTTCGACCGTCCACGAGCGCAAAAGCGCTTCCAATTGGTCTACTTCCAGATCTGAGCGGAGCTTCAGACACCGCTCATATATGAGCCTGTCGCTCGCCTCACCGTCGTCCGCCACGCAGCCATCGAGCCAGTCCGTCCATCGGTCGAACAGTGCATTATCGCGAACTTCACGCGCGTGGCGGATCAATGCGAGTACAATGGCGCGAAATTGGTAAGCCATTTTCGGAGACAGCGACTGGTATTTCGCTGCCATCCCATCAAGAAGCTCGCTGGCGATGTCATCGACAGTCAGATCGAGCGGGACCATCGCGCGCTCCTGCTGCCAATTGAGTTCGTACAAGGCTGTCAGGCGCTCATCCTCGTCCATCGCGCGCAAACCAACGACGACTTCATGCAGATTGCGATCAATGCTCGCCCATATCCGCTCGGCGGCATTGAAGGGGGGCACAATCCACCCCGGATAGACCGATCGCAGCTGCGCCCAATGCTTCACCAACTCTCGAAGTACCGCAGGCGGAGCCTTGTTGCCGCCAATGACCGGGTGAGCTTCGGGCGCCTGCGGATCAGGTATGGAAGACACCAGTTCAAGCGGCGGTACGAAGCCGGTCGCCGGTCGGGGCCAACGGCGCGCTGGATAGGGCTCGGCCGCCCTCAACCTCTCGAGGAACCATTGGTTTGCTCGCTCAATCCGTCGCGAGGCTGGCCCTTCCCCAATGATCGGTAGTGCCGCCAGGTCGATTGGCTGGATCCTGCGACTCTCGAGCATTTTTCGTTTCGCAGGCGTCAAGTCGAGAACACCCACAAGATAGATGAAAGGCGCCTTCGGTCCGAGGCGATCGCGTACCCAGCCAGACCAGAAGAGGAAGTTTGGATCGTCGCCGGAAAAGCCGAGCAACACGAGCGTTTTCTCCATGGCGAGCTGCTGCGCAAGATTGACGAATGCACCGGCTCGCGCGGGGTAGGTCCGGAAATCCTCTTCCGTGAATATGAAGGGACGATGCGCTGGGAAGCTGCCATGCAGCTTGACTATGCGAGGTGCGCGCGCCTCAGAAATTTCCTCGACCGTGCGCAGGACGTCATACACACGCTCTTCAGCCTTTTCTGCCGCGCGCTCTAGAAGCGTGTCCCAGTTCGTCGTCAAAATATCGGCCCATGGCAGTTCGACGAGCATGCGATGAAGTTTGCCCGGCGTAAATTCATTGTCAGGAACATGACGGAGAATGAGTTTGTCTAGGGCGTCGCGCCCGAATTGCGCTTCGAACTCCTCGGCCACACGCAGATAAGCACTTGTCGCGCCGGTTAGGCCCAGCATCCAGGCGCGGTTGTCTGTAGCCTTGCCGGTGTCTTCGTCTGCTGGATAAAGCTGGTGGATCATCGTCTTGTAGATGTCGTTCCAGCCGGGCATTATTCCGGCGTTCGGTCTTTTGGAGACCGCGTTGCGACTAAAGCCTGCACCTACGAGAAGGGCAGCGGTTCCATAGGGTTCTCTAGACCAAAGTGCTTCGACGATTCTGGCAATATGCGGATCATCTACAAATTGAGCTTCGCTGGCCATCGCAATCCCCCTCAATCTGCGGCTTGTTGGTCTGCGTCCGCTGCCGGCGCAGGTCGACGATGGACGACCGAGAATTGATTGGCGATGCGGCTGTCCACATTGTAATCCTCCTCCCAATTTCCCTCCCATGTAGCCGTATCGAGTTCGGCACCATAGATGGCACGAAGCTGTGCATATACGCGATTGGGGTCTAGCAGTTTTGAGAGCGACTGGTAGTTTTCCGTCGTAAATTCTGACGGCTTGATAACTCCATCTTCTCCCTGCGACCGCCCGCCCAGACCCTTGAGAAGCAGAATTGCATTCTTGGGGTCTGCTTCCAAAAAGACGGAGAGTCGATCCAGAAGCGACTGTTTTGTCGCCTCGGCACCATAATGCAAGATAGCATATGCCAATTCGCCAAACCGATCACCTTCACACTCAACGATGTTGCTTTCGTCGGCGGTCGCAAAGAAGCGCTTAGCCAAGATTTCCGCGATAGGGTTCAATCTCTCCGGCGTCATGAAGCCGCGATCCTTACCTTCCGTCGTTCGCGCACGGCTCCACCTCAAAAGTTGACTTATGAAAGGAAGAGAGTCGGAGTTTTCTGCGACTTTCGTGATAATTGCATCTTGCTGGGTTGCCTCCATGCGGAGCGCGAGCTGGCAGATAAGAATAGCGGCTTGGGAAAACACGAACGTCCCAAGCATAATGTCTCGCGAGATGGGAATTTTGGAAGCGCGTTTAGCGAGCGCCAAGCTTAAAGTGGGGGCCGCCGTCAGATCGAGCGTTTCCTCGTGGCGCCGCAGTTTTCTGATCAGAAGTTCAGCGGCGTCTCTTTCGAAGGCATCGTCGAGCGCTGCGCCGACGCCCTCTTCGTCGCCCGCTAAAGCCTGCGCAAGCAGAGCGTCAATCTCCCGGTCGGGCATGTCGCCTGTAGGCACGGCATAGGTGAAGTAGCGCCGGAAATAATCGCTGCTGCAGATGCGTTTTTCATTCGCCCAAATGGAATCCCAATCGTCGCCGTAACTCATCTGCCCGAGACGTAAGAAAAGCCCGTGCAGGAGTTGTTTGATGGCTTCCTTTTCAGCTTCATCAGTCTCCAACTGCTCAATCGCTCGGTCGATTGGCGAAGGGGGTGGCTGTCTCTGCCCTTGATGGCGGTCTCGTGCTTTCAGTACATGGTCGGGGTTGGCGCGGACCGCATCGTAGATTGTAGGATAAAAGACCCTCAGCGCTTCGATTTGGATTTGATCGACAAGACGTACCTCGCCTTTGAGAATGGGAACCGCAAAGCTGATTGCATTATCGAATAGCTTCACCCGCCTTGGCGTCCTCAGCGTAGCACCAAAAGCCTCCATCAAAGCGTGGCCGAGTTCCGGACCATCGGCCTCGTTTAGTTTAATGCCGTTTTCAGCGATGACCCGGTCGCATGCCGCGAACATAAGGTCCCGTAATTTGTCGGGGCGTACAGGAGGAAGATGGAGCGGTACCTGCACCATTTTTTCGAGGAAACGGCGTCCGGCCAGCGGATCGCCAGTGCCATATGCCTCGCCCAAGGCTTCCGAAACTATCGCATCGTCGAAGGCCAGCACATAGGTCGTGTGATCGAAATCGCCGGACAGTCGCACCAGTTTGAACAGAGTCTGGATATCTCGCCGATCGAGACGATCGATATCGTCGATGAAGATCACGATCTTCTTGCCGTGCTTACGAAGGATGCCGCCGACCTTGTCGCGAGTTTCAACCAGCGCCTCGGTGGTGATGGCCTCGCCTACACCTTGCACCGCATCACCGACCTGAGGGATCGCCTTTCCATATGTCGCCATGAGGTCGCCGATATTCTCTTTGGAGAACCAGCCGCTCTTCTCCAACTTGTTCTTGATGGAATGAAAGAAGCTGCGGGTGATGACTTCGGTGCTGTCGCCGTAGAACCAAGGGTTATAGTCCAGGGGAAGCACATCAGCATGCAGTTCTAAATACTCTTTGACCATCGCCAGCGTTGACGTTTTACCGTCGCCCCATGGCCCATAGATACCAATAACCAGGCTAGACGGGTCGCGTCTACGTGCAATGGTCTCTGCAATCTGCTTTGCGAATGAGGCACGGTCAAAAATGTCTTCAGCAACAGTTTTGATCGGTCGATCAACTTGGACTGACAAACCTTCGTTGGCCTCGACATAAGTTATTCCATCTTCAGCCTGTGATTGGTCTGCCGTTTTTTCAGCGGTACGAAAAAAGTTCTTTAGAATTCTCATATTCCAGATTTCAGATCCAACGTGAGCGTAGACTATGCAGCGATGATGGCGACAGTTCCATAGGGCAGGTATTTTATTATGCGCCAAATGCTTGCGTGTTTGAACGAACGACAGCATTGGGGCCGTTATAATGCTACCGAAATGGCGCAAGTGAGGGCGCGAAACTAGCATGCCAGATCGTCATCCGGAATGTCCGCATCCCAGTCGGCGCTCCTGTAAGCCGCCGTTCCGGAGTGTAGACTTAGCTGCCTCGACCTGAGACGGATATCCGATTGACCAGTTCAGCTGCCGATGCTCCGCAACTGAACTCTCTCGTGGATGAATGTCCGAGGCCGCGACCAGCGGTCATGGCCCTCTCCCGCCGCCAGCTATGCTCAAGAGTCATCCAGTTCCCTTGCCATCTCGACGATCAGCTCGGCTACCCGGCCTTCCACCTCAACGCGACGATCATCGGGCAAGACCGCAAATATCTCGTCGAGCCGCCGACCTGGTGTGAGATCATCTTCTGCTGTCGCGGCCGTGCTATGCTGCGCTTTCCTTTCCCTCGCCGATGCTTCGGACTGAGGATAGGAATCTTTCGGCACGATATCGATAGCCTCAAGCGTGCCGTAGGTGAATCGGGCAACATATTCATGCTATGCGCCGCCAGCCCCTTCCGATCCGTAGAAGCGGAAGTCGCTATGAAAATCGAGGTCACGCCATCGCTTGTTTATGGCTCTGCGTGATCCCACGAAGGGTAATGCGGGGTTCGGCCGTTCTTCGAGCGGACTTCCTCCCAGTCACATTCCTGTATCATCAGCCAGCCATCGGCCCGGATCAAAAGGGTCCCCAGCATACGGTCGAAATCCTTGGTCTACTACTTCGGCGATGACGACAACGGCCGCCGTAAAGTCCTGGCGACGATGTTGACGCTGGCACCCGCCACCGTCCAGGCAGCCGGAGCCAGCGGCGCCGGTGATGACCCGACTATCGGGAAACCCGTCTCGATCGCTGACCTGCCGTCACCACGGCGTGGCGGAGTTGAAAGCAGTCAATAGGTAATCCTAGAATTTTGACAATGTTTGCTAAAAAGAGCACATAGGCGGCCAGAGGTATCCCTATGGCTACAATAAATGTTTCACTCCCCGACGCGATGAAGGAATGGGTCGAGGGACAGGCCGCGACTGGCAGGTATAGCAATGCCAGTGACTATGTACGCGATCTGATTCGCCGCGATCAGGAACGGCGGGAGAAGATCGCTGCCATGCAGACTATGGTCGATGAGTCCCTCGCTTCGGGTATCGGCCCCAGTTCGATGGAGGATATCAGAAAGGAGGCTCGCCGCCGCGCAGGCGTCGGTCATGGCCTATAGGGCATGCGCAACACCGGTCAGAAGAATATTCTGTCCATGTACGCGAGCCGTTCGGCGACCTCCTCACGCGAAGCAGTGACCCCCAACTCCTCCGCATGGACCGGCCATTTAGCAAGACTCGCCCGGACAGCGTCAATCATGTCCGACACCGAGCGGTCCGATAGGCCGTGACGTTTCGCGAGCCGCTCGACATGTGCGCGGGTCGGTGCCCGCCCTTCCCCTTCGACCGCAAGATAATGTTCACCGCCCGGACCATGGGAGAAAGTGAGGTCATAGGCGGGGGCGAGACGCCATTGATCCCGGGCGCCGAGCAGAAACGCATGCTGCCGGGTGTGATCGTCCCTGTTGTACGCCAGGATATTGAACAGCATGCGCCTGAAAGCCTGTTCCAGGTCGTCGGCATGCCGGGTTATCCCCTGCACCGCGCGAAGAAAGCCATCATAGTCTATGCTCGGCGCATGGGGCGGCGCTTCGATCGCCCCGGCCAGCGAGACCATATGCACGCGCCGTCCCGGCTGAGGCCGGTCGAAACGCCTGGTCGCGAAATAGCCGGGGCCATCCTTCGCCGGCAACAGGCGCGACGGCGCCATGACGATACCGGCAGCCCGCGCCATACGCGCATAGGCTTCCTCGACAGCGCCGATATCGATAGGGTCCGTCAGCGCCCGAAACTTGATGATCCAGCTCTCGAACCCGGCGGCAACCTCGCCTTCGGCGACGTGGATTTCTCCATCTGGCGAAAAACCGACGTGGACCTTCGGTCGGGCGCCACCCGAAGCCCCCGCGAGCGTCGCCAGCGTGTCGGCCAGCCTCGCCTCGTCCCCCAGCAGGATCGAACGCGCCTCCGCCGCCAGCGCATCGAGATCGAGCGTCGCCACATCCTCGGCCGGTGTGGTGGCAGGCTCATAGACCAAGGCGCCGCGCCCCTGCCGGCCGACCAGCGCCAGACGGTCGACACCGTCCAGATCCTCCCACCGGACATCGAGTTTCGCGAGGCGCCGTTTCATCAGTAGCGCCCCCCAACCCTCGGGCAAGCTGTCGGCAAGAAACCCGTGCAGGCTATCGAAGTCCCGGCTGCGGGCCTCGTGGAGACCGGGTTCCGCCGGGTAGAGCGCGGGGGCGATCGGGCGTTTGCCCGCCACCACTTCCGGTGACCATTCGAGCACGGCACGCCCCCGCCCCATCGCCAGTCGGCCTACCGGTTCGGCCCGGCTTCCTTCCTCCTGCCACAGCCCGATCTGCAGCGGCGTGCCCGGAGCAAGTTTCATGCAGACCGCCGCGGCGCCCGGATGCGACGATCCGCTCGGTTCCCCGCCTTCTTCTGGCGCTTGAGCAGCTCGTCCATGCTGGCCGCCGGGGGTTCCGGAAACAGCGCCTTTAAATCCTGCTCGCAGCGGAGCGCGATCGCGGCGCGCACAAGATCGTCAATCGACGCTTTCCCTTCGGTTTCCAGGCGCCGCCATGTGCGATAGGATACGCCGGCGCGATCCGCGGCCTCGACCTGCCTCCAACCCATCGCGAGGCGGCGCACACGAATGCGGTGGCCAATTGCCTGGGCCATTTCGATAGGCGTCTCGAACATCGTCCATATATGGCCTAATATCTGACAAAATACAATATAATTGTCCTTATATGGACAAGTTTCAGGAATCTCCCTTCTTCGTCGAAATCCGGCGGCGGGGCGCTGGCGGGATTTTCTCAGGAGGCGTCGGTTTCGTGACGATGCCATTTATAAGCCTGGCCAGGCTCCGCAGGGCGGCAGCCTTCTCCTCAAGATAATGATGACGATCATAAATCCCTTCGACGCCGGGGATCGCATGCCCGAGCACCCGCTCGGAAATATGCGAATCCACGCCTGCCCTTGCCATCAGCGATTTCGCCGTCCTTCGCAGGTCGTGGATCACCCAGCGCGGGATCGCGTCCCCGCCTTTCTTCGCAATCGCGGCGTCGAGCTGCGCTTTCGCCTTGCTGAACCCATTTTGCGGACGGTCGTCGAAACGGCCCGGAAAGACGAAGGGACTGGACGCGTGACGCGGCTGGGCGCGAATAATGTCCATCGCCAGCGCCGGCAGCTTCAGAAAGCTGGCATTACCCTTTTCCCTGTCCTCTGCCGGAATCGTCCAGACACTGTCCGCGGAGAGGTCGCCATGCCGCATTTCCGCGAGCTTCGCCCGGCGTTGCCCGGTCAGCAAGGCCATCCGGACCAGCGCGTTGAACGGATCGGTTCCGCGCGTCGCTTTCCAGAGCAGCCAGATCTCGCGGTCGTCCAGAATGCGCTTGCGGGCGCGGGCACTGCCGCCGCCGCGCTTCATGCCCTTGATGATCGGCGAGACGTAGCCATCGGACCGCGCCGCATACCAATTGCAAAGCGACGAGACCTGAGCGAGCACGGCGTCGGCCTGCCCCGTCCCGCTCTTGTCCTGAACATCGTCCAGGAGCATCGTGATATCCGCTCTCCGGATGCTTCTGATATCCCGGCCGCGCCATCGGGGATTCCCATCGGAATCATCAAGAATATAGCGTTCGAAAAGCCGTTGGATTTCCCGGGCCGAACGCAGCGGCGGCACCGGGAGTCCGCGCGGGTCTTTTTGTCCTTCTTTCCGGACGTGCCGTTTCATGAACTCTTCGTAGACCGACTCGAAAAGCTCAATCCCGCTCTCATCATCCGCCGCTTCCGGGCCGTCGTCCACAGGAGTCGATTTCGTCGGGTCGACGCCGTTCGCGATGGCGGCCTTCCACTGCCGGGCCTTTTCCCGGGCTGCTTCGAGCGTGAGCTTTTCCACCCCGCGCTTGACCGGCCGCGGATGGCCGCGGTCGTCGCGAGGCTGATAGTCGCCCAGCACCCGTCGCGACGGATTGCCGGGCGCACCATCGGCCTGCGGAAAGCGGGTGAACAGCAGGAACGTCACCCGCCCCTTGTCGTTGACCATGAGACTGAGGCCGCTCTCGGCCTTGTCGGACCACAGATCGCGCATTCCCGGCGCGGCCTTCTTCAGGCCTCTTATCCAGGGATCGGTGAACTTCCTGACTGCCATCCACGACACCTCTTTTGTGCTACATATTGTGCTACAAATTGCGGAAAATGGCAAATGTCGCGAGGTTGCGCGAAGCGACGCAATGCACCGCATTGTTCCAATAATAATGTTCTATTTCAATGCGTTTTATGCCGGTCGGGCGACATATGGTTGCACGAGGTCACGCTCGGTTCCGTCGCGTTTCCCGACTCTTAATCAGCGGGTCCTTGGTTCGAGCCCAAAAAAAGTGCATCCACAATTTTTCTCAGGAAAATCAAATAGTTATTCAGAGAGAAAGTCACTTTGAAACTGCTTACATTTTTCCTCGTAGGCAAATCATAACGGCAGCGCTGCGTATAAACGGCCATCATAGCAGCACCCCACGCCCGAAGGCGCAGAACACTGGCAGCGCTCATGCACGGCCCGAGCGCAGGATGCCGGTCCGGCCTGGATATTGCGCTTTATCGTTCTGTCTCCACCAAAACTCTATCGTGACGGGGATGGACCACTTCCTCGCCAGCCGATCAATCTCCTTCCACGCGTCCGAAGCAGACTGCCCCTGAACCGAAATCCCCAGATCGGTATGGTATTTGAACCCCTCGTCCTCGTAGCGTCCAGCTTTGGCGGGAACCTGCAACTCACGGACCAGCTTCTCGCCCTCTAATCCCTTCGCCTTCAACTGCGCGATCATCGTCAACAGCATAGACGACCAGCGGGGGCTATGGACCGCCTTACCGTTGATGGACGCGGATACCGGCTTGGTGAATGCAAGACCCGGAGCCGTATCGAACTCCATCGCACCGTCGCTGGTTGTGGTGACCACGCCTTCGGGTTCGTCGTCCCGCTCCATTCCCAGGTGCTCCATCGCTTCCCGGACGATGCGGTCGATGGTGTCGCTCGGGGTCTTCGTCCCAAACCATGTCTTGAGCGTGCTCAGGTCCGCAAACGTAGCATCGTTCAATCTTACAACCGGCATCATTTCCACCTTCATCAGATTCGATAGATATTATGTTACATATCCTTAAATCACGATCAAGAGGAATATGTTACATATTCTATATGAGCCATACTCCGTCATGCTCCCATGCTCGCAAGGCAGCGACAACCGCCACCATGTCGTCACGCGCCCACTGACCGCTTTCGATACCGGGCAGCACTTCCTGCTCAACCCATGCGTCAAACGACCCGAACAGCACCGTGAACGGGGACGGTCGCGGCTTCCCGGCATCTTCCAGCTTCCAAAGCCGCTTCCAAAGTGCCCGGATGCCCGCCATTATGGTTATTGCAGTCTGAGATAGTAACAAAGGTCATAGGGCAGGTCCGGCGCACCGGGACGCGGTGCCGCTGACGCAGGCATGGGTGGCGCGACCGGCTCGGGGTCGGATTTGACCACAGATATGGGCATGGGCGCGGCACCGCCCGCCATAACGCGGCGCAGCTTCTAGAAGCAGTTCAAGCTCCAGCCGCGCCAGTGTCGCGTCAATCGCCATCTGCTCCCGCATAGTAGCGAAGTGGCGAGGTGCCAGCATGGCGCAGCTCCGCCTGCTGCTCGCGTTCACTCGTAGAGGCGTCCCCGGCCTTCAGAAATGACCATCCTGTAATAATGGCGGTGGGCCATGACGGCGACGGCCGACCGACCGCCCCGCCGGAACTGGCCTGCCCGGAGCCAGCCTGTCCGGGACAGGGGCGGGATCGGCGTGTCATGAGCCGATCCGAAGCCATGCCCTTATGAAATCGAGCCGATGATCGGGCGTTCGCTTTCGACAGGTCAATCCCGTCACATGCAGCGGAAACCGAGCGCCTTGCCGCGCCTCGCCGCTACACAAATGGGCGAACATATGGCTGGATTCCATCGAGAGGCGCCCGGCCTTGATGAATGAGGCCGCGCTCGCGCCTTTGCGCGACATATTGCGCGGCGACGGGGATCGGTCGATCTCCGATCGAACGGGCGACGGCGGGAAATATCCGCCGCCGCCCGATCCGTCTCAGGCCAGCGCGTCCAGCACCTGCCGGGCGTGCTCCTTCCGGCAGATCAGCAGGTCGGGCATGTAGACGTCTTTCTGGTTGTAGACCAGCGGCGAGCCGTCGACGCGGCTTGCATGCAGGCCATGAGCGAGCGCGACGGCGGCAGGTGCACAGCTGTCCCACTCATATTGGCCACCGGTGTGGAGATAGATATCGGCCTCCCCCCGGATCACCGCCATCGCCTTGGCCCCGGCAGACCCCATGGGCACCAGTTCGGCGCCCAGCTTCTCCGCGACCTCGACCGCTTCCTTCGCCGGGCGCGTGCGGCTCACCACCATGCGCAGCTTTTCCGGCGCGGGCGGCAGCGGCGCCACCTGATCGGTGCGCAGCACGAGGTCCAGCCCCGGCAGCGCTACCGCGCCCACCGCCGGCACGCCATCGATGGCGAGCGCGACATGCACCGCCCAGTCGGGACGCGCCTCGCCATATTCGCGGGTGCCATCGACCGGATCGACGATCCACACCCGGCTCTTGCCCAGACGCTCCTCGCTGTCCTTCTCCTCTTCGGAGAGCAAGCCATCCTGCGGACGCTGCTCCCTCAAGGCATGGCACAGGAACTGGTTGGCGGTCTGGTCGCCGGCCTTGCCGAGGGACTTGCCGCCGAACAGGCCGGAGGCGCGCACCTGAAGCAGGATCTTGCCCGCCTGATCGGCCAGATGGGCGGCGAGATCGGCATCGCTCATGCCCGGCGTGACGCTCGCTTCCATCATGGGATCAGCCTCCGCACGATTTCCTCGGCCGCCTCCTCGGCGGTCATGCTGGTGGTGTCGATGCGGATTTCCGGGTCCTCCGGCGGCTCATAGGGGCTGTCGATACCGGTGAAGTTCTTCAACTCACCCGACCGCGCCTTCTTGTAGAGGCCCTTGACGTCGCGCGCCTCGGCCTCGGCCAGCGGCGTGTCGATATGGATTTCGACGAACTCGCCCGGCTGCATCATCGCGCGCACCATGTCCCGCTCCGCCCGGAAGGGGGAGATGAACGCGGTGATGACGATCAGGCCCGCATCGGTCATCAGCTTGGCCACCTCGCCCACGCGGCGGATATTCTCCACCCGGTCGGCATCGGTGAAGCCGAGGTCCTTGTTGAGGCCATGGCGCACATTGTCGCCGTCGAGCAGGAAGGTGTGGCGGTTCATCCGCGCCAGCTTCTTCTCGACGATATTGGCGATGGTGGATTTGCCCGCGCCCGAAAGCCCGGTCAGCCACAGCACCGCCGGGCGCTGGTTCTTGACCTGCGCATGATATTCGCGCGTCACGTCGGTCGGCTGCCAGTGCACATTGTCCGCGCGGCGCAGCGAGAAGTGGATCATCCCGGCCGCCACCGTGGCGTTGGTCATCTTGTCGACCAGGATGAAACCGCCAAGGTCGCGATTATTCGCATAAGCCTCGAACGGGATCGGCCGGTCGGTCGAGAAATTGGCGACGCCGATGGCATTGAGGTCCAGCGTCTTGGCCGCCAGATGCTCCATCGTGTTGACGTTCACCTGATATTTCGGGTGCTGCACCGTCGCGGTGACGGTCTGCGTGCCGATCTTCAGCCAATAGGGACGCCCGGGCAATAGTTCATGCTCGTCCATCCAGACGATGGTCGCCTCGAACTGGTCGGCGACCTGCACCGGATTGTCCGCCGCCGCGATCACGTCACCGCGCGAACAGTCGATCTCGTCGGCGAAGCAGAGCGTCACCGACTGGCCCGCGACAGCCTTATCGAGATCACCGTCGAGCGTCACGATGCGCGAAATGGTGCTGGTCTTGCCGGAGGGCAGCACGCGGATCGCGTCCCCCACCCTGACCGTGCCCGTGCCGATAAGGCCGGAGAAACCCCGGAAATCGAGGTTCGGGCGGTTGACCCATTGCACCGCCATGCGGAAGGGCCTCGCCATGTCGGCGGTCTGGTCGACCTCCACCGTCTCCAGATGCTCCATCAGCGCAGGCCCCTTATACCAGGGGGTATTGGCGCTCGGCCCGGTGATATTGTCACCCTTGAAGCCGGAGATCGGCATGGCGACGAAAGTCTCGATGCCGATGGATTTGGCGAACTCGGTATAGTCCTTGACGATGGCGTCGAACACCGCCTGGTCATAATCGACCAGATCCATCTTGTTGACCGCCAGCACGATGTTCTTGATACCGATCAGGTGCGCCAGATAGCTGTGGCGGCGCGTCTGCACCAGCACGCCCTTGCGCGCATCGATCAGGATCACGGCAAGGTCGGCGGTCGAGGCGCCGGTCACCATGTTGCGGGTATATTGTTCATGTCCCGGCGTATCGGCGACGATGAACTTGCGCTTCTCCGTCGCGAAGAAGCGATAGGCAACGTCGATGGTGATGCCCTGCTCCCGCTCGGCGGCAAGGCCGTCGACCAGCAGCGCGAAGTCGATCTCCTGCCCCTGCGTGCCGACGCGCTTGCTGTCGGCCTCCAGCGCGGCGAGCTGATCCTCGAAGATCATCTTGCTGTCATAGAGCAGGCGGCCGATCAGCGTCGACTTGCCGTCGTCCACCGACCCGCAGGTGATGAAGCGCAGCATCGTCTTGTGCTGGTGAACCTCCAGATATTTGTCGATATCCTCGGCAATGAGGGCGTCGGTCTGGTAGACCGGATCGGTGACAGCCCCTGCGGCGGAGCCGCTAACTGCGATAGTCTCGCTCATCAGAAATACCCCTCCTGCTTCTTCTTTTCCATGCTGGCGTCGCCGCCGTCCTTGTCGATCACGCGGCCCTGCCGCTCGCTCGTGGTGGTGAGGAGCATTTCCTGGATGACCTCGGGCAGCGTCGCCGCCTCGCTCTCCACCGCGCCGGTCAGCGGGTAGCAGCCCAGCGTGCGGAAGCGGATGGAGCGCATCACCGGCTCCTCGCCTTCCTTCAGCGGGAAGCGATCGTCATCGACCATGATGAGGAGGCCGTCGCGCTCCACCGTCGGGCGCGGGGCGGAGAAATAAAGCGGCACGATCTCGATATTGTTGAGATGGATATATTGCCAGATGTCCAGCTCGGTCCAGTTGGAGATCGGGAACACGCGCATGCTCTCGCCCTTGTTCTTGCGGGCGTTGTAGAGGTGCCAGAGTTCGGGGCGCTGCGCCTTGGGATCCCAGCGATGGCTGGCGGTGCGGAAGGAGAAGATGCGCTCCTTCGCGCGGCTCTTCTCCTCGTCGCGGCGGGCTCCGCCGAAGGCCGCGTCGAAGCCATAGAGGTCGAGCGCCTGCTTCAGCCCCTCGGTCTTCCACATATCGGTGTGGAGCGGGCCATGGTCGAACGGGTTGATCCCCTTCTCCTTGGCTTCCGGATTGTGATAGACGAGCAATTCCATGCCCGCATCCTTCGCCGCCTTGTCGCGCAGGTCGTACATCGCGCGGAACTTCCACGTCGTATCGACATGCAGCAGCGGGAAGGGCGGCGGCGAAGGATAGAAGGCTTTTTTCGCCAGATGCAGCATCACCGCGCTGTCCTTGCCCACGCTGTAGAGCATCACCGGCTTGTCAGCCTCCGCCACAACCTCGCGCATGATATGGATGCTTTCCGCCTCAAGCCTTTGCAGGTGCGTGAGACGCGTGGCGTCCAGCTGTCCGGTAGCCATCGTCATAGGCCTTTCCTCATGATTTTGTGTCCTGTCCCCTTGACATAGAGCAGGCCGTGGCGAACACACCTCCCATATGGGAGTAAATTCATGAGTCTGACACGAACAGACGAAAATGAAATTTTAACAGCCCTTTACAATGGCTTACACGAAAGAAAACCTTATGCGGCTTTTCTGGACCGGTTGCGCGCCCGCACAATAGCCGATCTTTGCCGCGTCTCCGTCCGCTCTCCCCACGACTCCGGCTGGCTTCACAATGAGGAAAGCGGCGCGCGCAAGGGCATGGACTACCCCCCCCCTTCGTTCGCCCTGTTCGATCAGATGCGCCCCGGTCGCGTCTATATGGCGGGCGAGCTGGGCGAGGACGCCTCCGTCCCTGCCCGCCATATGCGCATCAACGGCAGCGAGGGCGGCGCGCTGGTCGTCTCGATCCTCCGCAGCGGCGACGATTTCGCCGCGCGCGAGGCCGCCCTGCTCTCCGCCCTCGCCCCGCATCTCGCGATCATGCTGCGCAGCCGGATCGAGATAGAGCGGCAGCACCAGCAGATCGCGCTGTCAGACCATCTGCTCAAGGCCTTTCACAGCGGCTGGCTGCTGCTCGATGCGGAAGGCAGGCTGATCGATCAGGACACGGGCGGCGGCGCGCTGCTCAATCAAGGCAAGGTCATGACGCGGGCCAGCGACGGCCGCGTCCGCCTGCGCCGCCCGGAAGCCGAGGCGATGCTCGACAGGCTGGCGGCGCTGGGGGGAGAGCGGCCGTTTCAGGCGGGCTGGCTTTCCTATGACCCGCCGATCGAATTTGTCGTCGCCCCCCTTTCCCGCTGGCTCGGCGAGCGGGAGACGGCGCATTATTTCCTCTATTTCCGGGCGCTGCCGCAGGACCATCGCCGCAAGGACGAAGCCCGCCTCTTCGCCGACCTGCTGACGCTCACGCCCAGCGAGGCGATGTTCACCGCCCATCTGGCGACGGGCATCGGCATCGCCGAAGCAGCGGAGGAACTGGGCCTCACCATCGAGACGGCCCGCAATTATTCCAAGAAAATCTATGGCAAGACGGCGATGAGCGGGCAGGTGGAACTGCTCCACCTGCTGCTTTCCGGCGTGCCCGTGCCGCGCTGACCGTCAGAATGCGGGCAACGCCTCGCCCGAGACCGCCACCGGGGCCGCCGCGACATAGGGGCTGACGGCCGCCAGCGCGCGCTCGACATAGACGGCCTTCTCTCCCACCGGCGCGACATAGTGGATCGCCGCCTCCGCATCCTCACGAGAAGCCCCGCGCAGGATGAGCCAGGTCGCCAGATATTGGCTGGCGAGGCAGCCTCCGGCCGTCGCGATAGTGCCATGGGCGACGAAGGGCGCATCGACCACCGTCACGCCCGCCTCCTCCACCCAGGGCTTGGTGGTCAGGTCGGTGCAGGCGGGCAGATCGCCGATCAGGCCCAGCCGGGCCAGCAGCAGCGTGCCGGAGCATTGCGCACCGATCAATTGCCGCCGCGGGTCCAGTTGAAGCTGCGACAAAATGGCGGCGTCGGCGGCGATCTCCCGCGTGCGGATGCCGCTGCCGATCAGCACCGCATCGGCCCGCGCCGCAAAGTCCAGCGGCTGCTGGCGACGGATGGCGACACCGTTCATCGAAACGACTTCTTCGGTGGGGCTGGTGATATGGGCCTGCCAGCCCTTGCCCTTCATCCGCCCCAATATGCCCGCGGCGATGAAGGAATCCAGCTCATTGAAGCCGTCGAAGGTGAGTATCGCGATCTGCATGTCATATGTCCTGTAAGGACGCCCGCCCATAGCAGAAGCCCGTCATCGCGGCCAGTCCCCTCCCCTCACCCCTTTCCGTCCCCTTCGCTGATCATATCCTCGGCGAGTTCGAGGCCGCCACGGCCGTGGGAGGAGGTATGGGCGGGCGCACGGGGGCGGTCCTCATACTCGGGTTCCTCGACCTCCAGCATCCCTTCCCATTTCGTGACCACCGAGGTCGCGATCGCATTGCCCAGCACATTGGTGACG
>Ga0182744_1001090_pt1 | contig 24286 bp, 22 predicted proteins | sample eDN3rd30CKraftMG_FD_128525 | JGI IMG/M metagenome (GOLD analysis project Ga0182744, IMG submission 128525) | Enriched Miracle-Growth compost microbial communities from Emeryville, California, USA - eDNA 3rd pass 30_C Kraft MG (version 2) (version 2) ... | reverse complement strand
CCGTCCAGCAAACGACCTGCCTCGTCTGTTCTCATCTGAACGGATAGCCATGAATACGCCAACAATCCTAAAATTCGCCGGCATCGCTATTGCCTTTTATCTCGTCCACCCGGCGTCCTGGGCCGTCACCCGGCAGGAATACGATGCATTGATCGTGGGCGCGCGCGCCGGCGACTACGAACCCGCATTGGACATGCTGCGTCGGCATGCGCTGGAGCATCCCAGGGATCTGCGCGCCGCCTACGATCATGTGCTGATCGCCAGTTGGGCGGGGCGCAGGGAAGAAGCCATTCAGGCTTATCAGGCCTTACAGCCGGCGCCCACCAGGCCGCCCGCGGACGTGCTCGAGACTGTCGCGCGCGCCAGCCGCGATACGCAACGCTGGGATACCGCCCTGGAATACTATCGGCAGGGCCAGCGCATTTATCCGCGCCAGCCGCAATTCGCCGTGGGCGAAGTGATGACGCTGGCCGATGCCGGACGCAGCGCGGAAGCCGTCGCGCGCGGCAAAGCGCTGATCGAGGCCGACCCCGACAATGCCGACGCCCGCATTGCGCTGGGGTATGCACTGAAGCAGTCCCCATCGCCCTATCCCGTATTGCAGGAGGCGGATCAGGCCCGCACGCTGGCGCCGAAGAAAGCCTATGTCATGCGCGAGTATCTGGCCTCGCTGGAAAACGCCGGCCTGGCGCGCGCCGCGCTCGATACCGCGCGCCAGCATCCCGATCTGGTCGATGCCGCAAAGCTGCGCAAGCTGGAAGCGGATTATGTCGCCGAGCTCGCCAGGCTGGCCAGCACGCCCGTCAGAGAAGAAGAGACGGAGCGCTACGCCATCGCGGATCGCGCACTCGCGGAATACGACAGGCTGATTCCGGAATGGCAGGCGCTGGGCCCCGCCGCGCAAGCCGATGTAAGGCGTCTGCAGGTGGACCGATTGCAGGCGCTGAGCGCGCGCGACCGATTCCGCGACGTCGTGTCCTCGTACGAGGAACTGGTGGCTCAAGGCGTGCAAGTGCCGCGCTATGCCCTGAATTATGTCGCCAACGCCTACCTCGATCTGAAGCAGCCGGAAAAAGCGCGCGACCTTTATCAGCGCGCGCTGAACGACGAAGGTGCGCAGCAGGCCAACGCCAGCGAGCGCCTTACGCTGCAGACGGGCCTGTACTATGCACTGCTCGAGAACGAGCAATTCGACGAGGCCGGCAAGCTGGTGGATGCCATGCAGGCCAGCCAGCCGACCTGGCGCAACATCAAGGGCGTGCCGCAAAAAGTCCCCAACGACTTGCACATGTATTCGGCGCAGACCGGCGCATTAAGCCTTTTTTATGAGGACGACACGCCGGCGGCCCAGGAAAAATTCGAGAACCTGGTCAGCAACGCCCCGCGCAATGTCGGGCTGCGCGCCGCTCTAGCCAATATATATCGCAACCGGGGACGCCCCAGAGAGGCCGAAAAACAGTTGAAGGTGGCCGAAGCGCTGGAGCCGCGCGCCGCCGAAGTCGAGGCGGTCCAGGGCTTGACGGCGCTGGATCTGCAGGAATGGCGCCAGGCTGAAATACTGGAACGGGATCTGGCCGCGCGCTATCCCGACCGGCAGTCCACCAAAAACCTGCAGCGCGAATTGACGCTGTACAAGAAGGCCGAGCTGCGCATCGAAGCCAATCGCGGCATCGCATCGGACAGCCCCGTCACCGGCAGCGGCGACACGGACATCGAGACCGTGCTGTATTCAGCGCCCCTGAACTACAACTGGCGCGCTTTCGGCGGCGCCGGTTATTCCACCGCCGAGTTCGAGGAAGGCGGCGGCAACTACCGCTGGCTGCGCACCGGCGTGGAATGGCGCGGCCGCGATCTGACCGCCGAGCTGGAGGTGTCCGGCCACAGCTACGGCTATGGCAACAAAATGGGCGCGCGCGTCATGGCCGCCTATGATGTGAACGATCAATGGCAAATCGGCGGCACCGCGGCTTTCCGCTCGCGCGAAACGCCATTGCGCGCCTTGCGCAACGGCGTCTACTCTAACAGCGCCGAAATCTTCACGCGCTGGCGCCCGAACGACCGCCGCGAATGGCGCTTCTCGCTATCGCCCGCCCGCTTCAGCGACGGCAACAACCGGCTCACCGCCGTGATCAGCGGCACGGAGCGGATCTACACCACGCCGACCTTCAAGGCCGATCTGCAGCTGGGCATCGCGGCCTCGCGCAATTCCAGCGATGACGCGTTTTACTTCAACCCGAAATCGGATCTGGAAGTATTGCCCAGCCTGAAGCTCACCCACATCCTGTTCCGGCGCTACAACACCACGCTCGAGCACAGCCTGCTGCTGGGCGCCGGCGTCTATGCGCAGCAGAACTTCGGCACGGGCGCCATCGCCGCGGTGGGCTACGGCATGACCTATCGCCATGCGGATGGGTTCGACATAGGAGCCACGATCACCGGCGTCAGCCGGCCCTACGACGGCGAGCGCGAACGCGAACTGCGCGTCATGCTCCAAATGACCTTCCGATTCTAGGGATACGCCATGTTTGCCCAAGCCTGCTTTCGCACTCTGATTGGACTGTTCTGCTCCATGCTGCTGCTCAGCAGTTGCGCCAAGGACATCCCGGCCTTTGTTCCGCCCGACCAGCGATCCATGCACAACTCCCAGCAAAGCTGGCCCAAGAACAAGTTTCTGGCGCTGGCCTACCACGACATCGAGGACAGCGACCCGGATCAGGCCTACGTCGCCGTCCAGACCGAACATTTGATACAGCAGTTCGCATGGCTGCGCGAGAACGGCTACCAACCCGTCACCGTAGACCAGATACTGGAAGCCAACAGAGGCGGCAAGCCTTTGCCCGACAAGGCCCTGCTGCTCACCTTCGACGACGGCTACCGCAGCTTCTACACACGCGTGTTCCCCCTGCTGAAAGCCTATAAATGGCCTGCCGTGCTCGCGCCCGTGGGCGCATGGCTGGATACGCCGCTGGACCAGCCGGTGGACTTCGGCGGCAAGCCCGTCGACCGCGACCGCTTCCTGACCTGGAAGCAGGTGCGGGAGATTTCCCGATCGGGGCTGGTGGAGATCGGATCGCATACCGACAACCTGCATTACGGCATCCTGGCCAATCCGCAAGGCAACCTGGAGCCGGCCGCGGCGGCGCGGGCCTATGACCCGAACACCGGCCAGTACGAAACCGATGCGCAGTACAAGGCCCGCATCGCGCGCGACGTGGATCGCATCACGGCCAAGATACGCCGCGTGACCGGCAAGACGCCGCGGGTATGGGTGTGGCCTTACGGCGCGGCGAGCGGCGACGCACTGAAGATCGTCCAGGACAAAGGCTACAAGATGGTGATGATGCTGGACAGCGGTCTGGGCGATGTGCATGAGCTGCAAGACATCCCGCGCGTGCTCGTCGCCAATGATCCGCAGCTCGACAACTTCGCCAACAACGCCATGATCATGGAGAACAACACCGTCATGCGCGTGGCGCATGTGGATCTGGATTATGTCTACGATGACGATCCGGAGCAGATGGAGCGCAATCTGGGCGAGCTCGTGCAACGCATCGCCGATATGCAGATCACCACGGTATTCTTGCAGGCTTTTGCGGATCCGGAAGGAGACGGCCTGGTCCGCTCGGTGTATTTCCCCAACCGCCATCTGCCCATGCGCGCCGATTTGTTCAACCGCGCCGCCTGGCAATTGAAGAGCCGCGCCTTCGTGGACGTATACGCCTGGATGCCGGTGCTGAGCTTCGACCTGGATCCTTCCATTCCCCGCGTTGCACGCTGGGATCCGAAGACCGGGCAAACCAGCGTCGATCCCAATGCATACCAGCGCCTGTCTCCGTTCGACCCCGCCGCCCGGCGCAAGATCACCGAGATCTACGAAGACCTGTCGCGCCACGCGCTCTTCAATGGCATCCTGTTCCACGATGATGCCTTGCTGTCCGACTTCGAGGATGCGGGCCCGCAGGCGCTCGCCGCGTACCGGGCCGCCGGCCTGCCGGACAGCATCCAGGCGCTGCGCGAAGACCCCGCGACCATGCAGAAATGGACCCGCTACAAAAGCGGCTACCTGATCGATTTCACCAAAACCTTGGCCGATCATGTACGCGCCATACGCGGTCCGCAGATAAGGACCGCCCGCAACATCTACGCGGAACCCATACTGCATCCGGAAAGCGAAGCATGGTACGCCCAGAACCTGGACGACTTCCTGCAGGCCTATGACTGGACCGCGCCCATGGCCATGCCGTGGATGGAAAACGTGCCCAAGGATGGAGCGGACGCCTGGCTGGACAGCCTGGTGGACCGGGTGGCGTCCCGCCCGGGGGCTTTGAACAAGACCGTATTCGAAGTGCAGGGGCGCGATTGGCGGCCCTCCGCCCACGGCAAGGACTCCGGCCATGTGGACTCCGCCTTGATGGCGCATTGGCTGAAGCGGCTGCAGCTGCGCGGCGCCCGCAGCTTCGGCTACTACCCCGACGATTTCACCCAGAATCAGCCCCGGCTGGAAGTCATACGGCCGGCCATTTCCAACGCCTGGTATCCCTTCAGATGATAGACCGACTCATTGCCTTCCTGGTGCTGTGCATCGTCCTGGGCGCGCCCTTCGGACTGACGCTCGTGCTGACCAGCAATATGCTGCTCAATTTCGTGTTCTTCTATCCGCTCTTCATGTCCGGCATATGGATGGCGGGCGGCCTGTACTTCTGGGCGCACTGGGAGCGCAAATGGAACTGGCGGCCCTATCGCCCGCCGCAGTTTCCCGGCGATCCGCTGATCAGCATCCTGATCCCCTGCTACAACGAAGCGGAGCACGGCGAGGAAACGATACTGGCGGCCCTGAACCAGGAATACCCGAACATAGAAGTGATCGCCATCAATGACGGATCATCCGACGGGACCGCCGCCATGTTCGACAGGCTGACCGCCATACACGAGCGCCTGCGGGTGATCCACCTGGCCCATAACCAGGGCAAGGCCATGGCCTTGCGCATGGGCGCCATGGCGGCGCGCAGCGAATACCTGGTCTGCATAGACGGCGACGCTCTGCTCGCCCCGGACGCCGTCAACTATATCGCCGCGCCCCTGGTGAACAATCCGCGCGTGGGCGCGGTGACCGGCAACCCGCGAATCCGCACGCGATCCACGCTCATCGGCCGCATACAGGTGGGGGAATTCTCGTCCATCATCGGCTTGATCAAGCGGACGCAGCGCGTCTACGGGCAGCTGTTCACGGTGTCGGGCGTGTGCACGGCCTTCCGGCGCAAGGCGCTGAACGAGGTGGGCTACTGGAGCCTGGACATGATCACCGAAGACATCGACATCACCTGGAAGCTGCAGCGGGCGCACTGGTCGGTGTTCTACGAGCCGCGCGCGCTGTGCTGGATACTGATGCCCGAAACCTTGCGCGGCCTCTGGAAGCAGCGGCTGCGCTGGGCGCAAGGCGGCGCGGAAGTCTTCCTGAAGAACCTGATCTCGATCTGGTCCTGGGAGCACCGCCGCATGTGGCCCCTGATGGTGGAATTCTGCCTGTCCACCGGCTGGGCGTTCGCCTTCGCCTTGTCCATCGTGCTCTGGCTGCTCGGGCATGTGGTCGCCCTGCCGCCCAATATCACCGTTTCCATGCTCATGCCCCCGTCCTTCACCGGCATGGTGCTAGCTATGGTATGCCTGATGCAATTCCTGGTCAGCGTACTGATAGACCGGCGCTACGAGCCCAACCTGGCCCGTTCGCTGTACTGGATCATCTGGTATCCCTTCGCATACTGGATCATCAACCTCGTAACCACTCTCTTCAGTTTTCCCAAAGTCATGCTGCGCATACGGCGCCGGCGCGCACGCTGGGCCAGCCCGGACCGCGGCATCAAGGAGTTGACATGATCATCACTACGCAACGCTCGCCCATAGCCTGGGCCATAGACACCGCCCTGACCGCAGCCGGCTGGACAGGATTTTTCTATCTGTTCACTGAGGGAGTGGTTTCCATACTCGGGGAGAGCTACGGAGCAAGCGCGGCGGCCGCCTCGGGAGCGCTGGTGCCCACCCTACACACGCTGACGCTCTATTTGCTGGTGGCAGGCTTCAACGCCTTGCTGATCGTGCTGTGGGGCACCTATCGGAAATTCCTGTTCCGCTCGCTCCGGCGGAACCGGCAGCCGACCGAGGTGGATGATGAACAGATGGCCGCCCACTTCCATTTATCCCCCAACCAATTGCACGAGATCCAGGACAGCCGGGTTACGGTGATCTACCACTCCAACGACGGCGACATCGCCCACCTGGAAACCGACCAGCTCCGCATGCAGCCGGCTGGAAACAACAGCGTCTACGAAACCGCTGCCAAGGTAGCGTGAAAATTCTTAGTCCGGCCCTCGTGCCGGACTAACCCATTTGGCGTACCGCAGCCTAGTCAAGATAAGTCTTAAAGCCGGTACCAGCTTACGCCTTCTACCGCATGTTTACAGGCCGCCCTATCTCTATCATGGAAACCGTACCGCAGTTTCCAAACGTTAAAAAAAAGAAGCAAAGTTTTAATAAGCAGTAGGCCTCCCGCCGAACTGCACAGGGAGTAGAAGATGCGCCGTTCCGCTGTATTGCTGGCTTGCTTTTCCATCGCTGCGCCTTGCAGCGCCGCCCTGGGCCAAGACCTGCCCCTGGCAAAGGACAGCCTGCCCAAGAGCAAGATCGAGACGGCGGAGCAGCGTGCAGGCGGCAAAAGCGTATTCGACGACCCGCTGGGCGGTGTCGTCGTAAACCGTACGGTCACCGTCCTGGGGGACGACTTCTACCAATATTTCTCCGCCTTTTGGCGCGAGAAAGACATCAGCAGCAAATTCACGATTTCCGTACACGAGCGCCCCTCGGCCCGCTTCGGCAGCGAGATCTGGGTGCAGTTCCGGCAAAAGCGCATGTTCCATACCTTCCTGCCGCCCGCGCGGGCCGCGACGAAGAAGATCAGCGCCATGGCGGTCGAGATGGTCTATCAAAACATTGCTGAGAGTGAAGTTGAACGCATCATGGTCCGCAGTCCAGACCTGGGGCCCGAGGAGATGTAAATGAAAGGAGCGAAGATGAACACCCCAAGACACAACCGATACCTGCCCTGCGCCCTTCTGGCGGCGGCGTGCGCGCTGGCCGGCCCGGCCGGGGCCACCGAGCTGGTGTATTACCCCTTCAACCCGTCTTTCGGCGGCAACCCCCTGAACGGATCCGTTCTGCTGAATTCGGCGCTGGCCACCAACCGCCACACCGATCCGGACCTGGACAATGCCAATCTGGGCATCGAGGAAAAATCTCCCCTGCAGCAGTTCAATGAAACGCTGGAGCGTTCCATCATCAGCCGCCTGGCCACCGCCGCCAGTTCCAAGATCGTCAACGCCGACGGCCAGTTCGTGCCCGGCAACCTGGAGACGGACAGCTTCATGATCAACATCGTCGATCTGGGCAATGGCTACCTGTCCATCACCACGACCGACAAGCTGACCGGCGGCATCACTACCTTCCAGGTGGGCAAATGAACGCCCTGCGCCACGAACCCCGGGGCCGGGCCGCGCGCGGCATGAAGCTGGCCCTGGGCGCCGCGATGTGCACGGTGCTGGGCGCCTGCGCCGTGCCGCACAAGCCGGCCGAGGTTGCCACGCCCGCCCATTTGACGCCGGCCACGCCGTCGACGCGCGATCTGCTGCGGCTGCCGGCGCCCAAGGGCAAGATCGTCGTGGCCGTGTACGGCTTCCGCGATCAGACCGGGCAATACAAGCCAGCGCCGGACAGCTCTTTTTCGACTTCGGTCACCCAGGGCGCGGCGTCCATGCTGGTCAAGGCGCTGAAGGACTCGGGCTGGTTCACCCCCGTGGAAAGAGAGAGCCTGCAAGAGCTGCTGACCGAGCGCCGGATCGTGCGCGCGCTGGACGGCTCTCAGGGCGACAAAGCCCCCGCCATCCACATACCCGCGCTGGTGCCCGCTTCCATCCTGATAGACGGCGGCATCGTCGCCTATGAAAGCAATGTGCGCACCGGCGGGCTGGGCGCGCGCTTCCTGGGCGTGGGTGCGTCGACGCAATACCGTATGGATCAGGTCACCGTGGGTTTGCGCAGCGTGGACATACGGACCGGCCGCGTACTGCAGACGGTATCGACCACCAAGACCATTTTTTCGTATGAGGTGCGCCCCAGCGTCTACAAGTTCGTCAATTTCAAGGATTTGCTGGAAATCGAGGCCGGCGTGACCAACAATGAACCGACCCAGCTATGCGTCAAGGAGGCCATTGAGGCGGCCGTCATTCATTTGACGGTGCAGGGCCTGAAGGACAAGAGCTGGTCCCTGAGCAAGGAGAGCGACTGGAATTCACCCATCATCCAGACTTACCTGCAAGAGGGCAACACCTACGCGGCGAGCAGTATGCAAATGCCGATGGAAACGCCCGAATCGGTCGCCCCGGCGGCCGAGGCCCAGCCGGCGCCCACGGGCCATTGACCATACACCGCTTTTTTGGCGACCCGGTATGAAGACCGCCGGGCCCCGCCTGTAGACCCAGGTCTTTATTTTGAGGAGAAACGCAATGAGCATCAAACTATCCGCGATTGCCTTGGGCATCACCCTGGCCTACGGCGCAACCGCAGCGATGGCGGCCAACACCGCCAACGTCAACCAGAATGGCAGCGGCAACGATGCTGTCATTCAGCAGGTGGACAACTCCAACGCCACTGCCACCATTACGTCATGGGGGGACTACAACGACGCCTATGTCGACCAAGGAGACAACAGCAATGTGACGGCTGCCATCACGTCGTTCGGCAACTTCAATGACGGCGTGATCAACCAGAACAATGTCAAGAACTCCAACGCGAGCATCTACCAGGCGGCCAGCGGCGGCGACGCCACGATAAATCAAGACGGATCGTGGCAGCGATATGGCTGGCGCGGCGACTACCACCTGGTGGACGGCAGCAATCAGCAAGCCAGCATCAGCCAGAACTGGGGTTGGGGCAACTCGGCATGGATCACCCAGGCCGGCACCAACGTGGACGCCGGCATCACCCAGGGCGGCTACAAAAACAAGGGCGGCATAGAACAAGAGGGCAGTGGCGCCGGCCTGGTTGCGCGCCTGCAACAGACCGGCTCGTTCAACGACGGCTACATCAAGCAGGACGGCGCCAACCTGCAGGCTTATGTCTCGCAAAGCGGCATGGGCAACGATGCAGTCGTGCTGCAAAAGGGGTATGGCTATGTGGCCAACGTTACTCAGGTCGGCTATCGAAACGATGCCTACGTGAATCAACGCTGACACGCAGGCCTTCCCGCATAGCGCTTACGGGCGGCCTGGCGCAGCCCGGCCTGGCGCGGCCCGTAAGCGCCCCGCGGGGTGTGAAGTTGCAACAAAGGCCGGGCGCGGCAGCCGCAAGGCGGTTGCGCCAGCCCGAAGCATCATCGAAGGACGACAATGAACGCAGATACAAACATACAGGTGTGGCTGGAAACGGCGGCGCACACCCCGCCTGGCATCATCATTCCGTATGTCAGAACATCGCAGGACAAGACGCTGCGCTACCAGGTGCGCGCGGTACGCAGGGGCCCCGCCGGCCGCTCGATGCTGAGCCAGGGGGGCGTGGTGGAAGCACAGGCCGGAGTGCCTGCCGCCTTGGGACGGATGTCCTTTAATTACGGACCGGCGGATGACTGCAATATCGACCTGATACTGTCGGAACATGGCTCCGACGACCGCAATTACCACTTTGCGTGCCCCGATTAGTAACGGTATTGGATTTAAATTACCTTAAGTAGCAATGGTTTATACTAATTTACTAAGGTAAACATTTACTTGCATTATAGGACGTGAGTTTTAATACTCCTTTCACGTATAGTAGTGAAAATACATGTGTCGCCATAGCGCGACGACGGGGGGCTGAATAATACTGCGGCGCGTACCAAAGTTGTCTGCCAGACTCCACGAAACACATCTCAGACAGCTATCGCCCGGTTCTTTCGGCTCTTCCAACGCTCGTGTTCAAGCGAACATAAAAACAGGGAAGAACAAGCATGGCTACCATCATAGTTATCGAGCCCCATACGCTCCTGAGACTAGGCATTCTTCAACTTTTGGCCGACGTCAGCTCCTCGTGCGAAGTCCACGGGGAAGACTACTCCATTTTCGCCCGTGAACCGTCGGCCACCGAATGCGATCTGGTCCTGCTGTCCGTTTCCTCGTTCGAAGACATTCATAAATTCACCTCCGCCGTCGAACGCATCTATTCGCCCCGGGCGATGCTGCTGCTTTCCGAAAGCAGCGACATGCCGCATACGGTGCAAGGCCTGCCCGCTTCCGTGGCGGGGTATGTGCCCAAAAATGCGCCGCCCGAAGTCCTGCAGGCATCGGTGCGACTGATACTGGCGGGCGGCACATGCTTCCCCATGAGACCCAATATGGACGCCACGCAGCAATCCCTGCTGGCCCATTTCGAGCCCGTCAAATGGCCGCCGGAAAGCATGCGCAAGGCCAAGGCGGCCAATGGAAACAACGCCAATCCGGAATGCGAGATGCTGGGGCTGACGCCGCGCCAGTACGAGGTGCTGGTCCTGCTGGCCCGCGGCTATCCCATGAAAACAGTGGGCCGCTACCTGAACATTTCCGTAGCCACGGCCAAGGCCCACACCGAAACGCTGTACCAGCGCCTGGACGTCCACAATCGCAATGCCGCCGTATACGAGGCCTTTTCGCGCGGCGCCACGCTGGGCTGGCCGTCGGTGGGCGGCGCGCCGCGCCACATACCCGGGCGCGAACCCGAGCGCGCCGTGGGCATGGCCCCGCCAGGCTAGCAGCGGGCCCATCGGGGCCTGCTTACAGCAGGCCCATTTGCAGGCGAGCCGCCTCGCTGATCATTTCCCGGCCCCATGGCGGGTCCCACACCAAATCCACCGTGACCTCGTCCACACCCTGGATGGACAGCAGCTTGTTGCGCGCCTCGTCGGCGATCATGGTGCCCATGCCGCAGCCGGGGGCGGTCAGAGTCATCTGGACTTCGATGCGGAAGCGGTCGTCGGCGAGCGGTATGATTTTGCAGCTATAGACCAGGCCGAGGTTGACGATGTCCACTGGTATTTCCGGGTCGTAGCAGGTGGAAAGCAGGCTCCACGCCGCATCTTCCACCGATTGCGCGGTAACCGGGCCGTCGTGCTCGTGCTGCATGGCCTCCGTGGGCTCGAAGCCCAGCGCATCGCCGTCCACGCCTTCCACACGGTAGAGATTGCCTTCCACCATCACGGTGTAGCTGCCGCCCAATTGCTGGGTAATGGTGGCTTCGCAGCCTTTCTCGATCGTGACGGGCGAGCCGTAAGGAACGGTGACGGCCGGGCAATCCCGGCTGACTATCACATCATTGCGCGTATAACTCATGGCAAAACCTCTTATTCCGTGCGAGCCGTATCCCTGGCCTGGGTGATGGCATTGTGCAGGGTATGCCAGGCCAGCGTGGCGCACTTGACGCGTGCGGGAAATTCGCGCACGCCCGACAGCACTTCCAGCTTGCCGAAATCCCGGGCTTCCGGCTGCGCCTCGGTGAGCATGGCGTGCATGTCGTTGAACAGCGCCTCGACTTCGGCGATCGGCATGCCTCTGACCGCCTCCGTCATCAGCGAGGCCGAGGCCGTGGAAATGGCGCAGCCATGTCCGACGAAGCTGACGTCCTGAACGATGCCGTCCTCGACCTTCGCATACACCATCAACTGGTCGCCGCACAAGGGGTTGTGCCCCTTGGCGACATGGCTGGCGTCCGGCATGGCGTGAAAATTGCGCGGATTGCGATTGTGATCGAAGATCACTTCCTGATAGAGTTCGCGCAGATCACTGTGTTGATCGTTCATCAGCGGCCGACCCCGAATAGTTTCTGCGCCTTGCGCAGCGCCGCGGCCAGGGCGGCCACGTCTTCTTCCGTGTTGTACAAGGCCAGCGAGGCGCGGGCCGTGCCGGGTATGCCGAAGCGCGTCATCAGCGGCATGGCGCAGTGATGCCCCGCGCGTATGGCCACGCCTTCGGTATCCAGGATCGTGCCCAGGTCGTGCGGATGTATGCCGTCCACGACGAAGGAGACGATGCCCGCCTTCTGCGCCGCGGTGCCGATGATCCGCAGGCCGCCCAGGGACAGGAGTTCTTCCGTGGCCAGTTCGAGCAGGCTGCGCTCATGCGCCGCGATCGCATCCAGGCCCACGTCCTGCACATAGCGTATGGCGGCGTCCATCCCGACGACGCCGGCGATATTCGGCGTACCGGCTTCGAAGCGCTGCGGGACGTCCGCGTAAGTGCTTTCTTCGAAGCTGACGGTATGGATCATGTCGCCGCCGCCCTGCCATGGCGGCATGTCCTTGAGGATGGCGTAGCGCGCATACAAAGCGCCTATGCCGGTGGGGCCGTACAGCTTGTGCCCCGAAAACACATAGAAGTCGCAATCCAGCGCCTGGACGTCCACCACCTTGTGGGCCACGGCCTGGGCGCCGTCGATCAGCACCAGGGCGCCCGCTTCGTGAGCCAGGCGCGTGACTTCGGCCACCGGATTGATGGTGCCCAGGGCGTTGGAAACATGCGCGACGCCCACCAGCCGCGTGCGGGCCCCCAGCAGCGACCGGTAGGCCTGCATGTCCAGCTCGCCGCTGTCGGTCACGGGGGCCACACGCAGATGCGCGCCGGTCTGGGCGCAAACCAGCTGCCAGGGCACGATGTTGGAATGGTGCTCCATGCCGGTGATCAGGATCTCGTCGCCGGCCTTGAGATTGGCGCGCGCCCAGCTGAATGCCACCAGGTTGATGGCTTCGGTCGTGCCGCGCGTAAAAACGATTTCCTCGCGCCGCGCGGCATTCAGCAGCCGCCGCACGCTTTCACGCCCCTGCTCGTACAGGTCGGTGGCATGCTGCGACAGCCAGTGGACGCCGCGGTGGATATTGGCGTTGGACTGCTGATAGTAGGCGGTTTCCGCCTCGATGACGGACTGCGGCTTCTGGGTGGTGGCGCCGTTGTCCAGATAGACCAGGCGGCGCCCCTTTATGGGGCGCGACAGGATGGGGAAGTCGCCGCCGCGGTCCAGCAGCGCCAGCGGTTTCGTCATTGCAACAGGTGCGTTCATGCCACTTCCCCCAGTTCCGCGCCGCCGGGCACCAGCGTGCGGATGGCGGCCTCGATGCGCGTGCGCAAGGCCGGATCTTCCACGCGGGAAATGGCCTGCGCGGCGAAAGCGTAAGTCAGTATATGGCGCGCGTAGGCTTCGTCCAGCCCGCGGGAGCGCAGGTAGAACAGGCTGTTTTCATCGATCTGCCCCACCGTGGCGCCGTGCGCGCATTTCACGTCGTCGGCATATATCTCCAGCTCGGGGCGGGCGTCCGCCTTGGCCAGGCGCGACAGCAGCAGGCTGTCGGAGCGCTGGATCGCGTCGGTCTTGTCCGCGCCCGGAGCGACCAGGATGCGGCCGGCGAATACGCCGCGCGACGTGTCATCCAGGACGCCGCGATAGTATTCATGGCTGATGCCATGGGGATGCAGGTGATTGATCTGCGTATGGTGGTCGACATGGCGGCGGCCATTCACATAATACAGGCCGTTCAGCAATGTTTCGCAATGGTCGCCGTTGAAGTTGGTGACGATGTCGTGGCGGGCCAGCCTGGCGCCGAAAGACATGGAATGCGAATTGAACACCGAGCCCTTGGACTGCTCGACATCCAGGGCGCCCAGATGGAAGGCCTGTTCGTCTTCCATCTGCAGCTTCACATGGGTGATGCGCGCGTCATTGGCCTGCCGGATGCGGGTCGCCGAATTGCTGAAGCTGGCGCCGCTGCCCTGGCCGACGAAATGCTCGATGATGGTCGCCTGCGCGCCCTCTTCGGCCTGCACGAGATTGCGGGTGAAGCTCGCCGTCCCTGCGCTGGCGGCGATGAACAGCAAGTGGACCGGCGCGTCCAGCACGACACCGCGCGCCAGCCGCAGATACGCGCCATCGGACGCCAGGGCCAGATTCAGCGCCGCGGTGCTTGCGCCGTCGGCTTCATTGCCGAACAGGCTTTCCAGCTGCTCCGCCTGGCCGGCCAGCGCCTCGGACAGCGGCAGAAGCTGCGCGCCCGCGGGCAGGCCGCCCACCTCGGAGAGTTCCGGCGCATGATGCCCGTCGACGAACACCAGCCAGTAACCCGCCTCGCCCCGCCTTACCTTGCGGGCAAGGTCGCCCGCCTGGACTTGCGCGAGCGGGCCGAAAGCCTGCTGCTCCAGTGCGGCCAGCGAGGTATGGCGCCAGGCCTCTTGCTTGGGGGTGGGCCAGCCTTCGTCGGCGAAGCGCTCGATGGCCCGGCGGCGCAGAGACGCCAGCCACGGCGCCTGGGAGCCGGGCAGCTGCGCACCGCGGGCGTTGAATTCGCTTACCCAGTGCTGAGTGGAACTCATGCCGCGGCCCCTTTTTCGGCGGGCTGGGCCGCACCAGGCCGGGCAGCGTCGGGGCCCTTCCCGGCTGATCCGTTCTGTTCGGCGGCCAATTCCTTCACCCAGCCATAGCCGCGCTCTTCGAGCTCCAGCGCGAGTTCGCGGCCGCCCGAGCGCACGATACGGCCGCCCGACAGCACATGCACATAATCGGGGACGATGTAATCGAGCAGGCGCTGATAGTGGGTGATGACGATGAGCGAGCGCTCGGGCGAGCGCAAGCGGTTGACGCCGTCCGCCACCACTTTGAGCGCATCGATGTCCAGGCCCGAGTCGGTTTCGTCCAGGATGGCCAGCTTGGGCTCCAGCAGCGTCATCTGCAGCACTTCATTGCGCTTCTTTTCCCCGCCGGAGAAGCCTTCGTTCACCGAGCGGTACAGGAATTCTTCACGCATCCCGACCGCTTTCATTTCGGCCTTGACGCGTTTCAGGAAATCCATGGCGTCCAGTTCGGGCTGGCCCCGGTGGCGGCGCGCGGCGTTGACCGCGGCCCGCAGAAAGTAGGCGTTGGATACGCCAGGAATCTCGATGGGATACTGGAACGCCAGGAACAGGCCGGAGCGCGCGCGCTCTTCTATGGGCATGTCCAGCAGATTCTGGCCGTCCCATGTCACCGTTCCGCTTTCGACGATATAGTTTTCGCGCCCCGCCAGCACCTGCGACAAGGTGCTCTTGCCCGAGCCGTTCGGGCCCATGATGGCGTGCACTTCGCCCGGCCTGACATCCAGGCTCAAACCGCGCAAAATCGACTTGCCTTCAACCGAGGCGTGCAAATCCTTGATACTCAGCATTCCTGTTTCTCCTTAACCTACGCTGCCTTCCAGGCTTACACCGAGCAGATTCTGGGCTTCGACTGCAAACTCCATGGGCAATTCCTTGAAAACTTCCTTGCAGAAACCGTTCACGATCATGGAAACGGCGTCTTCGGCCGACAGGCCGCGCTGCATGGCATAAAACAATTGATCCTCCGCGATGCGCGAAGCGGTGGCCTCGTGCTCGACGCTGGCCGTGGGGTTTTGCACCTCCATGGTCGGGAAGGTATGGGCTGCGCAATCCTTGCCGATCAGCAGGGAATCGCACTGCGTGTAGTTGCGCGCGTTTTCGGCCTTGGGCGTGATGCGCACCAGCCCGCGATAGGTATTGCTGCCGTGGCCGGCGGAAATGCCCTTGGAAATAATGGTGCTGCGCGTATTGCGCCCCATGTGGATCATTTTGGTGCCGGTGTCCGCCTGCTGGCGGTGGTTGCTCAGCGCCACGGAATAGAATTCGCCGGTGGAATCGTCGCCGCGCAGGATCACGCTAGGGTATTTCCAGGTGATGGCCGAGCCGGTTTCCACTTGCGTCCATGAAATACGCGAACGGGCGCCGCGGCAGTCGCCGCGCTTGGTGACGAAGTTGTAAATGCCGCCCACCCCGTCCTTGTCGCCGGGATACCAGTTTTGTACGGTGGAATACTTGATTTTCGCATCGTCCAGTGCGACGAGTTCCACCACCGCCGCATGCAGCTGGTTTTCATCCCGCATGGGCGCCGTACAGCCTTCCAGGTAGCTGACCGAAGCGCCTTCCTCGGCGATGATGAGCGTGCGTTCGAACTGCCCCGTCTCCTGCGCATTGATGCGGAAATACGTGGACAGCTCCATGGGACATCGCACCCCTTTGGGGATGAAGACGAAAGAGCCGTCCGAAAACACCGCGGAATTCAGCGCCGCATAGAAGTTGTCGCCGGGAGGCACGACCGTGCCCAGGTATTTACGCACCAGGTCGGGATGTTCCTTGACCGCCTCGGAGAACGAACAGAAGATGACGCCGACTTCGGCGAGCTGCTTGCGGAAGGTAGTGGCCACCGACACCGAGTCGAAGACCGCATCCACGGCCACGCCGGCCAGGCGCGCGCGCTCGTGCAGCGGCACGCCCAGCTTTTCGTAGGTGCGCAGCAATTCGGGGTCGACTTCGTCCAGGCTCTTGGGGCCGTCGGCCTTGCTCTTGGGGGCCGAATAATAGCTGATGTCCTGGAAGTCGATGGGCGGGAAGCTGACCTTGGCCCATTCGGGCAAGTCCATGGTCAGCCAATGGCGGTAGGCCGCCAGACGCCATTCCAGCATGAATTCGGGCTCGCCCTTCTTGGCCGACAGCAGGCGTATCGTATCCTCCGAAAGGCCCTTGGGTATGGTGACAGACTCGATATCGGTCACAAACCCCGCGGTATATTCGCGATCGAGGAAGGAGCCGATGGGGTCGACCGCCACGGGTTCGGTTACAGGATTCATTTACGAGGACTCCAGGTCGTGCAAAACGCGGCTGCGGCCCCCGGCTTTTGCCGCGGGCGCCGAATGCGCGGTGAGGGGAAATTCTATGGGTGTGGGGCGCACCATGTCGGCCACGCTGACTTCTTCGAGCGTGCGCCGCACGATGGCGTTGATGCGTTGCCAATTGCTGCGGATATGGCAACCGGCCTCGACCGTACAGGCGCCCGGCATGGCGGTGCATTCCGTCAACCCGAATGGCTGTTCTTCAAGGGCATCGATGATTTGGGCTATACTTATAAGGTTTGCCGGTCGCCCCAGCGTATACCCGCCGCGCGCGCCGCGTATGCCCTTCACCAGCTCGCGCTGGCCCAGCAGCTTCAGTATCTTGCTGACGGTGGGCTGCCCCAGCCCGAGGCTGGACGCGAGATCCGCGGCACTGAAAACGCGATCGGGGCACGCGGCCATATGGGTCAGCACCATCGTCCCGTAGTCAATGATTTTGCTGATGCGCAGCATCCGCGTTTACTCCATTTATAAGCATGTCGATATAGTACCACTTTAGTACTATATGAGTCAAAGACTTCTGGATGGCGTGGCGCCGGGATGACAAAAATCAAACATCCGCCGCGCAGCGGGCCCGCGGCGGCGATTCAGTCCGTGTCGGCCGCCGCTTGCTGCAGGGCCCACATCTGCATATAGCGACCGCCGTGCGCGATCAGCTCGCGATGCGTGCCGCGTTCGACCACCCTGCCCTGTTCCAGCACCAGGATCTCGTCCGCATCGACGATGGTGGACAGACGGTGCGCAATGATCAGCGTAGTGCGGTTCCTGGCGATCTGGCTCAGCTGTTCCTGTATCGCCCTTTCGGTGCGCGTATCCAGGGCGCTGGTGGCCTCGTCCAGGACGAGGATGGGCGGATCCTTGAGCAGCGTCCGTGCGATGGCGACCCGCTGTTTTTCGCCGCCCGATAGTTTCAGGCCGCGCTCGCCCACCTGGGTCTGGTAGCCTTCCGGCAGGCCCATGATGAAATCATGGATGCTCGCCGCCTTGGCCGCCTGGACGATTTCTTCGTGGCTGGCCAGCGGGTTGCCATAGGCGATGTTGTAGAGGATGCTGTCATTGAACAGCACCGTATCCTGGGGAACGATGCCTATGTGCTGGCGCAGGCTGGCCTGCGTCAGATGCCGGATATCGAAGCCGTTCACCTTGATGGCGCCCGCATCCACGTCATAGAAGCGGAACAGCAGGCGGGACAGCGTCGACTTGCCGGCGCCCGACGATCCCACCACCGCCAGGGTGCCGCCCACGGGAATGGTGAAATTAACGCCGAACAATATCCGGCGGTTGGCTTCATAGGAAAAATCCACGTTCTCGAATTCCACGCTGGCCTGCGCCGCCTTGAGCTTGCGGGCCCCCGGTTCGTCCGCCACTTCCTGCCCTTGCGCCATCAGCCCGAACATGCGCTCCATGTCGGCCAGGGCATGCTTGATTTCCCGGTACACAAAGCCCAGGAAATTGAGCGGCGCATACAATTGCGTCAGGTAGGCCGATACCAGCACCACGTCGCCCACCGACATGGTCCCCGCCACCACGCCGTCGGCCGACAGCCACAGCAGCAGCGTGATGCCCAGGGTGATGATGGCGCCCTGCCCCATGTTCAGGAAATTCAGCGACATCTGGTTCTTGATGGCGGAATCCACCCAGCGGCCCAGGTTCTTGTCGTAGCGGTCGAGCTCGTAGCCTTCGTTGCCGAAGTACTTGACGGTCTCGTAGTTGAGCAGGGCATCGATGGCTTTGCTGTTGGCCTTGCTGTCCAGATCGTTCATGCTGCGCCGGTACACCATGCGCTTTTCGGTGACGGCCAGGGTAAAGGCGATATAGGCCGCTATGGTGCCCAAGGTGACCACCGCGAACGGCCAGTCATAGCGCCACAGCAGGACGGCCGCCACCATGCCTATTTCCAGCAGGGTGGGCAGGATATTGAACACCGTGAAGTTGAGCAGGAAGCCGATGCCCTTGGTGCCGCGCTCTATGTCGCGGCTGAGCCCGCCGGTCTGACGCTGCATATGGAAACGCAGCGACAGGGAAAACAGATGTTCGAACAGCCGCGTGGCGATGCGCTGTATGGAACCCTGGGTGACCCGCGCGAACAGGGCGTCCCGCAGCTCGCCGAACACCGAGGTCGCCAGGCGCGCAAACCCGTAGCCCAGCAAGGCGGCGACCGGCAGGGCCAGTATGGTTGCGGGCACGCTGAGCCGGTCCACGACGTCTTTCAGGTAGAACGGCAGCGCCACGCTGGCGATTTTCGCGGCCACCAGACAGGCCATGGCCGCCAGGACCCGCCATTTGAACTGCCAGACGAAGGGCAGCAATTCCTTGATGGCGTGCAGGTCGCTGCGGGATGTTGCGGGCGCGGGCCCGCGCGGGGTGTATCTCATTGAGCTTGCTTATAGACGGGGTCGCCCGGACAGGGCCGCCCGGGGAGGGTCGCCCGGATAGGGTCGCCTAGACGACGGCGCCACATATTGTACGTTGCGGCGCTGCGCGCTGCCGTCCAGCGCGGCGAGACACGCACAAGCAGATCCGGCGGAATGCGCACGCCCCGCGGCAAGCGCTTCAAGGGCCCGCCCCGAGGCCCTTGGCTCAGGAACCCACTGCCGCGATTTCGCCGGCGGGGCCGCGCTGCGAGGCATGCCAGCCGAGCAAACGAGCCTCGACCATTTCTATGGCCTTGAACAGCACCACGCCCAGCACGCACAGCAAGGCCAGCGCAACGAATACCGTCGGCGTATCGAAGCTGCCCTGGGCGACCAAAATGACGTGCCCCAGCCCCGATCCCCCGGCAACGAATTCGCCCACAATGGTTCCGACCAGGGCGAAAGACACGCCCACCTTCATGCCGGCGAACAGGCTGGGCAGCGCATTGGGGAAACGGATCTTCCACAACACCTTGGCTTTGGACGCCTGGTTCACCCGCGCCATGTCCAGCATTTCGGGATCCGTGGATTTCAGTCCGAGCACGGTGTCGATCAAAATCGGGAAAATGGCGATCAGCATGGCGATGGCGATCTTCGGCGCAGCTCCGGTGCCCAGCCAGATGACGAACAAGGGGGCCAGCGCCACTTTGGGCACGGCGTTCATCGCCACCAGCAGCGAATACAGGGTGCGGTCGAGAAAGCGTGAATAAACAATGCCTATGGCCGCGATGACGCCCAGCACCACGGCCAGCGCGAACCCCGCCACCGTGGTGCGCAGCGTATCCAGGCTCTGCAATAGCAGGTAGCCGGGCGAATCGAAAAACTCCATGACGATTTTGCTGGGCGCCGGCAGCATGAATTCGCGCACTCCGGACAGGCGCACGCCCGCTTCCCATAGGGCCAGCAGCACCAGGGTGGTCAGCAGGATCGAGCGGCCGCGTTCCGTTTTCAGCCAAAAATGCTTCATGTTCTTCAGCCCTTATAGATACCCAGTTCCCGGAAGGTTTCGCGGATTTCCACGACATACTCGGCAAAGCGGGCGGTATCGCGGACATCCAGTCCGCGCGGACGCTCCAGCTCGACCGGTATGATTTTTTCTATGCGGCCCGGGTTGCGCGCCATGATGACGACCCGGCTGCCCAAGTACGCCGCTTCGCTGATCGAATGCGTAATGAAGACCACCGTCTTGCCCGTCGCCAGCCAGGTGCGCTGCAATTCGGAATTGAGCTCGTCGCGCGTAAAGGGATCCAGAGCGCCGAAGGGTTCGTCCATCAGCAATAGCTGGGGATCGGTCAAGAGCGCGCGGCAGATGGACACGCGCTGCCGCATCCCGCCCGAGAGCTCGCGCGGATACCGGTCGATGAAGTCTTTCAGGCCGAACAAAGACAATAGTTCGCGGGCCCGGCCTTCATGGGATTTCCGGTCCAGGCCATGGAATTCCGCCGCGATCAGCACATTGTCCAGCACATTGCGCCACTCCAGCAACAGGTCGCGCTGGAAAACCACGCCCATATTCTTGGGCGGCGCCTTGATCTGGCTGCCCTGCAAGGCCAGCCGGCCGCTGGATATGGGCTCGAGCCCGGCTATGCAGCGCAAGAGCGTGCTTTTGCCGCAGCCGCTGGGGCCGACGATGCACAGGAATTCGCCTTCGGGAATATCGAGATCCACATCGCGCAAAGCGTGTACCGGCGCACGCTTGGAGCGATAGATCTTGTTCAGCCCCTTTACCTCTAGAAAGCCGGCCACTCGCGGTCTCCCCTGTCAACGCTCGATCAGCGCATTGGTGTAATAGTCGGATGGCTTGTGGCCGGCCTTGATCATCCCTGTCTGTTCCATCGATTTGATGGCGGCGGCCCAATCCTCGTCCGTTTGTACTCCAATGGGAAGATCGCCGCCAGAGGGGCTCTTGAAGAAGGCGCGGTACGCTTCGAGCTGGCCGCGCAGCACGTCGGCATCCAGCTTCGCATTGGGACGCTCGGCCAATATGGCCTGCACGGCTTCCTCGATATGGCCGTCGTAGATATAGTTCCAGGCGCGCAATTGCACTTGCACCAGCTTCTTGATGGCATCGCGTTTGGACGACAGCATGGCCGGCGTGGAAACCAGGCCGTAGCTGGGAAAGCTGATGCCGCTGTCGGCGAGCAGCAAAGCGCTGGCCGGACGCGTTTTCTTGACCATGGGCTGGCCGAAAGGCGCTTGCGACATGAAGCCGTCCGCGTTGCCCGAGGCATAGGTCGAGACCATGGCGCTGGGGGCCACCATGACGATTTCCACCTCGCCCTTCTTCAGGCCGTTGGCCTGCAGATACGGCTCGATGAAAGGCGCCCACGGGCTGGTGGTGAAACAGACGATCTTTTTGCCTTTGAGATCCTGGGGCGATTTGACGCCCAGCTTTTCATCCAGCATGACGGCCAGATCGCCCGTACGCGCGAAGCCGGCGATGGAAATCAGATCCAGGCCATTTTCCTTGGCGACCGCCATGGTCCCCACCGATACTTGGCCGACATCGACCCGCCCCGCGGCCAATAACTGCAAGGTATTGATCGTGCCCGTGCCGTCCTGGATTTCCACGTCCAGGCCCTGCTCCTTGAACCAGCCTTTCTGCTTGGCCAGGTGCATCGCGCCATGCATGCCCCAGGGCGAAAAATCCAGGCGCACCAGCAGCGATTCCGCGGCGCTGGCCGGCATGGCCCAGGCTGCGGCGCCGATGGCCGCACAGGCCATCAGGCTGGCGAAACGGCGAAAAAAAATGGATTGCGTCTTCATGCTTGCTCCATGTAAAGGCCCGCAGGACAGGCCGGATTGATATTGCACCTCAAAGCTGCTGCGTCCCGGCGCGCAAGGCCTGCGTGGCCTGGGCGTCGATCCGGCCGGACTTGCCGTCCACCACCACGCGATAATGCTTGCGCGCGTATTCCGCGCTGATCTTCCCGTTCCAGACGTCTTCGCTGATTGCATCCCAGTCGCGCGCCAGCGGGTCGCCGAAGCCCCCGCCTCCGGGCTGGCAATGCGTGACCACATCTTCGCACTCCACCGCCATGCCGACCTTGCTGGGGAGCAGCCGGACTTGCCCGGCTCTTTCCAGGCGGTTCTCGGCCGCGCTTCCAGGCTCGCCACCGGCCAGACCGTAGGGCTGGAACTTCATGCGGTCGGCGCGCAATTGCAGGAATGAATCCTTGCCCAGCACGCGGTAGCTGCGCCGTATCCCCAGGCCGCCGCGGTACTGCCCGGCGCCGCAGGAATCGGGCAGAAGCTCATACGCCTCGACACGCACGGGGTGCTTGGCCTCCAGTGTTTCCACCGGCGTATTGGACAGGTTTTGCGATGCGTTGGTAATGGCTTCTATGCCGTCGCTGTGCGGACGGCCGCCCCAGGCGCCGCAAATCATGTCGACGATGATATAGGGCTTGCCCTGGTCGTTCTTGCCGGACAGGCAGACCACGGTATTGCCCCCTTCGCCGGCGGCGGGGATGCGGTCCGGCACGACCTGGGCCAGCGCGCCCAGCATCGCATCGAATACGCGATAACCCGTCAGCGCGCGCGCCGCCACCGCGGCCGGCTCTTTCGGATTGAGCACCGAGCCTTCCGGCACATGGATCTCGACGCAGCGGAATACCCCCGCGTTGTTGGGCACATCGCCTTTCAAAGCGCAGCGGACGCTAAGGTAGGTGCAGGACTTGGTATAGGACAATGTGGAATTGATGGCCGCTCGCACCTGCGGCGATGAGCCGCTGTAGTCCACGCTGACATGGTCGTCATGCACGGTCATGGATACGCAGATCGGTATCGGATCCGGCGAAATGCCATCGTCGTCGATATAGTCGGTGAACGTGAACCTGCCCTTGGGCCAGCGGCGTATTTCCTCGCGCGTCAGGCGCTCCGCGTAATCCAGCAGCTCCTCGAAATAAGCCCGGGCCGCATGCCTGCCATAGCGGTCCAGCAGACCGGTGAGTTCCCGCACCCCGACCTTGCAGGCGGCATACTGGGCCCGCAAATCGCCCAGCACGCGATCCGGCACCCGCACGTTGCGGGCGATCAGGCGCTCTACGGTGTCATTGGCCCGGCCCTGCTCATACAGCTTCAACGCCGGAATCCGTATGCCTTCCTGGTAGATTTCCGTGGAATCGCTGGCGTTCGAGCCCGGTACGCGGCCGCCCACATCCGTATGATGGCAGATCACCACGCAATAGCCTTCGATCTCGCCCTGGTAGAAGAAGGGCACGAACATGAAGATATCGGGCAAATGCATGCCCCCTTCGTAGGGGTCATTCAAAATAACGGCATCGCCCGGCTGCAGCGTACCGCCATAGCGCTTGCGGACTTCCGCCATGGCTTCGGGTATGGCGCCCAGGTGCAGCGCAATGGTCTTGGCCTGGGCGATCATGCGCCCTTCCCGATCGCAAATGGCCGCCGAATAATCCATGACGTCCTTGACGATTTCCGAGCGCGCCGTGCGCAATACCGTGTAGGCCACCTCGTCGACGATGGCGTCCATGGCATTTTTGACGACCGCGAAAGTAATGGGGTCTATGGTGATGGGTTCAATCGCAACTGCGCTCATGCCTGCTCCGAATCAATGTCTATCACTATGTTTCCTATGGCGTCCGCTTTGGCCACCGCATCGGGCGGCACAATGATGGTCGTGTCGTAGGACTCGATGATCAGCGGCCCGCGGCGCGGCGTCGCGTCCATGCTGGAGCGCGCGATGACCGGCGTTTCGCAAGGCGGCATATCCGGATCGAAGCTGACCATGCGGGCGCCGGCCTGCCCCGCCAGCGCGCTGGCATCGACGCGTATGCCGGGAAAGTCCAAGCGCCGCTCGCTGCGGCCCGACACCATCACCCGCAGGTTCACGAGCTCCAGCGTTTCGTCGCTGCGGTAGCCGAAGGTGGCTTCGTAAAGCTGGGAAAAATCTTCCCGCAAGCGTGCGATGGTCTGCTCGTCGTTGAAGCTTCCCGCCACCGGCACGGTGAGCTCAGAGCTCTGGCCCAGATAGCGCAGGTCGGCGCTGACCACGGCGTCGACCATGTGGTCCGCATAGCCTTCGGACGCCAGCACCGCTTTTCCTTGTTCCAGGAGTTCGTCGACCGCCTCCTGCACCGAAGGGGGCAGGCGCCGG
>Ga0182744_1001089_pt1 | contig 24338 bp, 17 predicted proteins | sample eDN3rd30CKraftMG_FD_128525 | JGI IMG/M metagenome (GOLD analysis project Ga0182744, IMG submission 128525) | Enriched Miracle-Growth compost microbial communities from Emeryville, California, USA - eDNA 3rd pass 30_C Kraft MG (version 2) (version 2) ... | reverse complement strand
CGGCGACAAAGTGGGGATCGTGGCTTTCGCCGGATCGGCGGTGACTTTGTCTCCGCTGACACCGGACAAAAATGCCCTGCTGATGTACATTGATTCCTTGACGCCGGATGCGGTCAGCACGCAAGGCACCCGCTTCGATAAGGCGCTTTTGCAGGCCCATGATCTTTTGATTCGCGGCGGTCTTGAAAACGACGAGCAAAGCCACGTCACCAAGGTCGTCGTTTTGGTTTCCGACGGGGAGGATTTTTCCCAGGAAGCCGAAAAGGCGGCGCGGGATTTAAAGAAAGACGGCATCCGCGTTTTCTCCCTGGTGGTCGGCACGGAAAAGGGAGCGCCCATCCCTTTGCGCGATCGCTACGGAAATTTGACCGGCTACAAAAGAGACGCGTCCAATCAGGTGGTGCTGTCGCAGTCCAAGGGACAGACGCTTTCGAAACTGGCTGGGGTAACGGGCGGAACTTTCAATGCTTTGGTGTTTGGAGGATCGGCGATTCCCCGCTTGGTGAAAGATCTGAATGCTTTGCAGAAGTCGGAGTTCGAATCCATGGAGATGGTCCAATACAACGAAGGCTTTCAGTATTTTCTTTTTCCGGCGGTGCTTTGTTTTCTGTTGGCGCTTTCGCTTTCGGACCGTCGGCGCCTGAAGGGAGGGAAAACGTGAAACGATGGATTTTCTGTCTGATGCTTTTGTTTTCTTTTTCCGCCGGCACCGCGACGTCGGCTTCGACGTGGAACAGTTATCTTTTGAACCGCAAGGCCTTAAACTCGCTTAAAAAAGAAAATTTCAGCGAAGGACTTCACGATCTGCTGGCGGCTTTGGAATCGGATCCGTTGAATCCGCGGCTGCATTTGAATTTGGGAATGACCTTGTTCGCGCTCGGAGAGCCCGACAAGGCCGCGAAAGCCTTCCTGGCGGCGGGAAAGTTGGCGACGAGCGCCGAGGAAAAATACGTCGCGCTTTTTGATGAGGCCTATTCCTTGGGGGAATCCAAACAGATCGACAAAGCCCTGCAGACCTATCAACAAGCGCTCGCCATCAAGCCGGACGCGGAAGAGGTAAAGGTCAACATCGAGCTCTTATTGGCCTCTCAAGGAAAACAGGGAAAAGGCGAGGGCGAAGGCAAACCCGATCAGGACGGCAAACAAAGCTCCCAGAACAATCAGGGACAGGGCGATCGGAATCAGGACGATAAAAAGAACAATCAGGGACAAGGGGATCAGCAAAAGCAGAAACCTAAGCGCAAAAGCCGCGTCCGTTTAAGAGCGAGGATTTGACGGCCTCCGACGTGAAAAAAATTTTGGACGAGTTAAAGTCCCAAGAGCAGGGGATCCGCGCGAAAGAATATGAAAAAGGCCCCAAGGAGAGACCCAATGGAAAAGATTGGTAAACTCAGCGTTTTATTTTGTCTTCTGGTGTTCGGTCTGTGGAGCCGCGCCGAAGGCGTGCAGGTTTTGGCCACGGTGGACCGCAATGCGGTCGGCGTGGGCGACACTTTTCAATTCAAGATCACGGTGTCTTCGGATTCCAGCGTCAACGTGGAACCTCCGCGTCCCTTAAACGTTTCCGGTCTTGAACTTTTGAATTCTTGGACCAGTCAACAGACCCAAAGCATCATGGCCGGGGGAAAATTCCAGGTGGTTCACGCCAAGGAATTCAATTTTTCCATGGCGGCGTCCCGCCAGGGCAAGATCACCATTCCCTCCGTGAGCGTGATCGTGGACGGAAAAACCTATTCCACCGATCCGATCACGATGGAAGTGGGGGGAAAATCCCAAGGCGGCGGCGCTCAAGGCTCCAATGATCCTTTCGGCGATCAAATGGATCAACTCGATCAGATGGACCGCATGGAACAGCAAATGTTCAACCAATTGTTGCAGCGGCGATTCGGCGGAAATCCGCCGAGTCTTCCCGATCAGGAGCCCGGCCAAGGGGTCAATCCCAAAGAGGCTTTTTTCATTCGGGCGGAAACGGACAAAAAGACGGCTTACGTGGGTGAGCAGGTCACGGCCAAGTGGTATCTTTACACCCGTGGGCAGATCACGGACATCGACACGTTGAAATATCCCGATCTTAAAGGGTTTTGGAAGGAAGAACTCGAAATGGCGACCCGGCTGGATTTCGAGCAGGTGGTGATCAACGGGATTCCCTACCAAAGAGCCCTTTTGGTTTCTTACGCTCTTTTTCCGATCAAAGCCGGAGCGGCGACGGTGGATTCCTACAAAGCCAAATGCACGGTGATCACGCCGGGAAATTTCGGATTCGGAAGACCTTATCAGTTCACCAAAGGCAATCCGCCGATCAAGATCACCGTGGTCGACGTTCCCAAAGACAACCGTCCTTCCGACTTCACCGGCGCGGTCGGGGCTTTTCACGTGAAGGCTTCGCTCGACCGCACCACCGTTCCCGCGCATCAGCCGGTGACTTGGAAAATCCATATCGAAGGAAGAGGCAACGCCAAGTTGATCGATCTTCCCAAGTTGGATCTGCCGACCGGAGTTGAACTTTACGATCAAAAAGCCGACGCGAAGTTCAACAAAAACGGCACCAGCTTCAAGGATTTCGAAGTGCTGTTGATTCCCCGGGAGACGGGCGAGGTGGAAATTCCCGCGATCAAGCTGAGCGTGTTCAATCCGGAAAAGAAAGTTTTCGAACGCATCGAATCTCAACCCCTCAAACTGACGGTTACCCCTGGACAGCGCACGGATCAACCCTTGGTTCAAAGCGGAAGCGGTGAGCCTTCCGCTCCGACGAAACAGGCGGTGAAGAGCGCGGAGTATCCGTTCTTTTCCACGCCAGGCACGGAGCAAAGCGAGACGCCGGAGGTGCCGTCGTCTTTGTGGTGGATTTTATTTTCCTCCTCGGGGCTTTCCGTTTTGGCCCATGGATTTTTGGTCTTGGGAAAGACCAAACGCAAAGAAACTTTGAAACAGATTTTGAATTTGAGAATGAAGGATGTGAAAAAGAAATTGGCCCACAACGATTGGCGGGGCTTTGGACGCGCGCTCAGTAATTCCACCTATAAAATTCTTGGCCTTGTCGTCGGCTCCCAGGCCGGCTCCAAAGAATTGGAAAGTTTGCTTCAAGCCGCTCCTCCCAGCCTGCGCCGCGAGTTAGGCGAGCCTTTGCGCCGCTTCGTGCGGGAAGTGGAGGCCTTGGCCTTCGCCCCTGAGGAGATCGCTAAAAACTCCGCGGAGCGCTCCAACCTTTTACGGCTTCAAGATGAGTTTGAAAAACTCATGAAAGCGGCCATTCAGAAAGTCGAGGAGAACTAAATGTCTTTTAAACTTGGTCTTGTCTTGGCGGCGGCTTTTTTGGGCGCGCCCGTGGAAGCCGCTCCCGTTCAGACGCTGAAAGTTTCCACGAGCACTCCTTTTCGCGTGTTGGCGCTGAACGAGGAGGGCGTGGCTCTTCCTAAATCCGGCTTGGAAAGGGAGATGGCCCTGGCGAAACAAGGGGAATTGAAGGGAGATAAGGCGCAGTGTTTGAAGTGGAGTCATCGGGTGGCGTTGAAAGCGCCGTCGATCGCCCATTGGGCCACCTTGATGGAATTGAACTGCGCGCTGATGGAAACGCCGGCGCTCAAGGATTTGGATCCGGTGCTCGCGCGGGTGAAAAAGCATCCGCAGTGGCTGTTGTCTTCTCCTTTCGCGGACAAACTACGCAAGAGTTTCGTTTCGGCCCTCGTGGCGGAGGCGGGACTTCTGGGGAAATCCCAGCGCACGAAAGCCTGGGCCGTCATCAATGAGGCATTTTCTTATAAAGAGTGGTTGCCCCAGGAGCAGCAGGCGGATCTGTACGCGGTGGCGGGGGAAATTTCTTTCGTCGATCAGGACCTTCTTGCGGCCAAGGATTATTTTTCAAAGAGTTTGCGCTTGAAGGATTCGACCCAAACGCGCAGCCGTTTGGATTCCATTTTGTTGGCCATGAATCCGAAGCAGGATCAGGAAGTGACCGCGAGTGAAATGGATTTTCAAAGAACTCCTCCCGCGACGAAAGAGGAAGAGGCTCTTTATCAGCGCATGACGGCGGCGGTGGCCTCCAAGGATTACGTGTCGGCGCTGGAAGACGGCGTGAATTTGCTGATTAAATTCCCGCGTGGGTTTCGCGCGGAGGAAACCCAGTCCCAGGTGGCAGGCCTTTATTTGGGCATGGCGACCGGGCCGGAAAAAAATTGGAGCCAGATCAAATCGCGCATTCTGAGGGATTTAAAAAAGGTCGAGGGCGAGCGCCTTTTGAAATGGGCGAACTTAAGCGATGCCCGCGGCTGTTATCAGGAGGCTTACGAGCTGGCGGATGCGGCGGCGGAAAAAATGGAAGGGCAGGCGGCCGCCGGCTCCGCGATCTATTTGGCGGGAAGAGCGGCGCAGGCTTCGATGGAATCGGATTTGGCGGTGAAGAAATTCCGGATGATCACGGAGCAGTACACGGGGGCGCCGTATTTCTTTGACTCTCTTTTTCGCTTGGGGCTGGTGTATTACAAACAAAAGAATTTCTCCGAGGCGGTGGCGTCTTTCGAAAAACTTTTGTCTTCTTCCGGCGGGGAGGATTTCGAATACCGCGCGCTTTACTGGACGTGGCGCTCTTTGCAAAATTTGAAAATGGAGCGGGCGAAAAATCTCCAAGATCTTTTGATTCAGAAATACCCCATGACTTTGTACGGGATGAAGGCTTTGGCGGAAAAAACGGATCACGTGATCAAGCTCTCCGAGGAGAAAAAGACCAAGGTGGTTGCCGTCATGATTCACGTTCTTCCCGATCAGATGGAGGCATGGAACCGCGTGCCGCTTTTGCTGAAAGGCGGATGGCTGTCCGAAGCGCAGGCGGAGTTGAATCTTCTTCCCGAGCCGCAAACGGCGGAAGAATATCTGGTTTATTCCCGTCTGTTTTCCGTGGCGCACGGCTATGTGAACGCGATCCGGCTGATGAACAAGGCGTGGGAGTTGAATCCCGAGTACGCCTATCAAAAGGATTTTTTGGCGTGGATCTTTCCGCTGAATTTTCAAAAAGAAATTTCCAGTTTCGCGTCCAAGCGCCAATTGGAGCCGGTGTGGGTGCGCTCTTTGATCCGTCAGGAAAGCGCTTTCAATCCGCGCGCGGTCAGCCGCTCCAATGCGCTTGGGTTGATGCAGCTTTTGCCCGCGACCGCACAGGAAGTGGCCACGGATCTGAACGCGAAAATTTCGGCTCTTCCCCAGTCGCTTTTTCAGCCGGAGCTGAACGTGAATCTGGGGTCGACGTATTTGAAAAGGATGCTCAACCGCTATCAGGGACAATTGCCCTTCGCTTTGGCGGCCTACAATGCCGGCCCCACGCGTTTGGACCGTTGGCTGAAGTCCAGCGGGACCGAGATCAAAGACGGGGATTTGTGGGTGGAAGAACTGCCGTGGTCTGAAACCAGCTTTTATGTGAAGGCGATTTTGAGAAATATCCTGATCTTTCAGATTCTCGACCAAGGTCAACTCAAAGTCAGCCCACCTATTTGGCAGATTTCCGCAAAAGCCTCCTGAAAAGGTTGCGAGCACTTTCGACTCTCAGATAAACTGTCTGAATGAGCCAAGGAGGTTTCATGTTTAAATGGCGTCATGCCGTGCTTTTGCTGACGGCTGCTGGTTTTCTCGGCGGTTGCGCAATGAAACCGCGTGGTTCTTCTTCGGGCAAGATTTCGGCCCGCGACGCTTCCGACCAACCGCACGCGCAAATCAGCGAAGAGGAAAGCTCTTCCGAGGCGGTGGAAGAAAACGTCGAAAAGCCCTATCACAGCCGTTACGGCGACGTCGCTTTGGATCAAAACAAGTACGTGGACCGCTGGATTCAGTATTTCACCGGGAAAGGGCGTCCGCACATGGCGCGCTATTTGTCGCGCTCCGCCCGTTATTTGCCGATGATGAAAAACACCCTGCGTGAAAACGGACTTCCGGAAGATCTGGTTTACGTGGCTTTGATCGAATCCGGTTTCAGTCCCGTGGCCCATTCCCATGCGAATGCGGTGGGATACTGGCAGTTCATCCGCGGAACGGGAAAACGCTACGGCCTGCGCATCGATGGTTTTATCGACGAGCGCCGCGACCCCGTGCTCTCCACCAAAGCGGCGGCGGAGTATTTCAAAGCCTTGCATAATCTTTTCGGCAATTGGCATTTGGCTTTGGCCGGCTACAACGCCGGGGAAAATCGGGTGAATCGGGCGATCCGTCGTTATTACACCCGGGATTTCTGGGATCTTTACACCCGCCGTTATTCTTTCACGCGGGAGACGAAAAACTACATTCCCAAATTCATCGCCGCCGCGATGATCGCCAAGAATCCGGAAAAATACGGATTCACCGACGTGGAATACCAGGATCCGCTTTCTTACGACACCGTGGAGTTGAAGCATCCCATCAGTCTCAGCCGCTTGGCGCAGAACCTGAACGTCGATGTGGATGAGATGCGCCTTCTCAATCCGAAGTTTAGAGGAGATTACATTCCCATCACTCGTGGTTCGGAAACGGTGATCCGTATTCCCGTGGGCCGCGCGAACGATGCTTTGGCGGCGGTGCCCTTGAGCGTGTCTTCCATGCCCACGCAGGTGGTGTGGAACGAGTATTTTTATTACCGCATCCGCCACGGCGACAATTTGTCCCACATCGCCCACCGCTATCACACGACGGTTTCCAAATTGCGTCGGTTGAACGATCTTTCCAACCGCGCGGTGCTTCGGATCGGGCGGCGCTTGAAAGTTCCGGATCCGGGCGGCGCGGCTCTTTATTCCATGGGCGCGAAGGGCGCGGCCTCCAAGGTGGACCGCACCCAATCTTCCCTTCCTCGCAGCGGAGTGGCCGTCCACGTCGTGCGCAAAGGGGAAAACTTAAGCACCATCGCGCAAAAGTACGGAACTTCCGTTTCCCACCTGTTGCAGCTGAACCATCTTTCCCGTCGCTCCGTCATCCGCGTGGGCCAGCGCATCCGCGTGCGCTCCCTGTCCGGATCCCGCGTGGACAGAAAGACTTCCTCCCCCAGCAACGTGGCCAAAAAAACTTCCGCGAAAATCAAGCGCACCGTCGCTTCCGTGAAGCATAATCCCAATCTTCACCGCGTGCGCCGAGGGGAAACATTGATCGGCATCGCGAACAAATACGACGTCCCGCTTTCCGACCTGGCCGAAGCCAACAACATTTCCACCCACAGACACGTCCGCGCCGGGAGCACGCTGGTGATCCCGGATTGATGTCTTCCTTTGCGGGGCCCGTGCTTTTTTTTCTCGCCTTCGTTTCTTTGACCGCGGCGGCCGCGGACACACCGACACAAAATGACTGTTCGTTGAAGGCGCTCACCAAGGATTGCAAGGACGTCCCCGCGGCGAAAAACCCGTTGAACCCTTGGACGATCGAAGCAAAGGGAGAAAGCCCTGCCGCGCGTCCCTCCATGGACGTCTCGCAGGAGATGACGGAAGAAGACGACCTCACTCTTGAAGATCCGGACAAGACGAATGCCCACCAGGAATTTCTTTTGAAAACTCAAGCGGACCTTCTGGGAAAAATTTCCGCTGGCTCGCCGATGTTCAAGCTGGCTCTGACGAGCCCGGACAATATGGCGACCTTGGCGCAGAATCTGGACACGGAAGGAATGCCGTCCGCCTTGCTTCTTCCTTGGCCGCCTTCGGGAAAGAATTCAAAAATTCAGGCCGTGGAATTTTCGGATTTTAAAAAACAATATCTGGACCGACTGCCGCCCGCGCAAAAGAAAGTTTTGCTTCAAAAGGCCAAAGCGGTGAGCGAAGAGAACATGAACTTTTACGGTCAGATGCAGGAGGAGCAGGAGCCTCCGCCTCCGGATCCCAAGGTCGAGTTGGCGGAAAAATTAAAAAAGAGCCAGCTTGAAAAAATGAAGAAGGATCAGAACGCCCGGGTTCAGGCTCTGTTTAAAAAAGCGCAGAAATATCTGATCGAAGAAATCAAAGCCCGTCCCTTTACCACGGAAGAAAATCAAAAAAGGATGATCGAGAAAATTCAGTCGATCACGTTTTCCGGAGTGGATCCCGACGTCGCGCAATGCCAGAAAAATCAGATGAACGCTTTTTACAATGCGACGACACATTCTTTCTCCCTTTGTTCTCTGATTGTGAATTTGAGCGATGAGGGGATTGTCTTTTTGATGGGCCATGAATTGGGCCACTCGGTGGATGCCTGCGGGGTTCAAAACGGCGTTTACAAGGTGAATGAATTCGACGACGCCAAGGTTTTGGCCTTTCTCAAGGAACAAAACGAAGACGAGTCTTTGGCGCGAAGCTATGTTTCAAAATTGAAGGCCGGTCGGATGCAGGAGCAGTTGGGATATTTAAACGTCGACTTTAGCGACCAAGAGATGGCGGGCTTTGAAAAAATGGGGGTTTTGACCACGGAAGTAAAACCGGTTCCAGGCACCTATCCCTTGGACACGGTCTACAGATGCCTGAAGGATAATTATCATTTTTATGATGGGGAAGAGACGCGCGGAACCCGCTTGATCGACAAGAAAGCCGAGCGCCTCAAAGACATTCAGCCCGCCACCGCCGGCGCGAAATGGCGTCTGCCCCGTTGTGAGGATAAGTCGGAGATGCGCGAGGCGATGGCGGATGTTTTTGGGGCTAAAGTGATGGCCCGTTATGCCGCGGCCGAAGGACACACGCGTCCCGAAGATTTTAAGGAGGCCATGGCGCCGTTGATGTTTTCTTCCTGCGTGGATCAGCGCATTTTGGCGAATGATCCCCATCCTTTCGGTCGCGAGCGCATCGAAAAAATCGTGGGGGCGGATCCCTTGGTGCAAAAGGTCTTCAATTGTAAAATCGCTCCTGAGGCAAAACCCTACTGCATGAATAAATTCGGCCATGCGGCTCCCCCTTCTGCGGCCTCCGCTTCGGAGAAAGAAGGAGAAGGAGGGGCGGTTAAGTGACAAAATTTTTGTTGAGCGCTTTGACGGCATCCTTTCTTTTTCCGCCCCAAACCTTCGCGGCTTTAAAGGATCAATCTTTTTTCCGTTTGGAATATGGAATAGAGACTAAGGATCAAATCACCTTGGAGAAAATGAATCAAACGGTGTGGAGGGCGGAATTTATCGATCGGGGCAGAATGCAGCGGGATCGTTCCTTGAAGAGGGCTTTTCCGAAGGAAGTGGCGCAAAAACAAATCGCCCAATTTGACTCTTTGATCCGTCAGTTCGGCGGTCATTTGATTGAAAATCCGAAAGAGGGTTCGTGTCGCTTCACTCTGCTCGTGACCTGGGGAAAGAGTGAAAAGAAATCTTCTTCCAAAAAGTATTGTCCGGAGGCCTTGACCCGCAACGAATCCCTAAGGCTCGGCGCCTGGATCAAATCCACCACGGATTTGTTTCAATTTTAAAAACCTTAACAGGAACGACCATCAGGAGAGGATTACATCCAAGTAATCCTCAAGACATCCTCACGCAATTAATTCCCCCGATACTGGAGCCTGAACGGCTTGATTGGGGTTATGGTGATTGCAGAGTCTTTCGGCATAAAAAAGCGCATCGGATTCTTCGTTTTTTTCATTATTTTCCTTCTTGTTCCCCCGGATGGAGCGCAGGCGGAATCCTTGGAGGCCTCGGGCCTCGCGGCCCTGATTCAGCTCGGTCTTGAAAATTCACTTGATCGCTCGGCGGCACGATGGGAATCGAAAATCCAAAATGAAAATGAAATTCTGGGGAGTCGTGCCCGAAACATCCCGCAGATCATCCTGACGGCTTCCTCCCAAAAATACCACTACGATTCTCTTTATGAGACCGGCACGGGAAATTTCGTTAATAACGACGGGCGGCGATCCGCGTTCGGAATCACGGTTTCTTACGACCTTCAAAAGCTATTCGATGCGGACGCGGAGCTTGCGAAGAGGTCTTCCCGGCGTTCCAAGATTCAGGAAAAAATATCCGGGCGCGACGTCATAAGAAATATCAAAAAGGGATATTACGGCATTGTCGCGGTCCAATCTGAAATAGACGAACTCAAAAAGGTCATCACGCTTTTTGCGCGCATTGAGAAAATTCTGAAAAAACAAAAAGGACTCGGGATCTATAATGAAATTGAGAGAAAGCAGTTTCAACTCCAGAAGAGCATTTTGGAGAGCGACCTGGGGGTCAGGTCCTCGGACCTGGAGGCGGCGTACTTTCAACTATCGCTGGTAATGAATGTCAGCGCCGAAGATCTGAAAGAACGTGTCGCTAAGATAAAAGAAAGGCCGAAACTTTATTTTGCCCCGTCAAAAATTTCTCCGGAAAAACTCTCCGCCCTGAGTGACCCCGATATTCTTGAAAGCCTTGGCGGAAACTACGATCTCGCCAAGACGGAATACGAAAGCTTTCATTCCTTGGCTTTGCCGACGGTTTATGTTCGTGAGGCAAGGGAGATGCCGACCATGCCTTCCAGTGAAGGCCCTCAAACTATCACTGAAGTCGGTCTTTCCTTTCCCATTGATTCTTTTTTCACCCGTTCCGCGCGAAAGTCGCAGCTGAGCGCAAAATCCGAAAAGGCGGAGGTTCTTTTCAGAAAGGCGCTTTTGGAGTACCGCGATCAGATCCGTTTGAATGCCATGAATATGAGGCGCTATCAGGATCAGGCCTCTCGGTTTGAGGCCACGCGTAAAGACGCCGAAAGCCTTCTCGACAAGTCGTTTTTATTTTACGCGCAAAAGCGGATCGATGTTTTGGGGACTCTCGACATCTTTCAAAAGTATCTTCAGGCCGTACGAAATGATCTCAACAACAAGCTTCAAATCCAAGTGACGGATGCGGAGCTTGAGTATCTCGTGGGGAGAGGGGCTTAGCCGTGTCCTTTTTTAAAGAAGTTCTTTCCAGACACGTCGCCCTCTTGGCGGTCGGACTTTTTATCGGCCTTCTGGGGTTGCGGGCGTTGACCTCGATGCCGCAAAGTCTTTTTCCCGAATTGAATTATCCCCGCGTTTTGGTCGAGGTCAACATGGGCTATGCGCCTCTTCAGGTGATGGAGTGGGGAGTAACGTCGATTCTTGAAAGGGAGTTGCGCGCCGTCCCCGGCGTTCGCTGGGTGAAATCAAGCAGCTCCAGGGGCCAGTCCTCCATTGACGTTTTCCTGCATGAAAATGAAGACATCACTTTGGCCGTTCAGCGCGTGAACGCGAAGATCGCGGAGGCGAGAAGTTTGATTCCACCGTTCGCGCAGATTTCCGTGAGACCGATCACGGCGGCGGCCTTTCCTTCCGGAGAGTACTGTTTTACCTCCCGAATCAAGGACCCTCGGAAACTCAGAACCTTTGTGGAGTATACAATCAAACCTCTTATCATGGTCATTCCCGGTATCTTTGATGCGAAGGTCTACGGCGGCGATCTTCCGGAATTGAGGGTGCAGCTCGATCCTCAAAAGCTGGCGCATTATAATTTGAATGTTTCCGATGTTAACGAGAGACTCAAAAGCTCGAATGGCGTTGATTTTCTGGGGCCGATTGAAACCCGTGATTCGCAGATCCTCGCGTTCGGTGGAAAGTTCGCAAAGACCGCGGAGGATATCGAAAATATCGTCGTGGATTCGGCTCTGGGGCGGCCCGTTCGCATGGGCGATCTCGGTCACGTCGAACTCGCGAACGCATGGAAAACAAAGGATTCAAGCCTTAATGGGGTGGAATGCGTCGGACTCGACGTTTTCTATCAAAACGGAATTGATCAGAAGGCGGCGGCGACACAAGTCGCAAAGACCATTTCCGACGTCCTGGCAAAAAGCCCCGGGAACACTTATCGTCGTTGGGATCTGAACGACTTCACCGACTCAGCCACCAAGGCGGTTTTTCTTGATCTCGGCGTGGGGATGCTGATCATCGCGCTGGTGACCCTGTTGTTCTTGCGGAATTTCAAATATAGTTTGATCGCCTTGATCTCTATGCCTTTGGCTGCCTGTTTTACCTTCCTGGTGATGGCGTGGCTTGGGCTGTCCATCAATTTGATGACACTGGGAGGCCTGACGGCGGCGATCGGACTTGTCGTCGATAACACGGTGATCATTCTGGAAATGTATCATCATCGAAAATCGCTGGAGAAAAATAAAAGCCGCTCCCAAATTCTTCTTGAAACCATAACCTCCGTTGTCAAACCCATGCTCTTTGGAACGGGCACGATCGCCCTCGTGTTCACTCCCATCGGCTTTCTTTCGGGAGTGTCCGGAATGTTTTTCGCTCCAATGGCCCAGGTTCACAGCGCGGCCTTGATGGTTTCGGTCTTTTTGGCTCTTTTGATCGTCCCCGGATTGATCCTGCTGGTGGAGGGCAAGAGCGCCCCCGCGCCCGTGGGCCGCGAGGCGGAATTCGAGGAGGGACGTTTTGCCGGGATTTATTCACGATGGTTGACATGGGTCTTAAAAAAATCCAGACCCCTCACGCTGCTCTTTCTGGTGATTCCTCTTCTTGGGGCGGCGGCTTTGCCGTTTGCGCGCACGGGTTTTTTGCCGGAATGGGATGAAGGAGACCTCGTGATCGACTTTCGGGCGATCACTCCCATCGGACTTTCGCTGACAACTCAAAAGATCAAGCCGGTTGAGCAATACCTGAAGGAAAAAGTTCCTGAAATCGATTTTTTCATTCGGAAAGTCGGGACTGGACTGGGCTCTTATACGAAAGTCCCTTATGAGGGCGAGATCATCGTGAAGCTCAAAAAAAATCGTAAGCGGTCCGTTTTTGAAATCAAGGATGAGATCAGCGGCGTGGTCGGCAAGCTTGCAAAGGGCTTGGAATTTGATCTTTTCCAGATTCTACCGGACCGCTTAAACGATCTGAGCGGATCGGCAAAACCGATCGTGCTTTATCTTCATGGGGAAGACGAAGAAAAAACGGACGAAGCGGCGAAAAAATACAGAGAACTTCTTTCGGGAGTGGAAGGTCTCGATTCCGTGCGCATTGAAGAGCCCGAAAAGTCGCCGGAAGTTTTTTTTGAGATTGATGAGAGAAAATCCCGCGCCTTGGATTTAAACCCTCTGGCCGTCAGTGAGAATGTGCGCTTCAGCATTTTCTCTTTGGACTCAAGTTATGTGCAAAATGGTCCGCAAAGCATTCCGATCCGATTGACGGCGAAAGGGGGGCGGAGTGCCGACCTGGAATCCGTTTCTCTTTTTTCCACGCACGGAGGCCTCCATAAGATGGAGGACATCGGACGGATCGAAGAAAGAAAGTCCCGTATCGAGTCCACCCACATCGACGGAGCTCCGGTGCGCACCCTGACCGCGGAACTGACCGGTCGCGATTTGGGTGGCGTGGTTGGGGACATCCAAAAAATGATCGAAGCGCATCCTGTCGAGGGTGTTTATCCGGAGCTGGCCGGCGATTATCAGATGCAGCAAAAGTCCTTCAAGGAACTCGTTTTTGCATTTTTGACGGGCATAGCTTTTATTTTCATGACCGTCTTATTCTTTTCGAACCGTTTGTCCGTGGCTCTTCCGCTGACCTTCGTTTCGCTTATCCCTCCGATCCTGGGTCTGCTCGGTTGCGTGGTTTTCCATGTTCAACTCGATGTGAGTTCCTTTTCCGGTTTGATTTCCGTGACCGGGATCGCCGTCGCGAACAGTTTTATGGCCCTATCCGCGATAGAGTCTCTCCCGGCTTATAGAGAGGACTTAAGAGCCTCCATCTTGAAGGGAATGTTAGGCCGTTTACGACCGATCCTCATGACAAACTTGGCGGCGATGGCGGGCTTTGTTCCGATCGCGATGGGGCTGGCGCAGGGCGATGAAATTTTACGGCCGTTTTCCATTGCGATGATCGCGGGACTCTTTGGCGCTATCTACGCGACGTTAATTCTGACGCCTTCTTTTTACTTTCACTTTGCGAGGCCGGAAAAAAATGAAGTATAGATGGGGGGCGGCAGTGGGAGGAAGCGTGCGAGTCTTGATTATCGAAGACGAACCGAAGGTTTCTCGGCTTTTGATGAAGGGCTTTTCCGAGGCCGGCTTCAATGCCGAGGCGACGGCTGACGGGAACGAGGCCTTGGGCCTCGCTCTTGCGGAGGATTATGATCTTCTTATTGTCGATGTCATGCTTCCCAGTCGTGACGGTTTTTCCCTCGTCGAGGAGCTTCGAAAAAATGAACGGGATATGCCGGTTCTTTTCCTGAGCGCCAAAAGATCCACCGAAGACCGCATCGAAGGATTGCAGCGGGGGGGCGATGATTACATCGTTAAGCCTTTCTCGTTTTCGGAGGTTTTGGTGCGCGCGCAAACCATTCTGCGGCGGACCTCAAAGCAGACGGAGGGACAAAAAATTAAATTTCACGACCTGGAGCTCGATCTGCTGTCAAGAACCGTAAAGCGCGGCGATCAGGTTATCGAACTTCATCAAAAGGAATTCGCGCTTCTGGAATGTTTGCTTCGCAATAAAGACCGGGTGTTGACGAAAACGCAGATTCTCGAAAAGGTCTGGAAGTATGATTTTGATCCTCAAACGAACGTGGTCGACGTTTTGATCTGCCGGCTAAGGAATAAAATCGACAAGGACTTCAACGTAAAGCTGATTAAGACGTTTCGGGGCGTCGGTTATGCCGTTCGCTCCGAATAGGAAATTTTTTAAAACCATTTCTTTTCGTATCGTCTTTCTTTTTAGTCTCACTTTCATGGCCGGCGTCGGACTTGTTTTTTTCATCACCTATTTTGAAATCAGCTATTCGCTGAAGAACTCCGGTAGGGAGGTTATTTCCTCCAAGCTTCACGAGGCGTCGGCGGTTCTTACGAGTGAAGGCGTCGACGGATTAAGAGAATTTTTTGCCGGAGATAAAAAACGGATGGCCAATGCTCCCTTCATGATCAGAGTCCTCGCGAAGGACGGGGGAACCCTTTATGTTAAGCCTTCCGTTCAGGAAAAAACCTTCGATTTCGACAGTGTCTTTAAGAAGCGTGTAGATCCTGAATCCCTGCTGGGGTGGCATTCCCTGGCCGCATTTAATGATGAAGATAAATTCGATATGTTGGCCGAGAAAGTGGGATCCGAGTATTACCTTCAAGTCGGAAAGAGCAGTGAAGACCGGGAGGCCGTCCTGGACAAGATCGCCGGAGTCTTTGCGGTCACGGGTGTTCTTATTATTCTCCTGGGCGGCAGTCTTGGCCTATGGTATGCGACCAAAATACTGAAGCCATTGAGACAGCTCATCGTCACCATTCGGGAAATTGAGAGGGGAAATCTTGGCCGTCGCGTCCCCCTGGGGGAGGCAAAGGATGAGCTTCACGATCTCGGATCCACGTTTAACCGGATGATCGAGCGGATCGAGACGCTCATCCGTGTCATGCGCGAATCCCTGGATCATGTCGCTCACGATATTCGCACGCCGCTCACCAGGATCAAGGCCGTGGCCGAAGACGCCATGCTCTCCACCCGGCCCACGTCAATGAAAGAGGCTCTCGAAGACTGCGCCGAAAGCGCGACCGACATTTCGGGGATCGTCGATCAACTCATGAGTATTTCCGAGGCGGAGGCCGGAACGATGATCCTCAGGCGTGAAGCCAGTGATGTTCCTCTTTTACTGAAAGACGTTGCTGAAATTTATGAATTTGTCGCCCTGGAAAAATCAATCCGTCTCGAACTCGACGTGGAGCTCGCCCCGATGGAATGGCCTTTGGATCGAAAGCGCATCAAGCAAGCGGTGGCGAATCTTTTGGACAACGCTCTAAAGTTTTCCGACAGGGATTCAAGGGTGATCCTTCGGGCGCGGAATGAGGAGGGCTTTCTGATGATTTCCGTCGTGGATGAAGGCTGCGGAATTCCCGCCGAAGATTTCCCGTATATCTGGGATCGGCTGTTTCGAGGAGAGCGCAGCAGGACGACCATGGGTTCTGGGTTGGGGCTTTCTATCGTTCGGTCGATTGTTGTCGCTCATGGAGGACGTGTTTTCGCTGAAGCAAATTCAAAAAAAGGAACCACGTTCTCGGTCCGCCTCCCGGAGATTGCATATATGTAATTTTAAAAAACGTCCCTGCCGGGGTAAGGTGGTGCGGACAGGGGGAGAGACGATGGACTTCGTAAAAAATTGGAAAGTGTTTTTGATCGGCCTGTTTGCTTTTAACGCCGTGGCCGCGCCGGGAACCGGAAAATATTTTGATCGCGCGATCTTCGTCATTTTTGAGAACGCGAATTATTCTTCAGTGATCCAGCAGCCGTTTTTTAAGCTGCTTGCGGAGAAGGGGGCGAATTTCTCCAATTTTTACGCTCTGACTCATCCTTCCCAGGGAAATTACATCGCGCTCACCTCAGGTGATCTCCAGGGCGTTTGGAGTGATGGAAGATATGATATCGACGCCGAGAACATCGTGGATCTTTTGGAAGCAAAGGGGCGCACATGGAAGGTTTATGCGGAGGATTATCCTGAAAACTGCTTTGTCGGAAGCTCCAGTAAGGGCTACGTCAGAAAGCACAATCCCTTCATCAGTTATTTAAATATCCAAAAGGACCCTCGTCGCTGTGCGAATATCGTCAATGCGGACCGCTTTGACAGGGACGCGGCCGACGGAAGTCTTGCGGATTACGTTTTTTATATTCCGGACATGAACAACGACGGGCATGACACGGGAGTTGCCTATGCCGATAAGTGGTACGGCAAAAAATTTGGCTCCTATATATCGAACGCCCGATTTATGGAGAACACCATTGTCATCTCCACTTTTGACGAAAGCGGCGGGTACTTTGGATGGAATCAAATTTATACTTCCATTGTCGGTCCGATGATCAAGCCCGGCGACTATCCGGCGGAGTACACTCTCCCAAGCCTTCTTCGTTTGGTGGAGGAAAATTGGGATCTGGGTGACCTTGGGAAAAAAGATCGCACGGCAAATCCCATTCAGGGGATCTGGCAATAGGCGACTTGATCTTTGGGGCCGGCGCCCTGGTGATGATGTTTTTCATAGGCCTCCCAAGTTTTGCGAAGGCGCCTCCGGAATCTGAATCTCATTGGTCCGAAGAGGCTTGGGACAATTTTAAGAGTCCATTCACCACCAAAGGTAAATACATCCTTATGGGCGGGGCTGGTTTAACGGCCTCGCTTCTTTTTTTTGAAGATCAAATTATCGACCCGGTTCAACATGAAACCGTTGAAGACAAACCCTTGGGAGCGACTTCGAAATTTGGGGATCTTGGCGGACAGGGGGTTCCGAACGCGATTTACGCCGCCGGAATGCTTACCTACGGTCTTCTTGCAAAGAATTCCGAATCTTTGCGGGATGCCTCGGGGATGCTCCAAGCGACCACTTATTCTTTTTTTACGACCACTCTCTTGAAAACCACCGTCCGAGAGCCGCGGCCCTATAATTCCCACATAAAGACCTCTTTCCCGTCCGGACATACCGCCGCGGCTTTTGCTTTTGCTTCTTATGTGGGTTGTCGTCATTCATTGGGCTGGGGAGTTGCGGCCTACTCGCTTGCGACTTTTGTCGGATTCAGTCGAATGAACGATGATGCCCACTATCTTCACGATGTCGTCGCGGGAGCGGCCATCGGAGGAAGCTATGGACTGGGAGTTTGCCTCGCGGAGAACCGGCGGAAGGATGTGAGCTCCTGGTATGTGTCTCCCACAGCCGGGGGAGTGCTTGTCGGGTTCGCTTCGGATTACTGAGGGCCGCGCGAAAAGGAAAATAATTTCGCGCGGCGACTCACCTTTGAAAGAGGCCGATCCGTGGGAGACAATGATCCAAGCGGAGGGAAGAAAATGTTTTTTGGTGATTGGAGAATCTTTGCCGTGGGATCGGCGGTCTTCGCCGCGCTGACGGCGATCTTTGGGAAAGTGGGAGTGGCTTCGATGAATTCGAATCTGGCGACATTCATAAGAACCATCGTCATTCTCGCGGTGACCGCGCTGATTTTGACTTTCCGAAGGGAATGGAGAGCCCCGGAAACATTGGATCCAAAATCAATTGTTTTCCTCATCCTGTCGGGAGTGGCAACGGGGGCGTCTTGGCTTTGTTATTACAGGGCCCTTCAGCTCGGACCGGCGTCGAAGGTTGCGCCCGTCGATAAGCTCAGCGTGGCTTTGGTGATTGCACTGTCCCTATTATTTTTGGGAGAACAAGCGACGTCGAAGACTTTGATTGGGGGAGCGCTCATCGTTGTCGGATCGGTTGTTTTGGCGCTCTGAAGGAGTTTTAAAAAACAAAACCCGAGCGGGTCAAACTCGGGTTTTGAGCGGATGATGTTTCCTCTTTGATGCCTTGTTTCGTTTCCTTGGCAACCCGGCCGACCTAAATAACCTCCAAAATGGTTGGTCCCGCTGGCTTTGCGTCCTGCCGTCTCCGACAGTTTGCCTTTTTCAAAGAAAAACTCACCCTTACTATCGTCCTTAAAGTAAAAATCGTCCTTAAGTGTAGAGAGATGCGGTCTTTAAAAATTTTCGTCTTTTTCGCCCCGCTACTTCGGCGGAGGATCAAGACGCCATTCCCTGGGTCGAGTGAACATAAAAACCTCCTTCACGTCCCGTTATGTTCTATCTTGAGGATACCGCAGGGCGTCAGGAGTGCAAAATTTTTTCGACGGGGTGGTTCACGCTGAGACAAACAGACGAGATTTCAAGGTCTCGGCCATTTTTTGAAAGGCTTCCGATTCATAGGGAATTCCTGCTTCGGAAGAAAGCCCGATGGCGGGATCGAAAGGGATCATTCCCAGTTTCGGGATTTTTTTGAGGTCCAGATAAGGATCCAATTCCCCCTTGGGAAACAACTGGATTTTCTCGCCGTCTTTTTCTAAATAAGCCATGTTTTCCACGGCGCCGAGGACGGGGACGTTGGTTTTTTCAAACATATCAAAAGCTTTTTTCGCGTCCGCCAGTGCCAGGTTTTGCGGGGTGCACACGACGATGGCGCCGTCCACGGGAACTTTCTGCGCCATGGTGAGAGCCACGTCTCCGGTTCCCGGCGGAAGATCGATCACTAAAACGTCCAATTCTCCCCACTCCGTGTCGCGGAAAAACTGCTCCATCGCCTTAAACAGCATGGGGCCGCGCCACACCACGGCCAGAATTTCCTCGACGATGAAGCCGATGCTCATCAGCGCCAGGCCTTGGCGTCTTATGGGCAGCATCTTGCCTTTTTCATTCACTTCCACCTGTTGCCCCAGCGCTCCCATCAACCGCGGCAGGCTGGGCCCGTAAATGTCCGCATCCAAAAGTCCCACTTTGAGACCCTCGTTTTTCAGGGCGAGCGCCAGATTGACGGAGACCGTGCTTTTTCCCACGCCCCCTTTGCCGGAGCCGACGGCGATGATTTTTTTGATACCTGGGACGGGGGCTTGCTGAAGGAATGGGTTTGTCATGGCTATTGAGCTACCACAGCCGTTCTCAAATTCAAGGACTTGATCATCCTCCTCGGACAAAAGATAATGGGGAAAGTATGCCCTTTGAGCTTAACCTTCACAACTACCTGTGGATTCAGGGAATCGTTCTTCTGCTGGGTCTGGGTTTTCTCTTGTGGCGTCCCAAAAGACGCACGGGCCTGCGCCTGAAACTCAGCACTCAGAAATCCGGCGGAAGCTCCGCCGTTGTCGAATTTGAAGGCAAGTCTTCCCGCAGTCTTCAAGTGTTTTTCAATTACAACGGTCACACTTTTGAAGCCTACGAAGCCTTGGGGCTTCCGGCGGGGGCGTCGTGGTCCCTCGTCGAGAAGAGCTTTAAAGAGCAAAAAACTTTGGCCGACAGCCAGTCAAGACCTTTTCTGGAAGCCGCATTTCAGGCCCTGAATTCCTCTCTAAAATCCGTCAAAAATTGACTTCATCCGCAGGGTTGGATACCTGATTGGACATCCCTTTAACCAAATAAGGAGGGGCGGTGTCCACTCAGCCTTTAAAAGATCTTTCAACCCTGGTTTCCTTGGCAAAAAGACGCGGCTTTGTTTTCCAGAGCAGTGAAATTTACGGCGGGCTCAACTCCTGTTGGGACTACGGTCCTTTGGGAGCGCAATTCAAGTTGAACGTGAAATTGGCGTGGTGGAAAGCCATGACCCGCAGACCGGATGTGGTCGGCTTGGACGCGGCCATTTTGATGCACCCGATGGTGTGGAAGGCGAGCGGACACGTGGACGGTTTTTCCGATCCGCTGGTGGATTGCAAAACCTGTAAGAACCGCTTTCGTGAAGATCATGCGGTGAAGAAAGACGGCAAGACCCAATGTCCGCGCTGCGGCTCCACCGACACCACGGAAGCCCGCGCTTTCAATCTGATGTTCAAAACTCACATGGGTCCGGTGGAGGATGAAGGCAACGTGGTTTATCTGCGTCCCGAAACGGCTCAGGGGATTTTCGTGAATTTCGACAACGTCGCCAATTCCATGCGCAAAAAAATTCCTTTCGGGATCGCGCAAATCGGAAAGAGCTTTCGCAATGAAATCACTCCGGGAAACTTCACCTTCCGCACGCGCGAGTTCGAACAGATGGAAATGCAATACTTCGTCAAGCCCGGAACGGATGAAGGTTGGTTTGAAACTTGGAAGCAAACGCGCTGGGATTTTTACCGCACTCTCGGAGTCACCGAATCCAAATTGCGCTTTCACGAGCACAAGGGAAGCGAACTCGCCCACTACGCCAAGGCCGCCTTTGACGTCGAGTATGAATTTCCTTTCGGTTGGAGCGAGCTGGAGGGCATCCATAACCGCAGCGATTTCGATTTGAGCCAGCATCAAAAGTTCTCCGGAAAAAAATTGGAATACTTCGATGAGGCGACGAAAGAAAAATATCTTCCCTATGTGATCGAAACCGCCGTGGGTTGCGACCGTTTGGCTTTGGCGCTTTTGTGCGATGCCTACCGTGAGGAAGAAAGCGAAGGGGACAAGCGCGTGGTGCTGGGATTGAAACCCGCGCTCGCGCCGGTGAAAGCGGCTTTCCTTCCGCTCAGCAAAAAACAAGACCTGCAGGATCTGGCGCTCAAGCTGTTTGAGGACTTTTCCTCTTCGAAGGAAGTGGATTACGACGAATCCGGCTCCATCGGTAAGCGCTACCGTAGGCAGGACGAAATCGGAACTCCCCTGTGCGTGACCGTGGACTTCGATTCCCTGCAGGACCAAAAGGTCACCGTGCGCCACCGCGATTTAATGACCCAGGACCGCGTGTCCATCGATCAACTCAAAAATTACGTCAATCAAAAATTGGGAGAATTTTAGAGATGGAGCAAACAATGACTTCTAAGAATCAAGCGACGGGAAATAAAGGCGTTCTTCCGCAAAAATCCGTGTACTTCTTTTCGAAGGACAAAACCGACGGCAACGCTTCGATGAAAAACATTTTGGGCGGCAAAGGCGCCAATCTGGCGGAGATGACTTCGCTGGGCCTTCCCGTTCCTCCGGGCTTCACCATTTCCACGGAAGTGTGTCAGGCCTTTTACGACAACGGGGAAACTCTGCCCGAAGAACTTAAAACGGATGTTTTGGAAAATCTCGCGCGGGTGGAAAAAATTTTGGGAAAGAAATTCGGCGACGTCGGTAATCCTCTGCTGGTGAGCGTGCGCTCCGGCGCGCGGGCCTCCATGCCCGGGATGATGGACACCATTTTGAACCTCGGCCTGAACGACGAAACCGTTGAAGGTTTGGCCAAGGCTTCCGGCAATCCGCGCTTCGCCTGGGATTCTTACCGCCGCTTTTTGGGAATGTATTCCAACGTGGTGATGGGCATGAACACCTCGTTGCTCGAAGTGGTGCTCGAAGACCTCAAAGACGAAAAAGGCTATAAGACCGATCAGGAATTGAGCGCCGAGGATCTGAAATCCCTGGTGGAAAAATACAAACGTCAAATTTTGCAAAACACCGGCAAGACTTTTCCCTTGGATCCGAAAGAACAACTGTGGGGAGCGATCCGCGCCGTGTTCAAGAGCTGGAACTCTCCGCGCGCGATCACTTACCGTAACCTTCACGGTTATCCCTCCAGTTGGGGGACGGCGGTGAACGTTCAGTCCATGGTGTTTGGAAACATGGGCGATGCTTGCGCGACCGGCGTGGCCTTCACCAGAAACCCCAGTACCGGCGAAAAAGTTTTCTTCGGTGAGTATCTGCAAAACGCCCAAGGGGAAGATGTGGTGGCGGGAATCAGAACGCCCCACCCTCTGACGAAAGAGTCCGCCAAGGGCTCCGGCATGAAGTCTTTGGAAGAAGTGATGCCGGAGGCTTTTCAGGAATTGGTGCGGGTTTATCAAAAGTTGGAAAAACATTACCGCGACATGCAGGACATCGAGTTCACCATCGAAAACAAAAAATTGTGGATGCTGCAAACCCGCAACGGCAAAAGAACGGCGAAGGCGGCTTTGCGCATCGCCTGTGAGATGATCGACGAAAAACTCATCAGTGAAGAAGAGGCTTTGCTGCGCATTTCGCCGCAAAGTTTGGATCAACTGCTGCACCCCACTTTGGATGCGGACGCCGACAAGACCTTGCTGTGCAAGGGACTTCCGGCCTCTCCGGGGGGAGCTTCGGGGCTGGTGGTTTTTACTTCCGAAGACGCCGTCGCTTGGGCGGAAAAAGGCAAGAAGGTTATTTTGGTGCGGGTGGAAACTTCGCCGGAAGACATCGAAGGCATGGTGAAGGCGGAAGGAATTCTGACCACCCGTGGGGGCATGACCTCCCATGCGGCGGTGGTCGCGCGCGGAATGGGTAAATGCTGCGTGGCCGGTTGCGGAGATGCCGACATCAATGAAAGCAAAAAAGAATTGCGCATCAAAGGCTACGTGATCAAAGAGGGCGAACAAATCACTTTGGACGGCTCCACCGGCGAAGTGTTTTTGGGTGAAGTGAAAACCATCGAACCCAAAATGGACGCCACCTTCCAGCGCATCATGAAGCTTGCGGACAGCCGTCGCCGTTTGGGCGTGCGCGCCAATGCCGACACTCCCCACGACGCGGAAGTCGCAAGAAATTTCGGCGCCGAAGGCATCGGCTTGTGCCGCACGGAACATATGTTTTTCGGCGTGGACCGCATCGACGAGGTTCGCCGCATGATCATGGCGGATTCCAAGGAAGAGCGCGAAGCCGCCTTGGAAAAACTTCTTCCCATGCAAAGGGAAGATTTCGCCGGCATTTTCAAAGCCATGCAGGGGCTTCCGGTGACGATCCGCTTTTTGGATCCTCCTCTTCACGAATTTTTGCCCCACTCGGCGGAGGACGTGAAAGAGTTGGCTTTGCGCATGAATCTTTCCGAGGACAAACTGGCGGCCAAAGTGCGCGCGCTCAAGGAATTCAACCCCATGCTCGGACACAGAGGATGCCGGTTGGCCATCACCTATCCCGAAATTTATCAGATGCAAGCCAAAGCCGTGGCGGAAGCCGCTTGTGACTGCATCGAAGCCGGAGTGAAGATTTCTCCCGAGATCATGATCCCCTTGGTGGGAATGGAGGAAGAACTCCAGCGTCTGAAACTTCAAGTGGAAGAAGAAGTGCGGGTCGTGCAGGAAAAGCGGGGAGTTCGCTTTCCCTACATGATCGGCACCATGATCGAATTACCACGCGCCGCCTTAACGGCGGACCGGATTGCCGATCATGCTCAATTTTTCAGCTTCGGTACGAATGACCTCACTCAGACGACCTTAGGCCTTTCCCGGGACGACGCCGGACGCTTTTTGGCGACTTATGTGGCAGAGGGGATTTTGGAGACCGATCCCTTTTCAAGCATCGACCAAAAAGGGGTTGGCAAACTGGTGGAAATGGCGGTTGAATTAGGACGAAAGGCCCGTCCAGACATCAAGCTGGGGGTCTGCGGGGAGCATGGGGGAGATCCAAGCAGTATTGAGTTTTTCCACGGCGTGGGACTCAATTACGTCAGCTGTTCACCTTTCCGTGTGCCCATCGCGCGGCTGGCAAGCGCCCAAGCCGCGATTAAAAGGACGTCAGGGGAAGGCAAACATTGAGAATCAAAAAGCTCGAATTGATCGGTTTTAAGTCGTTTAAAGATCGCACCGTGATTCATTTTGACAAAGGAATCACGGGGATCGTGGGTCCCAACGGATGCGGAAAATCCAACATCGTGGACGCTTTGGTGTGGGTGATGGGGGAAATGTCCGCCAAGCACTTGCGGGGCGCTTCCATGTCCGACGTGATTTTTGCCGGAGCGGACAACTATGCGCCGCTGGGACTGGCGGAAGTTTCTTTGACCTTGGAAAACGACGGCGGACCTTTTCCCGTGAAGTATTCCAAGTTTTCCGAAGTGATGGTGACGCGTCGTCTTCACCGCTCCGGAGATTCCGAGTATTTGATCAATAAAGAGCCCGCGCGTCTGCGGGACATTCAGGAAATTTTCATGGACACCGGTGCCGGCTCCAAAGGCTTTTCCATCATCGAGCAAGGCGCGATCGGAAAGATCATCACCGCGAAACCGGAAGACCGCCGCACTCTGATCGAAGAGGCCGCGGGGATGACT
>Ga0182744_1001087_pt1 | contig 24343 bp, 26 predicted proteins | sample eDN3rd30CKraftMG_FD_128525 | JGI IMG/M metagenome (GOLD analysis project Ga0182744, IMG submission 128525) | Enriched Miracle-Growth compost microbial communities from Emeryville, California, USA - eDNA 3rd pass 30_C Kraft MG (version 2) (version 2) ... | reverse complement strand
TCAACAAGGAGTTCAACGGTGAATCAGGGGCGGCTTGAGGCTTTCAGTGACGGAGTGCTGGCAATCATCATCACGATCATGGTTTTGGAGCTGAAACCTCCGCACCATCCGGGCTTTTCCGATTTGTTCCGTCTGTACCCGGTTTTTTTAAGTTACGTTCTCAGTTTTATTTACGTGGGTATTTATTGGAACAACCATCACCATCTTTTTAAGATGGCGGAAAAGGTCAACGGCAAGGTGTTGTGGGCCAATCTGCATCTGTTGTTCTGGCTTTCCCTGATTCCTTTCGTCACCGCTTGGTCGGGGGAAAATCATTTCGGACCTCTTCCGGTGGCTTCTTACGGATTTGTCTTAATGATGTGCGGCGTGGCTTATTACATCATGACGAAAGTGCTTCTTCAGTTGCACGGGGAGCGCTCTCCCTTGGCGAACACTCTCGGCACCACACTCAAGGAAAAGCTGTCCGTTATTTTTTACCTGACGGCGATTCCCTTGGCCTTTTTGTGGCCCTTGGCTTCCTTGGCCATTTACGTGATGGTGGCCTCGATGTGGCTTGTTCCCGATCAAAGGTTGGAAAAAGCATTGATGGAATGAGGGCATAAAAAAAGGACGTCTTTTTAAAAGACGTCCTTTTCGTTTCGGAAAATTTCCGTAAAAGACTTATTGCTTGTGGAAAGCGGTGCACTCAACGGTGACTTCACCCAATTGGCCGGGGGCCACTTGCTTGAGCATTCCTGACATGGGAACGATCAAGGGGTTCATCCATACGTTGATGTCGCCGCTTTGGTTTTTATCGCGGGCAACCACGTGCATGCTGTCGAAAGTTCCGGCGGGAACGGTGACTTTTTCCTGATTGGTGGAAACCACTTCAATGTCTTGAGCGGGCGGTTGTTGTTCCTGGCCGTTCACGATCATTTTTTTGATGGCGCCGGTGTTTTTGTCGATCAAAGTTTGCACTTTTTGTTGGCCCATCATGCCCAGGTCCATGTCTTGATCCATCCAGATGCCGTCAGCGGTCACGGATGAAACTTTCATCACCATGGTTCCGGAAATGAAGCCCATGTTGATGTTGTAGTTGGCGGAATCGCCGACTTGCCAAGTCAGTTCTTGAATGCCGACTTGAGACTGAATGGCCTGCTGTTGAAGATTCACCAGATCATCGAAGATGGTGTTGGCGGAAGCAGAAACGCCGAAGGCAAGAACGACTCCTGCCAAAATTGATTTGAACATAAAACTCCTCCTTGAAGTTTGTTGAACTCCACCCCATCACACCACGGCCTCGACCAGAGTCAAGTGGCGAAAATGTGAATTTCGTGTGAAGCCCTCAAGGAGGACAGGAGCTTAAGCGGCGATTTTACCGGCGACGGCGGGCTGCAGGATTCCCCGCTCCAGAAGAACGGCGGTGCAGTCGGCCCAGAACTTTTCTTTGATCTTCGATTCCGCGGGTCCCATGCGGACCTTCGGAAAATCCTGATTTTCAAAATGTCTTTCAAAGTCTTCGGGGCTGCAGCCTTTGGCAATTTTTAAGAGCAGATTGCAGTGGGCGTCCGTCGTGCGTTGACGGTCGATCAGAATTTTTTTCACGCCGCTCTCGGGAGTGTGCATGAGAAAATCGTGCAGTCCTAAAACGTCATATTTCGACACGGAGATCTCCTTTTGAATGTAGGTCCTCTTTGCTTTTCGGCGAGGAAGAGCTGGACTTTAGGCCGGAAATCAAAAGGTCTCATATTGATCCAATGAAAGAGCGCTCGCGGCACATTAAATGTCTAAAAAGCTTCACAATTCCCCCTTGCTGTGTATTCTGAAAATCTATGAAGACCAAATTAGGAAGCTCCAAATGGGGCCTGCTTTTACTCGTCCTGGCCCCTCTCTCCGTGGGTTTCGGGTATTTTTTCACGGCGCACCAAACTTCATCGGATGGCGCATCGATTCAGGAAGAAAGAGTTCTCACCAAGCCTTTGGAAACTCCTGAAGTTTATCCTTATAAAATCAAGCCGGGAGCGACTTTGTATCAGGCGTTGCGTGAATTGAACGTCGCGCCCGTGACCATTCATCAGATCGTGGAAGCGGCGGCGCCGATTTCCGATCTGGGGCAGTTGCGTGCCGGAACTGAATATCAGATTTCTCAAAAAGGCGAAGAGCTGGAAGAAATCAAATTCCGTTTTTCTCCCGTGGAAATGTTGGAAGTCACCAGAGCGGGACAAACTTGGGCCGCCAAAAAGATCGACGTGAAGGTCGAATCCCGCATCATCACTTTCAGCGGCAAAGTGGAAAGCACTTTGTGGGAGTCGGCGGCGGCGGCGCAAATGGATCCCAACTTGATTTCGGATCTGGCGGAAATTTTCGCATGGCAGGTGGACTTCGCCCGCGAGGTGAGAGTGAACGATCGTTGGAGACTTTCGGTGGAGCAAAAGTTAGCCCACGGACAGCCCTTCGGTTGGGGGAAAATTCTGGCGGCGGAATATGAAAACGCCGGACAGCTTTACCGCGCCGTTTTATTTCGGGTGGACGGGAAGGACCTGGGTTACTTCGCGCCGGACGGAAGCAGTTTGCGCCGCATGTTTTTGAAAAGCCCGCTTAAATTCGGACGCATCACCTCCCGCTTTAACCGCAAGCGCTTTCATCCCATCTTAAAAATCCGCCGCCCTCATTTGGGAGTGGATTACGGAGCGCCTCGTGGAACGCCGATCCGTGTGGTCGGGGATGGAACCGTCATCGTCGTCGGACTCCGGGGCGGCGCGGGCAACATGGTGAAAGTGCGCCACAACTCGGTTTATCAAACCGCTTACAAACACATGAGCGGTTTCGCCCGTGGAATTCGCAGCGGCGTGCGCGTGCATCAGGGACAAATCATCGGCTACGTGGGTTCCACGGGAATGTCGACCGGTCCGCATTTGCATTTCGAATTTTACCGCAACGGCAGTTACGTGGATCCTTTGGGACAGACCTTTCCTTCCGCCGACCCCGTGCCCGCGAATCTGCTGGCGCAGTTCAAGCAGGAAACGCCGGTGGCTTTGGGCTCTCTTCCCGCGTGGAAGTCCGGGGACGTTTCCATGAGAACGCCCGCCGCCGCTTCCGAGGAAGAAAAGCCGGGCCAATCCTTTTAATTCAGTCGAACATCGCGATTTTCAAAAGAAATTTTTTGCGCAAAGGTCTGATCTTCAGGATCAGACGGAGCGCTTGAAGCACTCCCTTTATGCCCCGTCCGTGCGTGGCCATTAAGGCCATCGTCATGAAATGGGTGAAGCGATTGACCTTCCCCGACGCTGGCCTTCTTTGGCGGACGTATTCTTCCAAGGGCGCGGGGGAATTTTCGTTCAGGGCCTCGATCAGGCAGCGGCTTAAAATTTCCGTGTCTTGGATGCCGGAGTTCATGCCTTCTCCCCCCACCGGACTGTTTAAGTGGGCCGCGTCTCCAGCCAGGACGCAGCGGCCCTTTAAAAGGCCGGTGCTCATGCGTCGGTGCAGATGAAATTCACTTTTCCAAATGATTTCCGGCGAGGAGACTTGAAACAGATTTTTCACGCTGTGATGAATCCGCGCCTCCACGGAAGCGGAATTTTTTTCTTCAAAAGGTAAGATCAGGCGCCACACTTCTTTTCTGATCTGAATGGCCAGACACAAAAAATCTTTGGTCGAAAAGCGCGGCGAGAAGGCGAAATCCGTGCCCGGAAATTTGACGTCCGCCAGAACGGCATTCATCGGATAGGTTTCTCCCTCCAAGGAAAAACCCAAAGCCTTTCTGACCACGGAGTGGGCGCCGTCCGCTCCCACCAAAAAGAGTCCCGTGGGCTCGATGGTTTTTCCTTCCTTTTGAAACCGCACTTTCACGTGTTCTTCGGTTTGAAAGATCTCTTCGACCTCCGTATTAAAGAGCAGACTCGCATTGGAGTGCTTAAGAAGAGCTTCATAAAGCAGGCGTTCGGTTTCCGACTGAGGAAGAATCAAAAGTTGCGTGTGTTTGGTGCGTGAGGAAAGTTCTTTCAAAGGAAAAGAGATCACGGGCTTTGGCGGGTTTTGATCTCCGTCCCAAAGGGTCACCGTCTCGTGACGGATGCCGTTTTCAAGAAAGTCTTCCAACACTCCCAGGCCGTCCAGAATTTCCTGCGTGCGCGGCCAGATCGCCGGCGCTCGTGAATGATCGTGAGTGGTTGGATTTTTTTCAAGAACCAGAACCTGTCGGCCCGCACGCGCCAAAGCCAAAGCGGTGCAAAGGCCGACAGGCCCCGCTCCGACAATGATGACTTCATGATCTGTTTTCTTTGATTCCACGGTTGATCTTAAGGAAATCCCCGATAGAATCCCTCGTCAACCGGGAAAAGGAGTTTTGCCGTGATCAGAATGGCGATTCATGGTGGCGCAGGCGCGCTTTCCAAGGGCAGATATTCCGCGGAGGAAGTCGCCGCCTTTAAAAAGGGTCTCGATGAAGCATTGGAAAACGGATTCCAGGTGCTTCGCCGTGGCGGGAGCGCCGTCGATGCGGTCACGCAAGCCGTGGTGAGTTTGGAAAACTGTCCCTTGTTCAATGCGGGACGCGGATCGGTTCTGTGTGCCGACGGCCGCGTGCAGATGGACGCCGCCGTTATGTGCGGACACACCGGCCGTTGCGGCGGAGTGAGCGTCGTTGAAACTTTGAAGAATCCCGTCTTGGGCGCGCGCTTGGTGATGGAAAAGACCGCGCACCGTTTACTGGCGGGGAAAGATGCCGATGCCTTCGGAAAGGCCATGGGATTGGAAACGCAAGCGCTGGAGTATTTTTTGGTTCCGCGCCGACAGGAGCAGTTGGTCTCCGCGCGCAAGCACAACTCCATTCAGTTGGATCATGATGAGGACGATGACGATTCCCACACCGTCGGTGCCGTGGCAATGGACGAAAGCGGCCACCTCGCGGCGGCGACTTCGACGGGCGGCATGACGAATAAACTTCCTGGAAGAGTTTCGGATTCCTCCGTCATCGGCGCGGGAACTTTCGCGGAGGACTCCACCTTGGCTTTTTCCGCGACGGGAACCGGCGACGTGTTCATCCAAAATGTCAGCGGCTTTGATGCCCACGCTTTAATGAGTTACGGAAAGTTTTCCCTGAAGGAAGCCTGCAAAAAAATTTTAGAAAAGGTGCACGCCCGCGGCGGCTACGGCGGCGTGATCGCCATCAGCCGAGAAGGCGAAATCTTCATGGGCTTCAACAGCGGCGGAATGTTCCGCGCCTCCCTGGACGAGACGGGCCGCAAGGAAATTGAATTATTTTAACTTCCAATCGCGTTCCGTGATCAGGCGGGCGCCGCGCTTGGAAAACAAATAGCTCCAGGCCCATTGAAGCATGACGGAAAAGCGGTTCTTAAAACCGATCAGATAAAAAATGTGAACGAACAGCCAGGCCATCCAGGCCAGCACGCCGGTCATTTTCAGACGGCCGGATTGCACCACGGCCCGGCTTTTTCCGATGGTGGCCATCTGCCCCTTGTCCACATAGCGGAAAGGGGAGTGGGGATGGCCGCGCAGATCTTCGACGATGACTTGGGCGACGTGCCGTCCTTCCTGCATGGCCGCCGGAGCCAAGCCGGGAACGGGCTTTCCCGTTTCGAAATCCAAAGCGAAAGCCATATCACCAATGGCGAAAACGTTTTTCCATCCGGGAACGGAAAGATCCTCTTTCACCTGGATGCGTCCGTTGCGGTCGCGTTCCACCTCGGGTTGAATTTTTAACGGAGCGGCTTGAACTCCCGCGGCCCACAAAACGGAGCGGGAAGGAATGAAAAGCGCTCCCGCCGTCACTCCCGTGGCGTCGATGTTTTCCACGCGGGTCGAAGTCAGCACTTCCACTCCCAAATGTTCCAGATCTCTTTGCGCCTTTTTCGAAAGATCTTCGGAGAACGAAGCCAGGACGCGCGGACCCGCCTCGATCAAAATGATCTTCGCGCTGGAGGGGTCGATGCGCTTGAAGTCGTTCACTAAAACCGTGCGGCTGATGTCGGCGATCGCTCCGGCGAGTTCCACCCCCGTCGGCCCTCCGCCCACCACGACGAAATTCAAAAGAGCTTTTTGTTTCACCGGGTCCATCTCGTTTTCCGCGTGTTCAAAAGCGGAGAGGATGCGGCGTCTGATTTCCGTGGCCTGTTCCAGCGTCTTTAAGCCGGGCGCGAATTCTTCCCACTCGGGATGATTGAAATAACTGTGGCGGGCGCCGCAAGCTAAAATCAAATAGTCATAATAAAATTCGTCGGTACCATCGAAGACGCAATTTTTCTCAAGATTCACGCCTTCGATGCGCGCCCAGTGCACTTCCACGTTGGAGCTTTCCGTGAACTGCGCGCGGATAGGAACGGCGATGTCCCCCGGGCTCAAGCCAGCGGTGGCCACCTGATAAAGCAAGGGTTGAAACAAGTGATGATTGCGTTGATCCGCCAAAACCACGAACACGCCCTTTTGATCTTCGAAGGCCTTTGCCGCGTTGAGGCCGGCAAAGCCTCCGCCCAAGATGAAAACGATTTTTTGGCCGTTTCTTCCGGCGGGGTGGCGGATTTTCATGTTCTACCCGAGACTTTCATAAAAGCGCTCCACCACCGGATCGGATTTAATGGAGCCCGCGCTCCAACTTTGGATGCGCAATTCCGAAGGATCGATCACGCGGCTGAGCGCCACGTAAGCTTGCCCCGGCTCCCATAGCTGACTCAGGTTCACCATCAAACGATCCAAGGTCATTCCTTGGGCTTTGTGAATGGTCGTGGCATAGGCCAAAGACAAAGGAAAGTTGGTGGCGGTGGCCACGGCAAGACCTTCGGCGTTTAATAAGGAGAAACTCACGGGTTCCACTTTTACCGTGCGCCCGTTCATCAGATCAATGGTGACTTCTTCTTTGGTGATGTTTGTGACGTGTCCGGTGCTGCCGTTCACCCAACGCTGTTTGGGGTCGTTTTGTCGCAGCATCACCAGGGCTTTTTCCTTTAAAAACAAATCATCGGATAAAGGAGAGTGTTTTTTAAGCTGTTCGATGAAGCGTTCTTGCCCGGAATAGCGCGTGGGAAAGCAATACATTTGCGCGGAGAGCTTTTCCAATTCATTCATATTGAAAGCGTCGGTTTCATTGCGGCGGGGGAAAAGACGGGTGCCGTCGAATTCAAGAGATTCGTCGGTCAAACGGTCGTTCAAAAAATCGGTGACCTCCTCGTTCACGCGTCCTTGCCGGATCATGTTCAACAGGGAGAGAAAGCGCGCATCCCCGGTGCGCATATTTTGCTTGAGCACGACGGACTGAAAGGCGCTGCGCTGCCACACCGGATGCAAGAACGCCCACTTTCTGAAACCGACGCCTTTTTGCACCGGAGGAAGCTGCGCGAAGTCGCCGACGGCAATCACACGCAGGCCGCCCCAGGGCTCCACGCTCTCCCGGGCAAAGCGGCAAATTTCTTCCGCCGCCGCCAAGGTTTCGCCGGAAAGCATGGAAACTTCGTCGATGACAAAGCCAAGCGCTTTTTTAAGACGGCCCACCAAGCGCCGATCACCCAAAGCGCGCGCCACGGTGGCTTCTTTTCCACCCTCCATGATCCCAAGTCCCATAAAGCTATGGAAAGTGCGCCCACCGACAAGAACCGCGGCAGCGCCCGTGCTCGCTAAAACGGGGAAAAGTCGGCTGTCCCGAAGCTTCATGAATTCGCGGACCAAATAACTTTTCCCGCTGCCGGCTTCTCCGGTGATGAAAACGTTGGCGTCTCCTTGAAGAAGCTTCCAGGCGCGTTGCTGATCTTGAGTGAATGTTTGTGTGATGTCGTTCATGCGGGAATCAGTAGAGCACGGATTCCCCAGCGGCGTCACCGATGACGCATTAAGGAGAGACGTGGACGGGGGCGCTACGGTCTGTGGTGGAGTTGTCGCCGAGTTGGCCGCTATAATTATTTCCCCAGCACCAAAGAGTGTGGTCGGAGTCGATGGAACAAGTATGCAGAGATCCGGCGGACACGGCGAGTTGATTGGGTTTTATCAGGACTGATGTCAGCTGATCGGAGGCGCTGTTGTTTCCCACTTGTCCATAACTGTTGGCTCCCCAGCAATAAAGGTCGCTTCCTCTCAAGCCGCAACTATGATTGTCTCCCATATCCAAGGCCGCCCATCCTGTGGATCCGGAACTGCTCAGAACAGGACCATTATAATAGTTGCCGCTATCCCCATGACCGAGTTCTCCGTTGCCATTCGTTCCCCAACAATAAAGTTTTCCCGTTCCGTTTTCAGTTCCGCAGGCGTGCTTGTAGCTTAAAGAAAGTCGGTCAAATGAAATGCTTGGAATGGCTGTCGGTGTATTTTGGTCTGAGCCTCCGCCATTTCCCAGCTGTCCGTCGGAGTTACTTCCCCAACAGTAAATGGTTTTATCTGCTGCCAAGGCGCAGGAGGACTCTTGTCCCACGGTGACATCGGTGTAGGTTCGAGCGCCAGAAATTTTGGAAGGTGTGGATTGGTCGGATCCCGAACCGTTCCCAAGTCTTCCGTTGCTTCCCGATCCCCAACAGTAAACTTCTCCCGTCGTGGTCAGTCCGCAAGTGTGTAAGATTCCGGGAGTGATCTTTGACCAAGCATGGCTTCCGCTGACAAGAGTGGGGGTACTTTTATCGGCGGTCGAACCGTTTCCAAGTTGACCGTTGGAACCCTCTCCCCAACAGTATCCATTGCCGCCATCATCGATGGCGCAAGTGGAATATCTGGAACTTTCTACGAACATCCAAGTCTTGGATACGGCAATGGCAACAGCGGAAAGTGAGTTGGTGGTCGTTCCATTTCCAAGTTCTCCGTCCGCGTTGTATCCCCAACATTTGATTTCATGATCCACGGTGACTCCACAGGTGTGCTCTTGTCCCGCGGTCACCTGAAGAAAAGCATTCGCCAAAATCGCCGTTTGGTCCGCAATCGAGCCCGCGACTCCGTCCGTATCGGCGGCGACAATGCGAACTTTGATTTCATTAAAGGCATTACTGGGAGAAAGACTTACATGCCCTTTAAAAAAGGCGCCGTCTTTTGTCAGGACGACGTTGTCGCCGCCCGTTTCGGGATCGCAGGCAGAGTTGCTGGTCTTGTTGCAATAATAGGCTTTCACTTGAGCATTATTGTTTCCATCCCCGGTGAATCCTACGCTCACGTCAAAGCCTGTTTTGCTGCGATGACTGATCGTCAAATTGGAAAGGGTGATTTTATTTTCCGCGCCCGTTCCACTGAGATTCAAAAGCACGGAGGCTGTTGTAAGCCCATCATTGAAGTTGATGGGAAGGGTTGTGCTTTGAAGATTTTGATCCGTCGGATGAAAAGTCACCGTGAAGCTGCAGGAGTTTCCCGTTTGAATCGTTCCCGTACATCCACCAGGGGCGGCGGAAAATCCGTTGGGCAAAGTCCCGAATTGGATGTTTGAGGCATCGTAATTGCCCATATTAACTAGAGTCAGTGTCTTTGTGCTGTCTTCATCAAGTTCCGTAAACCCGAAATCGTAACTGGTGATTTGAATGCCACCATCCTTGATGATCAGTTGCGCCGGGTTCACGCCGTTTCCCTGAAGCTGAAGAAGGAGCGTTTGGCTGGATCCGCTATCATTATAAGTAATAGTAAGATTTTGAGTGATCATTCCATAAGCCTGTGGCGTAAAACTCAGTGTTACGTCACAAGTGCCCCCTGCGGCCAAAGTGCCTGAGGAGCAGGTGTTCGTCGTCATACTGAAAGAGCCGGTGGGGGCAGGAATGGAGATGGAATTCGCCTGCATTTGCCCATTGTTTTTAAGAGTAAACGTCAAAGAAGAGGTGCCCCCGTTTGCAATGGTATTCGAAAATTGAACGAGGGTGGAACCCGTCGTGAGCGCAAGAACAGCCGGAGTGTTTTTGATGAAGTTACGGCTGGTTGAGGCTTCGTTCCCCGCGGCATCCGAAGAGGTCGCCGTGACGGTCAGTGTTCCCGGCGTCTTGTTGCTGAAATCCAAATTGGCCGTCCATGCGCCGCTCGCGCAGGTCGCCGTCACGATACTTGCGCCGCCGCTGATCTGAATGGGCCTTCCGTTTTCCGAACAGGTTCCCGCGACATTAAAAGAAGTCATGGTCGTATTGACGACCGTGTTTACCGCGGGACTGGTGAACGCCAGTGTCGGAGCGACAGTGTCTTTGATGAAGGTGCGTGAAACGGGGATGGCGGAATTTCCGGCCGTGTCCATGTGTTCGACGCTGAGTTGGACGTTGCCGTCAATCAGCGAGGAAAGATCCACGCTGGCACTCCAGGTGCCGGACACGCAGGAGGTATTTTCTTGGACCAGACCGGAATTAAAATCCAAGGACACATCGCCCTCGGCAGAGCAGCTTCCACTGACATGAAAGGCGGTCACGTTGGAAGCATTAACGAAGGAATCCGCGGCGGGAGAAGATATGGAAACAGTCGGGAAAGCCGTCTCTGGCTCTCCGAAAGCAAGGTCCGGCCCGCGGCAGGATTTAACGTTAAAGCTTCCGATCAATGACGCGCTCATGCGAACCACGTTCAAGCCGGGATCGATGGAGACGACTTTTTTTGCAATCACTTTCGGGCGGGAAAACTGCGAAAGATTCAGATTTTCATTCAAGAGAACTTTGCAAGACGCCGTGGTCTTTAAGCCCAAAAGATAGATGGTTTGCGCAGGCCCTGAATTCACCACCAGTTCCACTTGAGAGCCGGCCGGGTAAAGTCCCGCCACTTGCGAGACGGGAAAAGAAAGGTTGTTGGTCGCGTCAAGGCAGGTGTTCTTGGCTTCGCTGGGATTGGAGCGAGCGACCAGCACGGCGTAGCAATTGATGTCATCCAGCTCGGCGATGTCGGTCAGCCCCCATTGGTTCAAGGGACCACTCATGCTTTCCTGCGCGGCTTTTTGGGAAGAGGAGGGAAGTTGAAATTTAAGAGTGGAATCGTTTTTCCCGCTCCTGGAACAGGAGAGGACGGTGAACAAAGATAAAAATAAACAGACTTTGAAACAACGTGCCAACATATCTCTCCACAGAATTCGTTTTTACACCCAGAGAATTTATCGGTTGCTCCTGGACTTTTGTTGAGCTTAAAATAAAAATTCTCAATTTGAGACGACAAGGAGCGATTTAAATGAAGCACACGGTTTATGAATTTTCCGCTCAGCGCATAACTGGAGAAAAGGTTTCTTTGGGGAATTTTGAAGGGAAAGTTCTCTTGATCGTCAACGTGGCTTCGGAATGCGGCCTGACTCCTCAGTATGAGGGCCTTGAAAAAATCTATGAAGAGTTCAAAGACCAGGGCTTTGAAATTTTAGGCTTTCCAGCCAACGAATTCGGCGCCCAGGAACCCGGCACCAACGAAGAAATTCAGGAGTTCTGCCAAACGCGTTTCGGCGTGAAGTTTCCGATGTTCGAAAAGATCGTGGTCAAGGGAAAGGGTCAGCATCCTCTCTATCACTTTTTGACCGAACAAAGACCTTCGGCGCAGATGAACCCGGGTTCCTCTTTCGAAGAAAAATTGGCCAAGCACGGGATCAAAAAAGAAACGGCCAAAGACATCACCTGGAATTTCGAAAAATTTCTGATCGACCGCAAGGGCGAGGTGGTGGAGCGCTTCGCTCCGGACGTTAAACCCGAAGATCCCTTGGTGACCACGGCGATTCGTCAATTGCTTTAATGAAAGACCCACTGACTCCCGCAGAGCTGATTTTTAAGGATTACACTCTGAAGGGCGTTTCCACGGCGGGGGTGGGAACCTGCATCACCGTTCCCACATGGAAAGTGTGCTTTGACGTGGCCCAAGGACTTCCCTTTGCTTTTTCCATGAATCATTTTTTGATTTCCCATTTGCATCAGGACCATGCCTCCGGAATTCCCTATTTGATCTCGCAAAAAGCGATGATGTCCCACAAGCCGCCGCATTTTTTCTTTCCCCCCGGCGCGGCCGAGCCGATCGAAAAAATTTTGAAAATTTGGGAACAGGCGGAAGATCATTCCTACTCCTATCATCTGGAGGAGCTTTCTTTCGGAAAAAGAATCCCCCTGCAAGGCTCTCTTTTCGTGGAGAGTTTTCCCACTCAGCACCGGGTGCGCAGCCAAGGCTACACTCTTTCCGTCAGAAACAAACATCTAAAGAAGGAGTTTCAGGGACTCCCGCGCGAAGAGCTGATCCGGTTAAAAGAGCGCGGGGAGACCTTGGAGCAGGAGATCTTTGTGCCGAAAATTTCCTTTACCGGCGACACGCAGATTGAATTTCTGGATCTCGCCCCTCAGGTGGTTGAATCCGAGACCTTGGTCATGGAAGTCACTTACATCGACGATAAAAAAGGCGTGGCGTCCGCCCGCGAGTGGGGTCACATTCATTTGCGCGAACTGATCGCAAGGATTCCCCGCATCAAAAGCGAAAATATCGTCTTGATCCACTTTTCCGCCCGTTATTCCCGCCAGGAAATTCAGGAAGCGCTTCAAACGCAGCTTCCCGAGGAAATGCATCGCCTTCACATTTTGTGATTTATGCAGATTTATTCACAACTCCGTCACGCAAGTTTCAACGGATTTCCGTGCATTTTTGCTAAAATGAAGATCAAGCTTTAAGGAAAGGATTTTACCATGGGCATCAATAACGAACGTGAGCACATTTTAAGGGACGTAAAAAACACCCCGCGCTCCGCCGAGTGGCCTTATGATTCCGAAGAGACCCTTTCCTCCACCACGGAGTCTTTTTCCCCTCCGTGGGAGGACGAGGAAACGGATTTCCGTTTGACCCAGCCCGCCCTGAATCCGGAATCTTATCCTTACGACGAAAGAGACGCCGCTTTCGGCGTCGTGAAAGCTCCCGTGAAGGATCGGGACATCAAGGCGCGCATCTTGGAATTTCTCTCCCGCGACTCTTCCGTGAGTCCGCATCAGATCGAAGTCAAAGTGGCGGAAGGAGACGTCACCCTGGAAGGATGGGTGAGCGACCACTGGATGAAGCTCTTGGTGGAAGGCCTGACGGAACAAATTCCTGGAGTGGGAAAGGTGATCAACCGGATTCAGGTCGATCCTGATCCGGATCATCATCCTTTCTAAATGCCATGAAAATTCTGGTGATCGGCGGAAACCGCTATTTTGGAAAGTCCCTGGTTCAAAGGCTCTTGAATAAGGGCCATCAGGTGACCTTGCTGAACCGGGGAAACCGGCAGGATGACTTTGGAGCTCAGGTGAAACGGATTCATTGCGACCGCCGTGATGAAGAGGCCCTTGCGCGCGAGCTTCATCAAGAATCTTTCGACCTGGTTTACGATCAGGTTTGCTATGATCTTTTGGAAGCCAGCGCCGCCTGTGAAGTCTTCAATGGAAGGGTGGGGCGTTACATTTTCACGTCCACGCAATCCGTCTATCCCCCCAGCGGAAAAGATTTGAAGGAAGAGGCCTTTGACGCCAAGAAATATCACTTCAGCCGCGTGACCACTCAAGGGGAAGACTATGGGGAATCCAAGCGCCAGGCCGAAGCCACTTTTTTCCGCCAGGCTTCTTTTCCCGTGGTGGCGGTCCGCTTTCCCGTCGTGCTCGATGCGCAAGATCCGACCGGACGTTTTCAGTTTCACCGCGACCGCATCGGTCAGGGCCTTCCCCTTTATTTTCCCCGTTTGGACGCGAAGATTTCTTTTATCTCTAAAGAGGATGCCGCCCGCGTTTTGGAATTTTTAGGTTCTCTTTCTTACACCGGCCCGGTGAACGCCGCTTCGCCCGAACCTATTCGGCTGGAGGATTTTTTGGCGGAGTTCGAACACAAACTGCGTCGGCACGCCGTTTTAAGCGAAACCAAATCCACCGAAGCCCATTCCCCCTATGGTCTGGAAGAGGACTGGTACATGGACTGTGGCCTATTAAAGTCACTGGGTCTTGAACTTTCTTCCGTGAAAACATGGCTGCCGCCGATGATCGAAGAATCGCTGAAGTCATTTAACCCCTAGATTCGCTTTCGTTTTTCCTGAAACTTCCGCGTGCCTCAAAAGTCGGGCACACCGGCTGCAATTTTCTGCGCCCGGAGGCCGCGGGTAGGAGACGGCTGTTATGAAGACATGGAAGGATTTTAAACGTTCAATTCTTTTTTTCCTGGCGACCTTTTCCCTCTTTTCTTGGGGAGAGGGCAAGATCGACGGCACCCGCCGTCTTCAAACTTTGAACTCTTCCTTTCAGGCGATGGCTTTCAATCCCACCCTGGACGCCAATCGCACGGTCCTCAACGAACTTCTGGGAACCAACACCCCCCAGTATCAATGGCCGGCTTTCCCCCGCACTTGGTTTCAAATGGAAAAAGCGAAAACCCAGGAAACCACCACCACTTTCGGCGGCCATCTGAATCTGAAGATCGCTTCGGCCGCGGGCAAAGTGGGAGTTCAGTATGCCTATGGACAGAAAATTTCGTTGATCGTGGTTTCCTCCTTGAGAAAATCCTCCGCCGTTACCGAAGATCTCTCGCAAAGTCCCGAAGAAGATCTGAATCAAGTCACCTATTTCGATCCGCACACCAACCAACGCTATTTCAACGTCAACGAGGATTATCCGATGGTGGGTTTTTGCGCCTATGAGATGTCCTTGAAAATCGGCAAGACCAAAGACGGCTCCCTGTCGTTTTTAGGAGTGGGGCAGACGCTCGCTCTCAACGAATACCAAGCGGAAACGATCGTTCTTTATTCCAACTTCTTTCAAATCAAAAAAGACCTTTCCGTTCAGGGACACATGCAGGAGAACTGCGAAAGTAATTTTCTGCAACGGGCTCGCCCCTATGTCGAAGACGATTTCGCAAGGATCGTCATGGAGTATTTCACTTTGTACCATCCGAACAATCAATGCCGCCTGGGCGGTCCGACCGGTGAAAACGGCGACGAAGATTGTTTGACCTGGCATCAGCGCGGATTCGACCCCATCACCCGCAAGACCACCGTGCCCCGTTGCGAGCAGCAGTCCGACGGAGTCAGCCGCTGCGTCGTGCGCGCCAAAAAAGGGTTCAGCTGTCCTCTCTACATGGATCGTCACAACCGTTTCACCGATGTGTTCCAGCCCTATCAAAATGTGACCTTCAACGACTACGCCCATACTTGCGACCAGGGGCTGAAGTGCACGATGGATCGAAATCCTTTGGCGCTGGGTTCTTTGGTCATGTGGCCGGGGGCGGCGACCTGTAAATAAATGCACAAACAGATGATGAAATCGAAAAGAATCCGCGTTTGCTTTCCGTCATCATGGAGGGAGCCTTACGAAAGGATTTTTTATGAAAAACCAAGCCGAATCCCCTCATGAATTGCTCTGGGAAAAAATCAAAGATTCCAAAATCGCCATGCTGACTTCCATTTGCCGGGACGTGGAACTCCATTCCCGTCCGATGATGACCGCGCAGGACGCCTTCGACGGCACCCTGTTTTTCTTTTCGCGGTTGAATACGGAGAAGATCGACGAAGTGACTCACAATCCCCAGGTTTTATTGACCTATGCGGAGCCGAAGGAAATGGCCTTTGTTTCCGTGAAGGGGAGCGCCAACATCTCCCGCAATCCCGCGAAAATCAGGGAACATTGGCTTCCCGCTTTGGAAGCCTATTTTGACAAAGGCATGAACGATCCCGAGTTGTGTTTGATTGAAGTCGAGGTGACGGAAGCGGAATACTGGGACACGGATAAAAGCCATATGGCCCAGATTCTGGAGCGGGTGCACTCTTCCGTGACGGGAAGACCGCCGACCTTGGGGGCGCACACCACCTTGAGGATGTAAAAAAAGGCTCCTTTAAGAAAAGGAACCTTTTTTTGAACTTTTATTGAACGAAGACGAATAAAAAATTATTCGGCGGCGTCTTGGGCAGCGTCCTGAGCGGCGTCGCCGGCATCTTCCATTTTGTCGGATGCTTTGTTGGCAGCGTCGTCCACTTTATCAGCGGCTGCGTCCGCGGCGTCTTCCACTTGGTCGCCGGCTTGTTCAACGGCGCTGTTGTCACTGTCTTCACGGCAAGAAGTCAAAGTCAGTCCTGCGGTTCCAAGAGCGGCCATCAATGCCAAAATTTTAATGAGTTTCATCTTTTTCTCCTTCTAGATGTCATTTAAAGGTGTGCATCTCTTAACTTGGGACAGAGTGCAAGGATATTCCAAAGTATTCCCGATATTGTTCAAAAAACGGGCATATTCGTCCTCTTGCAAGCCGCTGGCGTGTGCTATCTCCCATGGCCTTTTGTCCGGCGGCAAAATGTCTCATTCCCGCAGCTTTTTCATCTTGTCAGACCCCTTGAAAGCCCGTTTTCCCGCGTGGGGCGGGGGCGAGGCGGAATGTCCCGTTCGTTTCGAGAAACAAAATTAAATCAATAAATTGGTTCTGTTTCATAAACCTTGCTCATTTCAGGATTTCCGTGTGTAAGATCATGCCCTCAGCAAGATCAACAACTTTGGAGTGAGTTATGCCCAGCATTGAGTCCGAAATCGAGGTCTTCTCTGTCTTAACGCGCATCAACTTGGATCACGCGCGGGTGCGAAAAGAGGACACCACTTACGGGATCTTATTTCAAATGGACGGCATTGCCGTGGCGGAGCTGGACGGGGAAGGTGAACTGATCCGTTTTAACGAAAATTTCAGAAATCTGTTTAATCTTGGACATAAAAATCACTTTAATCTATTAACGCGAAATCTCGGCGGGGCCGGCGTGCGCAAGGAGCTTTGCCGTTGGGATGGAACGCTTTTTCGGGGCATGGCGGTTTCACACCATCTGGATGAAAAGCGGCGTCTTGTTTTTTTCCTTTCCTTGGAGGACGTGGAAGGCGCTCATCACGTGTTGAGCGCGGCCAACGCCAATCTGGAAGCGCTCCTGGAGACCACCTGTCAGCGCCTGGCCGTGGAGGAAGAGTCCATGGAAAGCCTGAAGCAATCCAAAGTTTTTTTGGATTCTATCATCGAAAACATTCCCAACATGATCTTCGTAAAAGAGGCCAAGAGCCTGCGTTTTTTGAGATTGAACCGCGCCGGAGAGAAACTCACGGGTTTCAAAACCGAAGATATTCTGGGTAAGACGGATTACGACCTTTTTCCCGAGGAGCAGGCGGAATTTTTCACCGCCAAGGACCGCGAGGTTTTGAACGGGAGCGCCTTTTTGGATATTCAGGAGGAAAGCCTGCAAACGCCGCAAGGGATTCGCTATCTGCATACGATGAAAATCCCCGTCCTCGGGGCGACGGGCGAGCCCGAATATCTTCTCGGGATTTCCGAGGACATCACGGAAAAAAAGGAAATGGAATTTCACCGCATGGAACTGCTTCGGGCCCAGGCCTCCCGGGACGAAGCTGAAAAGACGTCCCGAAGACTGGGCCATTTGGCCGAAGCGGGCGAAGCTTTGAACGAATCCTTGAACATCCAAACCATGTTGTCCTCCTTTGCCCAACTGTTGGCGAAAAAAATGTATGAGATCTGCGTGATCGATCTGGAAGACAAGGTAAGCGGCGTGGTGGAGCGGGTCGTGGCGACCTCTTCGACGGAAAAGGTTCTTTCCTTAAAGACCAGCCGGGACGAATTGAACTTGAACGATCAGACGGATGACGGGCTTGGCTACGTGCTGTCGAACGGAGTGGCCAAGCGCTATGAGGCGGCGTCGGGTTTCGAAATTCAAAAGATGCTTCGTTGTCCGGAAATCGCGCAGGAAACTTCCGGGTGGTCCGCCGGCGTTTTGAACATCGTTCCCCTGACCTATCATGGTTATGTTTTCGGCACGCTTTCCGTGATTTCAAAGGAAGACCAAGAAGACTTGCTGGCGTTGGATTTCAATTTCGCCCAGGACCTGGCGCGCCGGGCGTCGCTGGCGCTTCAGAACGCCCGGCTTTTTTACCGCGCGATCGAAGCCAGCCGCGCGAAAAGTTCTTTCCTGGCCAACATCAGCCACGAAGTCCGCACTCCCCTGGGAGCGATTCTCGGATTCGCGGAATTGGCCTTGGAAACTCCCCATCTTCCCGAAGCAACCCAGAAATACATTGCGACCATCGTGAAGAACGGCGATCAGCTTCTTCACATCGTGGACGAAATTCTGGATCTCTCCAAAGTGGAATCGGACAAGATCAAGATCGAGAAGGTGTCGTTTTCCCCCTTGAAATTGGTGGAAGACGTGATGGGTCTTTTCAAAATGAAAGCCGAGGCGAAACGAATCGGCATCGAATCCGAAATCATCGGCGAGATTCCCGATCTCGTGCGCGCGGACCCCATGAGAATCCGCCAGATTCTGATCAACCTTATCGGCAATGCGGTCAAGTTCACGGAACAAGGAAGCGTGCGGATGAAGGTGTCCTTCAAAAACGAAAAGCTTTACTTCGACATTCTCGACAGTGGAGTGGGGATTTCCAAAGCCCAGGCGCAACGGCTTTTTCAACCCTTCGTTCAGGCGGAGGAGTCCACCTCGCGCATTTTCGGCGGAACGGGCTTGGGTCTCTTTTTGTCCAGGAAGCTTTCCCATCTGATGGGCGGAGAGGTCAGCTTGGTGCAGAGTTCGCCCAAAAAAGGAAGTCACTTCCGGGTGGAGATCAAAGTCGAAGTCCTCTCCCCGCAAGAGGCCCTGGCCCTCGGCGTCTCTCCGGAGAATCCGTCGGGAGACCTTTCCTTTCTGGAAAGCTCTCCGGATCTTTTAAAAAACATTCTGGTGGTGGACGATTCTCCCGACAACCGCGCTTTGATCAAAGGATTTTTGGATGACCGGCATCTGTTGATCGATACCGCGGGCGACGGCGTTCAAGGGGTGGAGAGCGCTCTTCATAAAGATTACGACATGGTCCTGATGGATATTCAGATGCCGGAGATGGACGGCTTCGAGGCGGTCAGAACGCTGCGTGAAAAAGGCTACAAGGGGAAAGTGGTGGCCCTGACGGCGCACGCCATGAAGGGGGATCGTGAGCGGTGTCTGCAAAGCGGCTTTGACGATTATCTGTGCAAACCGATTTCCCGCCAGTCGTTGAGCCGTTGTCTTTCAAGAAACATCCACCACTAAAAGATCACGTCGACTTCAAAGGACATACCGACTTCCCCTTTAAAGCGATGCTCCTTGGCGAATTTCCAAAAGGGCGTGAGGTTGTATTTCAGAATGTTCTTATAAGGCTCGTGGGAAAAGCCGATGGAAGCCGTGAAATCGTCCAAATGAAAGGACGGATGGTTTTTCGAAAAGAAACTGACGGTGTGATTCAAGGACATTCTTTTCTGAACGGGCTTCAAAGGTTTTGAAATGGTCAATCCGTGGGTCGTGGTGAACTGATTCTCGGAATCCTGATATTGTTCGTCGTTGAAGCTTTGAATGCTGATGTCCTTACGCTTGGAAAACTCCATGTTGAGAGACACGTACTGGCCGGTCCCCTTTTCCGAATCCGCGAAAAACTCCACCCGGGGATCGACTTTGAAGGGCCGTGCCTGGGCCGTGCTTTCGAATCTTAAGGTATAGCTGGTTTGCAGAGGATCTTTCAGCTCGATGCGCGGCCTGAAACTGGTGCGCACGTGACCGAGGTCTTCCAGAAAAGCCAGTCCCGCTCCGTAACTTCTCTCCCGGGGCGCCACCTGCTGACGGACCGCCCGCGCGTCCCGCGCTTCCTCGTCCTCGTCGTAACTGGAAAACCGCAGTTGCCAGCGCTCTTCCAGATTGGGGAGATTCAAATTAACGCCGAAGTTGAAGGAGCTTTCCTTTTTTCCCCCCTCCCGGAGAGAGTTGAAGAATTTCAGCGTGATCGTCGTTTTGTTCGCCTTGTCGGTGTATTTCTTGCGGGCGAGGAACAAGTCCAGCCGGTCGGCCATCTTGTCCACTTTTTTCGAGACGTTTTTGTTGTACTCGATCAGATTGCCGACCGTTCCCGTCGAAGATTCATGCTTGGTCAGAGCCATTGCCGGAAAGCAGAGCATCAGGAGAGGAATCCACGAAAGTTTATTTTTGGTTAATTTGGCTGGCTCCACCATCTGAACTGATTTAACCTGTTGCCGGAATGAAAAGAAAGTCGATTTTACTTCTTTTATTTCTGGGGTGCTATGCCTGGGCTCATGAACCCAGCCGCGGAGCCCTTCATGGATCTTTCGGCCCCTATCTGTTTCGCAGTCATAATTTCAATTCACAGGCTGCGGACAACGCGACGTGGACGGGTTTCACCCTCGCCGCGGAAGGCGACGTGGATAATCATGGCGGTCTTGAAATCGGCATCACCTACTTTCAACATCCTTACGCCCGCCGCTACAACGGTCTTTTGAACGTGGAAAAAGTAAAAAGGATTTACGTGACGATGGGATATCGCCATTGGTTTTCCAGGGACTTTTCCTCCGCGCTGGCTTTTTATTCAGCCTATTCCATGGGCGATCCTCAGGTGATGTCCACGGATTTTCCCATGAATGCCCGACCGGACAGCTCCGCGGAGGACATCGCCGAGTATGGTTTTGATTTTTCCCTGCAGTGGGAATTTTATCGTCACGAACGTTTCTCCACGGTGCTGGATGGGCGCTATTCCTATTCGGTGACCTCCAAAGCGCAGGAAGACGGGAACCATTACGGCCTTCTGCTTTCCGTCAAATATCTGATCCAGGATAAGGAGAAAGGTGTGATGCCTCCATGATCAAAGACCTTCGCGGTAAAAAAGTCGTCGTGATCGATGACGAGTCCGAACTGGCGGAGCTGATGGGAGAACTCCTGGCGGACAGTGGAATGGACGTGAGGATTTTTGACGACCCGGTGCGGGCCCTTGAGGTGTTGAAAAAAGAAGCCGTGGACCTCGTCATCAGCGATCTCAAGATGCCGCGTCTTTCGGGGGTCCAGGTTTTCGAGGAGATCCATCGAATGAGGCCCCACGATCCCTGTCGGTTCGTCTTGATTTCCGGAGGCGTTTTAAATGAGAGAGAGTTTGCCCATCATCCTCTGAAAATCGACGGTTTCATCTCCAAGCCCTACACGGAAGAACAGTTTCTTGAGGTCGTCCGCAATTGTTTTTGAGTGTTCAAAACTTCACAATTAATTGAACACTTGAAGACCTTCCCGCCGGGGCCGAGGAATAGGCTTAAAGGGAGGAGGTTCTTATGACCATCGATCAACGTCCCCCAGAGCAACCGCGTGAAAACATCGGTCCCGCCACCATCGACTACGCCGCCGAAAACCGGCGCCGCAAAGAGGCTCTCCGCAGGGAAGAGGAATTCATTGAACGGGAAGTGCTTGGCCAAGGCGCCGAATCTCCCGAAGACATGGGAGTGGAAAACATCCAGTCGGACATGGAACAGTCCATCGAGGAGAGTGAAAGCGAGGAACAATGAATGAAAACGAGGAAGACTTATTTCATCAGTTGTCGAATCGATTGGCCGTGGTGCGCGGCCGCGCTTTAAAAATCAAGAATCTGGCCGCTTCTCATCATGAAATCAGTGAAGAGGCGGACAAGATGATCACGGCTCTTGATCGAGCCATTGAAACCATGGAAATCTTAAAAAGAACAAAGCCTCCCTAAGGGAGGCTTTGTTCTTTTACATAGCTAGGCAGGGGTCTATGGGGGCCGGTGGCGCCAATTTGGCCGGAATGGACCGTAGAGGGGAGAGAAGCGTGTCCAAAACGGACAAATGGGTTTTTCCGTCCGTGCCGGTGGCCGCGTTGGGAACGGAATGATTTTCCGTGTCCGTTTCGATCATCGACACATCAAGCGAAAGGTCGGAGTTCCTTCCACTTGTCTGACCTTCATAGACTTTAACCGCTGAAAATCGAAGTAGAAGTGCCATAAAAGAGTCCTTTCGTTAGATGATGGAATCCTCCATCATTAATAAACAATTTAGTCCTTTCTTAGCGAAAAGTTGTCAGGCCGGTGCTTAAGAAGTGTGAAAAGATTTAGATATTCGGCGGAACCAGGATTTTTAGCTTCTGAGGAAGAATCTGGAGGTGGAGGGGGGTTTTGGTCTTAAGATCTCCGTCCAGATCCACATTCATGCGCTGTTTCGTCTTGAGAACAATTTCGCGTCCGGAAAAAATCTCGAGATCCTTGTAGCGCTCGTTGCCGCGAAAAAGCAGATGGGGAAGAAAGCGCAGCGCATACCACCATTTTTCGGTCTCCACGCTTTGCCCGCGCAAAAGATGGTCCGTCATTTCGGCGTCGGGATCGATCTTCAATCCGGAGCCGTAATAAACTCCGTTGCAAATCGTCACTTGCCAACTGCGTCCCGTATGTCTTTTTCCGTCCACCTCGATCGACAGATGAAAAGGCCTCATCCGCGACACGATGTTTAAGCCCGTCCATAAAAAAGCGAAGGCGCCCAGCCATCTTTTTAAATCGGCGCGCACGAAGCGGTTCACCTGAGTGCTCAATCCCAATCCGACCACGGTGTGAAAGGGAATCCCATTGGCGGCGCCGATTTCAATTTCTTTGACGGCGTGTTTTAAAATCAACTCTAAAGACTCTTCCACTCCCAAAGGCAGTTGCAGGGCTTTTGCCAGATTGTTCAAGGTTCCTATGGGAAGATAAAGAAGGGGAAGGCGCGTGTGCAGCAGTCCCGGCAAAGCCTCCCTCAAACTTCCGTCCCCGCCGCCGATCACCACCAGATCGGCAGTGCCTTGATGCTTTTCCATGAGGTTTCGCATTTCTTCAACGGAAGGCCCCGTGTCTTCATTCAGCACGCGCAGGTCGTGATCCTTCAGCCATTGAAGAACGAACTCACGATGATCCCTCCCTTTTCTGGAGCGGGGATTGATGAAAACCAGAATGTTTTTCATGAAGGATTAGAGGTGGCTCTTTTTCCTCTCCAGATAGTCGGAGATTTCCAACAAAAGTTCGGAAACCTGGGATTCATTGCGCTCCTCCGCCAGCCGTTCGATTTCCCGCGCCGCTTCCGCAAGAGCGCCGAAGCCGTAGGGCGCGCACACTCCGGCCCAATTGTGGGCGATTTTCTTGATGCTGGGAAAATCCGAAGAAGTGTTCGCCTGCCTCATTTGGCCGAGTTCCTGAACGCGTCGTTGCAAAAACTCCTCCAAATAGGGGATGAGAAATTCTTCCGGGGGCTGTTCTTTTGATAAGTCGAGCATATTGACTCCTTATCTTAAAGGACAGCATAGAGCTCTCAATCGGGTCAACCCGGCCACGACCCCGAACTGCAATTGTGAAGAAAACTAAATACTTTTTCATCCTTCGCTGGAAGTCCCGCGCGCCGAAACGCCTTAAGGTGGAGGTGAGTTTGACGATCAATGAAACCAAAACGAAAGGAAACAAGCCCATGGCACTCAATGGACAAACCACCGTCGACGATGTGAGCCGTACCGCAAAAACCAAAGCCCGTGAAATGAAAGACGGCGCCGAGCGGATGCAAGGACAGATCACTGAAGTCGTAACGGAAAAAGCCCGGCATCTTGCCGATCAATTGCAGGATCTTTCTCATGTGATTCGTGAGCGCGCCGGTGAAGCCCGCGAACGCACCACTGAGGCGGTTTCCCGCCATCCCTTTTACTCTGTCGGTGCCGCCGCCGTTGTCGGAATGGCCGTCGGATACCTCTTTAGCCGCCGCAGATAAGCGGGGAAGCTCTTCCCCTTCATCACTACGAGGGCTTCGCGCTCTCGTAGCTTTTTTATTCCCGAGGAAAGGAATCCATGAAAACGCTTTTTATTCTTCTGGCATCGATTCTCTCAAACAGTTTGATTTCGAATCTCTTTCGGAACACGGCAAAACCTCTGCTGCGCACCTTCATCCGCCGGGCGATCCGTTATTCGGCAAAGGTGTTCAGCGTCTGTCTGATCGGTTCTTTGACCTTTGTGGCCGGGTTGGTGATGACTTCCAATGAAATGGCCAGCCAGCTGATGGAGGCGGGAGGACTCTCTTATACTCCGGCGATCGGCTTTGGCGTGGGATTACTGATCTTGGGCGCTGTCTTCGTTTACGTCGGGGCGTTTTCCCACTGGCTCTCGCCTTGGCGCCGCTTGGAAGTTTCCGACAGCAGTTACCATCAATCAACGGGATGGGGACCTCTGATCGACGTCTTCATGAGCGCCATGCAAGAGGGCGCGAAAAGACGGGAAGAAGACGATCGCCGCCAAGCTCAAGAAAACCCGGAACAGCCCTCACCGAAAACGGAAGAGCGTTCTCAAACCGGGCATTACAATTACCAAGAACCGATTCACTAGAAGCGGTTTCATTTTTTCTGGCGCAGTTTTTTAAAAAAGTCGGACAAAAGCTGGGCGCACTCTTCCTCCAGAAGACCGCCCACCACCTCGCAGCGGTGATTCAGACGCGAGTCTTCCAGAACCTGATAAAGAGTTTTCACCGCCCCCGCTTTGGGATCATGGGCCCCGAAGATCACTTTCTCCACCCGCGCGCTCAAAGCCGCTCCGGCGCACATCAGACAGGGCTCGAGCGTCACGTACAAAGTGGCGCCACTGAGCCTCCAGGAGCCGGTCTTCGCCGAGGC
>Ga0182744_1001083_pt1 | contig 24366 bp, 26 predicted proteins | sample eDN3rd30CKraftMG_FD_128525 | JGI IMG/M metagenome (GOLD analysis project Ga0182744, IMG submission 128525) | Enriched Miracle-Growth compost microbial communities from Emeryville, California, USA - eDNA 3rd pass 30_C Kraft MG (version 2) (version 2) ... | reverse complement strand
CCCCACCACCAACACCACGGCGACCATCGCAGGCTTCGTTGCCGGCGGCACCGGCGGCATCGGCAGCGTCACCTGGGGCGTGCTGCGCGACCGTGGCAATATCACCGGCATCGAAGTTCTGACGGCGGAAGACACGCCGCGCATCATCGAGTTGCGGGGCAAGGATACGGCGCTCATCCATCACGCCTATGGCGCCAACAGCATCATCCTGGAAGTGGAGATGCCGCTGACGCCGGCGATCGAATGGCGCGAGACCATCGTTGCCTTCCCGACCTATATGCAGGCGGTACGCTGCGGCGTCTATCTCGGACAGACGGTCGGCATCGTCAAGAATCTGCTGTCGGTGCATGAATGGCCAACGCCGAAGCTGATGCCGGCCATCAAGGGGCTCGTTCCCGAAGGTCATTCGATGATGTCGAGCTATGTCGCCAAATCGTCGTGCGAGGACTTCGACGAAGTGGTCGCGGAGTATGGCGGCGTCATCGTTTCGGCGTGTGCTGAAGGGCAGGGCGTCTACAAAATCCCGCTCTATGAAATGGCATTCGGCCACGCGCTGGCGCAGATCCAGCGCACCGACAACCGCTATACGGCGATCGAAGGCTTCTTTCACGCCGACGATATCGCAGGCCTGGTCGAGCGCGTGCACGACAAGCTGAACGGTGTCGGCCCGATGCGCCTCGAATTGCGCCGCTGGGGCTCCAAACTCGCAGGCAGCGGCTCGCCCTACATCATCTTCGAAAGCGAAGAACAGTTGACCGAGATCGCCGACATCATGAAGGCGGAGGGGGCCGGCGTCGCCAATTCGCATGCCTCGAACGTGCGCAGCGTCGGCAAGAAGGACATTACCGAGGAAGACCTGGCGTTCAAGCGCAGCAGCGATCCCTACAACCTGCTCAATCCCGGCCGGTTCGAACTCGACAGTTCGGCCGATGTGGGCGGCGGCTTCGATCTCGCCATCGACAACTGGTTCGTCCGCCGCACGGCAGTTTAGCTTCCGGAGCAACAGACGTGTCGTTGTCAGCACAGATGGACGTTTCGGCTCGCGATCAGGCGGTGCTGCTGCCCGTGCTGCCGCCACAGGAGCGCTCGCTGATCCTGCGCGACGGCACCCGCCTGGATGCCGATATCTATCGGCCTGCGACCGGCGGGCCTTATCCGGTGCTGCTGATGCGGCAGGCCTATGGCCGCAGGATAGGCTGTACGCTGTGCTACGCGCATCCGGCCTGGTATGCCGCCAACGGCTATATCGTCGTCGTGCAGGATATCCGTGGCCGCGGTACTTCGGAGGGTTTTTTCAGGGCGGGCGAAAACGACATCGCCGACGGCGTCGAGACGGTCGACTGGGCAGCGGGGCTTGAGGGCTCGACCGGCGACGTCGGCATGTATGGCTTTTCCTATCAGGGCTATGTGCAATTGATGGCGGCGATCGAGGCCGGGCCGGCGCTGAAGGCGCTGGCGCCGGCCATGTCGCCGTGGCATGTGCGCGAAACCTGGGCATACGAGAACGGCGCACTGCGCCTGCAGGGCGCGCTCGGCTGGGCGACGCAGATCGCGGCGGAAACCGCACGGCATGCCGGCGATGCCGAGGCCTATGCGGAACTGCTGGCGGAATCGCGCGCGCTGAATGTGCGCGGCTGCGTGCAGGCGCGGCCAGACTATATAGAGCGCTATCGCGGGATGAGCCATTATCACCGCTGGCTCGATACGCCCGCTGATGATCCCTATTGGGCCGCGATCTCGCCGGCGGCGCATGCGAAGACGATTGCCGCGAAAAACATCCCGACATTGTTCGTCGGCGGCTGGTACGACACGCATCTGCGCTCCACCTGGGAGGCTTATGGCGATTTGTTGAAGGAGGGCCACACTCGCTTGCGGATGACGTTCGGGCCCTGGCTGCATTTTCCATGGGACCGCAAGACCGGCGCCATCGATTTCGGCCCGGCGGCGGCTGCGAGCATGGATGTCGAACATATCCGCTTCTTCGACCGCTGGTTGAAGGGCAAACGGTCCGAGGCTGCCGATCCGATTCAGTTGTTCGATCTGGGTGTGCATCGCTGGCGCGGGTTTGCGGCGCTGCCGGAGCGGGAGATGACGTTTGCCCTCTCGGGCAGCGGGCGTGCGACGATCGACAAGACTGATGGCGTCCTCTCGGCCAAAGTCCCTGCGCAGCCGGGCATCGACTATGTGGTCAACGATCCGTGGCGCCCGGCCCCGGCTTTCGGCGGGGCCTTCGGCACGCCGCCCGGACCGGTCGACCGCGCTCATATCGACGCACGTGGCGATATTGCGACCTTTACCACCGCACCTTTCGAGGCAGGGCTGACCCTGGCCGGGGCCGTGAAGGCGCGACTGCACGTGACCTGCGATGCGGTGAGCTTCGACGTTGGCTGCGTGCTATCGCGGGTGACGGCGGCGGGGCAGGTATTTCCGCTCGCCGACGGTTATCGCACGGTCAAGCAGGGTGAGCCGCGCGATGTGGTGGAGATTCCCATGCGTGCCACCTGCGTGACTTTTCAGCCCGGCGATGCCCTGCGGCTGTCCGTCAGCGGCGCATCGTTTCCGGCCTATCCGCTCAACCCCGGCACCGGCGAAGATCCCACAAAGTCTCAATCCGTGCGCGCCAGGGTGATTACACTGGGGGTGAAGTATGGCGAGCGGCATCCATCTTGCCTTGTCGTGACGGTTGCCGAGTGACGGCGGGTTCAGAAAAGACCAGGGCCATGATGCTGACAGAGGTGATAGCGCATTTTCAAGCGAAGTGGACACCGGTTCGCGTGAAGAAAATGCGCTCTTTCAAGAAGCTGGACGCGTCTTTCCGATCCAGTGGATCGGAAAACGCTATGGTGTCCGGAGTGCGATCATGACGATGAACCCCACCGCCAACTCCACCATGCCGGAAAAGGCCACAGAGGCGGGTACCGGAGCCGTGCTCGAGCCGTCGCGCTGGTCGTTGTCGCAGATCCTCGATCGAGCTTCGCCTCTGATCGCCGGCATCATCTTTCTGCTGGCATGGGAATGGCTGATCAAGGTCTACAACGTGTCGAAATTCATCCTGCCGCCGCCGTCGCTGATCATCAGCACGCTCATCAACGAGCGCGCGGACCTGCTGGTGGGCCTGAAGTATACGGCAACCGTGACGATCAGCGCCTTCATCGCGGCGGTTGTCAGCGGCATTTTTTTCGGCGTCCTGCTGACGCAGAATCGCCGGATCGAGAATACGTTCTGGCCCTATGCGGTGATGATGCAGGTGACGCCGGTGGTTGCCATCGCGCCGCTGGTCATCATCTGGGTCGGGCTCGACCGGGTCTGGCTCGCCATGCTGCTTCTGGCCTGGATGGTGGCTTTCTTTCCGATGCTGTCGAACACGGCCATCGGCATGAAGTCGGCGGATCACGGACTTCGCAATGTGTTCGAGCTTTACGGCGCATCGCGCTGGAAGAGGTTCCGCTATCTGCAGCTTCCTTCCGCGCTGCCGTTCATTCTTGCCGGCGCGCGGATTTCATCGGGGCTCTCGGTCATTGGCGCGGTCGTCGCCGAATTCGTCGCCGGCAGCGGCGGCTCGCGCGGGCTGGCGTTCATGATTGTCGAGAGCGGCACCATGCTGAACATTCCACGCATGTTCGCCGCGCTGGTCATGCTCTCGGCCTTCGGCCTGTCGATCTGGTACGTTACCTCGGCCGTGCAGACCTTGCTGCTGCGCCGCTGGCATGAAAGCGAACTGAAGCAGGAAAACTGAAAGCAGACTGATGTCAGGAGAGGCGACCATGCTGCAAAATCTCGATCGCGCGACGACATCCGGCGGCGAGCAGACGCCGCGGCGCAAGCCGCTCGTGCGCATGCAGAACGTCGACAAGATTTATTCGAACGGAACGGTAGCGCTCAAGAATCTCAATCTCGATGTTTATCCGCAGGAGTTCATCAGCCTGCTCGGGCCCTCTGGTTGCGGAAAATCGACGGCACTGCGGATTTTCTCGGGACTCGGCGCTTATTCCGGCGGGACGATGGATTGGCCGCAATCCATGTATGACGCCAGCGGCGAGCCCGAGCGTGAGGTCGGCTTCGTGTTTCAGGAAGCGACCCTGATGCCCTGGGCGACGGTGTTCGACAACGTCTTTCTGCCGCTGCGCCTGAAGGACAAGAGCAAGGCGCAGATGACGGACCGCGTCAACGAGGCGCTGGCGCTCGTCGGCCTGTCGGGATTCGCGAATGCTTATCCGCGCGAGCTGTCCGGCGGCATGAAAATGCGCGTCTCCATCGCGCGCGCGCTGGTGACGCAGCCCAAGCTGCTGTTGATGGACGAGCCATTCGCCGCGCTCGATGAGATCACCCGCACGCGCCTGTCGAACGACGTTCTCGACATCTGGTCACGGGCCAAATGCACAGTCATGTTCGTCACCCATAGCGTTTTCGAGAGTGTCTATCTTTCGCAGCGCATCGTCGTCATGGCGGCGCGGCCCGGGCGTATCATAGGCGAATTGAAGATCGACGCGCCTTATCCGCGTGACAAGGAGTTTCGCCTGAGCAGCGAATATTCGGGTTATTGCCGCGCTGTTTCCGACATGCTCGATCTGGCCATGCGGTCGTAAGCATTCCGAGCAAAGGCTGCCGCGAAAGGAATTCAATATGTACGCGATAGAGGATTTCTCCAGCGACATCGCCGACATCCCGCATTCGACGGACCGGATGACCGTGCGCACCAAGAGCCGCGATCATTATGCGATCAGTCCGCTGCTGCGCGAGGCGCTGGCCGGCAGGACGGCCGATATCGTCGTCTCCCCGCGCAGTAAGGCGGAGCTTGTCAAGCTCGTGCGGGCGGCCGTGCACCATCGCATCCCGATGACGATGCGTGGCGGCGGTACGGCCAACTACGGTCAGAGCGTGCCGACGCGCGGGGGTATCCTGCTCGACATGACGGCGCTCTCCGGCGTGCTGTGGGTGCGCGGCGGACATTTGCGGGCGCTGGCCGGTACTCTAACGACCGAGGTTGATATTGCGGCGCGATTGCACGGCTGGGAGTTGCGGATTCATCCCTCCACCCGCGCCACCGGAACGCTCGCCGGCTTTATCGCCGGCGGCAGCGGCGGCATGGGAAGCTGCATGTGGGGCATGTTGCGCGACCGCGGCAATATCACCGGCATGGAAGTGATCAGCGCCGAGGAAGAGCCGCGGGTGATAGAACTGCGCGGCCGCGACGTCGATCTCATTCATCATGCCTATGGCACCAACGCCATCATGACCGAGGTCGAAATGCCGGTGGCTCCCGCCTTCGAATGGCGCGAAACCATCGTTGCATTCCGGGATTTCATGCAGGCGACGAAGTTCGGCATTCAACTCGGTCGCGAGATGGGCATCATCAAAAAGCTCATCTCACTGCAGGAATGGCCGGTGCCGCGGCTGATGCTGCCGCTCGGCACGATCGTGCCGGAAGGCCATTCGATGGCGAACTGCCTGATCGCGCAGCCGTCGTTCGAGGCGTTCGAATGTATCGTCGAGGACTTCGGCGGCGTCATCGTGTCCAACTGCGGCGAGGGCAAGGGATCTTATGGGGCCCCGAACTACGAATTTGCCTATGGGCATGGCCTCAAACAGGTGCAGCGTTCGAATTCGAAGTATACCGGGTTGCAGGGCCTGTTCGGCGGCGACGATGTCGTCGGCATGGTCGGCCGGGTACACAAACGGTTTGCCGGTGCGATGCCGATGCGGCTCGAGGTTTTCTACAGCCAGGGCTCGATCGTCGCCATGGGCTCGCCCTACATCCTTTATGAAAACGACGGGCAGATCGCCGAGGTCGTGGATTTCATGCAGGCGGAAGGCGTGCAGGTTGCCAACAATCACGCCAACACCGTGCGTGATGTGGGTATCAAGGTCATCGATCATCGCGACGCAGCGTTCAAGGCGTCGATGGATCCGCACGGCCTGCTCAATCCAGGCAAGCTCGATTTCGATGACGATGCGGCAGAAACGACACCGCACGCGCTGGCGACGCAGGGGTGGAATTTCAAGAAGGTCGGGTGAAGTATGAAGCTGACGCCCCCGTCCTTCGAGACGCCTGCTGCGCAGGATGAGGGCTTCTGGAGCTTTGTACAACTTGCAAAGAAGCCCTCATCCTGATGAGCGCCTGAAAGGCGCGTCTCGAAGGACGGGGGCGACACGCCGCAGTCACACAATGTGCTGCCTCAATGCACGACGATACGGTCCTTGCCGTGGTGTTTGGCGCGGTACATGGAACGGTCGGCATCGCGCAGCAGCGTATCTATGTCATAGCCGCTGTTCTTTGCGGTGGCGATGCCGACGCTGATGGTGATTTCGAAGTAGGGCTCGCGCAGCGCGTCCATCAGCCGTTCGGCGATCATATAGGCTTCGGCGTTGGAGCAGCGCGTCAGGCAGCAGACGAATTCGTCGCCGCCGATCCGCCCGGCAAGATCGTCAGGCCTGAGATTGTCGACGATGGCCTCGGCGACGCCACGCAGCACCGAATCGCCCGTGGCGTGGCCATGGCGATCGTTGACGCTCTTGAAATTGTCGAGATCGATCATCAGAACCGCAGCGGGCGTATCGCTCTTGGCGCAGTGCAGCAGCCGCCGGGTGGCTTCCTGCATGAAATAGCGGCGGTTGGGTATTCCCGTCAGCGTGTCGGTGGAGGCGGCCTCGCGCTCGACATTTTCAGCCCGTTCCTTCGACATGCCGATCAACAGCACGCTCATGGCAACCAGATGCACGACGGAGGCGATCGCCATCGAGATGATCCAGGGACTGATAAGGACCAAGTTAACGGATGTCGGCCAGTAGATCGCCGTGGAGAAACCGCGGACGGCATAGAACGTGCCGTGCAGGGTTAGCAGGACGGCCGCGGCCTTTTTGGAAACGAGCGGTTCGCGGATACGCAAGAGCTCATAGACGGTCGCGAATGTATAGGCGCTCGTTAAAAGAGACGAGAGGATGATGCGTGGTGCAATATGTTCGTAGAACGGCGGGAACAGGCAGGCGGCAAGCCAAAGCGCCGGGCCGAATGCGAGACCGAGCCATAGTGTTCGACTGCGACGAAACAGCCGGGCGGAGTTCCAGAACATGCCATTGGACAGGACGAGCAGGGCGTTCGCCAGGGCAATGGAGATGACGTCGGGGATGTTGCCGCGCGCGGCGATGAGCGCTGCGCCCGCTGCCGCCACAAGGTTGCCGGCGCCCCACCAGGTCAGCGAGGAAGAGTCGGGCGAGCGCCGCCCGGCAAAGATCATCAACAGACCGGTCGTGACCGCGACTAGGATCATCGCGAAAAAGACGGTTAGGACGTCGAGCGTCATTCGCGTCCCGAACAAGCACGCATGGTCATGCCCAACCTTGTCCCCGGAACAATCGCCTCGTGCACTTCTGGCCGCAGCGCACCGTTCAAAATCCGGTTTTGAAGCCCGATTCGCGGTCTGAAAGACTGAGCCTGCGGGTAGATAATCGATAAAGAGTTAACAATCAAACCTGTGCCGGTAGCTTTTCGCGGAGGCCGGCGCGTTCCATTCGCGGCAGGACTTCCTGCAGGAAGTAGGGCATGTCGGCGATGTAATCGAGAAAGGTGATTGCGGCGCCGCGCAGGCCGGCGGCCTCAAGCTGGACCATTTCATCGACAATGTCGTCGGGCGAACCAACGAACGTGTAGCTGCCCGGGAAGGTGCCGGGATAGATATTGCCGCGCAGGCGCGTATGGGCTTGCGGGTTGAGGTCCATCCGTTCTTCCTTCGGCGTGTCCTTGCCCATGGTCGCAGCTTTCTGCTTGCGCATGTGGTCGAGCGAGGCCCGATCGGCCATTTCCTCGGCGAAATAATAGTAGAAATCTTCCGCCTCCTGGCGCGTCGGCCGGCAGACGATATGGCTGGATGTGTAGACGGGAATGGTGCGGCCGTAGCGCGCGGCATAGTCATTGACGCTTTTTACGATCATCGGGGCGCGGTCCAGAGAGGAAACCGATGTGAACAGAAGGTCGGATGCCTGGGCGGCGAAATCACGCCCCTGGTGGGAGAAGCCGGCGGACATGACCGGCGGCATCGGTTTCTGCAGGGGCAGGGGGTTGGTGGTGAGGCCGCGCAATTTGTAGAATTCGCCGTCCCAGTCAAACGGCTCGCCGCCCTTCAGCAGTCTGGCCAGAATGCGAAACCACTCCAGCCCTTGGTCGTAGCGGCGGTCGGCGTCGATGGTGACGCCGTGGACGTCGAACTCCTCCTGGTTCCAGCCGCAGACGATATTGAGGCCGGCGCGTCCGCCGGTTGCATGATCGATGGTGGTCAGCGCCTTGGCCGTGTAGGCCGGCGTCATCACCGGGACATGGATAGTGACGAACATGGCGATGCGCTTGGTCAGCGCGCCGATTGCCGCGCTGTGAGTCAGGGTTTCGAAGGAACAGCCGAGATTGTCGGCCTCGCCGCCGAGGCCGCGCCATTTGGCGACCGGCAGGATGAATTCAATGCCGGCCTCGTCCGCCATCAGCGAAATTTTGACGATATCGTCCCAGTTGGCGCGCCAGCGCTCGGGCGCCTTGCTGATGGCGAAGCCGCCGTCGCAATTGGCGTTGAACAGGCCAAGTTTGAAGCGGTTGGGCCCAAAAATCGGGTTGGGTACGGATTTCATCGGGCGTTTCTCCTAATTTTCTTGATGTTGAGAGCAACATGCCGATTTTCGGCGGTAGTGACAAGCTGGGGAGAGCCCGATCGGACTTCGGGCTGACGCCTTCGTGACAAATTGCGAAGGCCGCATCATGTTATGCTGTCTTGTTGTGCTGTCTTGCAGGTGGGGGGTGCATGAACAAGCTTTCGATCAGGGACTGGGACGGTTTTGCCGACCGGCAACCTGAATATGCGTTTGTCGCGGGCGTCGATCTGGTCGTCATCCGCCATGATGAAGACGTTTCGGTCTTCTACGGGCGCTGCCTGCATCGCGGCGCGCTGCTTGCCGACGGCCATGTGCGCGGTGCCAATCTGATTTGCGGCGTGCATGACTGGGACTACCGGCTGGAAAGCGGCGTCAGCGAATATAACAACGAGGAAGTGCTGCCGAAGTTTTCCGCCTGGATCGAGGCTGGCAAGATCATGGTCGATGCCGACGAGATCGCCGCCTGGGCGCAGAGCCATCCGCAATCGTTCGACCGTGACGCCTATCTGGGCCTGTATGCCGACGGTCATGGCACGCCGGACGAGCCTTATACGGGGCTCATCCATACCTATGCGCGCGACGGCCTCAAGGTCACCGGGCATCACGGCACGGTCGAAGCGATGGGCGTGCCGCGAGGCAGATTGCCGGATTGGGACGACATTCAGTTCGTCACTGCCCAGTTGCATACGATGCCAAAACTCGACGACGAGCCTGTCGGCACCGATGTGACCATTGGCCCGAATGCGCAAAAGCCGCTGAAGCTCGCCATTCCGCTCCTGGTCTCGGACATGAGTTTTGGCTCGCTGTCGGCGTCGGCCAAGGTGGCGCTGGCACGTGGGGCAGAGTTGGCCGGCACTGGCATCTGCTCGGGTGAGGGCGGCATGCTGCCGGAGGAGCAGGAGGCTTGCAGCCGCTATTTCTATGAACTGGCGTCTGCCCGCTTCGGTTTCGCCTGGGAGAAGCTTGCACGCGTGCAGGCGTTTCATCTCAAGGGCGGGCAGGGCGCGAAGACCGGCACCGGCGGCCATCTGCCCGGCGACAAGGTGCGGGGCCGTATCGCCCAGGTGCGCGGATTGCGCGAGGGAGAACCAGCGGTGTCTCCGGCGCGATTTCCCGACTGGACCACTGTGGCGCAGATTCGCGATTTCGCCGATGAGGTACGTAGCCGGACGGGCGGCATTCCCATCGGCTATAAATTGTCGGCACAGCATATCGAGAAGGATATCGACGCGGCGCTTGAGGTGGGAGTCGATTACATCATCCTCGACGGCCGCGGCGGCGGCACGGGCGCCGCGCCGACATTGTTTCGCGACCATATTTCGGTTCCCACCATTCCCGCGCTGGCACGCGCCAGGCGCCATCTCGACCGGTCGCAGCGCCAGGACGTAACGCTGATCATCACCGGCGGCCTGCGCACGCCCGCCGATTTCGCCAAGGCGCTGGCGCTTGGCGCGGATGCGGTCGCTGTCTCGAATTCAGCCCTTCAGGCGATCGGCTGTCTTGCCATGCGCGCCTGCCATACCAACAACTGCCCGGTCGGCATCGCCACGCAGAAGCCGCATCTGGTGGCGCGGCTGGAAGTCGAGAAGTCGGCCCAGCGCCTGGCGAATTTTTTTCATGCCAGTGTTGCACTCATGCAGGTGATGGCGCGGGCATGCGGTCATGGTCATCTCAACGAGCTGTCGCCCGATGACCTCACCACCTGGAAGATGGATATGGCGCAGCTCTCGGGCGTCGCCTTCGGCGGCGTCGGCGCGGTGTGACTTGAGCGGGTCTGAAAGGATGAGCCGATGCAGCTTGCTGCCCTGATCGTGGAAGCCGCCAAATGGTACGGCATTGCCGGGTTGGTCGCGGCGGCAATATTCCTGTTGTTCGGCATCGGCCGGATTGATTCGACGGCGCGCGGCGCCTATGCGTTTCGCCCGATGCTGATCCCCGGCGTCGTCCTGTTATGGCCGTTCGTGCTGGCGCGATGGGCCGCCCGTGAACGCACCCGGCGTGGTGAAAGCTGATGCTGCGGCGGCACAGGTCGGTTCATGCCAAGATCTGGTTCGTGCTGGCGCTGGCCTTGCCGCTGGTCCTGCTGGTTCTGGCAGCGCTGCGCCCGGTCGCTTACGAACGCCCGGCCGAGCGCGTCGAGCCGTCGGGGAGATCGCAGTGAGCGCCACTTACCGGCCGGTGAGCTGGAACCGCAATAAGATCATCTATGATGCAATCCTGCTGATCGCCGTCACCGTCTATCTGTGGATCTTCATCCAGGTGACGCCGGCACTGCGCCCGGCGGCTGCGCAGATCGACGGCGATATCCTGCGCATGCGCGCCTATGGCAGTTGTGCGTTTCTGATGCTGTCGTTCATCTTGTGCATCGGACCTTTGGCGCGGCTCGATCCGCGCTGGCTGCCGGTGCTCTACAATCGTCGGCATTTCGGCGTGCTGACCTGCGCGGTGGCGCTGGTTCATGCCTATTATGTGCTCGGCTGGTATTTTGCCTTTAGCCAGGTTGATCCCTTCGTCGCCCTACTGTCGAGCAATACGAGCTTTGCGAGGATCGCTGGCTTTCCGTTTGAACTGTTCGGCATAGCAGCGCTCGCCATTCTGCTGATACTGGCCGGCACCAGCCACGATTTCTGGCTGAGCTTCCTGACGCCGCCGGTGTGGAAGGCGATGCACATGTCGCTGTATGCGGGCTACGCCGCCATTGTGCTGCATCTCGCACTGGGGCCGCTGATGGTGCAAGCAAATGCCGCGTTCGCCATCGTCGTCGCCTTCAGTGTCGTCAGTGTTGGCGGGCTGCATCTGGCAGCGGCCTGGCAAGGGGCTGCACAGGACAGGGCCGCGGCTCAGGGCGCATCGCCATCTCCCTGGATATCGGCCGGCCTCATTTCCGATCTGCCCGAAGGGCGGGGCAGGGTGGTGCGTGTCGAAGGCGGCGAGAGCATTGCCGTGTTTCGCCATGGCGGCAAGATTTCGGCGTTGGCCAATGCCTGCGCCCATCAGAACGGTCCGCTTGGTGAGGGGCGCATCATCGATGGATGCGTGACCTGTCCGTGGCATGGCTTTCAATATCGGCCGGAGGACGGCCGTGCGCCGCCGCCGTTCACCGAAAAGCTCGCCACTTATCGCGTCAGGCTTGAAGACGGATTTGTGCTTGTCGATCCGCGCGCCAATCCGCCGGGAACCTATGTCGAGCCGGTCGTTATTGCAGGGGACAACCGATAATGCCCGAGGCAAAAGACCAGAGTTTCTTCGTCGGGTTCGACAACGATGTGCCGCGTCCTCTGGCGGGCTTTGCAATGCGCGTCGCAGCTCTGCTGATCGGCGGCTTCGCCATGCTGGCTTTGGTACTCGGTGGCGGCGGTGAAGATCCAGGCCCCGGAATTTACGGCGATGAGATCGTCGTGCAGGGCGAGCTTCATGCGAAGCCCTATCCTTTCCTGCGGGTTGCTGCCGATGCGGATCATCCGGGTGGGCGCGCCATTCTCCTGGCGGGCGACGGCAAAATCGGCGCGCAGGGCGATGCGATGCCGCTCGACGGAACCCAGGTGGTGGCGCGGGGGGCCGCATTGAAGCGTGGATCGCTCGACATGCTGGTTGTCGGGAGTGGAGGTTTCGGCGTGCCTGCTGCACCGGCGAGCGCCGCGCTCGTCGCGCAAGCGCCGGTTTCACGCGGCACATGGCGGTTGAGCGGTGAGATCTGCGACGGCAAATGTCTTGGCGGCGCCATGCGGCCCGGCACCGGCCTTGCGCACAAGGCCTGTGCCAGTCTCTGCATCAGCGGCGGCCAGCCACCGGTCTTTGTCAGCACCGGGGCCGTGGACGGGACGAGTTTCTTCCTGTTGGCGGATCGCAACGGCGGACCGGTTCCTGATGCGGTGTATGATCTCGTCGCGCTTCCTGTCAATCTTGAGGGGGAAGTGGAGCGCGTCGATAATATGTTGATCTTGAAAGTAGACTGGGTGAAGCTGACGCGGCGCTAGGAGACTGCACCATGCAGAGGGGTCGGCAGGCGCCGCGATACCTTTCGTATGTGTGGTTGCGCACATCGTCTTTCGACGCGTCACTTTAAGGCCCGGTTCTGCAATTCAAGGTTACGTCCGTGACCAATGGAGGTTGATATGTTTGGCTGGATTCTTCTCGCCATAATCGTTGTGGTCGGCCTTTGGCTGATCTCCAGCTACAATAACCTCGTTGGCTTGCGGCAGCGCACCAACCAGGCGTTTGCCGACATCGATGTGCAGTTGAAGCAGCGCCATGACCTCATCCCCAATCTCATCGAGACGGTGAAGGGCTATGCCGCGCATGAAAAAGGCACGCTGGATTCGGTCATCCAGGCGCGCAATGCGGCGCTGAGCGCCTCGGGGCCGGCGCAGCAGGGTGCCGCCGAAGCCGCACTGGGCGGAGCGCTTGGGCGGCTGATTGCGCTGGGCGAGGCCTATCCCGACCTCAAGGCCAATGCGAACTTCCAGCAGTTGCAGACCGAGCTTTCCTCGATCGAGGACAAGCTCGCCGCCGCCCGCCGCTTCTTCAACAATGCCGTGAGTGAGTTCAACGCCTCGATCCAGGCTTTTCCGGCAGTGTTCTTCGCCAAGGCGATGGGCTTCAGCGAGCGGACCTTCTTCGATGTGGGTGACACCGACCGCAAGCAACTCGACGCCGCGCCGCCGCAGGTGAAGTTCTGAGTAGGCAGTAGGCATGTGCTCGATCTCCCCTTAACCGACTGCCTAAGCCCGACTGCCGACTGCCTCTTTTTCCAACCAGACAAGGGCTGAGCCATGTTGCCGGTGTTCGGTCTCTATACACATATCAGGGCAAATCGCATCCGGTCGATATTTCTGCTCGGCGCGCTGTTTGCCCTGGTTTATGTGCTGGCCTTCGCCGGTGTGCTGGTCGCTCAGGTATTCCGTTTCGGCGACGCGGGGCTGAGCTTTCTGCTACGCATGGCGTGGCGTGATTTTTTCGCCACGTTTCCCTTCGTCACGCTGGGCACGCTGGCGTGGGTTTTCTTTGCATTCCGGTTCAACCGATCTATCATCGGCCTGGCGCTGACGACGCAGCCGATGGATCGCACGCAGGAACCGAAGATCTACAAAATGCTCGAGACCTTGTGCATCTCTCGCGGCATGACGACGCCGCGCCTGGAGATTCTCGAAACCGACGTGCCGAACGCCTATGCCACCGGCGTCAACGACAAGCAATACACGATCACTTTGACCCGCGGCTTGATCAATACGCTCGACGATCAGGAACTGCAGGCGGTGATCGGTCATGAACTGACGCATATCCGCAATGGCGACGTGCGAATGATGATCGTCGCTATGGTGATCGCGGGCGTCGTTGCCTTCTTCGCCGAACTGTTCTTTCGTCTGCTGATGAATTCGGGAGGTCCGGGATGGTCGTCCTCGAAGTCGTCATCCTCCTCATCGTCCAACAAGGACGATAAAGGCAAGGGAGGCGCGATGGCGGCCATCGCCATCGCGGCGCTCCTCGTCGCGGCGGCTTGGGCGCTATCGCTGATGATCCGCCTGGCGCTGTCGCGCTCGCGCGAGTTTCTGGCGGACGCGGGCTCCGTCGAACTGACGAAGAATCCCGACGCGATGATTTCGGCTTTGCGCAAGATCGACGGCAAGGGCGAGATCCGCGAAGCGCCGTCGGGCATCATGGAAATGTGCCTCGACAATCCACGCTCGGGTTTCGCCGATCTGTTCTCGACGCATCCCTCCATCGACGCGCGCATCGCGGCGCTGAAAGCTTATGCCGGCGGTCACGAGAGCCTTGTCGCACCGGCTGAGCCTGTGCATCCATCGGCGTCTCAAAACACGGCCCCGCCTTCTTCTTCGCTGCCGCCGATCAATCCCGTGGGTCCAAACCAGATCGGTCCCTGGGGCCGCCGGCCGGGCGGCTAGAGCATTTTCGGTTCTGATAGAATCAGAACCGAAGCTCTCGTTTTCATTTTAACGCGTTTTCTTCACGCGAACCGGCGACTACTTCGCTCGAAAACGCTCTAAGTGCCTCGCAGGAACCATTCTCCGAACCGGGCGTTTTTGCGGACGTCGGCTTGCATGCAGCCATTTTCAGTTGCGTGCAAACTCAAGCGCCAAAGTCTTGGCGGCCGGCCGGCATCGCATGCGTTCGTGCAATGCCGATCAAGGAGGCAAGGGCAATGGCATATAGACATCTTTTTTCGCGTCTTGTCGCGGGCGCGCTCTTCGGTATCGTTTCAGTTTCTGTCGCGCAGGCCCAGGGCGTTCCGGGCGGCATCGATCGGGGTGCTGCCGCGGGCGACCGCGCGGCAGGGCCGGTCGGCGCGGTGGTTGGTGGTGTTGTCGGCGGCGTCGCCGGTGGCGTTGCGGGACTTCTCGGCATCGATCAGCGTCCGAAATTTCGCGAATACGTAGTGCAACAGCATCGGCCGTCCTATGCCTATCGTGAGGAGGTGCGCGCGGGCATCGTTCTGCCGTCGGACGGTGTGATCTACTACGATGTACCGCCGGAATATGGCGTCTCAGGCTATCGCTATACCGTGATCAACGACCGCGCCGTGCTGGTCGATCCGCGGACCCGCGAAGTTGTCCAGGTCATCGATTAAGCGCGTTCGACAGACATTATATCTGTGTCCGCATACGTGCGGGCGCTTTTTTGTGGCCAGGGGGCGGAGGTATTCGATGTCCGATCAGAGGAGGGCGCTGGCATCAAAGGGCCACTATACCGGATTGATTGTCTTCCTTGCCCTCAGCCTCATGGTTTCCGTCATCGGCGGTCTCGTCACGGCTGGGAGCGTGACCACATGGTATCCGACGTTGCAGAAGCTGCCGTTCAATCCGCCAAACTGGATTTTCGGGCCAGTGTGGACGGCCCTTTATATTCTCATGGCGATCGCCGGCTGGCGTGTCTGGCGATTGTCGCAGCAAAGCGTTTTCGCGCCGCCGCTAGCTCTCTATGGGCTGCAGCTTGCCCTGAACCTGCTGTGGTCGATTCTGTTTTTTGGTTTGCATGCGATCGGCTGGGCGCTTGCCGATATCGTCGCCCTGCTGACGGCGATCGCTGTCACCACGATCATGTTCTTGCGGCTCGATCGGATCGCCGGTGCTCTGTTCCTGCCCTATATGGCCTGGGTCGCGTTTGCCGGCGTGCTCAATGCGTCGATCTGGTGGCTGAATAGTTAGAGGTCCGGACTTACTTGCCCGACCGCTTGATCGTCTTGATGCGGCGCGGTGGCTGGCCCGATTGGACAGCGATTTCGCGGTCCTGCGCCTCGATGATCGCCTTGGCCGGGTCGTCACCGTCGAGACCGCCGAGGACGGAGGTCGGCACGCGCCGGTTCGAGCGGATGGCTCCATCTTCGTAGACGACATCGAACAGGGTGAACTCGGACTCGCTCGAGCGTTTGCTTTTAGTTTTTGCCATGGGACTATTCCAGGATGAAGCGGTAGCGACATCATGCAATGCAGCATGAGTTGCCACGTGAATTGTTATGCGTCGTCAGGCCCGATTCAGCCCGACGCTGGCGTGCGGACATGTATGCCCTGGCGCATGGTTCGGCAAGCCGAGCCAAAACGACCCCGATTGAGGCATTTGCGCGGATCCATTATCTGCTGGGCGCATGCGCGGGCCACAGGAGAGATCTGCGATGGTAAATCGCCGGCCATTTCGCCGGACCGTAATCGCCTGCATCCTGGCTTTGCCGGTCTTAACCGTGGGGGAGCAGGCGAATGCCGACACCATGGATGTCGGCGGCCATAAGGTGGCGATCGAGCGCTTTGGCGATGGGGTGCGCGCCGGTCCGCCAGTGGTTCTCATTCATGGGTCGGATGGCGCCAGCGAGCGTTACCGGATTGCGTCGCGCAAGCTGGCTGCGGCCGGTTTCAACGTCTTCCTGGTGCATTATTGGGACATGACCGGCGGTCGCCGTGCCGGGGCGCGCGCCATGATCCTGAACATTCCAGCCTGGACCAAGGCGGTGCGTGGCGCGGTCGATTATGCGGGCAGTGAAAACGGGGCGTCGGGCCGCAAGGTGGGGGTGATCGGGATGTCATTCGGCGGAGTTCTGGCGGTTCTCAGCGCCCAGCAGGACCCGCGCGTTGGCGCTGTTGTGAGCTATTTTGGCTATGTGCCGCGGGGAGCCGTCACCGGGCGGATGCCGCCGACGCTGATCCTGCATGGGGCCAAGGACAGAGTTGTGCCGGTCGGGGATGCGATCGCGCTTCAACAAATCGTGCAGAAGCAGGGGGTGCCCAATGAAATCCGCGTCTTTCCGGAGGCCGGCCATGGCTTCAATTCCAGGGAAGAAGCGCAGGCAATGCAAGAGGTTACGCGATTTCTGCAGCGTTATCTGGGGGCCGTGCAGGGGAAATAGGGGTGTGGCAAAACGGGGCTTGCTGAATCGGCTATTCGGTATCATCTATATGGAGATGACTGATATCCCGGAAATCAGACTGATCGAGGCTCTGAAAAAGGTGGACGCGCACGGCGATGTGGCGCCGCCCCACGTTCAGGACCCCACGACCATGGTGATCAGGCAGTTGGCCGTTCAAAACGACCTGATGCGCTGGGATGACAATCGCGGCCGGTTCGTGTTGACGAGCACGGGGCGCAGCCGGATTACCAAACGGCCGGGAACCTCCGGCACGGTCTTGCGCTTCCGCACGCGCGACAGCGAAGAACCCCTTCCCACGCGCCAGCAGCGCTAAGCTTTCTCCATTTTGCTACGGAACGATGTTCGGGATTTCGGGCGGCGTCTCGGTCGGAATGCCGATGGGCGTCGGCGTCGAGGGATCGCCGATCGGATTGTCGGTCTCCGGCGGCACGCCGATGGGCGGCCTCGGCTCGTCTTCCTGCGGGGGCGGCGGAGCCTCCGGCGGCGCTTCGACCGGTCTGTGCCCTGGTGTCGGCGGGTCCGGCGTGGTGGGGGTGGGATCGGGCCGGTCCGGGGCCGGTGACGGCTGTCCCGGCTTTGCCGGGGGCGTTGCTGGCTGCGGTGTGTCCGGTCCTGAGCGGCTGGCCATCATCTCTCCTGCTCGATAGCCGCAAACCGCGATTGTCGCCGTGGCCATCGCGGTTTGCGGCCCGTGTGGAATGAATGCTAACCGTCTCGCCGCGGAACGGTTCCACAGCGGTCTTGTGCAACTTCCGTATGCGGTGTGCGTTGATCCGGCAGCATTTCTGCCGGCGGAATGTGGTGAGGCGAGGATTTACTTATGAAAAATGCAATAGCGATCTGTGTCTCTGTCGCTGCCTTGGCGATCGGATCGTCCAGCCTCGCTCCGGCGCTGGCTCAAAGCGGTGCCTATGATCGCGCCGAGCGTTCGATGCGTGAAGGACCGACTGCCAATCAGCTCGTCGACGAGGCCGATTCGCGTATCGCACGTCTGAAGGCGGATCTGCGGCTGACGCCGGAACAAGCCGACAAATGGGGCGATCTGCAGAAGGTTCTGCATGACCGAGCGGTGCGCAGCGCCGAGTCCTGGATCAAGCTTCGCGAGGAGATCGCCGACGAGCGGCAGCGCGCCCGCGAGGAACGACGGCGCCATTCTGATCGCTCCGAGCGCAACGCTGCCACCCCGGCGCCGGCGCCCGATGCAAACCAGCCTGCCACCACTCCGGCACCGGCCGGCACCGACCGGCCTGCGTCCAATGATCGTCCCGCCGACACGCGAGCCGAAGCCGCACCTGCAGCGCCGGCGCGTATCGATCCTGATGACGACATCGCCGCCGTGCGCCGCCGCGCCGATGCTCTCACCACCATGGCAGGCGATTTGCGCAAGATCGCCGATGCCGGCGAGCCTCTCTACAAGCTGCTTGATCCCGGCCAGCGACATGTGCTGATCCGCTTCCTCACCGCCAGCGATCGTGAGCAGAGCGAGGGCGGGGGTGGGCGGCGGCGCTATCGCCGCTGAGCGCGAACATTGCCATACTGGCTGCCGGTTGCCATTGGGGTCGTCGCGGGAGCGCTTTCGACCGTGAGCTTCGCGCCGCAGGTGTTGAAGGCCTGGCGGGAGGGCGATACGGCTGCGATTTCCTTGCGTATGTATGTGGTGACGGTCATCGCTTTTGCGATGTGGATCGTCTACGGCGTGATGATCGGCAGTCTGCCGATCATCATCTTTAACGCGCTGAGCCTCGTGATGAGCGGTTCGATTCTGGCGATGAAAATCCGCAATGGTCGGGACGGCTAAACGGGGGCGTGGTCTCCCTGCGGATTCATGATAATTAAAGTCATCCGCACTGCCCCGGAGGGGGAACCATGGGTCAGGTCGTTCTTGCCGCCAAGATCACGCATGTGCCGTCGATTCTGATTTCGGAACAGCCAGGACCTCTTTTTGGGCAAAGGCAGGAGGCCATTCAATCGCTGAAGGAATTGGGCCGGCGGGCGCGTGCGCGCAATGTCGACACTTTTCTTGTTTTCGACGTGCACTGGATTTCGAATTTCGGCTGCCACATGAATGCCAATGCGCGCCACGTCGGCGTCTATACATCCCATGAGGCGCCGCACATGATTCAGGATATGAAATACGATTATCCTGGCAATCCCGAGCTTGCTCTGGCCATCGCCGCCGAAGCGAAGAAGAGCGGCCTCGACGTGATGGCGCATCAGGTGCCGACGTTGCCGCTCGAATACGGCACCATCGTTCCGATGCACTATATGAATGCGGATTCATCGTTCAAGGTGATCGCGGTGGCGGCGCCGATCTTTGCGACCTGGCAGGAGAACCGCTCGTTCGGCATGGCGGCACGGCGCGCCATCGAGGCCTCGCCGAGCCGTGTCGCCGTGCTGGCAAGCGGTTCGCTGTCGCATAAACTCGTCAGTAACGAACAGGTCGGTGATGGCCAATGGGACGTGGTGGGAAGCGAGTTCAACCGGCAGGTCGACCTGCGCGTTCTCGATCTGTGGCGTGAACGCCGCTACGCCGAATTCTGCCGGATGCTTCCCGAATATTCGACCAAATGCAACGGTGAAGGATTGATGGTCGATACGCATATGCTGTTTGGCCTGCTTGGATGGGATAGATACGCCGGACAGGCCGAAGAGCTATGCCCGTATTTTCCATCCAGCGGCAGCGGCCAGATCACTGTCGAGTTTCACATCTAGCTCGTGCAATTTCATGCGGCCTTCACCGCAATCACTGACGGCAGCGTCAGCATGTTGATTTGATTGCGACCGTCGCGTTTGGCGCCGTACAACGCTTTATCGGCGGTTTCGAGCAGTTTGTGGAAGTCGTTAGTGGAAATGCCGGCCTCGACGGAGGCGATGCCGATGCTGATCGTCAGATGACCGTTGGTGCCGAGGGGATGGGGAATCCGCTGTTGATTGAGCGCCGTCCAAATCCGCACCGCCACCATTCTGGCATTTTGAGCCGATGTGTCGGGAAGGATAACCGAAAATTCCTCGCCACCATAACGTGCCGCGAGATCGGCAGGATGCCTGGTCTCGCTCTCGATGATGCGGGCGACCTGTGCAAGCGCCCGATCGCCGGCTGGATGACCGAGACTGTCGTTATAGGCTTTGAAGTGATCGACATCGATGATGAGAAGCGAAAAAGCCGTTTGGTCGCGGAGATGCCGCCGCCATTCGCGATCGAACACCACGTCGAAGCAGCGACGGTTCGCCAGCCCGGTCAGCGCATCTGTGCGCGCCAGACGTTCGAGCTGCCGCGATGCTTTCACCAGCGACTGTTCGGCCCGCAACCGCTTTTTGAATTCCTGCCAGAACAGATAAAGCAGAAAGCTGGCGAAGGCGAGCAGCACCAGCACGACAGCGGCCACGGCAGCAGCTCTTCGCCACCAATCTGCAAGGATGTCGGATTTCGCAAGGCCGATGGAGAGAACCAGCGGTAGGTCGCCGATCCGGGAGTAGGCGATGAGGCGTTCCTCGCCGTCGAGCCGGGAGCGGATTGTCGTCAAACCGGCGGGCTGGCGTTCGAATTCGCTAAACAAGTCGCTAAGGCGGATATCGCGGCCGACGGCAGCCACGACTTTCGGCGATCGGGCCAGCATGATCCCATCGCTACGCATGAGCCCCGCAAGGCCTCTTTCCCCGACATCGAGATGGTCCAGAAGGTCCTGAACGAACGACAGGTTTAACGTACCAACGACGATGCCGCTAAATCTACCGTCCGGCGAGAGGAGGCGGCGGCTCAGTGCAATGACATGTTTGCCGCTGATCCGGCTGATGAACGGCCTGCTGACGAAAAGGCCGGCATCCTTGATGACATGGGCCTGGAAGTAATCGCGATCCTTGAAATTCAACTGGCGCGCGTTCGTGTCTTGTGAAGCAAGAACCACATTTCCGGACTCATTGAGGATGAGGATCGATCCGAATTGTGGGGCGAGGGTGGAATTGTCGAAGAGAAACGCGCGACGAACTTCGGTCGAATAGTTTTCCTGCTCGATTTTCGGCAGGCCAGTCACGACTGCATCCAGCGACAGTTCGAAAGAATAGATGAGCTTCGTCAGGCCGCTTTCCGCCGTGCTGTGAAGACTGCGCAGACTGATTTGTGCGCGGTCCAGTGCATCCTGCCTCATGAGGCCGAGGATGAGGCCGATCAGGCCCACGAAACTTGCAAACAGGGCTGCAATTGCCAATCCGAGTACGGCCCGCTTGCGAGGATTGTGTAAATCGAACATCACCATCTCCCGCTTGCAGGTTAGGCGGGCGGCGCAAAAAGCACGTTAATACACCGTCATTTGGCTGTTATCCGGATGACAAGGTGTAGATTTTGCTAACATTATGCCAGCGACAGGTCAGGTGGGATTGGCTCGCAGCATCGCGAAAAGACGGCTGGCAAGCGCATCGGCATCGTAGGGCTTGGCGACGAACAAAGTGTCGGGTGCCAAATCGCCGGGCTTGGGCCGCACCCGGCCGGAAACTACCACCCGCGCGATTTGCGGCTTCGTTGCATATAACAGGCGGACAAGCCCGAGGCCGTCCAGAGCTCCAGGCATCTGGATATCGGTCACCACCGCGGAGACGTCATCGCGCGTCGTCAGAATTGACGCCGCTTCATCGGCTGTCCCCGCCTCGATGATGTTGAAGCCGGCATTTGAAAAGGCGTCGGCGCTGAACGTGCGCAACAATGGTTCGTCCTCGACCAGAAGGACCGTCATAGGCGGAGCTAGCGTCTCTTCGACCATGCTGCCTAAATCCCCGGGATCGGGGCTTGGTTCCCGGCCAACCGCTCAACTTTCCCTCATACGGTTAGCGGAACATCAACCTCGTCGATGGAGGTCCGGTGTATCGATGAAGGTCTCTTGTATTGATGAAGGCCCGGGATTGCGGCGTCAGACTTTGCTGTTTTTCAATAGCCTGTCGACGGCTGAGATGATGCGGCTGCGGTCCTGCTCGGTAAACGGGCTGAAATCGTGCATCTCAAAGCTGCTAAGCCCCTCCACGGCAAGCCATCCGATCAGCGCGGCGTCGAGATCATCGGAACTCGATTTCAATTCTTCAAACGTCTGGCGAACGATGTCGCGAACCGGCGCGAGCAATTCCGGCTCCTCCGCCGAGGCTGCCAGAATGCCGTTCGCCAGGTCCTTCGTCTTGCTCGATCGGATGTTCAGAAGTACACTCACAATAAGCCGGGCTTCAGCGTTCGGGCCTTCGGGCAGCGTCGATCTCAGCTGGTCTTTTTCGGCACAGACTTCATCGATGATACGCCGGACCATGCCCTGCAGAAGAGCGGATTTCGATGGGAAATTATAGAGAAGGCCGCCTTTGCTGACGCCTGCGCGGTGCGCCACCGCGTCCAGGGTCAGGCGCCCGGCGCCGATTTCGCTCACCAGATGGGCGGCCGCGTCGAGGATTTTTTCGCGGGAATTGCTTCTCACGGAACTTACTTTGGCCAAATTCCCGTCCTTGTAACTTTACCGGCTGGACGGTATATAGGCGCCGGAATCAGCATGGTCAATATAGCTTGGCTATACCGACTAACGGGCGGGCATTGGAGAACTTGCAATTATGAAACGGCGGCTGGTCGTATCGATCGTTTTTCTGCTCGTTGTCGTGCTTTGCGGCGGATTGATCTGGTTCAACTTCTTCAAGGCGAAGATGATCACGCAGTTCTTCGCCAACATGCAGCCGCCGGCGCAGGTGGTGTCGTCGACGACGGTTGAATCCAAGACCTGGAATCCGATCATTCCGGCGATCGGCACGTCGCGTGCCTGGAACGGCGTCGAGCTTGCCGTGCAGGTGGGCGGGCTGATCAAGAAGATCTATTTCAAACCCAATCAGCACTACGAAAAGGGCGATTTGCTGTTGCAGATCGACGACACAGTCGATCAGGCCGATCTGGCCAATGCGCTGGCGGCGGTCAAGCTGAACGAAGCCAATTTCGATCGCTCGAAGACCCTGGCCTCTCGTGGCTATGCTTCCGATGCCACCCTCGACCAGGTCGCGTCGCAACTGGCGACGGCGCGGGCGCAGGAGGCGCGCGCGCGCGCCGTCATAGACCTGAAGGCCGTGAAGGCGCCGTTCCCGGGGGTCATTGGCATCGCGCGCGTGGATGAAGGCCAATATATTCAGGCCGGAACCACCGTCGCGACCTATCAGAATCTCGATGCGATGAAGATTGACTTCACCGTTCCCGAACAATCGGCGGACGTGGTGAAGGTGGGTCAGGACGTGCGCGTAGGAACCAAGGAAGGCGATCTTCCTTTTAAAGGCAAGATCATCGGCGTCGATCCGCGCGTCGATCCCAAGACACGGCTCGTTTCCGTGCAGGCACTCATTCCCGACAACAAGGACAAGGGCATTCTGCCTGGTCAGTTCCTGCAAGTCGAAGTCATTCTGCCGGCGCAGTCGAATGTTCTGACGCTGCCGCAGACCGCTGTCATCACCAGTCTCTACGGTGATTATGTCTTCACCATCGAAGAGCAGGAGAAGGATGGCGTGAAACGCCTCGTCGCAAGGCAGGTGTTCGTCAAGACCGGCCGGCGTCAGCAAGGCTCGATTGAAATCGTCTCGGGGATCGAGGCCGGACAGAAAGTCATCGCCTCGGGTCAGAACAAGGTTCAGGCCGGTGCGACGGTCAAGATCGACAATTCGATCGACATCACGAAATTCAACCCCGACAATCTGAACTCGGCACGCTAGGCGCACGTCATGAGCTTTATCGAGCTATTCATCCGGCGTCCTGTCCTTTCGACGGTCGTGAGCCTGCTTATCCTGCTGCTCGGCGCGCAGGGGTTGATGAGCCTGCAGGTTCGTCAGTATCCCGAGGTCAAGGAAACGACGATCACGATCACGACAAGCTATGTCGGCGCCAGCGCGGATCTGATGCAGGGATTCATCAGCAATCCCATTGCGAAATCCGTTTCGAGCGCCGAGGGCGTCGACTATGTGACGTCGCAAAGCCGTCTCGGTACCAGTGTCGTGTCCGTGCGCATGCGTTTGAATACCGATCCAAATGCGGCACTGACGGAAGTGACGGCGAAAGTGCAACAGGTGCGTGCCTTGCTGCCGCCCGATGCGCTCGATCCCGTCGTCGTCAAGGGAACGGGTCAGACATTTGCCTTGATGTATCTGACCTTCGCCAGCACCGAGATGAACCCGGAGCAGGTGTCCGAATTCCTGACCCGCGTCGTGCAGCCGCGCTTCGCCACGCTGAAGGGTGTCGGCTCGGCCGACATTCTCGGCGGGCGCGACTTTTCCATGCGGGTCTGGCTCGATCCGGTGCGCATGGCATCCCTCGGCGTGACGGCGAGCGATGTCACCAGCGCCATCAACTCGAGCAACTTCCT
>Ga0182744_1001080_pt1 | contig 24393 bp, 21 predicted proteins | sample eDN3rd30CKraftMG_FD_128525 | JGI IMG/M metagenome (GOLD analysis project Ga0182744, IMG submission 128525) | Enriched Miracle-Growth compost microbial communities from Emeryville, California, USA - eDNA 3rd pass 30_C Kraft MG (version 2) (version 2) ... | reverse complement strand
TCTGCCGGTGTGCGGGCGGATAAAGAAGCTTCGAAGTTCAACAGGATCTTATTGCGAAGGGCAATGGCCTGGTTGGTGGATTTCATGGGAAAGGCGTACTGTTCTATATTTTCGTTACCGAAAAAGTTATTGGTACAGCCCGTAGCAATGACCAGGTAGTCGTAATCATATATATTGTGCCGGGTGAAGACTTTTTTCGCTTCGGTATCGATCCGGCGGATCATGCCCACCCGGACGTTGACATTGCGCTTGCCCTGAAAGATCCTTCTGAGTGGAAAAGAAATGGCCGTTGCCTCCAGTCTGGCAGAGGCTACCTGATAGAATAAGGGTTGGAACTGGTGAAAATTATGGATATCAATGATGGTAATATGATAATCCGCATTATGCAGCTTTCTGGCTAACTTAAGTCCGGCAAAGCCGGCTCCAATAATAACTATTTTTTTCTGCATATGTATATACTTTAATTACCGTAAATAGAACCTGATTTAAAGGTGCAATTTACCCTATATGCGGCAATTATTGTATAACAGCCCCGCTAAATTTGTCCCATTCTCATTCGAAGGACGACAAAAGCCAACAGGATCACGGTGATGATAATCAGAATGGCAACGATAAACCAGAATAACGGGCTGGCCTCGAAAATATTTTTTTTGCGCGGACCACCCGTTTTTTTGCGCAGTGCACGCTTGATCCGGTTGGACTGACGATAAATTTCTCCCGTGGAATCAAACTTAGAGAGCCCTTCCAGCGCATCCTGATAAAAAGGGTCCTGTTCCGGCAGCGACTCCTTTTGACTTTCAGTCAATGCGCCAGGGTTTACGGCTTCCAGTTGATCTTGGAGCCATTTTTCCAGGTCAATTTTGCCGGCAGCGGATATTTTCTTTTTTTCAGCCATTGGGCGGAAAGTTTTTGATAAGATAGTTTTTTAAGTTCCTTTTTCCGTTTTGTATATAGCTTTTGACCTGGTCCGCGCTTAATCCGGTACGGGTCGATATTTGCTGGTAAGAATGATTTTCCAGATAATATAAACGGATACAGGTTTTTTGCCCTTCATTTAGTTTCGCGAGGGCCGTTTGCAGCTGATCCAGCAGGATTTCCCGGGTATGGAGCTGTTCCATGGATCCTTCCGTATTGATATCCAGCAGCTCATCTTTGAGCTGCTCCACTCTGGTTTGTTTATTTTTACGGATGTGCATCAGACAATGGTTTTTGGCCACTGTATAAAGCCAGTTTTTAAAATTAATGATTTTATGGCGGCTGACGGTTTGCAAAACATGAAAAAATACTTGTTGGGTAGCATCTTTTGCGGCCTCCGGATCGTTTAAATATTTCATGGTTACTCCTAAAACAAGCACCGTATATCTTTCCAGTAAGATTCCAAGCCAATAATTATCCTGACTCTGCATATATTTGCTGAGCAGAAAGTCATCACTATATTTTTCGTGGTGTTGCTGCAATGAAAGGAATCTTTTTTATTTAGATGCGTTTTTAATGGAATTTCCATAAAAATGCCTTGCGGTAACAATGGCTTCCAAGGCTAAATTAGCCATTTATAATTAATTATTAGTGAGAAATATATGTTTCACGTTATCGGTATAACACCCATTTCACCGCTCAGGCAGGAGCCCAGTCACCGCGCTGAAATGGTCAGCCAGTTACTATTCGGAGAAATGGCGGAAATACTCAACAGGAGCGGGGACTTTGTCCAGGTCAGAACACTTTACGATCAATACGTCGGCTGGGTACAGGCCAGCCAGGTAACGGAAGTAATGGAGAGCTGGCTGGAAAAGTCAAAAATACTGGGTTATATAGATAAAGCGACCACTATAAAGGTGGCCGGAGGCCCGATGCTGGTCTATCCGGGTACACCGGTATGGAAGGGCCCGACAATGGCCGGGATAAAAGTGGACTATGGCTCACTGCCTTCTTTGAAGCCCAAACATAAAACCAAAAGGAGCCTTCAAAAGGCGGCCATGGCTTATATGAACACGGCTTATCTCTGGGGCGGCAAAACGACTGCAGGAACGGATTGCAGCGGCTTTGTGCAACAGGTGTACAAACTATTCGGCGTCGAACTGCCCAGAGATGCCTGTCAGCAGGCGACTAGGGGGGAGGTGATCGGTTTTCTGGAAGAGTCCCAACCCGGTGATCTGGCGTTTTTTGACAATGCGGAGGGTACGATTACCCATGTCGGGATTTTGCTGGGCCCCAATAAAATCATCCATGCCTCCGGACAAGTCCGTATTGATCTGATCGATTCACAGGGTATCAAACAAAAGGTCAGCCGCAAACGCACACATTTTCTAAGAATTATAAAAAGAGTTTGGTAGATGTTTGGCTGCTAAATATAATCTCCTTATCTTTGCAACCCGTTTGGGAAACAAGGTCTACCGAAATGGCCGATAAGCCGTTAAGGAACAGAAAAGGCCAAGACAAGGTAAGGTGAACAACGGGCGCTAAATAAAGATTTAGCTTAAAATTAAACAAGGGGCAAAGCGGTTTTGATTAAGTGAAAAAACAATGTCTTTTGTAAACGCGAAATAAACGAATTCAGGGAGTCTGACTCCATTTTGATAAAGATTATATCGCGAGGTAGAGCAGCGGTAGCTCGTCGGGCTCATAACCCGAAGGTCGGTGGTTCGATCCCGCCCCTCGCAACAGCCGAAAGGTAAATTAAAGTTTAAGTAAATCCTTAAGCGAAATTAAGTGAGCTCCACAGAATGTGGGGCTTTTCTTTTAAAGCAGTGATAAGTATAAACATACGGCCGGAGGTTATATTGCTGCCCAAGAGATCTTAACGACTTTTGTGATATTTTGGTGCGTAAATCCGGAGGTTTTTTCGCTCATAATCACTGAGGGCTCACCTCTAATTGAGGGTTAAATATTGTGTTTTATGCTATTTTTGGTTCGGTATTAAAATTCTACCTTTGTCCTTGGTAAAGGTTCACTTTTTTTTGTTTAAATCACCCTCATGAAATCTGGGTTCGTCAATATCTTTGGGAAACCAAATGCCGGCAAGAGCACCTTGCTCAATGCGCTGTTAGGCGAGAAACTGGCTATTGTTTCCAGTAAGGTCCAGACCACGCGGCACAGGATCAAGGGTTTTTTGAATAAAAAAGACGAGTACCAGATCATTTTATCCGATACACCCGGGATTATAGAGCCTAAATACAAGCTGCATCAAAAAATGATGGGCAATGTTAAAAGTGCGCTGGAAGATGCGGACGTGGCTATTTTGCTGGTGGATATCCAGGATGATCTGAAAGAATCTGCGGAGCTTTTTAATGCATTGAAACTTAAGGTTCCCTGCATTATTGCGCTCAATAAGATCGATTTAGTCGGCCCTGAAAGGGTCAAAGAGGCCAGGGCATTTTTCGACGAGTTGCCGTATTGCAAAAAAGTGGTGACCCTGAGTGCTTTGAATCAGAAGATTTTTGAAAAGCTGACCCGGGCCATTGTCGATCTGTTGCCGGAAGGCATGGCTTTTTATGATGACGATGAACTGACGGATTTGCCGCTCAAGTTTTTTGTCGGAGAATTGATCCGTGAAAAGATCTACCAGCTTTTCCAGGATGAAATTCCTTATCATACTGCCGTCATGGTCAACACTTTTAAGGAAAAACAAACCCTGGTAAAAATACAGGCTGATATAATCGTCCAACGGGAAACCCAGAAGATGATCCTGATCGGAGAAAAGGGTAAAATGATTAAAAAGATCGGAACGCTGTCCAGAGAAGATATTGAAAGGTTTATCGAACAAAAGGTGTTTTTGGAGTTATTTGTCAAAGTACGTCCCAAATGGCGTGAAAATGATGCCCAGCTAAAAGAATACGGTTACAATTGAGTATAAAGTGGTCCGGCACAATAATATAATACAGCACCACGCCGGATAAAACTACATAACCGGGTAAATAGACAAAAAGTACTAATAATTAATTCAAGTAATTCAAGCAAGCATCTCAGGTTTAAAAGGCGGGTGCTCTATAATATAGCCCGCACTGATTGGTCCACACAAAAATAAATTTATGAGTTATACAGTCGCGATAGTAGGTCGTCCCAATGTAGGGAAAAGCACGTTTTTCAACCGCCTGCTGGAAGAGAGAAAGGCCATTGTGGATGATGTCAGTGGCGTGACCAGGGACCGGCAATACGGTGTTACGGAGTGGAATGGCCGCTCATTTAATGTCATTGATACGGGCGGGTTTGTCCATGGAACGGAAGATGTTTTTGAAATAGAGATCTGCAAGCAGGTTAAAACGGCCATTGATGAGGCAGATGCCATTATTTTTATGACGGATGCAGCCACCGGGATCACTGATCTGGATGACGCCATGGCCAATATGCTGAGAAGGACCACGAAGCCTGTTTTGGTAGCTGTCAATAAAGTGGATAATAATAACCGGTATCTGGAGGCGACAGAGTTTTATATACTGGGATTTGAAAAAGTATTTTTTATCAGCTCCATGAGTGGCAGCGGTACCGGGGAATTACTGGACGCTGTGACAGAAATGATGGGACCAAAAGAGGAGGAAGCTACCGAAAAAACGGAGCTGCCCAAGATCGCGATCATCGGTCAGCCCAATGTGGGTAAATCCTCCCTGCTCAATGCCCTGACCGGCCAGCAAAGGACCATTGTCAGCGATATTGCGGGAACCACGAGAGATACCATACACACGCATTATAATCTCTTTCAGAAAGAATTTGTCCTGATCGATACAGCTGGCATCCGTAAAAAAAATAAAGAAAAGGATGACCTGGAATTTTATTCCGTTATTCGCGCCATTAAAGCCATGGATGAAGCCGATACCTGCCTGATGGTCCTGGATGCGGAAAAAGGGATTACCGCTCAGGATATTAACATCTTTTCACTTGCCGCCAGAAAGGGTAAAGGGATTGTACTGCTGGTCAATAAATGGGATCTGATTGAGGATAAGGACACCAATACGGCCAGGGATTATGAGAAAGAACTTAAAAAACGCATTGCGCCTTTTAATGATATTCCTATTATCTTTATCTCTGCTAAAGAAAAAACAAGGATATTCAAAGCCATAGAAATTGCGCTGGAAGTGTGTGAGAATAAAAAACAGCGCATTGCCACAAGTAAACTCAATGAAGTCATGCTCAAAGCCATTGAGGCCTATCATGCACCGGTTGTGAGGGGAAATTCCATCAAGATCAAATATGTCATGCAGTTGCCGACGCATGTGCCGTCTTTCGCTTTCTTTGCCAATTACCCGGAAGACATTAAAACACCTTATAAAAATTATTTAGAAAACCAGCTGCGCAGCCATTTTAATTTTAAAGGAGTGCCGGTCCGGATTTTCTTCCGCAAAAAATAAATGACGGCTCAGCGGGAAATGTTCTTATGCTGACTGGGTTGATCTGATCTTTTGTGAGAAGGGCTTAAATAAAAAAAATACTTAAATAGCGGCGCCCTGGGAGCTTCAGTAATTACTGATAGCTGCCAGGGCGCCGCTATTTAGAGAAAGGTATTAATGAACCTTATTATTTAAAATCATGTATTTATCCGTCTGATAAAGCGCATTGATCATAGACTCGTATTGGTTTTTAATGGAATCTGTCACATGGACCGGCCGGTTATTGAACATATTAAACACTTTTGGCTTTTGCTGACGGTCCACATCATAAAAGTAATAGAGGGAATCCTGCATCAGGCCAATGGTAATATTACTGGGGTCGTAAATAAACACGCCGTTATGGTCCGGGTTTTCCCGCATATGGGGACTCATCAGGTCCCGACCCATTGTCGTGTTCTTATAAGGTATCCTGGCAAGGCCGGCCGCCGTGGGCAATACATCCACCTGGGAGGCGTAACTGTTGATTTGCTCAGGCTTTATTAAAGCGGGGGCGTAAAACAGTAAAGGGACGTGCATGTTTACCAGGGAACCATTGGTCCAGGCGTCCGGATAGTATTTGGAGGCGTCCCCCTTGGTGCCATGGTCGCCCACAAATACAAATATGGTGTTTTTAAAATACGGTTCTTTTTTGGCTGCTTCAATAAAATGACGATAACAGTAATCCGTATAACGGAAAGCATTGAGCTCTGCCAGGCTGGTAAAACCATTGGCCAGGATTTCTTTTTCCGGGACGTTGACTAGTTTAAAACTGTCTTTATCTTCGTCCGGAATGGTGTATGGGCGGTGATTGTCCGCGGTCTGTATAACGGAAAAAAATGGTCCCTTTTTCTTTGAGAAGTCCTCATTGGCCCTTGCGAAAATATGCTTGTCGGATACGCCCCAAACATTGATTTTAGGCGCGTCGTAATCGGGCTGCTCGATGGTCTTCAGCCCCGGTATATTATTTTCCAGAAGTCCTCTGATATTGGCCCAGCTGAGGCTGCCGCCAATATAATAGCTCTTGTCATAGTTTTTAAAGGCAGTAATGATGGTGTGCTGATTGACGGCTCCGGGATTGCGACTGGAAGTGGAATTGCGCTCCACATCCGGCAGGCCGGTAATGACGGCCCAGACGCCTCTGGCCGTTCCTACGGAAGGGGAGAAACAGCGGGTAAAAAAGAGACCCTGTTTGGAGAGCGAATCAAAATAAGGTGTTGGATTCAGCTCATTGCCCGACATGGAACTTTTGACATAGCTGAAGGATTCACAAATGACGATGACCACGTTTGGCGGTTGTTGATAGGAAGTATCGGGGGTAATGATTCTTTCATAATTAAGCGTACTGGAATCCGGATGACGGATATCCAGAAAACCCACCATTTTGCTGTAGTTTTTCCTGACAGCTTCCTTGTCAAAAGAAACATTTGAATGCTGCAAGGTGCTGAAAAAGCTCTGAAACGGGTTGAGTGCCATATTGGAAGCATAATCGCTGCCCAGGGTAAAGGCGTCGCTCCACCTGAGGGGATATTGTCCCAGCCGACCGAAAATAAAAAAAGCGAGCACAAGAAAAAAGACAATGCCCGAACCTACGCGAAGGGGTTTTGCGACCTGGTAACTTCGATTACCTGTGTGCTCCCAGCTTCTTTTGACCCAGCGGTAGGAAAGCCGGATAAACCAGTGGATCAGAAAAGTACCAGCAATCAGGGTAAACAGAATCCAGAAAACGGGATAGGTTTCCATGACCATTCCAAAAGAGGCGTCTTCCTGCAGGTATTCCAGCACACTGGCGTTCAGGCTTGCTCCCAGATAGGCAAAGTAGGCAAAGCCGGCGATATAGATAAAAACAAAAATAAATGTGAAGATTCCCCAATAAATAAAAGCTGCTTTTTTGCCTGCCTTCTGCTTAAAAGGATGCAAACTAGGAATGAGGGAGATCAGAAAGCCGATAAGTGCTGCAACGCTTACAATACGGAGGTCATAACGGAGACCTAAAAAGAAGGCCTTGCCCATCGGATGATCGATATCCAAAGCGGGTTTAGGGAAGACGTTCATCTCAATAAGTCGCAAAACAGACATGAGCAGGATAAAAAATATGCTAATTATCAATAACCATTGGATAGAACTTGGTATTTTTATGCGCTTCATGAGCTGATTTTTTGGCTCCAAAAGTAGTAAATTTTTAAACCCACGCTAATAAATGATATTTTCTTACCTGGAAAATTTTGATAAATATCTTTTTCTGAAAATTAATACTGTCTGGACAAGTCCCGTGCTGGATGCTATTTTGCCGTGGTGGCGGGATAAAAATACCTGGATACCTTTATATATCTTTCTCATGCTTTTTGCCTTTATTAACTTTGGTAAAAAAGCCCTTCCCTGGGTTTTATTTGTGCTGGCCACCGCGGCCATCATGGATCAGCTCAGCAGTCATTTTCTTAAAGAATATTTTGACAGGGTGCGTCCCTGTAATGATCCGGTGATGCGTTTAAAGGAAAGATTTCTTGTTCGCCACCGCCCGCAGAGCGGTAGCTTTCCTTCTTCTCATGCTTCCAATCATTTTGCCCTGGCACTTTTTTTCTTTCTAACACTGCGGCGCTATTTTGGCAAATGGGTCTGGTTATTTATCTTCTGGGCCGCTACCATTTGCTATGGACAGATCTATGTAGGGGTGCATTATCCAACAGATATTATAGGAGGCGCTGTTTTAGGTTCGGCGGTTGGGATAGGCATGTACTTTTTATTTAACCGGTTTTTTAAAATGCCGGCGATGCCTTTGGCAGATGAGCCGCTTCAAAATCCTCCCAATACCTGGGCAGGGGACGGAACTTTGGCAGGTGAAAGCCCGCTACCGGATACCGCGCGTCCTGTCAGTACAAAAACGACCCGGTTATGAAAATAGCATTATGGTCTGTCGGAAAGTCCCATGAGCGCCATTTATCTCAGGCCATAGAGGACTTTACCGCCCGCATCCAGAAATATTACCCCGTCGTGTGGCATATTATACCACCGCCGAGGAATGCGGCTGCACTGGACAAGGCAACTTTAATGAAACAAGAGGGCGAACTTATCCTAAGCCAGTTGCAGCAAACAGATTACCTGGTGCTGCTGGATGAAAAAGGCAAAATGCTTTCTTCGCCCGAGCTGGCAGCTTTAATCAGCCGGCTGGCCGTTCAAAGTACCAAAAGGATTGTATTTTTGATCGGCGGTGCATTTGGGGTAGATCCGGGGGTCAGGGCCAGCGCCCGGCTGGTATGGAGTCTCTCGGATCTGGTTTTCCCGCATATGCTGGTACGGTTGATCCTGGCAGAACAGGTCTACAGGGCCTGTACCATCAACCGGGGAGAGAAATACCACCATATGTAATTTGAAAAAAAAGACCAGAATTTTCATATATCCTCCGACCGTCGGAGGATTCACTTAAATCAAAACGCGGCGCAGCGAACCAATCATTATGGAGCATTTAAATGTAACACTCATTATAATTATCATTACCTGTATTGTTTCTTTCAGGGCTTTTTCTAATGAGGTATTGATGAGTAAGCTTATTTTTTACCCGCCTGCCATCAGTGAACAGGGCCAGTGGTACCGTTTTTTCAGTTGCGGGCTTATTCATGGTGATTTCGGGCACCTGGCTTTTAATATGTATGCCTTCTATACTTTTGGTATAGCAGTGGAAAGTAATTTTGCCTATATTTTTGGCAGCGGCCTGGGACGGTTTTTATATGTACTGTTATATGTGTCTTCCTTAATGGTTTGTTTACTGCCCACTTATATCAAGCATAAAAATAACAGTCTCTATCAGAGCCTGGGGGCTTCGGGAGCCGTGTCGGCGGTGGTCTTTGTCAGCATACTACTTATGCCTACGGCCGAGATCGGGCTGATTTTTATCCCTTTTTTGAGCCTGCCTTCTTTTATATTCGGGGCGATTTACCTGATTATCACCGCCTGGCTGGATAAAAGAGGTAGCTCAAGAATCAACCACTCGGCTCACTTATATGGCGGTTTATACGGTATTGGTTTTGCCATTATCGCCTGTCAGCTTTTTTCCCATTTTAATATCCTGGCTCAGTTTGTACTAAGTGTGAGAAGCTATTTTCAGATCTGATCCGTTTAATTTTCCCGGTGGTAAATAAATGCCCGGTTCAAAGGCTCCATGCCGATTTTAGGGTAATAATCAACGGCGCTCGGGGCAGCGACCAGCAGCAACATGGACTGCGGTCCAATGGCGGCCCTGGTTCTGGCAACCAGTTCCCTGCCTATTCCTGCGCCCTGGTAAGGCGCACGCACGGCCAGGTCCGACAGATAACAACAATAGCAAAAATCAGTCAGGCTGCGGGCGATACCGACCAGAAGATCTCCATCCCAGGCACTGACGACGAGATCAGCGGCTTCAAACATTTTATTTATCCGCTGAGGATCCTTAGTAGGCCGGTTGATGCCGGAACTGTAGAATACTTCAATAATGGCATCTACTGCGATTTCTTTGGTGAGGCTATAATGAATGGCCATGTGTTGTTTATTTGGTTTTATAATGGACCGTAGCGCGTGGTCTACCCAAAATTAATTGTTTTAAAACATCGGCGGAGATAAATATTGGTAACAAGCGGTTGTTTGTTTTGAAAGGGCAGCGCGCTTTTTTTTAGGGCCAGCAGGTGCTTTATTTGTCTATACCGCATAATGCCAGTAATTTTGAGCACCTATTATCTATGTTGACAAAAAGAATCATACCCTGCCTGGACATAAAAAATGGCAGGACAGTAAAGGGTGTTAATTTTGAAAGCCTGCGGGATGCCGGTGATCCGGTTGAACTGGGCCGGTTCTATGCGGACCAGGGAGCGGATGAGCTCGTTTTTTTAGACATCACCGCAACGGTAGAAAAAAGAAAGACGCTGAGTGAACTGGTCAGTAAAATTGCCCGTCATATCAATATCCCCTTTACGGTAGGGGGCGGCATCAGTTCCGTGGAAGATGGCAGGGTGCTGCTCAATAACGGTGCCGATAAAACTTCCGTTAACTCCGCTGCCTTCAAAAGGCCGGAGCTGATCACGGAGTTGGCAGACAGCTTTGGCAGCCAATGTGTCGTACTGGCCATAGACACCAAAAAAGAAGCCGACGGTCATTGGTATGTCTACCTGAACGGCGGACGGTTGAAAACCGATATCCGCTGCGAAGACTGGGCGCAAAAAGGCGTCGCCCTCGGAGCGGGCGAGATCCTTTTGACCTCCATGAATAATGACGGGACGAAACAAGGATTTGCTCTGGATATAACCGGGCAGCTGGCAAGGACTTTACCGGTCCCCGTGATCGCCAGCGGCGGCGGCGGCACGGTGGATCATTTTATTGAGGTCTTTAAAACAGCACAGGCGGATGCCGCGCTGGCCGCCAGTATTTTCCATTTTAAGGAAATTGAAATCGGTCATTTAAAAATCCAGCTGGCAGGGGCGGGGGTGCCCGTCAGAAGATAATAACATTCGCAAAACAAAGGCAATCGCCAGCAATAAAAATAATAAGCATGGAAGTTAATTATGCAAAATATCCGGACGGGCTAGTGCCGGCCATTGTACAGGACGATAAAACCAGTAAGGTATTGATGATGGGCTTTATGAATGAAGCGGCCGTCGATAAAACCATGGAGCTCGGCAAGGTTACCTTTTTCAGCAGGTCCAAGAACAGGCTCTGGACAAAGGGAGAAGAAAGTGAAAATTACCTGATTTTAAAAGAAATGAAAGTAGACTGTGACCAGGATACGATTTTAATTAAAGCCGTGCCACTCGGCCCTGTTTGTCACACGGGTGCGGATACCTGCTGGGGTGAAAAAAATGAATGCGGCAGTTTTCTGGTAACCTTAGAAAATATCATCGAGCAAAGGAAAACTTCAGGAGATGATAAGTCCTATGTTAAAAGCCTGTTTAATAAAGGCATTAATAAAATCGCGCAGAAAGTAGGCGAGGAAGCCGTTGAGGTCGTCATAGAAGCCAAGGACAGTGACGAAGGCCTCTTTTTAAATGAAAGCGCTGATTTGCTGTTCCATTATCTGATTTTGCTGAATGCAAAAGGATACCGGCTGGAAGACGTTATGCAGGTGCTGCGCAGTCGCCATGATCAGGCTGTCGGTAAACAGTAGCGAATCCTGACTGAAAACATGGACCTGGTGCTACCTTTAAAAATATTTAAAACGATACAACCGGACAGCACCGAATTTGATTTTATTTGTTGATCAGACCTATTCCAACATTGGCAAACCTGATGTAGCTTCCTGTACCTGCCCGGTTAAGGTTTCCGGTAATATAAAGGATCATTGTGGCGCGCCTTTTGTTCAGCAAGCGGGCAGGGCGTTTTGCACCCTTCAAATATTAAATGCATATTAATAAATTTCAAAACACAGTTCCAGTTGCATTTTAAAACAATTCCAGTGGTATTTTTAGGCGCAGCGCTTAATCGATACGCGCATCCTTCCTTTTTTTATAAGGGGCGGCCTAAAACGCGCGCAGGCTGGGTTAAAATAGCGCTTGTGCTATTTCTTTGCATAACGGCCATTAAACTTCAGGCGCAAAATATGATGACTGAACTTAGTGACAGTGCATCACTTAACTGGTATAATCAGCATTTTTCTGCTTATGAAGACAGTGTAACGCATTATCAGGAGGCCATAAAACAACCCCAGGTGCCGGCCCGGCGAAGGGAAAACCTGAAGGCCTATCAAAATGCTTTAAGTCACTACCGCGCTGCCATGCGGCAGTTTATATCCGCGCATAGCGAAGAAGACACAGGTGCCAAGGCGCTGCTGATCAGTTGCTTTCGCGAAATCGAAATTAACCAGGACACTTTATACAGCCTGGCCGGCCTTTTACAGGGCCAGGGCGCGGACAATCGCTATGCAGGTTATTTAAGGCAGGAATTGAAAGGCAGGGCTAATAATGAGGTGGGAAAGGCTTTTATTGACTTTGAATTGCCGGATGATAAGGATAAAATAATCGAAAGCGCCCGGTACAGGGGAAAATATGTACTGGTGCTGTTCTGGGCCAGCTGGTGCGGGCCCTGCCGAGCAGAAATGCCTTCTTTCTTATCGGTCTACCACCAGTTTAAAAGCGGCCCGCTGGAAGTGATTGCTGTCAGCGTAGATACCGATAAATCTTCCTGGCTCCGGGCTAAAAAACAGGACGGGACGGACTGGATCAATGTCTATGACGGTCAGGCATGGAATAGTCCTGTTGTGCGTAATTATGCCATCCACCGCATACCACAAAACATACTGGTAGGACCTGACGGGAACATCGTGGCCAAAAACATTTCTGCGCAAGGATTGCTGAAACTTTTATCCAAATAAGTCGTGGATTGAAGCTGATCAACAGGGGAGCTTTGCGAAAACGCAAAATCCTGAATAAACCTTATCTTCGTGGCCCTAAAAAAGAAATCTTCATTTATATGTATCGCTCACATACCTGCGGTGAATTAACACTGGCTAATGTACAACAGGAAGTTACCCTTTCCGGATGGGTACAGACCATCCGCAAATTCGGATCCATTACTTTTGTGGACCTAAGAGACCGTTACGGGTTGACGCAACTGCTTTTCGGGGAATCCTTAAATGAAAAGCTGGACCAGGCGCCGCTGGGCCGGGAGTTTGTGCTCCAGGTGAAAGGAAAGGTCGCCGAGCGTTCCAATAAAAATAAACAGATCCCTACCGGGGAAATTGAAATCCTGGTAGAAAGCTTTGTTATTTTAAATAAATCAGCCGTTCCTCCTTTTACCATCCAGGATGATACCGATGGCGGAGAGGACCTGCGCATGAAATACCGTTACCTGGATCTGCGAAGAAACGCCGTTAAAAAGAACCTCGAGCTGCGTTATAACGTGGGCCGTTCTACCAGGAATTACCTGCATGAACAGGGCTTTATGGATATTGAAACCCCTTTTCTGATTAAATCCACACCGGAAGGTGCCAGGGACTTTATCGTTCCTTCCAGGATGAACCAGGGAGAGTTTTATGCGCTGCCTCAATCCCCGCAGACTTTCAAGCAGCTTTTAATGATCAGCGGTTACGACCGTTATTATCAGATCGTCAAGTGTTTCAGGGATGAGGACCTTCGGGCCGACCGGCAACCGGAGTTTACCCAGATTGACTGTGAAATGGCTTTTGTGGAGCAGGAGGATGTGCTCAGGATGTTTGAAGGGCTGATCCTAAGGATCTTTAAAGATGTCCTGCATAAGGAATATACGGATGAGATTATCCGCCTGAGCTGGGAGGAAGCCATGTGGCGATTCGGCAATGACAAGCCGGATATCCGCTTTGGTATGGAGCTTTGTAATTTAAAATTCCCGGCGCATACATTCCCCGAAAAAAAGCCGCTCAGCGGATTTTTTGAAGGGGTTGATTTTAAGGTTTTTAATGAAGCTGAAACCGTGGTGGCCATTGCGGTGCCGGGGGCAGCGGAATATTCACGCAAGGACCTTGATGAACTGACGGCCTGGGTAAAAAGGCCGCAGATCGGCATGATGGGACTGGCCTATGTAAAATGCCTGGAGGACGGCACTTTTAAAAGCAGTATAGATAAATTCTATAACGCAGACCGTTTAGCCGTTCTGGCAAAACAGGCAGGTGCCGGCAAGGGTGATCTTATTTTAATACTCGCCGGCAAGGAAGAACGTACCCGTAAGGCCATCAGTGAACTGCGCCTGGAAATGGGCAAACGCCTGGGCCTTAGAAAAGCAGATGAATATAAACTGCTATGGGTACTGGATTTCCCTTTATTTGAATATGCGCCTGAAGACAACAGGTGGGTGGCTAAGCATCATCCTTTCACTGCTCCCAAACCGGACGATATTGAGCGCATGATCACTAATGATCCAAGGATCAGCGATCCGGAAAAATACCTGGAACATCCTTATGCCAATATTAAGGCCAATGCCTATGATATGGTCCTAAACGGCAATGAAATCGGTGGCGGGTCGATCCGAATCTTCCAAAGGGAATTACAGGAGAAAATGTTTGCCGCCCTGGGAATGGATGAAAAGGAACAGCAGGAGAAATTCGGATTTTTGTTAGGCGCTTTCCAATATGGGGCACCCCCGCATGGTGGCCTTGCTTTTGGCTTTGACAGGCTTTGCGCCCTCCTAGGCGGCAGCGAGAGTATCCGGGATTTTATCGCCTTTCCTAAAAACAACAGCGGCCGTGATGTAATGATTGATGCGCCTGCTGCGGTGGATCTGAAACAACTCGATGAATTAGGCCTTAAGCTGGACCACGTAGCTGATTAACCTGACAAATTCAGCCTGCGGATTGGACAGGTCCGGTTGATGCACACTTCAAAGCATCAGTAAAGCAACCAAGGATATACGGGAATATAAACAAAAAGCGTTCTTTGATCATTTATCTTCCATGATGATCGAAGAACGCTTCTCTTTTAATCCTTTTATATACCGGTCTTAAGTTCAGATCGGTTTACATTTAAAACCTAAACAGTTTTTTTACAGTTCTTTGATGTCGTAAATGGGAATGGGCGGGTCAAAAGACTGGCCATTCTCAGGCTTATTGTAAAGCAGCATGACAATATCCATACCTCTGACGACCCTGCCAAAGGCTGCATACCCTAAATGATCCGGATTGTTGGCGCCGCCTGAGTCATAGCCCGGCTGGTCGCCGATCACAATAAAGAATTCAGAATTGGCCGTGCCGGGCGCCTCTCGTGCCAGTGATATCGTACCGGTTTTATGCAAAATGCCCGTACGTTTTGTTGACTCATGGGGGATACCCTTGAGCGTGCGGAGTTTATCCGGGTTTGTCTGCCAGATACCTCCTTGGATGAGTTCCGCTTTGGGTGCATCGGAGGCCTGGTTGTCCGCATTTAATACCCGGTAAAAGCTGGCGTTTTTATATAATCCTTCCTGTATGTAAGAGAGAAAGGCCTTGCAGGTTGCCGGTGCCTTGTCGGGATAAATCTCGACTTCAATATCACCGTACTTGGTTTCAATCAATACATGCGGATGAGCATATTTATGGCCGCAACTGAAAAAAATGACGGACAATAAAAAAAGGGTAACGATTTTCTGTGCGGTAAAAGGGAATGATTTTTTATGCATGTTCAAAAGATTGGCGGCTATTTTTAAATAAATTCTTTTTTAGATTCTGCCGGACTTTATTTTAATACAATGGCTGCCAGTGGGGGCAGGTGGACTTTCAACAGGTAATGCTTTGCTTGTTTGTCCAGGGGCTGCATAGGGATTTCTGTATTATACACATCGCCCGTGCCCCAATAGCATTTTTTGTCAGAATTAAATATTTCGGTCCATTTGTTTTTGCCCTGAAGTTCCAGCTCCCAGTTCCAGTGGACCTCAGGACGCATATTTAAAATTATGATCAGGTCATCTTTATTCTTCTGGCCTTTTCTTTTAAAGACGATTACGGCCTGGTCTTCATGGTGCAGGTTTACCCATTCAAAGCCTGCGTGGTCAAACTGTTTTTCATATAGTGCCGCTTCTGAACGGTATAAATGGTTCAGGTCGCTGACGCATTTTTTCATGCCCTGATGGCTGGGCCATATGAGCAGGGACCAGGGCAGCTCCCTTTTATAATTCCATTCCTCAGTGGCCGCGATTTCATTGCCCATAAACAATAATTTGGCGCCCGGATGACAAAACATATAGCTGTAAAGCAGCCGCAGGTTGGCAAACTTTTGCCAGTCATCGCCCGGCATCTTATAGATCATGGGACTCTTGCCATGAACGACCTCGTCGTGGCTTAACGGCAACATAAAGTTTTCGTTATAAAAATAGGCCATACTGAAGGTAAATTCATTCTGATGGTAAGGCCGGTGCTGCGTTTCCCGCTGAAAATATTTTAGGGTATCATGCATCCAGCCCATCATCCATTTCATGCCAAAGCCCATGCCTCCCTGGTAAGTGGGCCGGCTGATGCCTGGCCAGTCGGTCGACTCTTCGGCAATGACCTGTATGTCCGGAAAATCACGGTAAAGGGTTTCATTAAGAAGTTTGACAAAGGCAATGGCTTCTGTATTGCCGTTGCCACCAAATTCATTGGGCTCCCACTGTCCCTCCTCCCTGCTGTAATCCAGGCGTAATATAGAACTGACTGCATCTACGCGCAGACCGTCTGCATGGAATTTTTCGCACCAGTAATGGGCGCTGGATAGTAAAAAGCTTCTGACTTCGCCACGGGAGTAATTGAAAATATAGGAATTCCAATCCGGGTGGTATCCTTTTTTACTATCCGCATATTCGTACACGTTTGAGCCGTCAAAGCGGTATAGCCCGTGGGCGTCTCTGGGGAAATGAGAGGGGACCCAATCCAAAATAACGCCGATACCCTCATTATGAAAGGCATCAATGAGTTTCATAAAATCATCCGGCGTGCCAAAACGACTGGTGGGCGCAAAATAACCGACCCCCTGATATCCCCAGCTGCCATCATAAGGGAATTCCATGACCGGCATAAACTCAACATGTGTAAAATTCATTTCTTTCACATAGGGTACCAACAGGTCAATCATATTCAGATAACTATTATAGCTATCTTCATTGTCGGGGTCCGGGCGCATCCAACTGCCCAAATGAACTTCATATACCGAGAAAGGGGCGTTCAGGCTATTGATTTTTTTTCTGTTGCGTAACCATTGTTTATCGTTCCACGGATACCGGGGCTCATAGGTTATGGTAGCGGTCAGCGGCCTTTTTTCCCAGTAGCAGGCGTAAGGATCGCCTTTGTCCAGGACCGCAGATTCTGGCGTGATGATGCGGTATTTATAAAGTTCACCCATGCCCAATCCCGCAATAAACCCTTCCCAGATACCGGAGCTGTCCTGGCGAACGATCAGGGTATGCGCATCACTGTCCCACTGGTTGAAATCTCCCACCACCCGCACGCTCGTGGCATTGGGGGCCCAGACGGCAAAATAAGTGCCGCGCGTGCCCATAACCTCGATTTGATGATTGCCCAAAAGATGGTGCATGCCACAGTGTATACCCTGCTGGAAAAGCGTAATATCCTGGTCGCTGAATAAAGAATAATTCCAGACAGGTTTACTGCTGTCTACAAAATAGCGTTGTTCATATTTTGTTTTAGGAGGATTGGGCATGAATAATGTCAATTTTTAAGCAATATACAACATTCCAGAGGAATAAAATTGTTGTCACTAAGGCGATAAAGTATTATTTTCACTGACAGAAAACGAAGCACAGGCGTGTCCATCTTATTTAAGTAAAGTATTTGGTGGCCTGGTTTCTTTTTGGGAGAAAATAACCATGTTTCATATACAAACAATTAGGATCCTATTTAAATTAAGTCGCCTGGTGTTAATTATCCTGGCGTTGCTCGGTGCGGTTAATGTTACTTTAGCGCAAAAGACTGTTGGCGACCTGACCTTGCATTATGAGTTGACAGCAGGCAACAATCAGCAACTGGATTCCAACATGATCAAATCCGCCGCCAAGACACTATTGATCAGGGGAGGTATGTGTAAATCCACCATGGTGTTTAATAACTTTTCTCAATCTATTATTTATAACCAGAACGGCGATAAGGCGTATGTGCTCTATCAGCTCAATGCTCAGGATTATATGTCGGTGCTGAGCCGGTCCCAGTGGGAGGGTCAATACCGTAAATACCAGGGCATGAAGGTGCAGTTTGATAAAAAAGACACTAAAAAGATCCTGGGCTACCCATGCATCAAGGCCGTTGCCACGCTGAAGGATGGGACCACCGTCAATATGTATTATACGCCGCAGCTGAAAACAACAGTAGGGGATAACCCCTATGAATTTGAACTGATCCCCGGATTGATCCTGGAATATGATGCGCTGGTGATGCATAAATATAAAATTACCTTTACGGCCACCAAAATAGATTTTAATCCAGTACCGGCCTCTGCATTCATTATTCCCAAAGAGGGGTACAGGCTCCTGGATCCCAATATGTTAAGGCAGCCTGATTAAACAGGCTGACTGCCGAGGGGCCTTTTTCTCCTTTTATTTTATCGGGACGCCATGAGAAACAGGTGCGCTTTATTGGGCGCAAAACGATCCTTTTTAGACTTTTCTAATTTAATTGTTAGCCAATATTATCTCAATTGTTATTGGCCCGGATTAATGGCAGGGCAAAGATAAAAATCCTTACATTCACTGCCTGTTTGCCTTAATTTCAGTGGTGTGCCGTGCTTTAGCCGCCGGCCCGTAAAAAAATTAAGGCACCGGCTTATGTTTACTGATCAAAATCCATTTAATGAAAAAAGTATTATTAAATTTTCTGGCCCTAGGCCTGAGCGCAGGCGTTATAACGCTACAGGCGAATGCACAGTTCGTGACACATGTACAGGATCCGGTGGATTATGTGAACCCCCTGATGGGAACGGACTCAAAATTTGAACTTTCCAATGGGAATACCTATCCGGCGATTGGTATGCCCTGGGGTATGAATATGTGGACTCCTCAGACCGGTGAAATGGGCAGTGGGTGGCAATATACGTATGGTGCAGACAAAATCCGCGGTTTTAAACAAACCCATCAGCCCTCTCCATGGATGAATGACTATGGCCAGTTTGCTATCATGCCCACAACCGGTGGCCTGAAAGTAGACCAAAATGACAGGGCCAGCTGGTTTTCCCATAAGGCCGAAACGGTGAAACCCTATTATTATAAAGTCTTTCTGGCTGATGCCAATGTCACAACTGAGTTCACACCTACGGAGCGTACGGCGCAGTTCCAGATTACCTATCCAAAGGATGACAGCTCGGCTTTGGTAATTGATGCATTTGACAAAGGGTCCTATATTAAATTGATCCCCGAGCAGCGTAAGATTGTGGGTTATAGCTCCAGGTATTCCAGAGGAAAGCTAAAGAACTTTAAAAACTATTTTGTTATTTATCTGGATAAGCCATTTGATTTCAGTCAGATTTATAACGATAAAACCCTTACAGATAAAAAGTCGCTGCAGGCAGATCATGTCCTGGCTGTTATTGGCTTTAAAACAAAGCAGGGAGAGCAGGTGCATGCACGAATCGCTTCTTCTTTTATCAGCGAGGAGCAGGCCGAACTTAACCTGAAAAGAGAACAGGCCAACAAAGGCTTTGATCAGATGGTAACAGAAGGTCGCAGGATTTGGAATGAAAAGCTGGGCCGCATAAAAGCGGAAGGAGGTACTCTGGACCAGACCCGCACTTTCTATTCCTGCCTCTATCGCATGATGTTTTTTCCCAATAAACTCTATGAAATTAATGCCGCTGGCAAGCCGGAACATTGGAGTCCTTATACCGGAGAAATCAAACTGGGCTATATGTTCGGCGGCACCGGCTTTTGGGATACGTTCAGGGCTTTATATCCGTTTTTAAGCCTGGCCTTCCCGGATGTCAATAATTTAATGCAGCAGGGATTGATTAATGATTATAAGGAAGGCGGTTGGCTGCCCGAATGGTCCAGTCCGGGTTATTCCAACATCATGCTGGGACAGAACTCCGCATCTGTGGTCGCCGGTGCCTACCTGAAAGGAACCCGTGGCTATGATATTAATACTTTATACGAAGCCGTGGTGCATGGCGCTCATAGCAAGGGGCCGGAAGCTTCGGGCAGGGTCGGTTTTGAGGATTATGACAAATACGGATATGTGCCCAGTGACACCAAGGCCGGACACAGTGTTGCCCGTACCCTGGAATATGCCTATGATGATTACGCGATCTACCGGCTGGGTCGTGCGTTAGGTAAGCCTAAATCAGAAACGGACTTTTATAAGAAAAGAGCCCTTAATTACCGCCATGTATTTGATCCTTCCACGAATTTTATGCGGGGCAAAAATACAGACGGCTCATTTGTCGAAGATTTTGATCCTTATAGCTGGAGCCGTGATTTTATTGAAGGCAACAGCTGGCATTATACCTGGTCTGTCTTTCAGGATGTGCAGGGATTGATCGACCTGATGGGTGGCAAAAAATTCTTTATACAGAAACTGGATTCTGTGTTTTCCGCACCGCCCATATTTGCGGCGCCAGGCCGTAAGGCCCGTGGCATGATCCATGAGATGCGGGAAATGCAGGTGATGAATATGGGCCAGTATGCCCACGGCAATCAACCTATCCAACACATGATTTACCTGTATAGTTATGCAGGTGTACCCTGGAAGGCACAGTATTGGGTAAGAGAGGCCATGGACAGGTTATATAAAGCCACGCCTGACGGTTACTGCGGTGATGAGGATAACGGCCAGACCTCCGCCTGGTATGTGTTTTCAGCGATGGGCTTTTATCCTGTTTGTCCGGCGTCTACACAGTATACCCTTGGGGCGCCGCTGTTTAAGAAAATGACGGTGCAATTGGAAAACGGTAAAACTTTTGTGATTAATGCACCGGATAACAGCAGCGAGAACCGCTACATTGAAAGTATGAAAGTGAATGGGAAAGCGTATAGTAAAAATTATATTAACCATAAAGACCTGCTAAACGGTGCCGTCATTGATATAAAAATGGGCGCAGTACCGAATAAAAACAGGGGTGTGCAAGCAAGCGACAGACCTTATTCTCTTTCTTTAGAGCAGTAAAGGTAGCATTGCAATAGAGTGGGTCTTTAATAAAAATCGGGCAATCGGCAGTCATTCAAAAGACTACTGCGGTTGCCCGTTTTTATATTTACAAGCCATAGAAGTTATGCGTATGGAGACGGGGGGATATTGGATAAAAGTGCGCCTCTGAATGTGATTGTACGATGGGTTAAAGGGTATCAGCCCTGTGTATCGGGAAATTAAAGGTAAATTTGGGAGACTAAATGATAAAGTAATGCAAAAAGGTAAAACTAATATTCAGATTATTGCCCCCACTGAAGGCCCGAGGCTGGGCGTTGCCGGCAACAATTACCGCATGATCGTAACGGGCGAGCAAACAGATGGAACTTACAGTTGTTTTGACATGCTGGTGCCGCCCGGTGGCGGTCCGGCCCCACATGCGCACGCTAAGATGCAGGAATTCTTTTATGTTGTGGAAGGTGAGGTAGTCTTTAAAACAGAAGCAGGAAAAAGCATTGTCGGCAAAGGCGGTTTTGTTCATATTCCTTATAATGGCGGTGTACATGCATTTAAAAATGAATCCACAGAAAATGCGAGGTTACTTTGTACAGTTATGCCGGCAGGGCTGGAAGCGGTATTTTTTGTTACAGGGTCACCGGTTGACGCGGGTCAGTTCTTGCCTGTTGCCCCTATGACAACCAGGCAACAACAGCAATTGAAACGGCTTGGTGAGCAAATGGGGCAAACGATATATCCTTCAGATTATTTAGACTGATTGATTTAATTGATTATCGAAAATGAAAAATTTGAAATCTATATCCTTTTCTGCGGCCCCATAAAAGCCATCGCGTTAATTAGCAGTTTTAGTGATCTGAGCAACTAAATAAAGCGACCAAGTATATCCAAAAGAATTTTTTGGGACGCAGATTAATCATATTGATCTAGCGAATATGCACGATGGCGTATTTATAAATATTAGACGAGCGTCCGGAAAATTTAAAGTCACTGAAGCTTTTAAATGGAAGATTTATAAAAAGTCCAGTAAGGGTGCCTATTTCTATTTTGACAATTTATTTTTTTGTCCTAAAAAACAGTCAGAATGGCTTCTTATTGGTAAATTTTTAATAAGAACGAATCGTCCATGGATGCAAATGGTTTTAGTTGTACAAAATCCCATTGCTTGAACACTGTTATTTTCAATTGGGACGGCTGTGCCATTGAAGGAGTAAGTAAAATTTACAGTGTCCAAAACTTCTGGGAGGCGCTATTGATTTGTCGGTCTGTCAGGTGTCTTTGGCTGCTGATCAGCACTTTGTATGTAAACTGCACACTGGCGTGTGGCCTTAGTGAAAAGTTTAGCGGTTCTTTATCAGGACTGAATGCTTTTCGGCCCAGCGGATTGGCGGCAAATAACCCATAGCCTCTTGCATGCCAGTAGGTGGGAAACGAAATATTACTAGGGTGGTCTATGATAACTACTGATAGATTCTCGCCGTGCAGCCTGCCATCCAATGCGACCCATTTTGCCCGGCTTCCCCATACTTCATCACCTTTTAAACCTGCACTGCTTCTGTAAAGGCCGGTTGCAACCGCCTGATTGGTTTGCTTATTGCCGGATATCTGGCCCATGCTGTCTATATACTTTTCCCATATCCCAGAAGGTTGCTCTAGTTCTGTCCGCATTCTGATCCCGATTAACCCGTCTTTGGTATCCTTAAAATCAACTTGTTTATCTAGCGCCGAAAGTTGTACAATCATTTCTATTGTCCGCATGTTTTTTTCCTGGGCAAAAATATATTTTGTCTGCTGTCTGAGTAACCTTTTTCCTGCTGCGTTTTCCCAAAAGGCGGTCACCTGAAGCGAAGCTCCATTTTTACTGGTGGTTATTTTATTAATGCTGTAATGACGGATCCTGCCATAATGATTTTTTTTATCCTGTGCTATCGCAGTTGAATTATTCCAGAAATCCAGCCCGTTTACACTTTCATAATTGAACCACAGACCAATATGATGAGGATGGTCTATATGGTCCAGCGGACGGGGTGCCAGTGGCCAGCCTCTTGTGATGGTATCACTCTTTGCTGTCATGATGGGATACAGCACAGGTTTCATCAGCGTATCTGAATAGAGATAAGATGTAAACAATTGGCCATCAATTTTGATGTCAATCTCTTTTTTGGTTTTATTGTCTGTGATTGTATAGCTGTGACGCTGCGCTTGCCCCTGAAAAGCGAAGATGATTAAACTGAAAAGACCCCCTACTTTCAATATTATTTTTACAACGCTTTGCATTTCTTAAGTTTAGCTGAAAGGAAATGGATTTAAAAATAGCAATAAATACTTGAATATTGAGATTTGACCCACCAGGATTTTAAACGGTAAATTTTAGTTTGTCGTCGGTTTTATTTAGGTAAAAATTACTTTAATTTTGGCTCATGAAAGCCCAAGAGTGGTTATCCCGTCGTTGTGCATTTGTTTGGTGAAAGAAAACTTTAGGAATACGCCGGGTGGGATCAATAAATATTTGCGGCTCTAGATTAAAATATTTAATTTTTAAAAACTACCAATCATGCACGTCGAATTCGCTCATTATTTCCCTGAAATCGCTAAAGCGCAGACGCGAAGCCTCAGCTTTTCACAAAATAATCCTTATGGCTTTCCGGGTGGGATTTACTTGTTGAAGGATTTATATTGTGTGGACAGGGGTTGTGACTGTAAATCAGTCTATATCTCGGTAGTGAATGAACAAGGGGAGTCTTTGGCAATGATTAATTACGGCTGGGCGCCTTTGAAGTTCTACATCAGATGGCTTCGTGGCGACGAACAAATGGCTAAGTTGTTTAAAGGTCCGTCGCTGGAAGGTGCCATGACAAGGCAAAGCGCTTATGCGCCTAAATTCCTTAAAATATTCAAGGATATTATTAAAAAAGATAAAGCTTATGAAAACAGGTTAAAAAGCCATTACGCGCTTGTTAAAGACATCATTGGTTAGTTAATGCTTTAGTCTATAATAACCGGGGTGTTTTTTTGTGTGGTTTTGTCAGGTTGTAATGACAATAGGATTAAATTTTAGCGAATTTCGTTTATAGGTAATGCAAAATGAATACGAAATTAATGACAAAATGTAACAAAAAACCATACAGAAATCCATATGTAAGCCTGACATGGCCCAGTATAAACCCGGTGATGAGTTGAGGCAATACAAAAATAGGATACACCAAAAGCAGTTTTGGGTAAAACGGTGAAAAATTATGCAGATGCACGAGCCCGAATAGCAAAGCTGCTGCGTAAAACAGCCGCTTTTGGTAATGAAGCGGCACAGTTAGCATGGAAGACAGTGGTTTTCTTTTTAAAAGCAAGACAGTGATTAAAATCACGGCTGCAGCACCCGGGAAAATATAAAAAAGTTGATGGCGGTGGATATAGCCGCCAAACATAAACAAGGCAAGCAGGCCAGCGGATATTATGAGGTTTCTTATTTTGTAGTCCTGCCAAAGTCTGAAAATCGTTTCTTCGATTAAAGGTCCTAAAAAAGGT
>Ga0182744_1001079_pt1 | contig 24396 bp, 21 predicted proteins | sample eDN3rd30CKraftMG_FD_128525 | JGI IMG/M metagenome (GOLD analysis project Ga0182744, IMG submission 128525) | Enriched Miracle-Growth compost microbial communities from Emeryville, California, USA - eDNA 3rd pass 30_C Kraft MG (version 2) (version 2) ... | reverse complement strand
TCGAAGCGGCTATAAGGCCGCGCAACCGATTGCTTCGGTTTGATTTGTTGGGGCGTAGCCAAGCGGTAAGGCAGCGGTTTTTGGTACCGCCATTCCCTGGTTCGAATCCAGGCGCCCCAGCCATGAATCATAAGTAAAATCAAAATCTTATTGATTTTACTTAATGTTTCCCACGGTGGGAATCCTCGCTTTTTCTCCAATTCGCCGAATGTGCACTTAACTGTGGCACAGAGCTATGACACACGCCGATTCGCCTCAGTCGGTTGTCTCGTGGCTCCAAACGGCGAGCTTCTTATGGCAGTCAGACATCAGGTCCAAAATCTTCAGCGGCGCGGAAATATTTTTTATTGGCGTCCGCGTCTCCCGGCTTCGTTGGGGCGTAATACTGGTTCGCGTCACCTTGCTTTCAGCCTCAAACAGTCTGATCATCGGCAGGCAGGCCACATGGCCCGCAAGCTTAATCTGTTGCTGTTTGAGATTGCAGAAAACCCACGAAGTGCATTGATGTCAAAGGAAGCCCTTGAACGATTGTTCCAGTCCGAAATCGAGCGGATGAACGATCATATGGAGAACCTGCAATTTGCAGGCCAGCGCACGCCGACCGGGTTCCATCAGATCGATAATCTGGCGGCTGATCTGGAAGTCGGATGGGCTTACAGGCTTCTGGAAAAATTCGGCACCCGTCGTGTCCTGTTTGAAGAGGAAAGTTGCCAGGGTTGGCGCTTTCTTGAGCAGGCGAAGGTGCCGCAGAGCCTGCATCAGGGGATTGCCGCAACCTATCGCGGCGAGCGGGAAGATGCTGAAGCACCACGCTTTGGTAAAGAAATGCGTGCCCTCATGGAAGAGCACGACTTGCCCTATTCGATCCTTAATCTCGAAAAGGCAAAGGCTGAATATTTCAAGGCTCGCGCTGATGTGCTGCTTAATACCGACGAGCGCTATCTCATTGAATATCCGGTTGAGCCCATTGAACCTGAGTTGCCCAAGGAGAAACCTGTCCAGCCTGTTGCTGAAATCAGGGTTGAAACTCTGCCATCGCCTGTCGCGCCCCAATCAGTCATAGTCGAGACGCCAGTGGCCGATCCTTTTCCGACGATGGCCCCGGCTATTGCCGCACCTGCCGCTGTGGTGCCGGGTCGTGAATTGCCGGTCAAGAACTTCATGAAGGAATGCGAATTACTGATCGCCAATAACCGGGAGAACTGGAACAGCGATACGGCACGGGACGTTCGAACGATCATTCGTATTTTTTGCGGCATACTTGCGGAGCACAATGTCACGACCAGCTCCGGTATTGAGCAAAGCCATCTGGCAGCATTGCGCCAACATTTTAATAATATCCTGGTGAACTGGGGAAGCAGTTCGCGCTATGTATCAATGACAACCGCACAACTGCGTGAAGCGACGGAACGCGCAATCATACGCGCGCAGAAACTCAGCTTGCCTGCACCGAAGGTAGGCTTATCCAGTGCAACCATCCGGCGTCACCTGGGCAATCTCGAACAGTTTTTGAACCACCTTATCGCCTCGGGATATGCACTCCGCACATTCACCTTCAAAGGTATCAAGCCGAAGAAACGCAGCGTCGCATCCGTTCGGGCGCTGACTGCAAAACCCGACCCGGAGCAGATCGAGCCTGTCTTCCGGCTTCCTGTATTTACCGGTTGTGCCGGGCCGACGCCGCAGGAAATGCGGGAGATCGGGAAGGCCGTATATCATTCGTCCCTTTATTACGTGCCGATGCTTCTGACATATCTCGGAGCGAGACGCGCCGAATTTACGGGCCTCATGGTCGATGATGTGGTTCACGAAAAGGATGAAGACATCTGGTCCATCAAAATCCGGAAAAATTCGCTCCGGGGACTGAAGAATCTCCAGTCAAGCCGCGATGTCCCCCTGCCAGATGAGCTTATCCGACTGGGTTTTATCGACTATGCAAAACGCCTGAAGGAACTCGGGCATAGATATTTGTTTCCCGAACTGGTTGCTCCGAATATCAAAAACAATCCCGGTGATCGTTTCTATAAGAGCTTTGTCCCTTTGCTGAAGGCGGAAACTGGGCTTGGCGATCAGCTTTGGAGCCGCACAATCCATGCGTTGCGCCACGGTTTCAGCAACACACTAAAACAGGAAGGGATAGAAATCTCGATTATCGAAGACATCACCGGGCATCTGGGTCGCACGGAGGGAGAAACCCGTTATACGAATATTGCTCGCTTGAAGGTAATGAAAAAGGCGATTGACGCTTACCCCGTCATTACGGGGCATCTGGAGCCACAGCCCTTATGTTTGCTGCCATACGTCGAGGCAAAAGAACCAGCACCGTGGTTTGCAGCGAGAAAGCCCAGAAGGCGGGTGCGATCTTAAGGCTATTGTTCACGCGAAATGGCATTGACGTGGCCCTGTTTCCTTGGGTCATTCGCAACCTGCCACATGTAAAACGGCATGCGGATGGCTTTACCGAAAGGTCGGGGCCGCCGCGCTGGCGGTCGAAAGCGAACAACCGAACGGTGGCACCACTCCGGGCACCGGTGTGTCTATGTCGTTCCAGCTTGATGCTCAGCCATCTGTCTCCATTGGTTAATGGCGCGTTTGGTTTGATTTTTTACTTGCGTAACTCCAGGAAACTGGCGTCGGTGGAGTTAAACGGTATTTTTTTGCCTTTATTTATCTAGGGTCAGGACCCATTGATTTGAACTGACTGTTGTGATTCAGACGGGCGTATAGGAGCCCGACTGATGAGTAATTTGTTTTGGCTGACGGAGGAGCAGATGGCCCGTCTTCAGCCTTATTTTCCCAAGAGCCACGGTCGCCAGCGCGTTGATGATCGACGCGTTCTGAGCGGCATCATCTTCGTCAATCGCAACGGTCTCCGGTGGTGCGATGCGCCGAAGGAATATGGCCCGGCGAAGACGCTTTATAACCGTTGGAAACGCTGGGGCGACAAAGGCATCTTCATGCAGATGATGGAAGGCTTGGCTGTGCCTGAAGCTGCAGAGCACAAGACCGTTATGATCGATGCGACCTATCTCAAGGCCCACCGCACAGCTTCCAGCCTGCGGGTAAAAAAGGGGGGCCGGGCCGCCTGATTGGGCGCACCAAAGGTGGCATGAACACCAAGCTTCATGCCGTAACGGATGCGAGTGGTCGCCCGATCAGTTTCTTCATAACGGCCGGTCAGGTCAGCGATTACACCGGTGCTGCCGCCTTGCTTGATGAACTTCCCAAGGCCAAATGGCTTCTGGCCGACCGTGGATACGATGCCGACTGGTTTCGTGACGCTTTACAAGCGAAGGGGATCACGCCCTGCATTCCGGGTCGGAAATCCCGGAACAAGACCATCAAATACGACAAGCGCCGCTACAAACGGCGCAACCGGATCGAGATCATGTTCGGGCGTCTCAAGGACTGGCGGCGCGTTGCCACGCGCTACGACAGGTGCCCGATGGCCTTCTTCTCCGCTATCGCTCTCGCCGCAACCGTCATCTTCTGGCTATAGGCAATGAGTCCTGACCCTAACAGGCCCGTAACATCGACCGCCGGGCGACAACCATCGGCCAGCCGGTGACAACTCGCCCATCGTACGCGCCTTGTAGATAATGCATTTTTGCATTATTTATAGGCCTGCCACCAATGGAGGGCTGACAACATGAGCACATTAAACGTGACGACGAGGGGTCAGGTTACATTCCGCAAGGAAGTCTTGCGGCACCTTGGAATCAAGCCAGGTGAAAAGATCGAAGTGGATTTGCTTCCTGATGGGCGGGCCGAGTTGCGGGCCGCGCAGCCGAAAGGCTCGTTCCGCAATTTGCGGGGCATTCTCAAGGGCAAAACGAACGGCGCACAGTTGACCATCGAAGAAATCAACGAGGCGATTGCCGAAGCTGGCGCGAAGGCCGGTGCAGGATCCGCATGAAAGTCGCTGCCGATACGAATGTTCTGCTACGCACCATTGTTGACGACGACGAGGCACAGTCGGCGCGCGCGGTCGAGTTGCTGGAGCGGGCCGACATGGTGGCCGTGAGCCTGCAAACACTATGCGAACTGGTATGGGTGCTGCGCAGCCGATACGGCGCGCAGCGCGCCGATGTTGCGGCTGCGATCCGGGCGCTGCTGAACACAAACAATATCGTCGTCAACCGACCAGCTGCGGAAGCTGGGCTTTCGCTACTCGACGCGGGCGGCGATTTTGCCGATGGCGTCATTGCCTATGACGGCGCTTGGTTGGGTGCGGAAACCTTTGTTTCTTTCGACAAGAAGGCCGTCACGCTGCTGACGAAACAGGGACAGGCGGCACGGCTTCTGACGTGAGTGGAGATTTTTGAACCACCGGAAATTTTGCCACTTGAATGGGCGCAAGATAATTTTTTCGACCGCATTTGAAGGCAAAAATATTATCACACAGCGGCGTCATCGACAGCCCCAGACCGAAGCCGAACAGGATCAATGCCGGAAGCAGGGCAAGTACGTGTTCCCTGCCAGCGAGCCCAGATGCCGTGAGGATCAGCCAACCTATTCCCAATGCATAGATCAGCGCGCCACCAGTGATCGTTCCATTACCCCAACGCGCTACCAGTTTCGGCGCGATCAGCGAGGCCACAACAAAACCAACGCTTGCCGGCGCGAACAAAAGCCCGGCCTCGAACGACGACAGGCCAATGCCCGTCTGTAGCAACAGTGCGAAGCACAGGAATAATGAAGTGGAGGTCGAGTAGATCAAAAGGACGACGACGGCCCCGGCCGAAAATCCTGCGTTGGCGAAAAGGCTCAGATCGACGGCAGGATGAGCTGCCGGACACTCCCAGGCAAGGAAGCCGACAAGCAACAGCCCGAAAGCTAGGCATCTGGGCCACACCGAGGGAGAAACCCATTATGCGAATATTGCCCGCTCAAAGGTGATGAAAAAGGCGATTGATGCTTACCCCCGTCATTACGGGCCATCTGAAGCCACAGCGCATATTAGTGCTGCCATACGTCGAGGCAAAAGAAGCTGCACCGTGGTTTACAACGAGATGAGTCCGAAAATTACAACGGAATCGGGGCGCTGGCCGCTGATAATTCAGCTGGATTGTACCGGCAGTTTTTTATGTCGCACGATCATGGGTCAATAATGTTTCCGAGGAATATTCCGCATAGGTTCCGTTCTTCCGGTGACAATAAAGACTTCCTTGACGCGTTTCCGGCGACCGGGTGCTTCGCTGGCATCCACGACAAGACCCTTGCTCTTGGTGTCGCAGAACCCCCAGCCGCTCACTGCGACATAATGGTTTGTTACGCAGATAATCGTCGGATGCGTTCTCAAGAAGCCGGAGCGATTCTCGAGATATGCGGCGAATGTCGGATCTCCCCCAATTTTCTGCCACTGTCCTGCAAAGCCAAAGACGGACATGACAGTCTCAACCTCGTGATGTTGGGTGCCCATAATAGCAGGAGCCCGGTCGAAGTTAAGCCACCCCGATCCGTGCCGTGCATATCGGAATGCATCCTTTACCAATGAGATCGGATGGCCGGTAATCGCGGCAACGGCAGTGGGGCCGCAGAATCCACGGGTTCGGGTATCATTGTGGACGTCCTTCAACGGAAAGCCAGCCAGATCGTCCTGCGCTGTGAGTGCGGCTACTACCTCCTCCCGCGCTTCGTATGCTGCCTTGAGACGACTATGAACAGTTTTCATCATTTTCCTCCAATTTTTTCATTCAAGAGTTTTGCGATCCTTCTGGATTCCATGCTGGCAGGGGAGGCCACCGAATCGGATTTCATTGAAACGGTACCCAAAGATTAGTGTCTGGAGAGTTACAGCTCATAGCCAGCCTCATATGTTTTTTTGCGTTCAGGCTGACGGCGGTCGGCTTCGGCAATGATAGGCATATGCGGACCAGCATTGTGATAGGGCATGGCCGACGGGATGCCATCCGGTACAAAGTCGAACGTGGTTTCCTTGACATGACTTGCAGAAAGGCGCTGTGCCAACCAGTGCAGTCTTTGGTCCCGATTATTCTCAATCGCGGATTGGTTGCCGGTTTGCATCTCCTGTTCAATGCGTCGTTTGTCCGTGACGAGTAGCGTTTCGTTCCGCGCGCGGCTTGAAGCGACATAAATGTCATGGCGATCAAAGGACGGCGTCAACAAAACTGCTGCCCGGTCGACGGTCATGCCCTGCGAGCCGTAAACAGTCGATGCATAAGACCAGCCAAGTCTGGCGCGCCCATGGTCATCAGCAATTTCAGCCGTATTGAACTGGATAGTGCGCTCCCCGATCCGCGCTTCGACATTTGCGTGGACAGGTTTTCCTCCTGCCTCAGTCAGAGCCGGGACAACTTTTGTAATGGTGGCTTCTATGCCGTTGATGACGCCAAGCTTGTCATTACGCACCAGAAAGCGGATGCGGTCGCCAGTTGCGAGCGTCAGTTCGTTCGCGTGCCCGGATGGCGTCACCGCATCGACTGTGACGTCAGCTCCTTTCAGCAAACCATGCTGGCGGAGCCGATCCCGGACTTCACGGCTGATTGCGGCCACCTCATTGTTGGTTTTGGCGATGATCAATGCAGAACGGCGATCCGCTCCAACAAGGGAGGATTCGACATGATCGACCGCAGCTTTGATAGCTGCTGCGGCATTCTCGTTCTCTTTGAAAAGGTTGCGATCCGCAAAGAATTGCAGTGCTGTTTCAACATCGCCCTTACCGAAAGCCGCAATGGCTTCTTTTGCCCAGGTTTCACGCTGGCGAAAAATGGTCTCGACCTTTGCGGTTTCCACCGCATGCGCGGCGAGCCGCAAACCTGATCCGGCACCGATTGCCTGTAATTGCTGCCGGTCGCCGACCAGAAGCACTTTTGCACCAGCGTCTTGCGCGGCTTTTAAAAGCGCATGCATTTCTCGCGAAGAGAGAAGGCCAGCCTCATCGACAATGAGGGCGGATTTTGCATCAAGAAACCGTTGCCCGTGCGCGTCACGCATGAGCCACGACGCAGTTGCGCGCGATTCAAGTGCCAGATCGTCCCGCAGAACATTTGCCATGCGCCAAGCGGTTGCAGTTCCAACAACGCGATACCCTTCCGCCTTCCAGGCTTCCACGATGGGGGCCAATAGCGTGGTTTTGCCCGTTCCCGGAGCCCCTTCGACAATTGAGAGTCTGCCGGGCGCGGTAGCGCTCTGAACAGCGGCGATCTGTTCCGGGCTGAAGTTCCGGCTAAGACACAGCTTCTCAAGTGTCTTTTGATCTACCGGAAATTCCTGCGCGATAGCCATCTGGCGGGACATGGCAACCAGTTCGCGCTCGATCCTGATCATTTCCGGCGTCGAATAACGCGGCATCCCAAGACGATCCCTGCCGATTTCGACAAAAATGTCATCGTCCAGCAGACGGTCAACTTCTGTCGCAACGCGTTCAGAACCGATCCCCAAGCCGACGAAAGCTTCCGCGACGGCGCGGAATAATTCGCGTCGTTCAAGAACACTTCTCGTTTCCGTCAAACTTGCAGGCAATTTTGCCAGTCGCGCGGCAAGAAGTTTCTGCTGTTCATTCTCATGAAGTTCTGCCGGAGATTGTTCATTGCGAAGGACAGCAGCATTAGCATCGAATCCTATCCGTTGGGCCGCTTCTGCCCAGACCTTTTCGCGGGAGGCTGTATTGGTCTGTTTGGCCGCGCGGGTTTTTCTGGCAATTGCAGCTGCCAGAACGCCAGCACTAGCGCTATCCGTGCCAGCGAGAGCCAATTCCTCCGTGATCTCCTGTCTGCGTGCGGAGAAATAGCTGATTACGTCATCGGTAACGCCAGCAATTTCAAAAATGCCATTCTTTGAAATTCGGTCGATTTCGAAGCCGACGCCTTTAAGTCCTGCCGCAAGGGAAGCGTGGTAAATTGCACCCGCTGCCATTTTCCAGTCGCGCAGGATCGTGGAATGGAGCGCACCAACTGATCCGTCCGCACGAGTTGCCAGATTTAGAACCACGCAATGGGTATGCAGGTTCGGATCGGCGAAGGTAAAACCATCGCTATGTTCTGCCGGACGGCTTTCTCCATGTTGAAAACACGCAGCCGAAAGGTTCACTCGCTCGATTTTGCTTCCGCCACGACCTCGCCGTGCGTAAGCAGCTTCTTTTTCCAGAAGCCGCAATGTCTGGCGCACCGCGCCCACATGGGCTTCTTCCATTGCTATGCGCATCGGTTTATCCGCCAAAGCCCAGATCAACGATACCGAGCGCGGGGCGGAGAAGGTGACATCAAATGCCGGGACGCGATCAATCCGGCCCCCGGAATTTGAAAGAAGGGACTGTCCTTTTTCGTCCAGCGCCGCAAACAGGCGCTCAAACAATTCGGCATTAACCGGGGAAATGTCCTCAAGGCCGAAATCATGTCCGGGACTGAACCAGCGACCTTGTGGTTCAACTCCGCTTTCGCCGACGTAATAGGCAATTTGTTTTGTGTAATATCCGGCATTCGCTGCCGGGTTCCAGGTCGCGACCATGGTTTCATCTCCTTTGCTGAAACCATGATCGCCCGGAGTACAAAAAGTGCTGGCCTAACGAGCAGAACTTTTTTTCCTGCGCTCTTTCCATTGGCCGACGGGCCAGGAGAGAAGAGCAATATCGCCATGTCCGGCGACAAGCGCCCTGATTTGGGGCGGACCCCATGGGGGCTGATGCAATCCCAGATCATTAGCTAGAACAGCGGCGTCCACCACGGGGATGTCTCTGGTTCTCTGTTCTGATCGAGGGCGGCCATCAGGATGGGAGCCAGAAACCTCATACCAGGACACGGTGCGGTTTCCGATCCATGACGAAGAAATTTCCGCTGCCGTGCTACCGCCGGCGACACGACCAATGATCTTCGTGGTCAGGTTATCGAGCAGATGCTGCGACCCTTCCTGTCCGTAAATCTCACGCAATTGTGCGGGCGACTGGATCGCAGTAACAACGCGAATGCCCATAGACCGCCCGATAGCTGCGAGTCGTGGCACGGCTTCCGTTCGCCCGATCTGGGGCATTTCATCGAGAAAAAGCCACGTTGACGGTTGATTGCCATGCAAGAATAATCGCGACGTTGCGGAATCGGCGATAATTTTCAGGACGATCCGGCACATGGCCGCCGATAGTTCGGGTTGTCGTTGCGACTGCTGAAGTATGACGTTCTGACAGGTATTGCCTTCGGCCCATTCGTTGATGGAGAGAACCGATTTCGAAGAACGGCCCATTTCGGCAAATGCATGGGCGATCTGGCCTACATTGGCGATGAGAACGAGATAAAATGACATCGCCTGTCGCCGGGTTTCCTCACGTTCAATATCGATAAGCGAGGCGGCGATGGGGTGATCTTCTTTCAGGAGTTCAAAAAGCTTTTCGATAGGCTGTTGCAGAAGATAATCGAGATGGCGCCACGTCCAGATTATGCGTCGCCGTTTCGCTTCGTCCTGAAGGTACCGGATCAAGGCGGTCAGTACCTGGCGTGCTCCGCCAGACCATGATGGATCGCTGGTTTCTGAAATCAGTTCTGTAGCCAGTTCAGCGGCGTCTGCTTCGGAAATGATGTCTTTTCCCAGCAACCATGTTGCGCTGCGGCTATCGTTTAAGGCGAGCAGTGAAAAATCGTCGGTGGGAAAGCGTGCGGTGAGATCGCCTTTAACATCGAGCGCCAGAAGCCGGTCGCCCCGGTCAATGGCCCCCTGCATCAGTTTTTCCATAATTGTGGTTTTGCCAGCGCCTGTGCCGCCGATGAGCAGGATATGCTCGGTTTCCATGGAACGCGGCATTGGATGCCCGTCAGCAAGTTCGATACCTGCAACACTATGCCCATGGCGTTTGCGCCAATGCGCAAACAGGCTTCTATAGGCAGCCTTGCCTGTGACAAGCCGCAAGCCCCGCAAATGGGTCACGGCAGGTTCTGCGAGCCTGCCGGTAAGGATTGCCAGACGGAGATCGGACGCAACGAGATAGCCGACTGTAAATGCGGCAAGCAATCGTGCAATCACATCGACCTCAATGCCGAAATAGCGGATTGATGATGCAAAGGTGATGGGTAACTGGAAATATTGGATAACCGTGCCGAGCGTATCGCTGGAGTTAGGGGCTGGAGACAGCATTTCCTGAACCAATGCCAGAAAGAATCCGATATTGGCGACGCGCGGCTTATCGGCGTGCGAAATCCATGCTTGCGGTGGAAAGACTGTTATCATTGCAATTAAAAGAAGCGCAAAAACAAGCGTTCCAGTTGCACCACATTTAATATTGACAAGGAATTCGGGTTTGCGGGGTGTCAGGGGATGAGATTTCATTTCGCTCTCCCCATCAAACGATTGGTATCCCGTAGCACAATCAGCGGCGTCTTTTTCGCTATGGGTTGCTGAGGCGAACCGGCAATATGCCGATTCATTTTCTGCATCTGGCCTAAATCCAGATTCAGATAAAGCGCTGCCTGTTCGAGTGTGAGCTGATTGCCGCCTGTATAATAGACGCAGCCATCGGTATGGCGCGTCAAGCGACTACAGCGCGGCCACTGGTCAGCAGCGCGCGACAAGGGCCCATTATTGTCCCAGTTCTGCCAGAGGGCGGAGACCGGAACGAATGAAAGCGCAACGATAATCACGCATCCCGACAGCCAGAGCGTTGAGCGGAACCGGATGCGTCCGGCTCGTTTCCCGTTCTTGTCCTCCTGATTCTGGATAGCCGGTATAGGTGCAACAAGGGATTTTGGTGCAAGCCCCGCGACATCTGTTCTGCGGCGCGCCAGTTCCGCCAGGCCACCGGGTCCCAGCAATGCCAGCGTCGAGGCTGGAACACGAGCCAGCTTTTCAAGCGGCATTGCAGCCATGTTTCCAATGATCTCGTTTCGCCCGTCCTGACCATCCTTGATAGCTTTACGAACGAGATTGGTAAATTGTGCAGGCGTCTTGAGTGAATTATTCATCGACGGAATCTCCTGCCGAGATGACATCTGCAAACACCTCGTTGGCACGAGCCAGAAACGCCGCCACATCGCCCCGCATGACCTTTGCCGCCGGACGGCTGCGTCCGGTCCACGTCTGGATCGCCGCAATATCTGACGCGACAACATCCATGAAGCGTTTGCCTGCTGCTTCAAAAGGAAGCCATGATCCCGGTGCAATAGCAGGTAATTTCGGCGCACCCAAAGATTTACAAAGCGGATCGAGCTGCTCTTGCCAGACGGCATCGGCGGGTGAGCCGGGATAAAAACGGAATGGCCCGTCGCGACCGTTGAGGACGATTTTTCGATGGGCAGAAGGCAGGACACGTCCGATAGCTTTTGCGGTTCTGGCCGCTCCCCGCATGGCTTCCGGTTCGGCAGTCGCCGGTACGAGCCAGGTTGTTTTCGCTCCGGCTTCGAGCAAATCCGCATCAAGATCGACAAGCGCGCAATATTCCTCGACCAGAACCTGCTGAGGCCCGCCGATGTCGACAAGCAGCGGCGTCCGGTCCTGTAATGCTTGTTCAATGGCGGCATAAAGCGGATCGAATGCGGTGACGATTGCCGAAGGATCGCGGCGCAGGTCGTCCAGACGGGCCGGGGCGACGGTTGTCACCAGATCGCCAAACAGCAGCGGCAGGCGGTCCTGTTCATCGATCTGAACGATCCTGATCGCGCGACCGTTGATCTCAAGCAAATCCGCAATCAGCGCGGTGACGAAACTTTTGCCCACCCCGCCCTTGTCTGAACCGACAAACAGGATTTGTGGAAATGCCGGATTGGGTTCCGGGTTTTGTTGTACCGTCTGTTTTTTCATACTGAATACTCCATTATCGTTGAGCATCCAGTATGCGCATGCCGGGTGAGGGCTGGTGGCCTAACGACCTGAAAGAACTTGTTGCCATAGTAAAGGCCAGCGCGGATGGCTGGCCTTGGACATTCGGACATGGGAGGTAAGTCCGTTATGCAGCCATTACCCAGTGGCGATTAACTTCGCTCAAAATTGCCGCCGCCACCGGCACTGGCCAACTGTTACCTATGAGGCGGTATTTTTGGCTATCGGTTAGCGGTTTACCGCGATGACGCACTTCATCAAGCCAGTTATCGGGAAAACCCTGGGCGCGGAGCGCTTCGAGCGGGGTTGGACGCCGAACAACCAGACCATGCCCCGGAAAATCCTGTACAATCAGAAAATCCATCTCATGGCCTTTAAGACCGGGCCGGTTCATTCCCGACCCGCTTGCCATCATTGTGCCGAGCCGCGGCGGATGCAGCACAAAAGACCCTCCAGCAGCACCGGCGGCAAACGATAGCGATGCCGCGCCGCCCGCGTGAGCACACCGTTCGCCGCCCGCAGCGAAAGCGAGTATTTGAGCAGGTGAGCAGCTGGCGGTTCCGCGATATCCGCAAATGAACAACCGCTTGCGGCGTTGCGCGACGAAATTGCTGGCGTCGATGACTCGATGACCAAGCGCATATCCGGCGTCACGAATGGAAGTGATGAAACGCCGGAAGGGGCGTCCGCCTTGCACAGTTTCAAATTGCGGCACGTTCTCGATGACGAGGAAGCGCGGCCTGACTTCGCGGATAATTTTGGCGACCGCGATACTGAGATCGCGTCTGTCGGAAGCACCGCGCTGTTTTCCGGCAGAAGAGTAGGGCTGACAGGGGATGCCTGCGATGATAAGTTCGATTTTTCCATGATAGTCCTTCCAGTTAGTGATTGCATTGATATCGCCGAGATTTGGTACGTCAGGGAATTTTTGCGCGAGTACGGCGGATGCGAGAGGGTCAAACTCTGCGACCGCCACCAGTTCATGAGCAATATCTGCGCGCAGAAACGCAGCAGCGTCTCCGCCCATGCCTGTGCACAAGCTTAAAACTCTGAGTGGGTCGGATGTATTTTTGCGATAAAAATCGGCTGTCTTGAATGTCGTCATGCTTTACTCCTGTTTATTTCGACAGGGAAAGCGTCTCACGCCATGCAAATGTTGTTGGCCTAACGACCTCAAGTTTCAGGAAGTACTACTTTTTTCACGCCCTTGTTCGGTGGCACCTTTTTGCCGGAGTAGTTTGCCAGAGCATGGAGCAGCTTCAGGGTTATGGCCGACTGCGGCAGCCCTTTCTTCAGGCGGGGCACGTCGGGAAACCCGATAACGCCGCCGGTCGGACGCCGGACATTTTCGTTGCCGGTACGATAATCGGCTTCATTCAACCGCCGTTTCAATTCTGTGAACCAGTCGTGGAGCGGATAAAGAGCTTTCAGTCTTAAGCGCTCCAGCCGTTGCCCAACGATCTTTGTGCTTCTATCTGTCGAAGCTTCAAGCTTCAGAATGCGCTCTTCTATAAACAGCACTGCTTTCCGCAGCGTGTTGATCTGATGGCGATATGTCAGTATCGAAGAAAACCAGCCTGAATCAAAGAGATACTCCCGGTCGCTGTCCAGCGGTGGATTATCGGGATCGCATTTTACATAAATGATGACTTGATCGACGATTTGGCGGGCATGCTTCATCATATGCGAATGCATCTGGCCGTTATCGATTGGCCAGATAATATCAAGCACACCATTGATAAGCTGCCAATCGGCCGGGGAAACGAAACCTGCATTCACGCGCTGGTTTCGGCCACCTTGGCCATCATTGATCTGAAAGGTGTTTTTCAGATTCTGAACAACGCGTTGCAATAGTTTCTTCAACAATGGGGCGTCTTCTGCCGCGAGGCTTTGTAGAATGCTTATCTTTTCTGCGCGATCACACCGTCCAAATCGTTCAAGCCCCGTCGGCTGAAATTCTGCCTTGAATAGCCCGGGCTGTCCCGATCTGAATCGGGCGGTGGCCATCTTTTTAATAGCCGAGACTTCGAGTTCTTGATGCGCAGGAACGAAAACGTCGCCATATTCTTCAGTACCATGCAGTTTCAGAAGTGAACTTGGATACTGCCCGAAGCATGCCTCGACCGCATCATCATCCAGTATTGTTATGCGGCGACCAATTGCATTCTCGTCGCCATCGATAACATATTCCAGGTTTTTCAGAACGACGCCGCGAATAGTGGAGGACTGGTGGTCTCTTTGCGCAACGACGTAATCGATAGCGACAAACTGCAACTGATCGGCCAGTTCTCTCGGCGTGAAGCCGAATCTATCGGCCTCTCCCGTTATGCCGGCGGTTAGGTCGTCCAACGTTCCCTTAATATCGTAACTGCTTGTCATTATATCTCCTCTGGAAGTTGAGCACGCAATCGTTGCGCGCGAGCCATTGCAATGGCAACGGCATGGCGATCCGAAATTACCCCATCATTTTTTTGCGCAGAAATTGCCGCCGGAGCGACCTGTCGCGTTTGAGGCTTCTCGGAAGTGCTGGGAATGCTGTCTGGCCTGTTGCGCTGCACCCTCGAATATTGCGAGCGCAGAACGCTGGCCGGAACAGGCTTTCCGCGAGGCGACATCAACCCTTCACTGTTCAGCAACCGGGCGATTTGCTCCCAGCTCACGCCCTGGTGCCGCAGCTTGTCGAAAAATGAAAAATGTTCGCGAATGACATGCTCGAACGGCACCGTCCCTAAGGGGCCGTGCACCGCTCGCACAATATTTTTCGCATGTTTTCTAATTGACTGTAAATTTTGCATAAATTTATGCTGCTGCAGTTTGTCGTCGGCCACAACCCCGCATTGGATAAATGTTTCGGCCTGTTGCAAACCGCTGCAAAATGTTTCAATCACACCTGTGCACCTACTCGGTGCTCGTTGTTAGCGTTGACATCTTGCTATTCGAACTCGTTTTGGATTAGCTAGCCTGCATAACGTGAGGCAGTATCAAAACAAGTGGATTACACAGATGGTCGTGCAAATGGCAATTAATGCAATATGGCACTTGCCCATGATATTGTTTCTCGGCTTTTACGCATCGCTGCTTTTAAACATCAGCCGTCAAGAAAGAGGTGTTACCCTTCACGATTACGATCTCTGGGGCAAGGTAAAATACTGGTACCGAATGATTGCACCTGCAGGTTTCATCATATCTGCTTTATTGGCAGCCGTTTACGTTATCGCACGTTTAACCCATCATTTCTCTTGATATAAAAGGGCGTCGGAGTGCAAGTATTCTCTCTTAAATCCATGATGTCTGGATTGAACAACCAGCGGATGGGATTGGTTGGTCTTATCGCCTATGCAGCACGTCAAAGAGCAAAGGCGGTTCTTCCTAGTGAGGTTGTCGATTTTTCTCCCGGGAAGGACAGAAAACCCTCAGACTATGGACGATTGAATTTCCAAGATGTCTTTGATCAAGATATTCTTCTCAATAGTGCAGCTTCTGATTTTATAACAACTGATGAGCCGACGGATGTTCTAGGTCTCGATAAATGTTTTGCAGAGGGGGCCGCAATTTTGACTGAGGCCAGAACACAAGACACCCCGGTCCATAAACTTGCCCGTCAAACGTTATTAGCCTTAGAACCCTCTGCAGATCTGCGCCAGCAAGCTAATGAAATCGCCAACTGGTTGCCAAATGGGACCAGTGCTTTACAGCTTAGGATTGAGCACGACTGGCAAGAGTATTTAATTCGGAAATTCGGCTCTACAGAAGTAGAGAATGGTAAGGAATTTTTGAGCGTGAGCGCCGCGAAAATTGCTAAGAAAATCGCTCTTTCTGATGAGCGGCCGGATACTATCTGGGGGTGCTGTGATGAGGGAGACCTAACCGTCTCGCTAGATGATATTAGAGGCGACTTCGATCAATATGGTTTAAAAATTTTATTCAAGACAGACCTCCCCGAAGCATTAAAATATCCAGAAAAACGCCTACGTCGAGCTTTTTTGGAATTTGCAGTCTGTCGTAATCTATCTGGGTATATTGGTCTTAGTCGATCTTCATTCTCTCAGGTTCTCTGGCTGGACAATATATGGCGCGAGAGAGAAAGCCATCATTTCGTCTACAATACTCCGGCGGCAGCAATTACAAAACGATAGTTTCTATGGTAATCCCCCCGGCAATTAACGGGCTTCAAAAGTAGAATTTTCGTGAGCGATGGGGTGGGCGCTCACAAATTTTCTCGGGCTATATGATCGAGGAGATTTTGATGAAGACGATGTGCCAGATCGACGAATTGCGTCTCGGCTACCCGTTCGCGGGAAGTCGGCTGTTGCAGGGGCTTTTGAAAGCGGATGGCCGCAGTGTCGGCCAGCGTCGCGTCGCCACGCTGATGAGGAAGATGGGGGTCGAGGCGCTTTACCGCCGCCCGAACATCTCGAAGCCGACACCACCAAGGCTCAAGATTTATCCCTATCTGCTGCGCAATCTTCCCTCGAACATATAGCATGAGAAAATTCTATTTTTCATGTCAATATTCTTTCGAGTGCTGTTATGTCAATACATTATAGGTCAATTAAGGATGCCGCATTGACAAAACAGGTTGACGAAGTGCAATGCTTTCACTGAATCTGAAGGCAGATGAATTAGAATACGGGTGAAACGTGCGAAAGTTTATTCGCCAGCATATGGCACAGATTAAAAAAATCAGACGGCTTCTTTTTGATTTACGCAATGCTCGAATCATATCTAAAAGCGATCTTTTTGATAAGGAATGGTATCTCGCGAATAATCCTGATGTAAAGAATGCTGGTGTAAATCCAGTATTCCATTTTTTGAGACATGGAGATCTTGAGGGGCGAAGCCCAGGACCGCTATTTAACGGAGAACGTTATCTCCTCGCAAACCCCGATGTTCGTCGCTCGGATCAAAATTCGTTATTGCATTATCTGAAGTACGGGCGTACTGAGCGGCGGGATTTTGCTTCTGGCAATCTGCAGGTACATAAAAAACCATGCATTGTTAACACAACGCATGGTTTGCTCGTGCGTACCCGAACACCGGAGTATGGTCCAATTGAAAGAGTTCTCGAATTTGACCGGATCGAAAAGATCGTCCCCCGATTGTCTGTGTGTGTTCATCTGCACCTTTTCCACACGGATTATGCTGAGGAAATAGTGGGGTATCTGAAGAATATTCCCGTAAAATTTTCTCTTTTTGTTTCCGTTCAATCCGATGTAGATGTTGAGTTTTGGCGGACTTTTTTTGAAGAAAAAATAAATCAGTTAAGTAAGTGCATTGTAAAAAAATCACGGAACAAGGGCAGAGATGTATCCCCTTGGGTGGTGCTCTTTAAAGAGGAAATTTTAAAGCACGATATATTCTTGCACATCCATTCCAAGAAATCGGATTACGATAGGAAGTATCGCTTTTGGAGAAAGTATTTATTTCACAACACTTTAGGCTCGGCAGGGGTAGGTTCACAGATTTATAATATTTTTGAGCGAGATTCTACTGTCGGATTAGTCTACCCCGCATATTACGGTGAAACAAAGGCTCAGCCCGCCTGGGGTGCCAATAAGGATGCGGTAAACGAGTTGTCCAGGAATATTCTTGGGATTTCGGAGTTAAAAAATTGCCCAGATTTTCCCGGGGGCTCATTCTTTTGGTGCCGGACTGCTATACTGAAGCCTCTGATGGAAGCCGACTTTAGGTTAGAGGACTTTGACGAAGAGAATGGGCAGCTTGATGGCACGCTTGCTCATGCAATAGAGCGGTTTATGGGTATCCTAGGGTCCGCTAATGGACATAAGAAGGTATGTGTGACTGTGGATGTCGCGTATAACCTAACGGGATATTGGGACCGGTCTCGTGCTGCCCGGATTAAAAAAGCAAATAGCAGCCAAAGCCTACAAGTCAAAACAAATCCGTTGATCAAAGATGATTACTTGGGTGGTTTAAGGGTTGCGGTTTGTACGGCTGTAGCGGGTAATTTTGATGAATTGGTGAGCCTGCCGACAGTTGAATCAGGAGTAGACTACTTCTGTTTTACGGATAAATCGGTTGATGTACCGCCGCCATATAAAAACCAATTGACGCCCTATATTGATCCTAATCCTCGGAAAACGGCTCGATTTGTAAAAACTCATCCTCATTATTTTTTTCCTGAGTACGACGTGGTCGTATGGATCGATGCTAATGTTGTACCTCTACAAGGTATTCTTCCTTATGTGGAAGCGGTGATTGCCAGTGATGCGGATATCGGGGTTATTCGGCATCCAGTTAGAGATGGATATATAGAGGAGGCAGGGGAGTGCGTACGGATCGGTGCTGACGATGAAGAAGTACTGAATGAACAGATCAGGTATTATGAGGCGTTAGGTGTTAAGAATACTGATTTGGTCGAAACAAATATACTTATTAGTCGGCCGAAACACGACCGCGTGAAAAAATTCTTTGACACTTGGTGGAGAGAGATAAATAAAAGAAGTATAAGAGATCAAATAAGTATGAGGTATGCGGCCTTTATGACAGGTGTGAAGGAGAAAGAGATATTTGAAGATGGTATTTCCACAAGAGACGAAGGTAATTTTGTCCTTTTTGCGCACGATGTAAAAGGAAGGTCTAGCATAGTAGATTTTGTTATAAATACGGTAAGAGATTAAATCGAAATGAAGAATAAACTAGTTCACGATGTGGTTGTTTGCGTCCATAATGCGCCTAATGAAACGCGTGCTTGTTTAGAATCTATTTTGTTAAATCGTAATGAACTTAATAAAATAATACTCGTAGATGATGCTTCAGGACAAGAGACACAAGATATCCTCTCATCTTTTGCAAATAATAATGCGAATGTATGTATTGTTCGTAATGATGTGGCAGTTCGTTATACGAAGGCTGCTAACATCGGATTAAAGGCCAGTGAAGCAGATCTTGTTACGCTCTTGAATAGCGATACAATCGTGCCCCTGACTTGGGCGATTAGAACGCAGGAAAAATTTTTAGCCAGATCTGAAATGGGGGTGATGGGGCCATTATCGAATGCCGCGAGTTATCAATCGGTTCCAGCATTTCAGTCAACATCCACGCAAACTGCTATTAATGACATGCCCGCTGATGCTTCGGTTCAGGATATTGATAACTTTTGCGCATGCGTCGCACAGGTAAATTCAGTTTCTTACGTTCCTTTGGTACATGGATTTTGCTTTACAGTTAGCCGCAAATGTATCAACGAGGTGGGATATTTTGATGAGGATCTGTTTCCTGAAGGTTACGGAGAAGAGACAGATTATTGCTTTAGAGCCGCCGATGCGGGTTTTGCCTTAGGCGTTGCAACAGACATTTACGTCTTTCATTCAAAATCAAAAAGCTATGAGAGTGAACTACGCATTGACCTAATGAGATTTGGCTGGGACAAGCTAGTTAATAGATATGGTGCGCGACGCCTCAAAGACGCAATTAAGCATATGGAGTTACAGCCGAGCCTTGATCAGGTAAGGCAAGCCGTTCGAAAGCAATACTACGCTGATATTGAATCTCTTCGATCTGAACAGGGCGTTAAAGTAAGTGCTTTCTATCTTCCGCAATTCCATCCAATTGACGTCAATAATGAGAATTGGGGTGAAGGATTTACCGAGTGGTATAATGTTGTACGTGCTAAGCCCCGCTTTCCCGGGCATGCGCAGCCTAAGCTGCCCGGTGCCTTGGGGTTCTATGACCTTCGGCTAAGTGAAGTTCATCGAAAGCAAATCGAGTTGGCGAGCCAATATGGTGTGAATAATTTTTGTATGTATTACTACCGATTTGGAACTAAAAGAATAATGGAGGAGCCAATCAATGTATTCAGAAGTATACATCAATCAGCCGTAACATATTGTCTTTGCTGGGCCAATGAAAGCTGGACAAGAGCGTGGGACGGAGCGACATCCGATCTAATTCTTGAGCAGACCTATGATAACGATACTCTTTGCGGATTAATTGATGATATTTGTGAGAGTATTAGCGACGATTCATACCTTAGGATCGATGGTCGACCCGTATTCATGATCTATCAAGTTGCTGCGATTCCTGGCTGTGAACAGTTCTTGGCTACATTGAGAGGTCGAGTGCAGGAAAGAACTGGTCAAGATCTGATAATTGGATCTGTGTTTTCATTGCAGTTCGAATTGAAGCACTTAGAATTGGTAGATTTCGTCGTACAGTTCCCACCGCACAGGTTGCCACGCATGGCCGCTAGAGTGACTATAGCTGCTGATAAAATGGGCTCATACGAGCCTGACAGAAAAGATTATTATGAAACCTATGAAAGTGTCATGGAAACGGCACTAGATTCGCGAAATATACTTCCTAAAATGTTTATGGGTGTGTGTCCTGATTGGGATAACACGCCTCGGCGTCAAACCAACGCCCACACATTGGTGGGGAGCAGTCCGGAATTATTTCAACAATGGGTTTCAAGATGTAAATCGACAACACTAGAACGATTTGAACAGGGTGAAATAATTTATCCTTTTATATTTGTAAACGCATGGAACGAATGGGCAGAGGGTGCAGTGCTTGAGCCTAGCTCTGAACATGGCTACGATTATTTGCATGCTTTGAAGGCAGGTCTGAGCTGACCCATACTCTGCTCACTTAAAATATCCTTGTTACAAAAATTCTGATATATCGGCGGTGGAAGGTGTTCTTAAGCTTAAACTCTCTTACAATTGCGAAGCATATTCGGAGCTCGGCGTGGCTGGAGCATGGGCCATTTGTATTCTGGCTTATGGAAATACTTGCCCCGAGGGCCGTAGTAGAACTAGGCACCCACAATGGTTTTTCCTTCCTGACGCTTTGTCAGTCGGTAAAGCAAATGGGGATTCAAAGTAAGATTTATGCAATTGACACATGGGAGGGCGACGAACATGCTGGGTTCTATTCGTCAGATGTATTCGATGCATTAGAAAAAGAATTGCAAAAATTGTATCCGGGTATTGGCCTCATGATTAGGTCAACGTTCGATGAGGCCAGATCTCAATTTGCAAACGGATCAATCGACCTTTTACATATTGATGGGCGCCACAGGTACGAGGATGTCGTTCATGATTTTCACACTTGGAAAGATGCCCTATCGGATAAGGGAATAGTATTATTTCATGATACACGTGTTCAACGCTCTGATTTTGGCGTCTGGAAGTTTTGGAGTGAAATAGAAGGTATCTATCCGAGCTTTGAGTTTTTTCATGGACACGGGCTTGGAGTACTAGCTATAGGGAAAACTGTACCTTCGATAGTCTTGGATTTGTGCAGGGCAAGCTTTGAAGAAAAAACGTTTACTAGGGAGGTATATTCACAGTTAGGCTCCAGGAACTCCCTTGAATACGCTTTAAACTTGTCGGTTGCTACGCATCAGAAAACCAAATCAGATCTATCTGAGATTATAGAAAGTTGTAACAAGAAAAAGAAGGATATGGCTGTTCAATTTGACGATCTTATTAATATTAATAATCATATGAAAAGAGAATTGTCCGAGAAAGAAAAATATTTTTCTCTTCAATTGAAGAAGTTTACTACAGAGTTATTACATCAGGAAAATATCAATAACTCCATATTATCTTCAACGAGCTGGCGGCTTACCGCACCTTACCGTTACGTGGGGCATCACTTGAGATGCTTGGTGGCAAAGCTATTTGCAGCTACCCGGTGAAATCCGTTTTGTAACGCACCACGCTATCGGCGCTTAGACCTAAAGGATCGGGAAGAAAAGCCCGAACGTTAAGCGTCTCGTTTCCTTAAATCTCATCCCCTACTCTTGGTGGCCAGGCGAGGGAGAAATCTTCTGCATTTAGCGTCAGATTGAGACTATAGGCGGGGTCGGCGAATGTATCTGTGTTCCACCGCTTCCTCATATAATCAACCTCACTTTGAAAGCGCCGCATCTTTTCCGGATTGTCCTCTAGTCCCCGGGACGCAGATTCGTGATGGTATAGTTCCGCATATGGGGTCCAGATATTGCGATATCCTGCCTCGCGTAGTTTTAAGCAGAGATCAATATCGTTGAAAGCCACAGCTAAATCGGTCTCATTCAGCCCTCCCACCTCTTTGAAACTGTTTTTTCGGACGATCAGACATGCCGCTGTAACGGCGGTCATCGTCTGAATGAGTTCAGCGCGGGCAAAATATCCCGCTTGTCCGCGCGGCAGGCATCGATGGGCATGACAGGCTACTCCGCCTAGGCCAACAATCACCCCACCATGTTGAAGTGTATCGTTCGGGTACCAAAGACGTGCGCCGACAGCGCCAACTCCAGGTTGGCATGCAAGAGAGAGTAGTTCTTTCAGCCAGTCGGCTGTGATCACTTCAATATCATTGTTGACCAGGCCGATGAACTCTCCCCGGGCCGCTTCGACGCCCGCATTGTTCAGTGCGGAATAATTAAATGGCCGTTCATCACGTATAACTTTTATGTGCTTCTTTTCAGCCATTTCTTCCAGATATGAAAGCGTATCGGAGTCGTCGGAACCATTGTCAACGATAATGATTTCATAATTTTGATAGGTGGTTCGCTCGATGATGCTTGAGATGCATCGGTGTAAGAGTGGTAACGCATTTCGCGTTGGGACGATCAGGCTGACCATTGGGGGAGGGGTTGGCAGGGCATAATTGACCCGATAGCCATGGGCGACATGCTGCACACTGGCCTCTTTGCCTTGACGCCTAAGATGATCTTCGAGCGCCCGTCGTCCAGCCTGAATAGCATAGTTTTTATTGCTGCCTGATTGCGCCGTATTTTTTCCATGCACACGCCTATGATAAAGTATGCGCGGAATATGCAGAATTTGATCCGGACGTAGCCGTTCGACAAAGCGTAATGCTAAATCATAGTTTTGAGATCCGTTATAATCTGAGTGGAAGCCGCCTAGGTCTTCAAAGATATCTGTACGGTAGACACCGAGATTCCTGATCATATTGCAGGACAGGAATAAATCGGGGTTCCAGTCGCTCTTGAAATGGGGGTCGAAGCGTGTACCAGCGGTGTCGATCTTGTCCTCATCCGAATAGATCAGTCCGGTGTCAGGATACGTACTGATGATGCGAGCGACATGAAACAAGGCATCTTCGGCTAGGAGGTCATCCTGATCCATTAGGGCCAGAAACGAACCCGTGGCCAAAGAGGCGGCGCTGTTCGACGCCGCAGCTATGTGACCGTTTGTTTCGCGAAATATAACATTGATACGCGGATCATCGTTCTGCATACTTCGTAGAACGGAACGTACATTAGGATCGCTTGAACAATCATCCGCGATACATAATTGCCAGTGTGGGTATAATTGCTGTTTTATCGACCCAACCGCCTCTACGAGCCAATTGAGATCGGGATTATAAACTGGCATGATGATTGAAATCATTGGTCGTGCGTTCAATTCACTGATCATAGTTCTGATCTGGGTGCGCAAATCCGGCGTTATAGTGCTATAACGCTGATGCCATTCTGGATAGCCTTTGGTTTCGGACGCGATCTGAAAAAGCCGTTCGCGCACACCACGCCAACCCTTGCGCCTGAACGCTGAAAAAGCCAGTTGAAGGGAAGCTGTAATCCCGCCCCTTTTATGTACGGCCTCATAGAAATCGCTTCTGAGCCGATTGGCTAGCTTCAAAAATTCACTAATGCGACGATAAGGTGCCATCATTCGCTTACTCGTGAACATTTGCAAGGCTTGGAGTAATATTGTTCTCTCACGAAGCATAACCTGGTTTCTTCTAGTCGATTTTTTAACGGTAGGCTTGGCCACTTCGGTCTCGGACAGTTCTTTTCGTATGTTGTCACGTTCATTCTCTACTGCTTCAAGCTGCTGCTGCCCAAGGTCGTTGTTGTGGTTTTCTGTCTCGATGGTACGTGGTTTAACACTCTCCAGCTCGCTGCGCACATCTCTGATTTGCGCCAACGTCTTAGCCAGTTCCTCATGTAGCGGCGTGTCTGCGTCGCCCATTCATTACCACTCTAGTTCGCCTTCTGGTGGACTTCGCCATAAAGCTCCATTATATTCTGGATGACCGTAGCCGTTTTACCAACGATAATGCGCTTAGCTAAAGTAATGTTTTCGAGTGAATTTTTGTAAATGATGCACATAAAGCCAGAAAACTCTATAGAATGGATATAAACAAGTAGATTTTTTCATTTTACCAGTCAGTATTTATGCTTTTACAAAGGTTATTATTCATTTAATTACATTTTTAAAAATCATATAAATCTTTTCCTTGCGTTCGTTGGGAATAACTACAATAAAGCCTATTCATAGTAGAATTCCTGATATTTTTAACCTAGATAACGGCTTTCGTCTATCAAATTTTCTGCGCAGAATAACGTGGTTTGATGTGACCAAACAGCGCGAAAAATACGCATAAAGGCGAATAAATCTGCTGCAGGCATTGGCTCCTGCCACAAGGTCGGCTAGAGAAACCTGCTCACTCGTTTAGAATTAGCTAGCGTCGCATAAACTCATTGTAGTAATATTTTAAGGGTAGACAATTCAATTGGTGCAAACGCTCTCTGTCAAAGGTGAGCGCGACGAACAACCCACCTTTTCTTTTGTGAATGAGGCCGCGAGATAAGCTCCTTCATCGATAGGAGCGGAATGGAATGGTTGGAGAACGCGCTGATGCCATGCTTGAAGTCATGGA
>Ga0182744_1001078_pt1 | contig 24399 bp, 24 predicted proteins | sample eDN3rd30CKraftMG_FD_128525 | JGI IMG/M metagenome (GOLD analysis project Ga0182744, IMG submission 128525) | Enriched Miracle-Growth compost microbial communities from Emeryville, California, USA - eDNA 3rd pass 30_C Kraft MG (version 2) (version 2) ... | reverse complement strand
TTCGCATCGCCCCTGAAGGGCAATATTTCGAGGCCCGAAATCTTGTCGACATCGGCCAACGCGCCGCCATAGGTGCGCACCAGCGTGCCTTTGAATGCCTCGACCAGGCTGTCCCGCTGGCTGGCGCTGGCTTCGCGCCAGTGGCGGCCGGCCGCCAGGCGCGTCGTCTTCCGGAAATCCACATAAGGCAATAGATACTGGCTGATCAATTCATTGATGCGTCTCTCGTCGCCCCTTTTCGCCGCGGCGTCGCCCCGAACGGCGTCCAGTGCGTTGTTGCCCACGGCCCGTACCAAGTCGTTCGGAGCAGCATGAGGGTCGACCTGGGATTGAGCCGACGCTGTAACGGCGATGCCGGACATGGCGGCGGCAATGAAGCCAGCCGCCAGGCCGCGCTGCAGGGCGGCAAAACGAAAAAACCAATAGTGCATGAATGCCATGAGTGAAATTCCTATGTCGCCGCATGAATCCCGGCTGCTGGAAACAGCATAACAATTCTTCTTCCGCTTATGCCTGCAAGGCGGATGCCGGCGCGGCGAGAAACCGGCCGCATAAACAAAACGAAACAGATTAAACATTCGCTTAATGCGTCTAAACCTTTTGGCCGGTTCAATTAAGTTTCATCCGAGATTAATTTGCTCAAGAAAGGACACATTTATCGGTATCGGCCCCATCATTCGAGATCGGCCGGGAAAAGACCATGCATGCATTCGGCAGAGAGCGCCATAAAATCATCCATGCACAAGGAATGCTCGGGCCGGGGGCGGATGCGGCTTTCACCACACTGACTTCGCCCGAAATCAGGCAGCGGGTGCGGATCGCGCATTTGACCAATCGATGGCGGGACGCCCTGCAGCAGTCCGTCGGCTTGCCGCTGGGGCGCTTCGTCCTCCACCGCTGGGCCGAGGACAGGATGGAAAGCCGCTACATTGAAGCTTTCGGCCTGTCGCGCCACGCATTGGAAGAAGAGCTGGGTAGCGCAGCCCTGACGCTGCATGTCGACCCCCGCAAGCTCATCCGGATGGCCGTCCATGCGCCCAGGCAGGTAGAAAAGCGCCCTTCCTCGCTGGCGTTCATCTGGGACGGCACCTGGGATCTGCGACGCGAGGACCTGCGCATTGGCACACGCTACCGCCTGATCAGCGAATTGGATGAAAACCGCGATAATCTGGAACGCACCGAGCGCTTCAAAGACATGATGGATTGCATCGAACGCGGCGAGCCCTGGGCGTCCCACCAGCAGGGCGTACTGCTGGACACTCCGGAGAAGATCCTCGATTATCTCCGCGTCTATATCCATTTCCTCGATGACATGGCCGCCAACGGTTACGACCCTTCCCGCGGCAAAGACCCCATAGGCGTCGCCATCTCGCGGGAAGGCCGCATTCTGAAGATCAACCGCGGGCTGCACCGCCTGGCCATGGCGCAACGCATCGGTCTGCCTTCCATCCCCGTGCGCGTGCGCTGCGTCCACAGAATCTGGTGGGACTGCGTAACCCGGGGCGCCGGCGGTGTGGCGGCCATGGAACAAGTCCGCCGGTCATTGCAACAATGTGTACCCGAGCAAGCGCCCGGTCCGCTCGATGAAGACCCGCGGCCCGTCCTGCCGGATGATTTCTGGCCGCCGGCGCGATGGCACCGAACCGGACGCTAGCCGCCACAGCGCGTCATTGACCGCAAACATTGCGTGACATGACATCGCCAGATCAAACCAAGAAAACACTCACGTGCTTACGTGCCTGGACAAAGCTAAACGAACACATGCCATAGCCGCCTGGGCGGGAGGCGTAAGGGGCCGGTCCGTACGCCTCAGCATGCCAATCTGGCGAGAAATCTTCGGGCTGATGTCCTCGATCACAGCAAGAGCAGAACTCCGGGATTGAGGCACGCTGAGCAATGGGACAAAAGAAATACCAAGGCCCTCCTCCACCATTCCGATCAATGATGAAATTTGGGTCACTTCCTGCTTGACGACGAAGCGCTCATCCATAGGGCCTATCGTGGACTCAAGCACCGATCGCACGCCTGTTTCTTTGGACAAAAGAATGAATTCGTAGCGTTGCAGTTGTTCAATATCCACATGGGTATGCTGCGCCAACACATGTGACGACGGGCAAATCAATACTAGCGGATCGTCGAGCAAAGGAACAAATTCCATCTCTCCCCTGAAAGCGAACGCGCCCACCAAGGCGAAATCAGTCAGGCCATCCGCCACGTCCCCGTAGACGGCGCCAGCGGCCGCATCTCGTATCTCAATTTCGACTTCGGGATACAACGCACGGCAATGAGCAATCACCTTAGGAATGATTCGTACCGCAATCGATGATAAGCACCCGATGGCAACGCGGCCGGTCCGGCTCCTGACCGTTTCGGTAATTTCCGACAAGAGACTGTCGTAATCTTTGATCAAAAGGCGAATCCTCGGGAGCATTCTTTCGATCAACGGCGTTGGACATACATACCGGGTCGTGCGTTCAAACAGGGGGAGGCCGATTTGCTCCTCCGCCTTGATCACCGCCGCACTGACCGCCGCAGTAGATAGGCAAATCTCATCGGCTGCCTTGGAAAAGCTGCGATGCCGGGCGACGGATTCAAGAATACGCAAGCTGCGGATGTCCATTCTATATTCAATGATAACTTGACAATGCAAAGTATATTTTTGATTTACATAATAAACCATACCAACTTAGCATAGGGTCCTCTGCATTGCCTGGATCAAATCATGCTGACCCTATTGAAAAACGCTGACACATACGCCCCCGAACCGCTCGGATTGAATGACATCCTGATCGCCTGCGGAAAAATCGTGGCAATCTCGCCGGAACCCATACGTATCCAAAACACGAAAGCCATCGAATTCGATCTCAAAGGTCGAGTGACCTGTCCAGGATTCATCGATAACCATGTGCATGTACTGGGCGGCGGCGGCGGGCTGGGATTCTCGAGCCGCGCCCCCGAACTCCAGACCAGCCAGATTGTGCGCCACGGCACGACGACCGTTATAGGGATGCTGGGCTTTGATGCCACCAGCAAATCAATGGCCGCCCTTATTGCCAAGACACGGGCATTCCGGGAGGATGGCATCAGCGCTTACTGCCTGACAGGAGCCACGCTGGAGCACCCTATCCCGACGCTCACAGGCAAGATCAGGACGGATATCGCGTTCATCGACGAAATTATCGGAGTAGGCGAACTCTCCATTTCGGAACTCGGCTATGGCTTCGACAGTTTTGGCAAAGGCGCCCAGTATGTCGCCGAAGCCGCCACCGCAGGTTTGCTTGCCGGCCGCCTGGCCCGAAAATCCGGTTACTGCTGCCTTCAAGTTCCACCCTATCGCGAAGTAGTCCTCAAGCCCATGTTCGAGCTGGTAGACAGAACCGGCATACCCATAAAGCAATTCATCCCCTCGCACGTCAACCAGACGCCAGCATATCTGTCGGACGCGACAGCTTGGGGCAAGAAAGGGGGCTGGGTTGATATCGGAGCAAATTATTCGCCTGACAATAATTATTCACGCTCCATTGAGCCATCGCAGGCCGTGGTCGATCTCGTCGCGGCGGGCGTCGAACTCAAGAATATTCTGGTCAGTTCCGACGGCAACGGCGCTCCTCCCAAAGAGGAGCGCGGCGAGGGTCGCCCGCGCGTTGCCAATTACATGCCGATGAGCGCCCTCCTCGGTACGTTCCGAAAGCTAAGGTCCGTTCATGGGGTCGCCATGGCCGAGGCTCTGCTTCCTTTTACGAAAAACGTCGCTACTGCTTGCGGCTTGTCAGCCAAAGGCGCAATTGAGGTCGGAAAAGATGCTGACCTGCTTGTCCTCGGAGCCGATCTCGAAGTGCAGGAAGTGTTCTGCAACGGCGCGCACTTTATATCCGGCGGAGCCGCGCAACGGTCAGGCATGTTTGACGACCTACTTCGGACCGAATTCGCGTAAAGAGATCATTCGCATATAACCATTCCCAAATCCCCAAGTCCCAGGAGACCGCTATGACCCTTCTACGCAAACACCTTACGCTTCTCATATTGTCCTGCTTGCCGGCCGTTGCGGCGGCCCAGTATCCGGAGCGCCCCATCACAATTACTGTGCCTTTTTCTCCCGGCTCCATCTCCGACACCGCCACGCGGCTGGTCGCCGAAAAAATGCGTGAAACCTTGGGCCAGCAGGTAATCGTGGAGAACAAGCCCGGCGCTGCCGGCATGATCGGCGCCGGCCAGATCGCACGATCGGCGCCGGATGGCTATGCCATCCTTTTAGGATCGAACTCCACGAACGCGATCAATAAAAGCCTGTATAAAAAAATGACTTACGACTTGGAAAGGGACTTTGCACCCATTTCCATGGCGGGCGAGATCCCGGCGGTCATCATCGCCCGCAATGATCTAGGAGTCTCCGACATAAAGGAACTCATCAGTTACGACAAAGCCCATCCCAACCAACTGACTTTCGCAAACGGCAATACGACCAACCAGATCTCCGGCTTGACGCTTAACAAAATGGGTGGTCTAAAAATGATGAACGTGCCTTACAAAGCAGAGCCTGAAGGCATGCTGGCAGTACTAAGCGGTCAAGTCGACGTGATGTTCCTTAATCTTCCCGTTGCTTACCCGCATATCAAATCAGGCAAGGTCAAAGCTCTTGCCTTTCCCGGAGCGTCCAAAGTAGAAGCCCTGCCCGCCGTACCCCTTGCGTCGGACTCTGTGCCCGGCTACACCATTCCAAACGGCTGGCTGGCTTTCTTTGCGCCCGCCGGTACCCCTGCCGGTATCGTGGAAAAATTGAATGGGGCTATCGTAAGCGCTTTGGCCGATCCCGACGTAAAAAATAAGCTGGAGTCGTCAGGAGGGTATATCGTCAGGTCCAGCACGCCCGCCGAGCTGAGCGCACTGGTGAAGCATGACGTTGCCAAATGGGCCGAACTCATCAAGGCCGCGAACGTACCGATGATGTGAAACAAGTTTCGCAGCATATCAGCAACAAGGGGCGTGGAGACAGACCTCTGGCCATGCCCAGTCCGCATCGCATACGCAGAGGGCGCGCAGGACCTTTGTTAGCCGGCATTCTCATCCGGAATGTTCTTATCGATATCCACGTCGTCGGCGGTGGAGATATTGATGGGCCGGTCCTTTGCCGCTGCCGCCGCCTTGCCGCCACGGCCCAGTGCGCCGGCGCTGCCGTGTTCGCGGGTTTTGCTCGCATCATCCTTGGCCGGCGGGCCGGGCGGGCTGGATCCGATGTTCTTTCGAATGTCTTGGGATTTGCTGGTTTTCTCAGCAGTCATATCGCCTCTCCGTTGATTTTGCCGGCCCCCGTCGGGGCATCCGCTATCGGCAGCAAGCCATATGCCCGGCGCCCGGCGCGCTACCCTACAATCCGGCTGGGCTTTCGTTCGTTGCCGGATCGGGGATGCTGACGACGACCAGAGCCTTTGCCGGCTGCTTGCCGAGCGACCTGGATCGATGCGGTATCGAGGCATTGAAATACAGCGAATCGCCAGCCTCGAGTCGAATGACCCGGTCGGCAAAGACCATTTCCATGACGCCGGACACCATAAAGATCAGCTCTTCGCCGGCATGGCTGGCCAGAGCCGTCTTTTCGTCGACCTTGGAAGGGGGCGACATAATGAAGGGCGCCATGGCCTTTCGCGTCCGGCTTGCCGCGATGGCTTCGTACACATACCCTTCTCTTTCTTTCGAGCGCGTGAACGGTATGCGGTCGCGCTCTTTTACGAGGACGATATCATCGTCCTGGCCCTTTTCACCGATCAATTGCTCGGCGCTTCGGCCCAGTGCCTGCGCCAACCTGAGCAATGTGGCGATGGTGGGCGAAGACAGGCCGCGCTCCAGTTTGGAGAGATAGCTTTTGGTGATTCCCGCGCGCGTCGCCACTTGCTCCAGACTGAGGCCATTGAGCTTGCGGTAGAAGGACAGCCGTTCGGCCAGGCGATTCGCATCATGCGCTTTATCGCCCTGGGGACTCGGCCGCCTACCCGTCTGTTTTTCCGATAGGGAGAGTTTTTGCACGGAGCCTCTCGCAGGCAATTGTCGTCCACCCCGATTGTAGACCATCACGGCACTAGGGTAATCCCAGATGTTGCTCATATGACACTTGAGTGTCATAATTGCTACAGAAGTGTCCACAACATTTCCATAATCTATATCAAGGATCAAGGAGACGACCATGATGAAGGCATTCAAGCGCGGCATCAGCATAATCGCCCGCTCCGTTGCGCTGTGCGCTATCGGAACCTCTGCGGCATTCGCCGCGTACCCCGCCAGCCCGATTACGCTGATCGTGCCGTTCGGCGCCGGCGGCATTACGGACCTCGTGGCCAGGGCAACCGCCAAAGTGCTTGAACAGCAGCTGGGGCAACCCATCATCGTCGATAATCGGCCGGGAGCGGGCGGCAATATCGCGGCGGAACGTCTCAAGTATGCCAAGCCGGACGGCTACACCCTGATGTTCACCACACTCGGTGTCGTCGCCGTCAACCCGAATACCAGCGCCAACGTGACTTTCGACAGCCTCAAGGACTTCACTTATATCTCCACGGTCGCATCGACGCCTCACGTCATAGCGGTCAATCCGTCTGTGAAGGCGAAGTCCTTGAAAGAGCTGGTCGAGCTCGCCCGCGAAAAGCCGGAGACCTTCAGCTTTGGCACGGCCGGCATCGGCAGCTCCCCCTTCCAGGGCATGACCATCATGCAGGAAAATACCGGAGTCAAGTTCCTGCACGTGCCATTCAAAAGCGGCGCGGAATCGGTGACCAGCGTCGTCGGCGGCCAGGTGGACATGACATTCGAAGCCACGCCCGTCGTCATGCCTTTCGTGCAATCGGGGAAACTGCGCGCATTGGCTCTGGCCAATGGCAAGCGCATCGGCAGCGTCCCCGACCTGCCGTCGACCGCGGAACTGGGATATCCCGACATCATTTCCGGTTCGATATCGGGTTTGATCGGGCCGGCAGGCTTGCCGCAAGCGATAGTCGACAAACTCAACGAAGCCACACGGCAAGCCTTGAGCGACAAGCAATACATCACCTTGCTGGCTGAGCAAGGAACAACCACGGCAAGCTCCAGCCCCGATGAGTTCCGGACCGCTGTCAGCGCCGAATACGACAAGTGGAAGAAAATCATGGCCAAGCTGCGGGCACAGGAAAAAAAGTGATCGCGATCTTGGACCGCAACAGGAGAAAAACATGGCAATAGATACCATGCGGCTTAGCAAGCCCGAAATTGTCAATTCCGCTCTCAAGAGCATGGAAGCCAACCTTCACGCCGAAAAATTGAGCACGCGCGACGCGGTTGTCCAGACTTGCAGGACTTTGTTCGCGTTCGGGCACGATTCCGCCCTGTCGGGCCAGATCACCGCCAGGGCGGAACAGCCCGGCACATACTGGACGCAACGCCTCGGCCTGGGCTTCGATGAAATCACCCCCGACAACCTCTTGCTCGTCGATGAAGACTTGAACGTATTGCAGGGGGAAGGCATGGCCAACCCCGCCAACCGCTTTCATTCATGGCTATACCGTACGCGGGCCGACGTTCAGTGCATCGTCCATTCCCATGCTCCCCATGCGTCCGCCCTCTCGATGCTGGAAGTGCCTCTTGAAATCGCGCACATGGATACCTGCGTGCTGTACGGCCAGTGCGCTTTCCTTGAAAAATGGCCCGGCATACCTGTGGGCAACGAAGAAGGGGAAATCATCTCCGCCGCGCTGGGAGACAAAAAAGCCATTCTCCTGGCCCATCATGGGCTGCTGGTGACGGGGTCCAGCGTTGAAGAGGCTTGCGTGCTCGGGGTCATGTTCGAGCGGGCGGCGCGTCTCCAGCTCATGGCCATGGCGGCCGGAACTGTACAGCCGATACCGCCGGAACTGGGGCATGAAGCGCAGAAATGGATCAACACGCCTCGCCGCACGGACGCGACCTTCGCATATTACGCGCGCAGGGCCGAGAAAATGCTGCATCCCTTCTGATGCCGAAAGCCGCGTCGCCGCGACGCGGCTTGCCCGGCCCTACTGAAATTCTTCGGGAGGCCGACGAGGGTGGAATATTGAGGTAGATCAACTTTTTCCTCATCAACTCCTTCTCACCCCTTTTCGTCCCTTGCTCATTTCCCGCGGTAAGCTACAATTGTGTCATCTATGACACTAAATGTCCTTTGAATTAACGAGGGCCAGCTCTACCCAAGGATTTCCGCATGACTATTGCAGGAACGGAAAGCGTCCAGAATGTGCATCGCCCCGTGTCCCCAAGCTGGACGGGGGTCGTTCGATACTTGCACATCACGCCGCGGGCATTTCTTCCCATGGAGTCGTTCAACGATCTGACCCTGGTCGCCGGCAAAGGCATAGTCGGCGACCGCTATATGATCGGACAAGAGTCCGGCTTTTATTCCCATAAGCCTGAAGACGGCCGGCAAATCACCCTGTTCGAAATCGAAACACTAGAGGCCTTGGCGCGCGACGCGAAGATCCAGATGCTGCCGGAAGAACATCGGCGCAATGTAACGGTTCAGGGCGTACCCTTGAATCATCTGGTGGGCAGGCAGTTCTGGGTCGGAGAAGCACTTCTCGAAGCGACGCGGCTATCCACCCCTTGCCGGCATATCGAAGAAATTCTCGGCAAGGCGGTATTCGATCCAATGATCAACAGGGCGGGGCTGAACTGCAGGATTCTCAAAGGCGGTGTCATTCATGTAGGCGATATCGTGCGGGGCGCATGACATGGCAAAGCCGATCAAGCATCTTCAGGCCGTGGTCCGTTCCATCGACGAACCCATGCCAGGCATCAAACGACTGGTACTGGCCGACCAGGACGACTGGAGGCTGCCGGCCTTCCATCCAGGCGCCCATATCGATCTGCACCTGGACGGCGGCCTGACACGTACTTACTCGCTATGCAATGACCCGGCCGATTGCAGGCGCTATATCGTGGCGGTAAAGAAAGAGGACAGCGGCCGCGGCGGATCGCGCTACATTCACGAGCAGCTTCGCCCCGGAGACAAGATAGGCGTATCAGTCCCGCGTAGCGGCATGGCGCTTGCCCCGACAGCGATGAATATCTTCATTGCGGGCGGCATCGGCGTCACTCCTTTTGTTTCGGCAATCCTCGCGCTCGAGCGCGAGCATAAAGAAAACTATGTCTTGCACTGGACCAGCAGGGGCAACCCCAGCCTGGCCGATATGCTGCAACCGGCAATCAGGGCCGGGCGTGTGCATCTGTACAATACGCTCGAGACCGCCGCGCCGGACATCCAGTCCCTGGTCCGCCATTATGGCGACGACGCGAAAGCATTCTGCTGCGGACCGGACCGCATGCTGGACGCGTTCGAGGCCGCCGTCGCCCATTGGCCCGACAGCCGCAAGCACATAGAGCGCTTCGTGGCGCCCAAGCTGGCTCCCACGCCATCGGCGCATCCCTTTACTGTGGTGCTGGCCAAAAGCGGGCGAGAGAAAGAAGTGCTGCCGGAGGTCGGCCTGCTGGCCACGCTGGAGGAAATGGGCGCCGACGTTTCGGTATCATGCGGAGGCGGAATTTGCGGCGCATGCCGGACTCGCTGGATCGAAGGTCCTCCCATTCACCGCGACCGTGTTCTGACTCCACAAGAGCGTGAAAAAGAAGTGATTGTTTGCGTCGCAGGATGTGCGGGATCACGATTGGTGCTTGATATTTGATCGCCAAGCAGCGGCATGGCCATTGCAATTCATATTGCCGGCATAGGCTAGGTACGAGATCTGATACCCGGCTGCTCCAACACCGGCCGGCGCACTTTTGATTTTTCTTTCAAGCGGGCCGCTGCACTCAGCGGGCACAGCAGGCAGGACCCGCTCGATGCCGGCATATATAATCAAGCAGCGGCTTCATCCCGCGACCAGCGGTCGACGCCTGTTTGCCAAGAAAAATCATCATCATCACCAGGGCTGGCATTGTTAATCAAACTAAAGATTCTTCGCATAAAAAATGGCCTCACCCTCGAGCAGTTGGCTCAGCAATCAGGCTTGACGCGCAGCTATCTATCCAAAGTCGAAAGAGGCGTGTCCACGCCGTCCATCGAATCGGCGCTTGCCATTGCGAAAGCGCTGGGTGTCAGCGTTGACCGGCTGTTCGGGCACCAGCAAGCAGACACCGAACCGATTTCCATCATGAGGGCCTCTGAACGGGGACGAGATAACAACGGCGAAGCAATGACCATGGTGGCCGGCCTGCATCCCGGCAAGATAATGCGGGCGTTCGTCATCCGTCCAACCAGCCGCGCCAGCCGTGGCAGGCTGATGAGCCACCATGAGGGCGAGGAAATCCTCTATGTGCTCAAAGGTGAAATGGAGCTACAGATCGCTCAAAAAAAAGAACGCCTCTCCGCAGGCGACTGCGCCCATTTCGATTCGCGGATTCCCCACAAGCTGGTCTCCACAAGCGCTGCGCCCAGCGCGGCTCTGGTAGTTATTGCTTCCAAAGAAGATGATTTTTGAATCCGGAGCCTGCGCGACGGCGGGCGCACGGCGCGCAGGCCGGCGTCCGCCAACATGGAGGCGCATGATTGATTCGACACGCGGCAATCCATAAGGCCTGCCAGGCCTTATGGATTGCCTCTGTGAAGCTGCCAGGAAAGATGCGCGCGGACCGTCGGCCATTCGGATGCGATGATGCTATACACGCAGGTATCGCGCAGCGTGCCGTTGGCCGCACGCTGATGGCTACGCAGGATGCCATCGAGCTTGGCTCCCAGGCGCTCGATGGCGCGGCGGCTCTGATGATTGAAAAAATGGGTGCGGAATTCGACCGCCAGGCAATCAAGCTGCTCGAAGGCGTGGCCCAGCAGCAGCAGCTTGGCCTCCGTATTCAATGGCGTGCGCTGAACGCTGCGCGCATACCAGGTCGATCCGATCTCGACGCGAGGGCCGGCAGCGTCGATGTTCATGTAGGTGGTCATTCCGACGATGCGGCCGCTCGGCCGCTCGATGACAGTGAATGGCAACATAGTTCCGGTAGCCTGCAAGGCGAGCCTGCGTTCTATTTCAGCCGCCATGCGATCCGGCGCGGGTATGCTCGTGTACCAGAGCTGCCAGAGCTGCCCGTCATTCACGGCATCGATCAAGCCGTCCTTGTGGGCCATGGCCAAAGGGGCCAATTCGACATGTTGGCCAGCCAGGCTGGTGGGCTTTAATAGAGGGGAAGGCATGCAGTCTCCGATCGTAATTTATAAAGCGTCAAGTTTATGCATGGCGGCCATAGCCACGCAATAGAAAAACGAAAGTTGTCAGCCCGCCTCGCGCATGCTTTGCGCCAGCTCGGTATGCCCCCGCGCCTGCAAGGTTTCGGCGGCGCCGAGGCGGTCCCGCTCTTCCCGGTTCTGGCTGAGCTTGCGCTTGCCAACCAGCGACGTGATGGCGACCTCGATGCCCACGATGCTCCGCAACATGCTGTCGATAAATTCGGGCGTGGAATCCGACATCTTCCACGGCCGTGCCTCACTAGCCTCGTGCTGGCGCGTCAAGCGTGCGACGACGCCGCGAACGAAACGCTCGTCGTCCCGTATGGTAAGCAAACCGTGCGCATGCACCACCTCGTAGTTCCAGGTCGGCACCTGGCGATGCGTCTCGTGCTTGCTGGGATACCAATTGGGCGAGACATAGCCTTCCGCCCCGCGAAACACGACCATCACCGGACTGCCTGTCTGGCAGCGCTGCCACAGCGGATTCGCGCGGGCTACATGTGCCGTCAGCATCCCATGGGTTCCCGCTTCCGGATCGAATTCGAACGGAATGTGATTGGCATCGAGCCCGTCGGCATCGTGCGTGACCAGCATGCCCAGCGGGTGCGTGCGAATGATGCGGGCCAGCTCTTGGGGCCGGGTCTCAGCGAAATGGGCGGGAACGTACATGGCGGGCGGTCTATTGAACGGAGAAAAGAACCCACGCACTTTAGCCTTAAACTAGCATAATAAAAACATCCAGTTTTGAAGAACTTGAATGAGCCAGTTTCGCAAGACCAACGGCCGACCGACCGGCCCCACAGGGGCCGGACGCCGCATTTACGACCTGCTGCGCAGCCAAATGGCCGATGGCATCCTGGGCCCCGGCGCCCGGATGATGTCTTCCCGGGCCTTGGCCGCGGAACTGGGCGTGTCCAGAACCACCGTCACGGCGGTCTATGAACAGCTCGCCGCCGAGGGGTTCCTGACGACCGCATCCGGCCGAGTGGCCCGCGTCACCGGCGCCCTCGGCGTACAACAAGCTCCCGTCAAGACAAGGTCGGAACGGGCGAAAGCGCCGGCGCCTACCTTGAGCGCCTGGGGCCGGCGCGTGGCGGGCCTTGGAATACCGACATTGCCGCAAGCCGAACCCGCGCGCTACGATTTCCTCTACGGCGCGCTGGCTTCGAGCGATTTTCCACGCCTGGCATGGAAGCGCGCCTACCAAGAGGCGCTGCTGCGCCCACAACACAGCCTCTACTATGCCCCGCCAGAAGGCGACCCATCGCTGCGGCGCGCACTCCAGGGCTATCTGCGCCGAGCCCGCGGCATTGCCTGCGACGCCGAACAAATCCTGGTGGTGCATGGCTCCCAGCAGGCCATCGACCTGTGCGCGCGCCTGCTGCTGGATGCCGGCGATGCCTTCGTCTTCGAGAATCCCGGCTATCTGATGGCGAGGCACTGTTTCGAAGCGTCCGGCGCGCGCCTGCTGCCGGTGACGGCCGACCAGCACGGCATCGATACATGCCGGCTGCCCGAAGACGAACGGCTGCGCCTGGCCTACGTAACGCCATCGCACCAGTTTCCGCTCGGAGGCGTGCTGCCGATCAGCCGCCGCCTGGAACTATTGCGCTGGGCGCAACACCGAAACGCCTGGATCATCGAAGACGACTACGACGGCGAGTTCCGCTACGGCCAGCGGCCGATCGATGCATTGCAGTCCATCGATACGGACGGCCGCGTCATCTATATCGGCACCTTCTCGAAGGCCTTGTCGCCGCAGTTGCGGCTCGGCTACCTGGTGCTGCCGCAGGCCCTGGTACCAGTGTTCCAGCGAGCCAAGCGGCTCGCAGACCGGCATGCGCCGGCGTTGGAGCAGCAGGTGCTGGCATCCCTGATCGACGGCGGCGCCTACGAACGCCATGTGCGTCGGATGCGCCGCGAAAACGAGCGCCGCCGCGCCGCGTTGCTGGAGGCGATTGGGCGATACCTGCCTCCCGACACCCGCGTCGACGGCACGGCGGCGGGGCTGCACATAGTCTTGTGGCTGCCGTTCCTGGCGGCGCAGGACGAGCCCGCCCTGGTCGCCGCAGCCCGCGGCAAGGGAGTGGGCGTCTACCCCATATCGCCGCTGTTCGCCCCGGCGCCGCAAGAAGGGCCGGCCCGCCCCGCCGGGCTGATCCTGGGATACGCCAGCTTGACAGCCGAACAGATCCGGCAAGGCATATCCATTCTCGCGGCGGTGATTTCAGAGTCTTTCTAAATCCTGCGCAAAGGTTATTGCCTTGGCGGCATAATCGCCGGTGCCAGAATGCATGCCCGCAATTTCCTCATCCGAAAGCGTGCGGACGATCTTACCGATGCCGATGACAAGCATGTAATTGGCCAGCGGCATAGCTCTCCCATAGCCTGTGCCTAAGCCGGGTTGCAGCCGTAGGGCGGTCCCCCCTTAAAGCTGCCCGGCTCCATTACAGCCCTTGTCGAACTGGCTGGTCCAGGCGCGGGCTTTCTGTACGATAAAGTCAATGAGCGTACGTATCGCCAGGGTCTGGTAACGCCCGGGCAGGCGCAAAAGGAACATGCGTGTCCCGAATACGCTCAGGCGCCAATCATCCAATGCCGTTTTCACATGCCGTTCGGCGAGGTCCTGGGCAATGACATAGTCCGGCACCAGGCCCACGCCCAAGCTGGCCAGGATGGCTTCCCGCAAAAACTGGAAGTTCTCCGAGGCCAGTGTAGGCCGTAGTGCGAGTTCATGCCGCTGCCCGTCACGATAAGCAGAAATACGCAGCTCCCGCCCCGCAACGGCGGAAGTCACCAAAGGCGCCCGTGCAAGATCATCCAGCGTGACAGGCATCGGATTGGAATCCGCATAACCCATAGAAGCACACACGACGTAGCGCACCTTGGCCAGCTCGATGGCGACCATTTGCTGTGGCGGCTCAGACATCACCCTGATGGTCAGATCCACCTCCTCGCGCAGCAGATCGTCGACATGATTATCGAACAGCAGGTCGAGTGCGATATCCGGATACAAGCGCTTGAAATCGATCAGCCAACTGGACATGACCAAGTGACCAAAGCCGGTAGGCAGGCTCAGCCGCACGGATCCATGCAAGGTTTTTCCGAATACGGCCACGGATTCCCGAGCGGCCATCAACTCATCGCGGATGACGCGCCCGTGCTGGTAAAGGCGCTCTCCCACCTCGGTCAGCTCCACACGCCGCGACGTGCGCCGCATCAATTGCTGCCCGATGGACTTCTCCAGTTGAGTCAAGTGGTAGCTGATGTTGGCCCGGCTCATTTTCATGTTGCGTGCCGCGAGACTGAGATTGCCGGCCTCTACAATATCGACGAAGAGCGCTAATGAATTGGGATCCATATCATCCGAAAGACCGCGCGTTTAGCCTGCATGATTACAAAGTCTCATTTAAACGGTTAATTATTCATAGGTTTTCCTGCCGGGTAAAGCGATATAAGTTTTATGTTTGGCCGTTTTGATAAATTGAAGTCATATTGCCGTCACGCCACCCGCGGGGCACTACCGACACCAGTAGCTTGCTAAGGGGGATGTGCGGGGCGTTGCGAGGGTGGTGGACCTTCTCGGAGGGGCCGACTGCCACTTGGTCTGCTCCTCTCAAAAGTGTCAAAAAATCCTGAAGCAAGCGTTCATGTTTATTGCAATTCTCAAGCTTGATCAATTGCTGAACAATGTCGGTCTACCCACAGGAGATCCCCATGTCGCTCGATCAAGAAACTTTTCAGCTGCTCAAAAATAGCGTTCAGCGCTTTATCCGCGAACGCCTTGTGCCGGCTGAAGACTATATCGAAGAGCACGACGAAGTTCCTGCCGACATTGTGAGCGACATGAAGGAATTGGGTTTGTTCGGTCTGTCGATCCCGGAGGGGTTTGGCGGTATAGGGCTGAGCATGGCGCAAGAATGCGAAGTCGTCTACGAGCTTGGCCATGCCGCGCTGGCGTTTCGCTCCGTCGTCGGAACCAACATAGGCATAGGCTCGCAAGGCATACTGATGGATGGCACGGCCGAGCAAAAGACCGAATATCTGCCACGCATCGCCAGCGGCGATCTGATCATTTCCTTTGCGCTCACCGAGCCCGACTCGGGGTCCGACGCGGCCTCCCTCAAAACCAAGGGAATCAAGGACGGCAGCGACTATATACTCAGCGGCACCAAGCGATTCATTACCAATGCGCCACGCGCCGGCGCCTTCACCCTCATGGCCCGCACCGAAGGACCGGGCTCGCGCGGCATCACCGCGTTCATCGTTCCGGCCGGCCTGCCCGGGCTGTCGCTGGGCAAGCCCGATCGCAAAATGGGGCAGCGCGGCACCAAAACCTGCGACGTGAACCTGGACAATGTGCGCGTGCCGGCAACCAACATCATAGGCGGCGAACCCGGCAAAGGCTTCAAGACGGCCATGAAAGTGCTGGATCGCGGCCGTTTGCACATCTCGGCATTGGCCTGCGGCATGGCCAGCCGCATCCTGCAGGAAAGCATTGCTTATGCTCAGCAGCGCAAGCAATTCGGCCAGCGCATCGGGGACTTCCAACTGGTCCAAGCCATGCTGGCCGACAGCCAGGCCGAACTGCTGGCAGGCTGGTCGCTGGTGCAGTCGGCGGCCCGGCGCTATGACGCCAAGCCATTCGGCGCCAGCGACCCTGAAGTAAGCATGCAGGCTTCGTGCGCCAAGATGTTCACCACTGAAATGGTCGGCCGCGTCGCGGATCGCGGCGTACAGATCCACGGCGGCTCCGGCTACATCAACGAATACAAGGTGGAACGCTTCTACCGCGACGTGCGCCTGCTGCGCCTGTACGAAGGCACCACGCAAATCCAGCAGATCCTTATCGGCAAGCACCTGGTGAACGCACAGTGACCTCGCGCGCCTGACATCCGCCGCGCATCGCCGTCATTACACTCGATACCGCGGCCGTCGATAGCGCAGCCATGCGCTGCGCGAACGTATCGTGCAGCAACTCGACGAGGTGCGGATCAACCCATGGGCATGGAACCCTGCCGCGCGACATTTGTGAACCAAGAGTCGCGGGCGACGCTTTACCTCCCGTACTCCAATATGGCTGTTAAAATTGTGATAATGGTTCTTGTTTACAAGAGACTTACTCGCCAATGGCCACACGCACCTGCATCCTTATCGTCGACGATCACCAGGATATCCGCGATCCGTTGGCCACCTATCTGTCCCGGTTCGATTTTGATGTCGAAGCCGTGGAGGACGGCGCCGCCATGAAACGGCGGTTGGATGAGCGCGCCTTCAGCTTGATCGTTCTGGATATCATGCTGCCCGGAGAGAATGGGCTTTCGCTGTGCCGATACGTTTCACAGCGTTTCGGCATCCCGATCATCCTGCTGACCGCGGTAGCCGATCAAGCCGACCGCGTAGCGGGCCTGGAAATAGGTGCGGATGACTACGTCATCAAGCCATTCGACCCGAGGGAGCTGGTCGCCCGCATTCGCAGCGTGCTGCGACGCTGCCACAATGAAAAGCTCGAACTCGGCAAGCGCGACGAGCAAGCCAAGAACATCTGCACGTTTTGTTTCAACGGCTGGGCTTTCAATGTCCACAAGCGGGAACTGCGCGATTCCGCCAATCGGGATGTCAGCATCAGCACGGCTGAGTTCCATCTGCTACGCGCGCTGGTCGAAAATGCAAATCGCGTCCTCACGCGCGATCAACTGCTCGATCTGACGCAAAAGCATGACGCCATCGCCTATGACCGCAGCATTGACAGTCAGATCAGCCGCCTGCGAAAAAAACTCGAAGAAGACCCTCGCCGGCCGAAACTCGTAAAAACCATACGCGGCGATGGCTATATGCTTGCGGCCAGCGTTACGCGGAAAGAAGGATGAGGCTGATTCCCCGCAGCATTTCCGGACAACTGCTGGTAGTCTGGATCTTGGCGATACTGGTTGCCCATGGGGTCGCCATCTTCGTGCTGTCGTGGTGGCGTGCCGATAACTCGGCCATTCATCCGCTATCGGCACGCATGATCGAGACGCGCGTTGTGTCCGCGTACCGTCTGGCGGCCTCTACGGACGACGGGAACTCCCTGCTGCAGAGCGTCAGCTTGCCCGACTCAATGTTTCAGGTCATTCCGCGGCAAGTCGCCAAGCAGCCGATGAACAGCAAGGAACTGGCGCTAACCCAAGATCTGCGCAAGATGCTCGACCTGCCGCCGGACGCTCCTGTACGGGTAAAACTCGAACAGGTGGAGGCAAGCCCAAATGCCAGGGACACGCGTAATTGGCTGGAAAAGGCGCTGGGACGCAGCCGCCCTCTCGCATGGGGCATGCACATCGAAGTCGGCTTGCCGGACGGCCGAACGCTGGCCAGCGATCATTTGCCGATTCTGATACCTGCTCACTGGAATCGGGTGCTCAGCTTTTCTTTGCTGGTCGGCATGATCCCGACGGCGCTGATTGCCATTCTTTTCGGCCGACGGATTATGCGGCCTCTCAAAACGCTGACCGAAGCGGCCAACAAAGTCAGCCGGGGGGAACAAGTGATCCTGCAGCCAGTCGGCGAACCCGATGAGCTGCGGGAAATCACCCAAGCCTTCAACGATATGCAAGAGAATCTGGCTCGTTTCGTCAATGGCCGCACAATGATGGTCGCCGCCATCGGGCACGATTTGCGCACTCCCATGACGTCGTTGCGCATCAGAGCCGAGTTGGTGGAAGATGCCGGACTCCGCCAGGCAATGACTCATACCCTGGATGAAATGCGGGTCATGGTCGAGGAGATACTCAACTTTGTCAAAGACGACGCATCGCAGGAGCCGACGCTTGAACTCCGCGTGAACGACTTTGTGCAAGAGATAGTCGACGAGCAGCGCATGCGGGGCCGGGAAGTCGTCTTCCAGTCACAGCTACCCGATGCGTTTTCTTACCGATGCAGGCCGGTCCACCTGAAGCGAGCGCTGAACAATTTAATCGACAACGCTACGCGCTATGGACCCGTTACAGTGAGCGCGCGCCAAGACGGCCCATCCCGGCGGTTGATAATCGAAGTGCTCGACATCGGGCCCGGCATTGCACCCGACAAACTGGAACACGTCTTTGAGCCTTTCGTGCGATTGGATGCTTCCCGATCCCTGGCCAGCGGCGGCTCAGGCCTGGGCCTGACCATCGCCCATTCATGCGTGCGCGCCCACGGCGGAACAATTACTCTGGAAAACCGCAGCGCCGGCGGCTTGCGCGCCATCGTCGAACTTCCCGTTTGACGCCCGGCCTGGCGTCATATAGCCGGCCTTCCCGGCGCCAATTGTGGCAAACATTGGCAACGCAACAATATATCGCCATCTTTCGGCAAACTACCACAACACCAAATAGTAATTATTCGCATTCCTATATGTCGTAGCACATCCAGGCGTACCGCCTCTTGCTGCGGATGTTGGAACTGATAGCGCTGCCGATCGCAAGCCGTTGCGGCGCGGCGCCGCTGCAAAGCGCCTTCAGCTTGGTCCAGCCAACCCGATCACTTCAACTTCATACGAGAGAAAATCACTGTGTCCGATCAATTTCCGCCGAAATCTCGAGGCAATAATCTGCGCACGGGTGGCGGCCTTGCCGTGGCCTTGGCTACCCCCAGCCTGCTCTTGAGCGCCCCCGCTATCGCTCAGACCGCGACAACGGGTCAGGCGAGCCAACTGGCGCCTATACAGGTCAAGGGGGAAACCAGCAATCCTTATGATGTGAAGCAGTCCGCGTCGCAGAAGTTCACCGCGCCGCTGGTCGATACGCCGAAATCCGTGCAGATCATCCCCCAGGAGGTGATTCAGGACCAGGCAGCCACGTCGCTGACCGATGTGCTTCGCAACACGCCCGGAATCACCTTCGGTGCGGGCGAAGGCGGCAACCCGCTTGGCGATCGGCCTTTCATTCGCGGCTATGACGCACAAGCCAGCACCTTCATAGACGGCATGCGGGATATCGGAGCGACTTCCCGCGAAGTATTCAACCTGGAGCAGGTCGAGGTCATCAAGGGTTCGGACGGCGCCTACGGCGGCCGGGGCGGCGCGGGCGGCAGTATCAACCTGATCAGCAAAACCGCCAAGCTGGACGATTTCGTCAATGCGAGCCTGGGCATAGGCACAGACAACTACTATCGCGGCACTGTGGACGGCAACTGGCAATTTTCCGACACCACCGCTTTCCGCCTGAACGGCATGTACCACAAAGCGGATGTCCCAGGGCGGGATCTGGTGAATAACGAGCGCTGGGGCATTGCCCCCACCATCACGTTCGGCCTTGGCACACCGACCCGGGTCACGCTGAGCTATTATCACCTGTCGACCGACGACCTGCCGGATAGCGGCATCCCGTACGAATATCCGCGCCGCGCGGTAAGCGGCCCAGCCAACGTGGATCGCAACAATTTCTATGGTCTGAGCAGCGACTTCCGTAAGACCACCAGCGACATGGCGACGCTCGGCATCGAACACGACTTCTCGGACAAGCTGACGCTGCGCAACACCACGCGCTACACGCATTCTGACCAGAAGTATGTTTGGACACAACCGGACGACTCGAAGGGCAATGTGGCCAATGGGCTGGTATGGCGCCGCGCCAACACTCGCGACAGCGCCGTCAAGGCCATCGCCAACCAAACCGAGCTCGTCGGCAAGGCGGAAACCGGATCGCTCAAGCACAGTTTCAACGTGGGTATCGAGCTGTCGCAGGAAAACGGCCACAAGGACAGCCTGGACATCAATCGCGGTTCGGGTAGCGGCGCCACCAATGCCTGCCGATTTGGCGCGGGCCCGGCGTCGGGCTACAACTGCACCAGTCTGTACAACCCCAATCCGCGCGACCCATGGGTCAACACGGGCACCGGCGGGCTGGCCGGAAGCAGGACCGAGTCCGAGACCACCACCAAGTCGGCCTACGCCTTCGACACGATAGAATTCTCCGAGCGCTGGCAGGCCGGCCTGGGGCTCCGGCTGGACGACTACTCCACGAAATTCATCAACAACCCCGCAAGCGGCTTCGAGACCATACGCCGGCATGACACGCTGATCAATTATCAGCTCGGCCTGGTCTACAAACCGGCAGACAATGGCAGTATTTACGTATCCTATGCCACCTCCTCCACGCCGGCCAACGCAACGCTGGGCGAAGGCAATGAAGGCCAATCACTCACGCCTGGCCGGGGCGGCGTAGGCCCCAATGCCGCGGACATGGCGCCGGAGAAAAACAAGACCTACGAAGTGGGCACGAAATGGGATCTGTTCGACGAGACCATGAGCTTTACCGCTGCCGTCTTCCGTACGGAAACGACGAATGCCCGCATCACGCTGGCGAATGGCGACTACGCCATGGCGGGGAAGAACCAAGTGGATGGGCTCGAGCTGGGTCTTTCCGGCGCGATCACGCCTAAATGGCAGGTCTTCGGCGGGTACACCTACATGCGCAGCAATTTGAAGAACAACGGCGACGGCTCGGCATCGGAAAATGACGGCAACAATTTCCCCAACACACCGAAGCACAGCTTCAGCTTGTGGTCGACCTACCAGGCAACTCCACAATTGACTGTGGGCGCGGGCGCCTATTTCGTCGACAGCCAATTCGGGGACGCGGCCAACAAGCTGGAAATCCCGTCCTACTGGCGTTTCGACGCCATGGCGGCGTACAAGTTCAACAAGCACCTGAGTGCTCAGTTGAATGTACTCAACCTTGCCGACAAGAAATACTACGACAAGGCGTATCCAGCCCATTACGCAAACATTGCCCCTGGACGCAGCGCCATTCTCAATCTGAGCCTGTCCTACTAAAGCACTGTTCGGCGCAGCGGCGCCAGACCATGTGTTGCCGGGTCTCTTTAGCAAATGCGGGCCCGGCAGCGCTTTCAATCAGCATCGTCGACATGAAGGAAATACCCGCAAGAGAGTTCAACTCATCAACGCCCGAGGAATTTCAGGCGATTATGAATGGGCCTGCCGATAAAGCCGCCCAATGGCTGTATACCGCGGCGGAGCACGACATTGCGGAGGCTCAAGCCCATTATGCCCAACGGCTGCTGGATGGAATTGGCGTGGAAAAAGACCCGCATCAGGCGTTCCAGTGGTTCAAACTGGCGGCGGGACAGAACCACGCCATGGCCATGAACATGCTTGGCCGCTGCTATGAAAACGGCTGGGGCGTCCGGGTCGATATGCTATTGGCCACTTACTGGTTCAGGCTTGCGGCCCATGCCGGCCTTGATTGGGGAATGTACAACTATGCCACCTCGCTGGCCCTCGGACGCGGGGTGGCGACCGATCGCGGCGAAGCGCTTCGATGGCTGCGCAAAGCGACCAGCATGGGACATGCCAAGTCATGGAACCTGCTGGGCGGATTCTATGAAGACGGCTGGGAAGTGGAAGCCGATCTGACTATCGCGGCGGATTGCTATCGAGCGGCAGGCGAAGGCGGAGATTTCCGAGGGCAGTTCAACTATGGACGGCTGCTGGCGCAGCAGGGCCGGATACAGGATGCAAGGGCTTGGTTTCACCTTGCAGACGGGAATCCGGCAACCACCCATGCATTCCGAGACAAGATGCGCGCATTCCTGAATATGCCGCCCACGCAAAGCAGGCATGCATGATCAACGGATGGGCATACCGATGGCGAACCATCTTATGACGGCCAGCGTTTCCGGCGGCATGACTTTCCACCACAGCGGAGCGACCGCATGACCTCTTTTTACTCAGATTCTTCAATGACCGCGTCGTACTTGCCGAATGTCTATATCGACAGGCTGCGCGCCGCGAGTTTGCAACTCACTCTGGCGCGGATGGCGGTCATTCGCGCGCTGATCCGTGCCGGCACCTCGTTGACACGATCCGAAATTTACCGCCGCGTGGTCCAGGAAGATATAACCATCACGCTATCCTCGGTCTATAGCGCCATTTCGAAGATGGCCCAAGCCGGAATAGTGGAAGAACACATGTTCGATCGCGGACGCGTGTATGCCTTGGCTGAAATGGACCGCCCTGTGTGTTTGACGTGCGTCAGCTGCGGCCGCTCCATTCTCGTCGATGATCCTTCGATCATTGAATTTCTTCGTGAAACCGCAGCCCAGCTAGGCTTTGACCTTAAAGACTACACGCTGTCCATACGAGCCGAATGCAAGCACGGATGCTTGGAGCCCGAGCTTGGTGCTCATGCATGGAATAAGAAAATACCAAAGCGGTCATAGCGCTGTTTGATTTATTGAATCAGGGTTCCTCATCAGTTGTCCTGCCCGCCTCGGTAAGCGTCAAATCGCCGTTTGGACGGTCTTTATCGGCCAGCCTGAGTACTGTGCGGATGCGTCGTGCAATGGCTTCGGAGTTATTGGTCCGAGAAGCCGCGTCCATCTCTGCGCCCTCCACATACGCGAGCGCCAGTCGCAACTCTACCGACAAACGTTCGACCTGTTCGCTTAGCTGCTCTACCTCGTCCCGCTTGCCCTGATTGAATGCCTCTATGAGTGAATAGAGACCGCCATAGAGATATATGTGCCGACGTTCATGCGGGACCGTTCGCCACCACCGCACAAATCCTTGGGGAATGTCGTCCTGCGTCAATATAGGCCGGCGCCATGTCTCATCGATGCGTGCCATACGAGCCATCATTTGCCTCCCTATCGTTGGTCTTACTCTCCAGCGGCTACTCCATACAAGGCAAGTGAAGCACTCCACTGAGCGGCGTGGCAACGCTGAAAGACCCTAATTGCGCGATGGCGGCGAGAGTATTATTCTTTATCTTTATGCAGTCGCTAACGCTTGAAGGCAAGCATGAGCACGCCGCTGGCGACCATGGCGATTCCCAGCCACTCGCGTAGCGATGGCCGCTCGCCCAAGAAAGTGAACGCGAACACGGCGACCAGGACGAGGCTGAACTTGTCGACGGGCGCCACCTTGGAAGCGTCCCCCAATTTGAGCGCCCGAAAATAACACACCCAGGATGCGCCTGTCGCCAAGCCGGACAGCCCGAGAAACAGCCATGTCCTGGATGAAAGCTCAAAAGGGTTCGCCCATTTACCCGTGTAAATCACGAATGCCGACAATACGACAATGATGATAGCGGTACGGATCAAGGTGGCCAGATCGGGATCCACGTCTTGAATACCAAGCTTGGCAAAGATGGCCGTCAATGCCGCGAAAACGGCAGACAGAATCGCCCAGTAAAACCAACCCGCGGATGTCGCCATATTGATAAGTCTTCACGGTTTGTTTTGGTCCGGGCCACTGTGGGTAATGTTTCCATCATCAGCGATGCCCCCGCGAAGATTATGGCATAAGGCCAAAGCCCGATGCCATGATCACCTGGCATTTTGATATTTTCTTGATAAAAAATTGATAATAATTTGCCGGTGACAGTCCTACGCTAAGGTCTGGCTTTCGAGCTGGACAGACATGGGACATTCCAGATGCGCTATCGACTCACCCGGCAACCTCGGCGCGCCCGCGGCTTACAGCGACGAAGGGGTGGAGCTGTCCGTCGTTCTACCGCTGTATGACGAAGCGGAAGCCGTGCGTCTGACGTATCGGCGACTGAAGGCTGTCATGGCATCGATGGAGATCAGCCACGAGTTGCTGTTCGTCGATGATGGCAGCCGGGACGGCACCGCTGCCGCCTTGTCGGGCATGGCGTTGGGCGACCCGTCGGTGACCGCAGTATTCCTTGCCGGTCATTATGGAAAGGAATCGGCTTTGGCTGCCGGCCTCGCCCAAGCACGCGGCCGCGCCGTCATCATCATGGATGCAGACTTGCAGGATCCGCCAGAACTCATTCCGAGGATGCTGGCGGCTTGGCGCGAGGGAGCTGAAGTCGTGCTTATGCGCCGCAGGCCAAAGACCGGCGGCTCCATGCTGCAGCGCATGGGCCGGCAAGGCCTGGATTGCATGCTCGATTCCATCGGAGATATCGGCATGCCGGAAAGCAGCGTGGATTTCATGCTCTACAGCCGAAGAGCATTGGCCGCCCTGAGCTTGCTGGTCCATCGGAAGCGATACATGAAGCCTATGCTTAGCTGGGTCGGCCTGCGAGAAACCGTGATCGAGTACGAAAGGCAGCCTCGCGTCGCAGGCTCGTCCAAATGGAGCCTGTTGGAGTTCTTGGGACGCGCCCCGGATGGGTCGATCGCCTACCTCCATATGTTGCTACGGACGCTGATGTTACTGGGCTTGGCCGGTGTAC
>Ga0182744_1001077_pt1 | contig 24417 bp, 18 predicted proteins | sample eDN3rd30CKraftMG_FD_128525 | JGI IMG/M metagenome (GOLD analysis project Ga0182744, IMG submission 128525) | Enriched Miracle-Growth compost microbial communities from Emeryville, California, USA - eDNA 3rd pass 30_C Kraft MG (version 2) (version 2) ... | reverse complement strand
CTTTACCCAAGGAGAGTCCTATGACTACCCAACCTCATGCTTATGTTGGCACGTCTGACATCGCACGCCTCGCCGGAATCAACCGCGCGACCATCTCCAATTGGCGCCGCCGCGGCGTCGGTTTTCCTGAGCCTGTGGCCGGCAACTCCGCCCGCCCGCTCTTTGACCTCGATGAGGTGACCACCTGGCTTGAGTCCCGCGGGATCCCGGTGGGATCCGCACCAGATCAGCCTGGTTTGGCTGATGTGTTTGATTCTGAAGTGGCTGAAGTTTCTGCATCGGTCCCGGATTTGATTTCCGACGATCCTGCCGCCTCCCAGCGCATCTCACCGCGCCGTCGCTTCGAGGAGGCTTTCCGATTCGAGGCACAGCTACGCGCCAGCCTTAAACCGCATGACGCCCGCCGACTCATCCTCGAGCTCACTGCCCTGAAGGCACTTGAGCGTAGGGGAGAACTAGAGGGAATCGTCGTAAATCATGAAGCGCTGGAACAGGCCGCACAGGCCGCCGCGCAGCTCGTGGCGGCGGATAATCCGGCGCTCGCGGGGACATTTACGGACCTAGCAAACTACCTCGACGAACCCGAGACCGCACGTGGCGCGACCACAATCTGGCAGCAACTGGACCGTGTGGATAAGCTCGATCGGCTTGCCCGCGCGATCGGACAAGCAATCGGGAGTGACCGATTTGGTTCGCCACAATTAGTCTCGGCGCCGCTAGTATCCAAGCTGCTCGCGGGGCTGGTTCAGGACACAGGACCATCGCGTGAGCGAGCCGTGCTGGGCAGTGGAAGCGGGCAGGTGATGACGCGGATCGAACGGCTTGTAGATGGTGAACTAACGGGCTGGGACGTCTCAGAGGAAGCCGTGGAAATCGCGGCCGCACGGCTCGCGATCATCGGATCCAAAGCGCGTGTCCAGGTGCGTGACCTGCTGGTGGATCCGCCGTTGGGGGAGAAGTTTTCCGCCGTTGTCAGCGATACGCCATATGGCGTGCGCACTCCGCGCGAGTTGCACCCGAGGCTGGCGCAGCTGGCTGGTGCTGGTGGTGGGGCTGGTGGTGGTGGCGGAGCCGGGTCCGGTGGAGCTGGGTCCGGTGGAGCCGGCAAACTGGCGCGTACCAGCGAGGCCTACTGGGTGGCACTTACTCGAGAACTGCTGGGAGTTGAGGGCCGCGGAGTCGTGGTCCTGCCGCTGACAGCGTGGGAGTCGCTCCCCACCAGGGAATCACTGCTGGCTGGCGGAAGTGTGGAGGCGGTGATCTCGCTGCCAAAGCACACCATGCCGTCCTACGAGGGACGATCCGTGGTTGTGGTCCTGCGTGGTGACCCCGTTGAGGCGGTGCCGGTGGGCGCGCGACACAACTACCTGCGCCGAGCTAAAACCACGCTGTTTGTGGATGTGGAATCCGCGCTGGGCGCTGGGGTTGGGGCTGGTGCTGAGTTTGCGGCAGGAACTGGACGTGGTCCGGGGCATAGACATGAGCGGGGGCATAGACATGAGCACAGGCGTCTGCGAATGAACGGGCTGGATCGTCGGTCGGTTAACGCCGTGCTGGAGCTCGTACTGAACTACCGCGAAAACCCCGGGGAGTTCGCTGAAGGACTCATTGAGGTGCCTAAGCGGCACCGCAAGCGCGGTGCTGGTGGTCGCGGTGCTGGTGGTCTGCATGGCCACGGTCCTCGCGTGCGTGCGGCTGTGGTCCGCACCGTGATCGGCCTGCAGGAATCGGCCGACCCGCGGCGCGTAGTAGCGGCAACACCGCAGATGAGCGCAGTTGCAGTGCGCGATGCGCAGCGGGCGGTAGGTAGGTTTGCGCGTGGTGCACGGCGATTTGATCGTCGTGTGGATTTGAGCGCTGCGGGCGAGCAAGTCGTGGCGATCCAAGAGTTACTGGCGGGCATTGACCCCAACGAGCTCGTGGTTCCGGCTCCCACCTCGTTGCGACAGTTGGACGTGCGAACTGTGCCGCTAGCTGAGTTGAAACAAGGTGGGCCCGAGCACGCTGAGCCTGAGCGAGTTGAACTTGGCGACATCCTTGTGCGGCCGGGTCACGTGTGGCAGCGCTGGGAATTCCGAGTGGTCACGCAGCGCACGCTGGACCGGTTGCAGCATCGTGTGGAGCGCGCCGGGCGTGATCGTGCGTACAAGTATTGGGGAGCGGCAGTCATCAAGACGTCGCAGGCTGATATCGACCCACGCGTTGTAGCTGCGGTGTTGTACGACGCCATGGTGTTCTCGTTCCGCGGTGGACGCGGTGGACGCGGTGGATGCGGTGAGCGCGGTGGGCAGTGGGAGCGGCTCGTGGATATCCCGTTGCCGCACGTGGGCGACAACCCTGCCACTGCACAGGTGGCGCAGGCGCTGGTGGCTCTCGAGCAGATTCGCGCTCAGGCACACAAGCTCGAGCGCCGGGCTGCGCGTGCCGCGGACTCGTTGAGTCCGCTCCTTGGCACCAATGTGCCGCCCCGCACCCGGTAAAGTTCCTTCCCAACTGATAATCGACGAGTCCCGCACCTTCCAGCTGGAAGGTGCGGGACTCGTCGTCAGTCAGTTTTGTGCGGTTTTCCTAGGCACTGAGTGCAAAAAAGTCATACAGGGCTGAGGAAACTACTTTCAAACCGAAAGTGTCGAGGATGATCAACGCGCATCTCGCTCGGCGCGAACGGATTCTTCCGCGGTTTCTCCGTTGTATGACTGTTCGGTGAGGGAGAGTAGTCTCTCGCGAAGCTCGCTTGTGGTTGGTACGGCGGCGGCGCGACGCAACTCGTTTAGCGCAAGGTCCGAAAGCGTGATTCCTTCGCGCGCAGCACGGATCTTGAGTTGGCGATGCAACTCCTCGGGAACATTGCGCACTTGAATCATGGTCATGCTCTGATGATGACATCAGCGAAATCACATATCCATGGGTAGTTGATTGAGGTTTCGCGGTCAGAGCCGGTCTCGTTGTTCGGCCTCAAAAATTGTGAGTAATTTTCCTTGGCCTTGATGGGAATTTCTCATACAAGGCCCAAGGAAAACCACTCAGTTTTGATTTACGACGAGATGGCTAGGCCCCAGCCCCACCCCACATAGACCCCACCCCACCCAGCACCTGAGTTGCGCACAGCACAGGACCCGAACTTGCACCTTCGTGCAAGGAGTGCAAAGATTCACTTTATGGGAGAAAGTGCAACTTCAGCGGTTGAGGTGCGGCCAGAGGCCACACAGACCACCCCGCACACCCCTGTACCATCACTGCGCGAGGCCCGTAAAGCCCGCACACAGCGCGACCTCATTGCCCACTCCCGCAGGCTCACCCTAGAACGCGGCCTCGGCGGATTCACTCTCGACGAGTTATGCCAGGAAGCGGGCATCTCGCGCCGCACCTTCTTCAACTACTTTGCCTCCAAGGATGATGCTGTTCTAGGTATTTCCCTCGGATCCACATTTGCTGGGCACAGCCAAGAATTCCTAGAATCTCGAGGCACTGTTTCCCTTGTAGACGCGGTGCGCATCCTCATCTCAGGGTCGTTCCAAACCATGGTGAACGACGAATTCACTCCCGATCTCATGAGCAAGGTGTTGTTCTCACATCCGGCACTCATGTCCCGCATGCACGAGCACGCATACGGGGAAGTCCTCGAACTTGAGAACCTCATCTGCCAACGCGAAGGTCTTCCCGCAGGCAGTAGCTACGCACACACCATTGCCATGGTGTGCCACCAAACGTCCCTACATACATTTATGGAGCACCACCTCAACCCCCACCCGCGCCCAGAGCAACACCATCAACGCACCGCCCTACACGACGCATCCTGCACCTTGCAGGTAGCCGTCTACGAGGAAAATCTCAAGCGAAACTTCGCCCACCTCACCGCATTCTTCAGCGGGAAGGACTCGGCGCAGCACCCCTTATAACCGCGCACCCCTGTAACCCAACAACCCGCTCACTCGCACCAGTGCTGGGAAGGTGGGGAATCGTCGGAAATCAGGGGAAGCATCACGCAGTAACCCGGGCGCACAGCGCCCACCACACACTTTGCCACTGTGACCCGCGCAGCGGCACCCAGCAAACGCATCAAACAAACCAAACTTAAGGAACCTCATGTCACACGCACCGGTCGGTGTGGAGACGGACGAGCCAAAGCTCATCCTGACCCAACGCACCATCTGGATTATCTTTGGCGCGCTCATGGCGTCCATGTTCTTGTCCTCGCTGGACCAGACCATCGTGTCCACCGCGATGCCAACCATCGTGGGAGACCTCGGCGGCGTGCAGAACCAGGCGTGGATCACCACCGCTTACCTGCTCGCAACCACCATCGTGATGCCGATCTACGGAAAGTTCGGTGACATCCTCGGACGTCGCAACCTGTTCCTTGCGGCCATCGCGATCTTCACCATCGCATCCGCACTGTGTTCCTTCTCCACGAGCTTCTGGGCATTCGTGGTCTTCCGCGCCATCCAGGGTCTCGGTGGCGGTGGTCTGATGATCCTCTCGCAGGCGATCATCGCAGACATCACCCCCGCCTCCGAGCGCGGTAAGTACATGGGTCCACTCGGCGCGATCTTTGGTATTTCCGCAGTTGCCGGCCCACTTTTGGGTGGGTTCTTTGTGGACCACCTGACCTGGCACTGGGCGTTCTACATCAACATCCCCATCGGTATCATCGCGTTCCTGATCGCGTTCAAGAACTTGAAACTGCCATCGCACAAGGCAGCCAAGAAGATCGACATCCTCGGTGTGGTTTTGCTTTCGCTCGCGACCACGGCGCTCGTGTTCTTCACCGACTTTGGTGGCTCGGCTGAACACGGCTGGACCGACCCAGCCACGATTCTGATCGGCGTTGGACTGCTCGTAGCCGCATTCCTGTTTGTCATGGTTGAGGCTCGCGCCGAAGACCCCATCATTCCGCTCTCACTGTTCAAGAACCGCGTGTTCGTTAACGCAACTGCAATCGGATTCGTACTCGGTTTGGGTATGTTTGCCGCGCTCGCGTTCCTGCCAACCTTCCTGCAGATGTCCTCTGGCACCAGCGCGGCCGTGTCCGGTCTGCTGATGATCCCGATGATGGTCGGCATGATGGGAACGTCCATCTGGTCCGGTTTGCGCATCACTAAGACCGGTAAGTACAAGATCTACCCAATCGTAGGTACCGCTCTGACCGCCGTGGTCATGGTTGTTATGTCCAGCCTGCAGGGCGACACTCCGCTCTGGCTGATCTGCACCTACCTGCTGTTCTTTGGTGCTGGTCTTGGTCTGGTCATGCAGGTTGTTGTGCTCGTTGTGCAGAACTCCGTGGACCCACACGACGTGGGTACCGCAACCTCCACCAACAACTACTTCCGTGAGGTTGGCGCATCGCTTGGTGTGGCAGTGTTCGGTACGCTGTTCACCAACCGCCTTGGCGAGCGTCTCATGGAGGTGTTCCTTGGGGCAGGCATGTCGCCTGAAGAAGCGGCTGGTTCCGCTGCAACGATCGACCCAGCCGGCCTGCAGGAAGCACCCGAAGCGATCCGCACTGGCGTGATCAATGCGTACGCCGACTCGCTGGCACCCGTGTTCTTGTACATGGTTCCGTTCATCATCATCGCGCTGCTGTTTGCGCTGTTCATTCGCCAGATCAAGCTGTCTGACGAGGCTGGCATGGTTGCGCGCGGTGAGGCCCTTGCAGATCCAGCACATCACGGTGCTTTGGATGTGGCTGATGAGGATGGCTCGGTTTCTGGTGATGTGGCCGAGCCTGTTGCAGCAGCTGAATCGGTTGCTGCCACGGCTGGCTCAAATACAGCGGAGTCTGACTCCTCTGCTGTGTAAGTAGTTTTGCTTGGGCATGTGTGACTTGATTGCACACCGCGCCACGTAAAACCACACAAAATTGATTGACGACGAGTCCCGCACCTTCCAGCAGAAGGTGCGGGACTCGTCGTTTATCAGTTGGGCAGCTAGCCCGAGCCCCACCACGAAAAAAGGGTGGGATGGTGCAGAGGTGGGACGGGCAGGGGTGGGTGAGGACAGAGCAGTTGATCACGTTTTCAGCCAGCGCAGGCCCACCGTGGGACAATTAAAAGGATGTCTGCTTCCAAAAATCCCCAGAACTCCCAACCGCTTGAGCGCGCCGCCAACGGGCAGCGCTCGCGGTCACGTGTCAACGCACTGCGCCCCGGTGCAACAGCTCAACGCACCAGCGGAACTAGTGCCGCCACGTCCCGATCTGCCGGCAAACTCACGCACGAGGACCGCACCCAGCGCACGGACCGTAACGAGCGCACCATCGCGTATATCCAAGCCAAGGATGCGCAGCGGCGGCTTGAGCAGGAGCAACGTGAGGCCAAAGCCGGCCGCGTTTCTGAGTTGCGTGCGCGCCGTGAAGGGCGCGAGCAAGTGCGTCCCACTGCAGAGGGCTGGAAGCAGGCGATGGGCGCAGACGGACGCCCTGAACTGCAGTTTGCAACTAAGCGTCGCGTCACCCAACCGCCCACGCACTTTGCTGATCTCACCTTGGAAGAACGTCAGGCAAAGTTCAAGGAACTGGGCCTGCCCTCATTCCGGGCCAAGCAACTTTCGGTGCACTATTTCCAGCACTACACCACTGACCCTGAACTCATGAGCGACCTGCCCAAAACCGGCCGCGAGGAACTGGTAGCTGCGGCGTTCCCCACGCTGCTCACCGAGGTCAAGCGTCTGACCACTGACGATGGCGCAACCATCAAGTTCCTGTGGCGCCTGTTTGACGGTTCCACGGTGGAATCGGTACTTATGCGTTATCCGGGCCGCATCACTTTGTGTGTGTCCTCGCAGTGTGGCTGCGGAATGAACTGCCCGTTCTGTGCCACGGGTCAGTCTGGCCTGACGCGCAACATGTCCACCGCCGAGATTCTGGACCAGATTGTCCAAGCTAACCGCATCATTGCGGAGGGTGGTTTGGGTGGCTTGCGCCCTGGCGATCATGCGCCGGAACGCGTGACAAACATCGTGTTCATGGGCATGGGCGAGCCGCTCGCAAACTATAAGCGCGTCATGAACGCAGTGCACCGCATGGTTGCTGAGGCCCCTGAGGGCCTTGGCATGTCTGCCCGCGGCATCACGGTTTCTACCGTTGGTTTGGTGCCGGCTATTAAGAAGCTTGCAGACGAGAACCTGCCGTTTACGTTTGCTCTCTCGCTGCATGCTCCGGATGATGAACTGCGCGATGAGTTGATCCCGGTCAACTCGCGTTGGAAGGCTGACGAGGCCATTGATGCCGCCTACGAGTACTACGCCAAGACGGGCCGCCGCGTGTCCATTGAGTATGCGCTCATCAAGGACATGAATGACCACGCCTGGCGCGCTGACCTTCTGGCAGACAAACTCAACGCCCGTGGCAAGGGCTGGGTGCACGTTAACCCGATTCCGCTGAACCCGACGCCGGGTTCGGTGTGGACGAGTTCAGAACCAGCCGTTACGCGCGAGTGGATTGAACGCCTCGAGGCGAAGGGCATCCCCACCACCTTGCGCGATACTCGCGGCAAGGAAATCGATGGTGCTTGCGGCCAGTTGGCCGCCTCGGAGGCCTAACCCTCTAGTCCGGCTTTTTCCGGCTTTTGTGTGCTTTCCCTTGGCCGTGAGTGAGAAACTCACATACACGGCCAAGGGAAAGTACACTTTTTTGCTTTTCGACGAATGGGCTAGGCCCCAGCCTTAGCCTTCACTCCCAGCCTTGGCAGCACCAGAAGTCCCAACACCGGTAGCCTCAGCACCAGCAGGCCCGGTAGCCTCGTCTAACCCGAGGCGAGCGCGCTCAGCGAGGCGAGCAGCTTCGCGTGCGGCGGCCTTACGGCTGCGCCGCTTCTCACGCCCACCTTCCACGAGCTCGTAAAGCACGGGTACGAGGATCAGGGTTAGTGCGGTTGAACTGAGCAGACCACCGATCACTACGATCGCTAGATCCTTCGAGATGAATCCAGATCCACCGGTCACGCCGAGCCCCATGGGCAGCAGCGCAAAGATGGTTGCCAGAGCCGTCATAAGGATGGGGCGCAAACGCTGGCGAGCACCGTGTTGCACGGCATCTGGCACGCTCATGCCCTGATCGCGGTACTGGTTGATCAGGTCAATAAGCACGATTGCGTTGGTGACCACGATACCGATGAGCATAAGCGCACCGATGAGGGAAGCCACGCCGAGTGAGGTACCTGTGATGAGCAGCGCCACAATTGCACCGATCGCCGCGAACGGGATCGACACCAGCAAGATAAGTGGCTGCACCAACGAGCGGAACGTAGCCACCATGAGTGCGTACACGATCAGGATCGCGATAAGCATGGCCAGCCCGAGTTGGCTGAAAGTTTCTGCCTGCTGCTGGCTGACGCCACCAATCGAGGTAGAAACGCCCTGCGGTAGGTCGAGCGTGTCGAGTGCATCCTGCACTTCGGAGGTGGCTTTGCTGAGTTGGCCAGCCTGCGGCGTGACTGAGATCGTGGCGGAGTATTCGCCCTGAACGCGGCGCACCGTGGTGGGGCTGTCTACCTGCTTGATCTCTGCAATGTCAGTCAGTGGCACGGTGATGGGGCCGAGCGGCAGCTGCAGTTGCTTGAGCTGGTCAAGGGTCTTAACGGACACGCCGTTGTCGATGTAGATCTGCGTTTCAGTGTTGTCTACCCGGATTGCACCCACCGACTGTGGGCTCACCATGGAGAAGACGAGTCCGGAGACCTGCATTTCGGTCAGACCATACTGTGCGGCAGCCTGACGGTTTACCGCGATCTGGATGTGTGGCTCAACTTCGGCGCGGTCGTTTTCAACTTCGCCTGCGTACTTGAGCGAGGACACGGCTTTGACGATGTCGTCGGTTGCGGTAACGAGTGCGTCAGGGTCCTCAGCTGAGTTCACTTGGATGTCGATGGTGGAACCGCCGAATCCCGAGGAGTCCGCGCCTACGGAAATCGTGTCGGCGGCATCGAGATCTGCCACACGCTGAGAAATCTCGTCCTCTACAGCGCTTGAATCGGCGCCGTCCTCAAGCGTGATCTGGAAAGTTGCACGCACATCGCCGGAGCCAAATAGAGCAGACATGGAATCTGCGCCGGTGGACACCGTGAAAAGGGTGGTCTTAACGCCCTTGGTGTCCATGAGAGCCTGTTCGGTCTGCTTGGCGCTTTCGGAGATGTCATCGAGCGATGCGCCCGAGGAGAACTTTTGCGTGACTGCGATCGTGTCCTGCCCGGTGTTACCCAGGAAATCAGTCTTGAGTAGACCAGCGGATCCCACGGCGGCAACCAGCAGCACCACTGCGGAAACCAGGGTGATCACCGGGTGCTTTTGAGTACCGCGAAGAATAGGCAGGTAGGAACGCTGCAGAATCCCCTTTTGTTCCTTCTCGTGCGCTTGAGCCTCGATGACCTCGCGGTCCAACACACCCTTTTGCTCGGGCAAGAACCAGTACGCGAGCACAGGAACGATCGTCAGTGCGATGAGCAGGGAGGAGAGCATGGCAATCGCAACGGTTAATGCGAATGGCCTAAACAGTTCACCAACCATGCCGCCCACGGTCATGATAGGCACGAACACCATGATGGTGGTGAGCGTGGAGGCAGTGATAGCTCCGGCCACCTCGCGCACTGCGGTGAGGATGGCGTCCTTCTTGGGTGTGCCGTAGGACAGGTGGCGTTTGATGTTTTCGATGACCACGATCGAGTCATCGACCACACGTCCCAGCGAGATGGTAAGGGCGGATAGGGTCAGAATATTTAGCGAGTAGTTGGAGACGAACAACCCGATGAAGGCCATCAGCACCGATAGTGGGATGGACAGTGCCGTCACGATTGTGGAGCGTGCGGAGAGCAGGAAGACGAGGATCACGAGCACCGCAAACACGAGGCCGAGTACGCCCTCGATGGCTAGGTGGGAGATTGAGTCCTCGATGAATGGGGCTTGATCGAGCACGATGGTGAACTCGGTGTTAGCTCCGGCCTTTTCTGCAATGCTTGGCAGCTTGTCCTGGATTGCGTGGGACAGTGCCACGATGTCCGCGTCCTTGGTTGCGGTCACGGATACCGAGAGGCTTGGTTGTCCGTTGGTGCGGGTGATCGAGGTGGGGTCCTCGTTGACCATCTCAACTGTGGCTACGTCCCCGATGGTGACTGCTGAGGTGCCGTTTGTGATCAGGGGCAGAGACTTGACGTCATCAACGGTGGTGACCAGCGATCCGGCTTGCACGGCCAGTGCGCCATCTTGTGAGGTAACGGTGCCCACCGGGATTGCGGTGCCGTTGGCTTCAAGCGCACTTTGAATAGTTGCCGGGGTGATGTCGACGCCGTATTCGCCGGCAATCTCCGGGTTTGGCGTGATGACGATGCGGTTGGTTAGGCCACCTTGGATTGCTACGTCTCGCACACCGTCAATGCGCGAGATCTCTGGCGCCACCACGAGGTTGAGCGCTTGGGTCAGCCCCGCGGTGTCTTGATCGGATGTGGCCGTGAATGACAGCACCGGTAGGTCAGAGGAGGAGCCAAAGAGGATGCGTGGCTTAGTTGCGCTTTCTGGCAGGCCGGTCACGTTTTCCATGGCGGACTCGATGTCCGCCTTGAGAGTGCTCTGGTTCAATCCGTACTCGGTGGCCAGCATGATGGTGGAGACGTTTGTCGACGATGTTGCAGTGACCTCGTCAACTCCCGAGACGTTCTCCAACGCTTTGGACAGCGGCATACTCACTTGGGCGTCGATGACGTCTGGGCTGCCGCCGGGTAGGACGGTCACAACGGACACGATAGGGAGCGAGATACTCGGGATGAGCTCCTGCTTGAGTTTGCTCACAGAGAGCAGTCCGCCGAGGGCGATGATGATGGTAAATAGCGCAATGGCCGCGCGGTTGGCGAGGCTGAGCTGTGCAAGTTTGCTCACAGGGAGTCCTTGATTGACGAGGTGGTGTGTACCTGGCGCGGGAGGTCACCTGTGATTGTGTGTTGTCCCCTCACCAAAAAACCAAACTGCGTAGCCGGCTGGAAAGTTCCCGGCGTCTACTGTGCGGCAAGGAACACTTTATGCACTTGTGCAAACTTGCACAAATGCATAAAGTCGAAGGGTGGAAAAAACAGATTTATCTCGTCGGGAACAGAACAGGCTAGACGCCTACCGCGGCATTCACCGCGCGGCGTTTCGTATGACGGTTCTTGAGAACTCTGTGCCCACCGTTGAGGAGATTGCGGCAAGCGCTGGAGTTTCTTCACGCACACTGTTTAACTATTTCCGGTCCAAGGAAGAAGCGGTCATCGGGCTACGTCAACCAAAGTTGACGCAGGTACAGAGAGAACTCTTGGCGCAGCAGAGCACTACGCGGCAGCTTGATGCGGTTGTCTTGGTGCTCTTTGACGTGATCCGAAACTCTATCGTTGACCGCGCTCACTTCCTAGAGCGGGCGGTGCGTCTTAAGAGTCATGCCGATTATCGGCTCAACATTTCGCGGCATCTCGGTGCCTGCGAAACAGTCGTGCTTGAGGGTCTCGCGCAATCTCGCGGAATCTCTCCCACGAGCGACGATTTCATGGCTGAGTTGGGGGAGCGCTCCCGCGCTCTCGTGTCCATCGCCGGATCGGTCGCCAGATTTACTTTTGCAACTCACCCTGAAGCGGTTACGGAAGAATCGAGCGAGCACGTGCGTGCCACGCTCACCTTATTCCGCCAGGTAATGAAGGAAACACTATGAATGTAGAGCACAAGGAGCACAACTCCATCAAGCTGCTGTTTGCGGGCTTGATGGTGACTCAATTTATGTCCTCGCTGGGACAGACGGTTCTCTCAAGCGCACTGCCCACCATTGTTGGTGAACTTGACGGCGTAGAGCACATGACCTGGGTTATAACGGCGTTTATCCTCGCCATGACCATCATGATGCCGATCTATGGCAAGTTGTCTGATCTCTTGGGCCGCAAGCCGCTGCTGATCATCGCAATTTCACTGTTCCTTGCCGGTTCGGTGTTTGGTGGTCTCGCACAGTCAATGAACTTCTTGATCATTGCCCGCGCAATTCAGGGCATCGGTGGTGGTGGTCTGATGATTCTTTCGCAGGCCGCCATTGCGGATGTGGTTCCACCGCGTGAACGCGGTAAGTACATGGGAATCATGGGTGCAACCTTTGCGGTTGCTTCCGTTGCTGGCCCACTTCTTGGTGGTTGGTTCACTGAGGGTCCGGGTTGGCGCTGGGCGTTCTGGATGAACCTGCCGCTTGGTGCGCTTGCAATCATCGCTACCGTTGTGTTCTTGCACTCGCCTAAGAAAACCTTTGAGACTCGTCCCAAGGTGGATTACCTAGGCATGATGCTGTTGGCTATTGCGACTGCAAGCCTGGTCCTTGGTTTGACCTGGGGTGGCAGCGTGTACGCATGGACCGACCCAATGATCTTCCTCATGTTTGCGATCGCAGTTGTGGGCGGGGCCCTGTTTGTGTGGGCTGAGTCCAAGGCTGCTGAGCCCATCATGCCGTTGTTCTTGTTCCGGGACCGCAACTTCAACCTGACCACGATCGCTGGTCTGTTCATTGCGGTGGGTATGTTTGGCGCAATTGGCTACATGCCTACCTATCTGCAGATGGCTGGCGGTTACTCGGCTTCTATTGCCGGTCTGCTGATGGCGCCAATGATGCTCGTGCTGCTGATTTCTTCCACGATTTCTGGTCTGTTTGTGTCTAAGACCGGAAACTACAAGGCGCTGCCAGTGGTGGGTAGCCTTGTGGTTGCGATTGCATTGGGCCTTATGTCCACGATCAAGGTGGATACTCCGGTGTGGCAGATCTGCGCGTACCTGGGCGTGATGGGTCTGGGCCTTGGTTTGGTCATGCAGATTCTGACCTTGATTGTGCAGAACTCGTTCTCGGTGCGTGTGGTTGGTACAGCAACAGCTGCAACGAACTACTTCCGTCAGGTTGGCTCAACCCTCGGTTCGGCTGTGGTCGGTTCGGTCTTTGCCTCGCGCTTGCTTGAGCACGCCACGCAAAACCTTGCAGCACTTGGCGATGCCGCGGCGAGTGCCGGCTCGGCCAACTCGTTCACGCCGGCTATCGTGCACCAGTTGCCGGAGCCGGTTCGTGACGCGGTGGTGTTGTCCTATAACCAGGCGCTTATCCCTATCTTCACGTGGCTGATTCCTATGATGATCATCGCGGCTGCACTGCTATTGTTCATTCGACCAAAGGCCCTGAAGACCACGGTTGAGGAGGTGCTGAGTGCGCCTGAGAAGTCAGGAGCCGAGCAGGCACAGGATCGTTTGGATGCACCGGTTACTCAGGTGACTGCTGGTGCTTCCTCAGCAGCTGACCCCGCCGCTCCGGCCGCCCCGCGCGACTAATCCCAGCAAGCCCTCGCACGGCTTGCGCTAGTCCAGCGGGTTCCATCGGGCCCCAACAATTGGCCGCGTTCACGGTGATATGAATCACTGTGAACGTGGCCAATTGCGCTTTTGTGCTGGGAGCGGCGCCTGAGTGATTCCTGAATCGAGGGCCTGTGGCCCCCGTCATAGGTAAATCGTTATCAATATGTGACACTAAAACGGATTCATGGGAAGCGGATACCGGGTACAAGTGCCCATCGACGTAATTGCCTAATGGATCAGTCAGATTCTTCCGATAGTTCAGGTAGATCATCAGCTCTGCCGAACCACCGCGGATCGCACGCATACAGCAGTGACCGCATCATGGTGCCAAGCGTTACCATCGCGCCACGCACCATGTCCCCTAACCCCCAGGGCGCTGACACGCTGCAAGGACAAAGGTGATACTTGATGGCTGCACCTCGAGGAAAGCGCGTAGCGCCCAAACAAACGGGCCGCCGCGCTCCTAGCGCGCCCTCGCCGCTCGCGGGTTCGGACGCGCCTGCAGGTCAGTACCGCTTCCAGCAGCGCCCCCGGATTGTTGAGATCAAGCCAAAAACCACCATGCCCTTGGGTCGTCCTATGGCCGTTGCGGGTGTCGCGCTCGCGGGGATTTTGGGCGCTGGTGCGCTGCAGGGTATGAGTTCCTCGTATGCCGATGCCAAGATTGCTGATGATGCTGCGGATCGTGCTCCTGTTCCGTCTCAGCGCGAGATTGTAGTGGCCTCATCTACTGCAGATGAGGCGGTTATGCATGCCGCCGAGGTCCTTAACACGGCGAGCGCAGCCAGCGCCTCTGATGACCCGAAGGTGCAAGCCGCTACGGAGCATTTGCGCAGCTTGCTTGATGAAATTGAGCAGGAGGCGCTGCTGGCTAGTGGTCGCACACAGGATGCCGCATCGCGTTCCGCGGAGCGGGTCTCGCTGGCCTCGTCTCCTGTGATTTCCGACGATTCTCCCGCACCTTCATCCACAACCTCACCTTCCAGCGGTGTGGCGCAAGGGCGAGGCGCAGCCGATGCTGCGCAGTCGAGCATAGCGTCCGCCTCGAAGAACGAGGTTGCGCAGGGTGAGGCTGCTTATCATGACGCGGCCTCTGCAACTGTCACCGATGAGGCTGAGCAATCGGCGCAGTCCGTGACTACGCAGCCTCAAGCGGCCGAACCTGAGAGCACGCTTTCTGACTCCGGTGAATCCGATGCGCCTGAGGCTGCAACCCCGAGCGACCCTGAACTTTCCGAGTTGCAGGCTTCCATTGTGGTGGACGACAAGCACGTGGCTGTCACGCTCACTGATGACGAGCTCGACTCAGTGCTGAGTGCAACCGAGCACCTTGAGGAACTTATGGTTGCCACGAGTTCGATGAGTGTGACTTCCGCAACTGAGCTTAAGGAGCAGGCCCTGCTTGACGCGTGGACGCAGGCCGTAGATGCGGTGGCTGACATGCCCACGTATGCGAATGGTCGTATCCCACGCTCCGCTCTTAAAGCCGTTGACAGTGCGCCGGGGCAGTACCTACGCAGTGATGCGGCAATTATGTTTGAGCAGATGAACGCGGCGTTTAAGGAGCAATTCGGCCACGATATCGGCATGACCGATTCGTACCGTTCCTACTCGCTGCAAGTCAGCACCAAGGCAGCCAAGGGTTGGCTGGCGGCGCGGCCGGGCACATCCAATCACGGTTGGGGACTCGCGGTTGACCTGAGCGGCAAGGCCGCGCAGTGGGGGACCGCGGAGCGCAACTGGATTGTTTCCCATGGCAAAGAATTCGGATGGGTCTCACCAAACTGGGCCCAATCGTCGAAACCTGAGCCGTGGCACTTTGAGTTTGTTGGGGCAAAAGTGTCCCCGGTGGGCTCAGAAATTTCAGGTGCCCTGGATGTCCAGGTAGCACGAGGAACATTCAACTAATACTTTCCAGCTGGAAAAGAGCGGTAGGACTCGAATGCATGGACGCATTCTCCTTTACCTTCACCCCCTGCGGGTGCGGGTCATACTGCCGTTTTTCCGCGCCAGCGTGCCAAAACCTCACATCTGGCTAGGAATGACAAGCACGTCAAAATTGGGTAAAGTGAATGTCAAGTCGCATGGGAGACACACCCTAGTCGCACTACATTTTCAGGCAACGAAGCAACTTGAGGGGGCTGCTTCGGAGCAGTCAAACACAGCAACTTCTCAGAGCACGATGGTGGTGGTATCAGCATGAACAAGACGTTCCTGCTTGTCCTCGCCCTCGTCATGACCTTTGGGATGGCGTTGGCTGCGGGCCTCGGCATATTTTCCGCGTCCAACGGTTCTGATCCTACGATCGCCCAGGATAAAGAATCTGACGCCACCACAAGCAAGTTGGTGGAACAAGAACTCGCGGTGTCAGAGTCGTCGCGCAGCGAAACTGACGCGCCAATGCGAGATCAACAGGCTGCGCAAAAGCAGCGTGAACTAACCGAGGATCTCAAACTGCAAGAGGTCCGCGACAGTTACCTCGAATTTCCGCAGGCGTTTGAGTCTGTGGTGGTTAACTACACGGACGGCGCCGAGTGCGCACAAGAAATGGCATGTGCACCAAGCCGGCTCAAGAATGAGATTCTGGTTAATAAGCACTGGGCGCTTGGGGCTAGCTACCAGGACATCGAATACGCGCTGGCTCGGGCACACGCAGAACTTGCCATCGCGCGCGCTTGGCCAACTCAGGGCGCTGCGCAACGGGATCTTGCGCATGTCATCCCGGCCTGCAAGGTCACTGAGGGTGAACGCCAACTTGCCGCAACGGGTAACGCACCTGCGCACACGGAACTGCAGGCCCGCGTAGCATTCTCGTCCGTAGAAGCGATGAAAGACGTAATCGTCCACGTCATGACTGGACGTGACGCACCAGCAGCGGTCTATCCCAAGAAGATGCACACGCAAAAGCAGGAACTCGTGGCGCAAGAAATCGCATCGGGTAAATCCCCTGAGATCGTTGTCCAGGTCTCCGACGAGATGTGCTGATTCTGCCCAAAACCTTTACCGCATCGAGTGTGCGTGTCTCCGCCCAATAATGAGAGACTCAGAGCATGTTCGAACTCGATCAGGAAACTGATAACGCCCACATCTTGCCGATGTACATCGCGATGGCGCCACGCGACCCACGCGATGGTGCCCCTCAGTCTCCAGATGCAATCTCCTACCTCGGTCCCGTCACAACCGAGGAACTCGCCGAACAACTCATTGAACTGTCCATCCCCGCCCAAATAATTGACGGCGCCGTGATCGGTGCACCCGGCTGGGTCATTGCCCGCACACTTGGCTTTGAAGATGGCAGTGCATTGCGCTGGGCACCCGAAGAAAACACTACGGGCGGGCGCCTACCATCTGTTGGATTCGAGCAGGTGGCCGCGGACCTTGCCAACGCACTGGGCACACACTGTCACATCTCAGACTCACCAGCACTTCCGTCAATTCGTGCCCACGTGGGGGATCACGTGGTGGATCTTGACCACGCCGCCGACGCTGTTGTTGGCCACTTCACCTCGGTTGACGGTCCCTTGCTCGCGCACGCGGCAGGCGTGGACCTGTGGTTTGCCCACCGCCCCGACTGGTCCATCATCACCGGGCGCGCCGAGGGGCTAGACGTAGACACGCTCCTGACCTGGGTGACCCCCTACCCAACTGTCGCGTTTGAACGTGACGGACAGTATCGTCGAATATCAGTTGCCATCCGCGGGCATATAGTGATCACCCATGAGTGGGGCCCCGAATGGGTCATGGTGGACCCGCGCGCAACCGCAAACGAACACCTAGCCCGACTCCTCGACGATGGCAAAGAAAACGCAGCCGATCTGGTCATCGACTATTTTGAGCCGGCAACTGCGCAAGCAAGCGACTTCCTCCCGTACTTTGACCTCGATCCAGTGACACAAGACCGGTTAGACCTCGTGCTGAACTCGCCAGAAATGGACGACCCACTGACCGCCTTTGCCAGGATCTTGGGACTGCCAGTAGAAGCCGCAGAAATCGCGGAAGGCTGGCGGACCCCAGAAACCCTGCCGGGCGTGACACACGCACCCGCACTGCGACTGCCTTACGCGGTATGGAGCGCAGCGACCACAGTTCCCACGGAGAACAATCTTGCCGCGCGTATCAGCAGAATGTGGCTCACTCGGCCACCGGCCTACTACGTGGTGAATACCGCCGAACTTCTCACGTTCACCGCAGCCGCGGCACTGGCGCACAAACGTGGGCACACTAAAACTGCAGTTGCTCTCGGAGCACTCGCGGTAGTAACCGCGGCGGACTTCTTTGTGCCCCGCGCGTGGCGTGGCCACACCCAGCGACAAGGGCGCCGCGGACTGTAGGTTTAGAAGTATGGATTTTCGTATCTTCACCGAACCCCAACAGGGCGCAACTTACACCGACATCTTGAAGGTGGCTCAGGCCACCGAGGAACTGGGATTTGACGCCTTTTTCAGATCAGACCACTACCTCACCATGGGCGGAGACGGCCTGCCCGGGCCAACCGACGCCTGGCTCACGCTGGGTGCGTTGGCTCGCGAAACCTCACGCATCAAACTGGGCACGCTTGTCACGTCCGCAACATTCCGTCACCCCGGAGTCCTCGCCATCCAGGTGGCGCAGGTCGACGAAATGAGCGGCGGACGCGTAGAACTCGGGCTTGGTGCGGGCTGGTTTGAACAGGAGCACGCAGCATATGGGATTCCCTTCCCCAAGGCGCGCTTTGGGTTGCTCGAGGAACAACTGGAAATCGTAACCTCGCTGTGGAGTACCCCGCTGGGAGAAAAGTACTCGTTCACAGGAAAGCACTACCAGCTCACCGACTCACCAGCCCTGCCCAAGCCGGTCCAAAGCCGCGTACCCGTTATTGTTGGCGGATCCGGACCCAAGCGCACGCCCGCCGTGGCTGCACGTTTTGCCACTGAATTCAACACACCGTTCCTTGAACTTGCAGACGTCAAGCAGATGTTCGCGCGTGTGCGCGAGGCTTGCGAAACCATTGAGCGTGATCCAAACGAGTTGACCTACTCGAGCGCTTTTGTGGCTTGCGTGGGCAAGGACGAGGCCGAGTTCCGCAAGCGTGCAGCCGCTATTGGACGTGACCCAGAGGAACTGCGTGAGCATGGGATTGCGGGAACCGTGGATGAGGCTGTGGCAGCTGTGGCCCGGGCTAAGGAAGCGGGGGCTGAACGCCTTTACCTGCAGATCTTGGACCTTGCAGACCTCGAGCACCTCGACCTCATCGCGCGTGAAGTGGTGCGTCAGGCTTAATCGCTAGAAGGGAAGTGGTAGTACTACCCGAACTCCCAGCCTTGAGATGCTCAAGCCTCGATAGCCTCAAACGTCGACAGCCTTTTGCCTCGATAGCCTCAAGCCTCGATGTCAGTAGGGCCTACTCAGGACCTACTTTGGGCCTACTCGGCGGCGTGTGAGGGAAAACTTACCCCAGCGATGCAGCGGCCAACCGCACGGCGGATGGCCGCTGCACCCTGAGTAACGATAGAGTCACAAGCATGACGCCCAACACGCAGCCCTTCAGCCTCCACGGACATAACTTGGAGCACCTGAACGTTGCGCAGAGCGTTGCCCAGACCCTCGGGGCGCTGCCGCTCGATACGATCGCACAGATGCCTTGGCTGCATGCCGCCGACGCGGTGCTGCCGCCCACTAACCGGTGGTTTTCGCCACTTGCGTATGGTTCACCGGACCCGGTGTTTCCTATGCCGCTGTCCTATATTCAAACCAACGAGGGGTTCGTTTTTGGATTGCCCCGAATTTCGAGTTCTCGGCACACAATTAGCGGACCGGCTGCTCCCGACATTGACGTGAATGTTGGTGCGAGCTCCTATCGGATCGCGCACTACGACCTCGGATCCGTGACCATTGAGTTCCTCAACGCTGTGGGCAGGGTCCTTGGCCGCGCAGTTATTGCTGAAGGTGTTCCGTATGTTTCCTACACGGCGGATGTAGCACACGATGTGACCCTATCTGAGCCATTCACAATGAAGTACGAGTCGTGCGCAGTGGCCACCGTTGACTCTCAAGACTACGGACTGGTGACCTCCGGCTCTTATTCCTCGCGCTCTATCCGTTTGGTTGCCGGACAGTTCCTTTCCCTCATAGCTTTTCCTCGCCTTCCAGAGGACCTAACAGCCGCGCAAGAAGAAGCCGCAGTGCTCCGTATTGCCCGCCATGCCTCTTACCCGGTCCACTCGGTTTCGGTAAGCGCTGAGGTGACTGATTCTGAGGTAGTGACCTCACTGCGGTACCTAGCGCAGGAAAACGGTCCGGTTGCTGTTGTCCGCATGCCGCATCACCACTTAGCCCCCGGCGACGTGCTGGGCCAGTATGAAACCGTTTCCGGAACCGTGCAGCTTGTTTCCGCGAAGGTTCTGCAGTGGCGCACTGCTCGTGTGCGCCCCACAAACACTTTGGACCTGTCTGGGCTTGACGCAGAACATGCCCAAGCGATTCGCGAGCAGATCGCGCGTGATATTGCCGAGCCGCCGCGCTTCCCTGCCGACTCCTACTTTGGTGCCAAAGCGCTGTTCCGTGAAGCCCAGTTAGCGCACCTTGCACGCCAACTTGAAGTGCCCGGCGAGGTGGAGTACCGCCAGGCGTTTGAGCAGCGGCTCCTGACCTGGACGCGACCGGTGGGTGAAAGCAGCGATGAGCGCGGCTTCTTCTTTGACGACGTATGGATGGGCGTTGTGGGCCGCGAGCCCTCATTTGGTGCTGATGAATTCAACGATCATCACACCCAGTACGGATACTTCCTTAACGCCGCAGCGCTCGCTGTGGAGGCAAACCCTAACCTCACAGTTCAGCTCGCCCCTGTGATTGACGCACTTGCCTTTGATATTGCCTCGCCTGTGACCACGGGTTTGGTGCCGCAATTACGGGTGTTCGACGCATATAAGGGGCACTCGTGGGCAAGTGGCCGGGCGCCGTTTGATGACGGCAACTATCAGGAGTCCATCTCGGAGGCGGTGAACGCGTGGAATGGCCTTGCCCTGTGGGGTCAGGTCACCGGGCGTGACTGGCTGCAGGACCTGGCTGTCTGGCTGCTCTCGTTGGAGTCGGCGTCTGCGCAAACATACTGGTTGGATTTTGATCGCTCGGATCCGGTGCGTGCCACGTATCGTCACCATGTGGTACCGCTGGTATGGGGCGCTAAGCATGACTACGCCACCTGGTTTGGCGGAGAAAAATCGGCGCTGCTTGGCATCCTTGTGCTACCAATGTCCCCGCTGAGTGCGCACCTGATGGGGGATGGTGAACGTATTGCCGCCAACCTTGAAGAGGTCGTGGGGTATTACGACGACTACGACGTCACCTTTGGTGACTACCTCATCATGTACTCTGCCCTAGCCGGCGGCGAGGTAGCTCGCCGGGCGTGGAATCTCGCGCTGGAATTCCCCGCAGACCGCATTGATGACGGTAACTCCAAGTCGTACCTGCTTGCATTTGTGGCGTCCCGCTTCGCACAGTAAGACCTCGCTCAAATTTATTGGCGCAGCCGGCTATTTTGTAGGCGCACCCAACTGTGTACGTGCATTGTGAGAAGTGCATGGTGAGAGGCGCTGGGTGGGCGCAAAAATCGTCGAAAAGTTAAACGTGATAAAAACCGTTGCCCAAAGTTATCCGTTTTTAGCATATTTCGCGTCTTACTATTTGGGATCATATGTGAGCAGGCGGTGAAATTAAGGTGCTGACCAGAGTATTCTCCCTTCAGGCCCCATCGGGTCGCGTCCAGGCGCTTAGGCGCGAGGGACGTACGCGCATAAATGCATAGGAGAAACTGTGAGTTTCGGTTGGAAGCTGTTCGGCGACGGACGCACCATCGGCCCCAAGGACGTTGTGGGACCCTCGGAGCGACTAACGTGGCCTCGTACCATCGGCATCGGTCTGCAGCACATCATCGCGATGTTCGGTGCGACCTTCCTCGTTCCACTGCTCACCGGGTTTCCCCCGGCGACCACCCTCTTCTTCTCCGCGATAGGAACGATGCTGTTCCTGCTCATCACGGGAAATAAACTCCCCAGCTACCTGGGCTCCAGCTTCGCCTTCATCGCCCCAATTACCGCCGCAACCGCAAGCGGCGGCCACGCCACCGCCATTGGCGGTATCCTCATCGCCGGTATTGCACTTGCGATCATCGGTTTCATCGTGCATTTTGCCGGGGTGCGTTGGATTGAGGTGACCATGCCTCCCGTGGTCACGGGCACCATCGTGGCACTGATCGGCTTCAACCTTGCGCCTGCAGCATGGGCGTCCACCCAGTTGCGCACCGATGATGGCGGTCGTGTGATTCTCGACGAATCTGGTCACGTCATAACCGACGTCACCGGTGGGTTCTTGGCAGCCCCCGTCACCGCGCTCGTGACGCTCGCTGCAATCATCCTGATCACCGTGCTGTTCCGCGGGCTGATTGGACGTCTGTCCATCCTGCTTGGCGTTGTTGTTGGCTATGCGTTTGCAGCAATCCGCGGTGAGGTGGACTTTGATGCGATCTCCAACGCAAAGTGGTTTGGATTGCCCGAGTTCACTGCCCCGCACCTTGACGCATCCGTGCTCGGTCTCTTCTTGCCCGTGGTGCTGGTACTCATCGCCGAGAACATCGGTCACGTTAAGTCCGTCTCACTGATGACCGGACAAAACCTAGACAAGGTAACGGGACGCGCGCTGATCGCAGACGGTCTGGCCACAACTCTTGCCGGCGTTGGTGGCGGTTCTGGAACCACCACATATGCGGAGAACATCGGCGTTATGGCGGCCACCCGCGTCTACTCCACAGCGGCCTACTGGGTGGCGGGTATTGGCGCGTTGCTCTTGAGCCTCTCGCCTAAGTTTGGTGAAGCAATCCACACCGTTCCAGCCGGTGTGCTCGGCGGCGCCGCAACGCTGCTCTACGGCATGATCGGAATGCTCGGTATCCGCATCTGGATGCAAAACCGCGTGGACTTTGCCAGCCCCATCAACCTGACCTCGGCTGCCGTTCCGCTCATCGTGGGAATCGCGAACTTCACCTGGACCAGCGGCGACCTCAAGTTTGAGGGTATTGCGCTCGGTTCCGCATCCGCACTCGTGATTTACCACGTGATGAACAACCTCGCTCGCTGGCGTGGCATCACCACCGAACCAGCATCACCCGCCTCGGTGCCTGGTGGCTCGGAGCTCGAGGACAAGTAGGGTTCTAAGGCCCAACAAACCAAACACCGCGAGTCCAAACACCGCAGTCCAAACACCACGAGATCGTAGGTGCGGGGGTGAACCCACCCCGCACCTACGATCTCGTTGGACTATAACCTAGGTTTATTGCGTGGACTTACGCGCCAGCAGAGTCGGTGGACTCGTTGGTGGTATCCGTACCATCGCTCGTGTTGGGATCTCCAGTGGTGTCGGATTCATCCGTAGCGTCGGCGGCGTCATCCGCAGCTGGCGGCTCAGCCTTATCCGTCAAATCCCACAGGTCAGTGCAGCCTTCGCGAGTGACCATCGGGGTTTGCGCTTCCAACGCAACATCATCTACGGAAACCAGCGACTTAAAACTCGAACCGATATTTACGGTCAAAGAAGCGTCCTCAACCGTATCGTCGAGAATCAGAGCTGACTCAGTGAAGTGAGCCGAAAGCGTATATGCGGCAGCGAGGCCCTTTGGGCCGTACACAATTGAGGTAACAGTGCGCGGAGTCGTTGCGTTACCCGTCTCACCGATCTTCATGCCGCGGTTGCCTAATTCCTTAGCCACTGACGCCGCGCGGCCAGCCTGATCGGACGCGTTCATCACGTTTACAGTGATCTTCTTAGCTCCCACCGGAAGAGTATTCGCAGGCAGGCAGGCCGTGGGCTTAACCGGATCAACAATCTTCTCCGCGGCAGAAAATCCCTGATCAAAAGGCAGCGCAACCGCGCCGTTATACACGCCAACAGCCCACAGGCCGATCACGCCGAGAAGTGCGGCAAGCAGACCAAAAACAACGGCCTGGCGCTCACGGACGCGACGACGGCGAATGGCTCGTGCTCGCGCAATGGTGTCTTGACTCACGGTGTACTAATACCTCGGGATCGCTACGGGTAGTGCATCCAGACTAACGGAAATCTGGTGGGGAAGAAGGTTCCTGGGAAGTGCCATTATGCAGTTCTTGAACTGCTTGAAGACGACACAAGCCCAGCCCTTAACAACTTGGACTTAGTCTTCGATGACGTAAACGCGGGCGTGCAGCATGAGACGCTGCTGCAAGGCGGCGCGTACAGCCCTGTGCAAACCGTCCTCCAAATACAGCGTGCCCTGATACTGCACAACGTGCGCAAACAAGTCGCCATAAAAGGTGGAATCGTCAGTCAAAAGCGTGTCGAGATCAAGCGTGCGCTTAGTTGTGACCAGATCTGCCAAGCGAACCTGGCGGGGCGGAACCGCAGCCCAATCGCGTGGGGTGGTGAGCGAATGGTCCGGGTAGGGACGCCCATCTCCAACGCGTTTAAAGATCATGAGCCTTAGTGTACCGATGTGTCCGATTACGGGCGCTCGAGTTCCACGGCGACCTAGTGAGTATTCCTAGGCGAGATTGTGAAGGCGTGACCCGCTGGCAAGAACAGTTAGCGTTTGGCAAGGATAACTAGCGTTGCTGAGCCATCAGTTTTCACTGCCCAACTCACCGGTAAGGCGCGAGTGGAAGCGGCTCGTGTACTCGTTCATGCCCACGAGTTCCACACTCTTGCCGCGCTGCTCGTACTTGGTCACAATCGTGTCCAGCGCGGCCACCGAGGACGCGTCCCACACGTGGGACTGCGTGAGGTCGATGACCACGTGCTGCGGGTCGTGCGCGTAATCGAACAGTGTGGTCACATCGTTGCTGGACGCAAAAAACAGTTCCCCGCGCACCACGTAACGGGCTGTGGGAAGTGCGGCAGTATCGTCGATAATCCGATCCACCGTGACAAAGTGCGCCACCCGGCGCACAAACATCACGGACGCCACCAACACGCCCACGATCACACCAATAGCCAGGTTGTGTGTGATGACCACGCAGATCACCGTGATGAGCATGACCGCAGTCTCGCTCTTGGGCATGCGCTTGAGCGTGGACGGCTTGATGGAAT
>Ga0182744_1001076_pt1 | contig 24418 bp, 12 predicted proteins | sample eDN3rd30CKraftMG_FD_128525 | JGI IMG/M metagenome (GOLD analysis project Ga0182744, IMG submission 128525) | Enriched Miracle-Growth compost microbial communities from Emeryville, California, USA - eDNA 3rd pass 30_C Kraft MG (version 2) (version 2) ... | reverse complement strand
TAATCCAGTACGTGATGAAGAGTCAATCGAGCGTCGTGGAACGATCGGATTTTGAACAACCAAAGTATCGGTTTGGATAAAGATTTGTATGATTAATGGATTATTACTTGAAACGGCATTGTGTTTGACGGCATTTTCGACGAGTAATTGCAAGGTGAAAGGCGGAATGACAGTTTGATAATATTTTTCCGGTATTGATATTTTTATGTTGATTCCTTTTTCATATCTGGTTTGTAATAGATACAAATAGCTTTCCAAAAGTTTTAGCTCCTGAGAAAGATTCGTGAGATTATTATGATTGTCTTGCAGTGAATATCGATAAAACCTGGAGAGTTGATCTATGAATTCTGATGCTTTTTCTTCCTTGGCGTCTACCATTGATTTAAGTGTACTTAAGCTATTAAACAAAAAATGTGGATTGACTTGTTGTTTTAATAATTCAAAGCGCGCATTAAGATTGTCCATTTTTATGGCTTCCAATTTTGCCGCAATAATACCTGTTACATAATTCTGATAAAAATAGTAAAGAAATAAACCGATAGTTATATTTATAATGAGTCCTCTGAATTCGTACATGCCCATCATGGATGCCAAGGGATATTTAGGCAATAATAATTGATGCAATGTGACAAACAACGCCATTACGACCGATCCAGTTAAAGCCGTCTGTATAAACTTGGTAAGTAACGTATTACCTTTATAAGCATCATAGTTTGGATAAGGAAGAATTTTTAGATTAAAAAACCAGACATACAACGTGAATCCTGTAAAAATAGAAATATCTATGGCTAACTCACCCATACCCATATGCAAACGGAAAAGTTTGGGAATGGAGGATAGAATTCCGATACAGAAGGAACTTATAATAATAATAAGGTCTACTTTTTTCGTGATATGTTTATAGTCAGTGCGTCGCATGGAATCAATTTAATCTGGTAAATAAGGCCTTCTTAATGCGAGAATAAAATTAGTGTTTTTTATGGCGATTGAGGAATCTTCCTGGTTAAACAGTTTTTCAAATCCATTTTCTTTTTTGATATAAGAGGTATAGTGAAGGGAGGTTTTTTGATACCGTGCCGGTTCAAAAATCACCTGCTCAATTAAGGTGATTTCACCTGGGATTGTTGCTCCAAACCAATGTATGTCAGGTTTTTCCTGCCAGGTTATCAAGGACAGAACGGCCCCTGTCTGGTAATGCCCATTTCCTTGCTGCACGCTTTTGTATGCTTGCTCATTGGCATACAACACTTTAAATGTATTGCTTTTTGTATCTTTAAGAAGTGTAACCATGTGCCAGTTTAGAATAGCAGTTGCATCCAGACTGCCAGATGATTTAATGGGACTGGCGGTTGTATTAAATAATTCGTGTTCCACCTTTTTATCATTGCTGCAGCTGAAGGAGAACAAAGCAGTAATGCTAAGAATTAATAATATTTTATTTGTTTGCATGCAATTTATTTTTGTAATTTAATTGGCATCGTGTAAACAAAGTCAAAATCCTTTACTGGGGCGTGGCAATTGGTGCATTCAGCTGTAAACGCAGGTGTCCCACCGTAAGGCTTGAGATCTTTACCAACCCATCTGGCCCAGCCCCAACCATCAGTGGAGGCATATTGGACAGCATTTTTGATCATAAATTCAGCATGAATAAATTCACCCGCGATTATTAAACCATTACTATCCAGGTTTCTTTTCCATAATACCTTGGCAAGTATTGCGCCGTCTGGCCAGGGCTGAATTTTGTTTTCCTGAATAGCATTTATGGCAATGGAATTGCCATAAATCGCCCGGATGGTATTATTATCAAAGCGGTCTGTTGTGCTGATCAATTCCCAGTTACCATAGCCACGTGGATATTGAATTCCATTTGGGGCCGCTGAGACATTTGTAGGATGCGTGAGCTTAGTCTGTGATTTTGAAAAAGAAAGGTTTGCTTCAAGTTGCCGACTAACAGCCTGAAGTCCTCCTGGTGATGGCAGATTAAGGGTATCAGAAAAGCTTTTTAGCTGTGGAGTCTGAGAGAGTACATAGGTTTTTAATATTTCTATTTCTTTTTTGGAAACCTTGGCATTTCCGTGTAATTTTAAATAGCTCGGCAATGGCATTGCACCTAGCATAACAAAATTGATCATGTTATATAACGCACCGGATTGTTGTTTTGCAGATAACTTACCCCACGTGGAAAAATTCAATGCTTTTCGGCCATTTTCTACGTCTTTACTGACTAACCAGGAGGCAGGAGCTAATCTGTCATACCAAATGAGATTCGTTTCATTTGAATGACAATCATAACAGGATCTGCGCAATATATTCATTACTTCCTTGGGTCCCTGGAATGGTTTTACGACTGGTGGATGTGTGATGGGTTTGGTTGTAAATTGCATGAATCCAAAACCAATCAATAATATCAATAAGGTTATCCAGAATTTCTTTCGTTTTTTAAAATAAAATTTCATTTTCTGTTTTATTTTATTACAAATGAACCTTGTTTCTCAGAGGTGGTAAAATAAAAACTGCTGAGTGTGGCAATCCCAATTATGAGTGTGGCATTTTGGATCAACTGAATCAGATTGGTGGATTAATTGAGGCGGAATTTAGCTTATAAGGCACCCCTATAATGTTGGCTTTTTGATGATTTGACTCAAATTTGTCCAATTATTTGGTTTTTGAGCCGTATAAAGCTGCTATTAGATCGCCTATAACTTTGTACTGGTTAATTTATCAGTAATGGATATATGAAATTTGAGAAAAAAACGTACACTGGCGGCCATCTTAAAAATGCGGATATGCGTTTTTAGAATATGCTCAGCCAATTGCCGAGACCATTTTTGGTAGGGAGGTTGTATATAGTTTTGAAATATCTCATTACAATGCCCAAAATCGAAGGTTGTGGTAGTTAGCCACATTAGGTTGTTCAGAGGTCCGGTATATAAAAAATGGCATAACGGTGACCGGTATCAAATTATTAAAATCATAATTATTAATGAAATTAAAGAAATAATTACTTGAAGGGAGGAACTATTTGACGAAGCAAATGGTTATAATGTTTTAAACAGAATAGAAGAAAATGTGATAAATAGCTTTGACAGATCGATAATTAGCACTAATTTCGCCAGTAATAATACCTGCCACACTTCCGACAGCGCACCTGGGCAGGTTTTCGCTTTTATTGAACGCATGCCGAACTATAATTAGAAAAGGGAACGTTAGGAAACTCAATTAGCTATAGCAATCCGGGCCATACGGCTAAATTATTGAAAGGATTCAACATTTTACTGAGGCCAGAAAGCCGTGCTTTAAGGCAATATGGCATCTTAATGGGAATAACCGAATGATAAATTTAACGCTGGGAATTTCAAACTGGCTTTAATATGTTTCAACCCCTTTAAAAACTAATAATAAGCAGCTTTAAATTCTGATAAATCCTGCTTTTTTATTGGGCGGCTAAAATTATGTGTAAGAATTAGCCATTTTTATTTTTGAAAGGACATTTTACTAATAAGCTATTTTTTGATTCCTCACCAGTTTGTTCGTGATAATCCTCGAACTATGCCAGCCGTCCAGACAATCAGGGCGAATTATTTAAAGTATCGAAAGTAAATTGGTAAAACTGACTGATTTGTTTTTTCAATTAGTACTTCATCCATAACAGCTGCAAATCTAATAGAAAGAAGCTGCCCGTATTCGTGAAGATGTTATCACGATTAACGGGCAGCTCTGGTTTGCTTTTTGTTTTAATGCTTACTTGGACGATGATGTCATTTAATGCACACTTACCAATTAGGATTTTGAACCAGCAGTTTATTTTTCTGAGTTTCTTCGTAGGGAATTGCTAAAAAGTACATTTTATCGTCCCAATGCCGCTCCTGGATATCAAAGACTTGATATTTATAATCATGGTAGGTGCTTCTATTTGCTCTGTCGGTGCCCTGGACGGTAATTTTAATGCCCTTAGCAGGTTCATTCATTACTTTAGGGGCAATCATCCATCGCCGCATATCGTAAAAGCGCTGATGTTCAAAAGCCATTTCTATTTTACGTTCATTTCGATATTCATCTCTGAGTGCTGTCCCGTTTAAAGTGGCCGTAAATTCTGGCATTCCGGCGCGGCGTCTGATTTTGTTGAGAGCATCTCTTGCCTCGGCGTATTGACCTAATCCGATACAGGCCTCCGCATAATTGAGCAGTATTTCCCCATAGCGGAAGAATATCCAGGGAACTTCTTGGGCAATTGATTTATGGTCATTGTTCGGATCCAGGAATTTGCGCAAATAATAATTGGAAAGGCTGCCATTCCAATTCTCTATCGGGCCGTTACGGGTATCAATACCTGGTAGTGTTTTCCCGTTAGGTAATGTCAGGGTAGTGAATGCTTGTATAATACCTACAGGATCGTAGGCGACACCGTCTGCGTACCTGGGTTTCCAGTGTGCACCGTCATAAAATACAGTCGCATAAAACCTGGGATCCCTGTTAGCATAAGGATTTTTTGCCTCAGCTGGATTATCCCAACTGAATTTAGTACCATCCTTCATCTCGTAAGAATCAACCATTTGTTGAATAGGGGAGTTTTCACCATAACCTCCATAACCGTTGGGGCTGAACCATAAGCCTACATTTGGCGCTCCATTGCTTGCACTGAATAATCGGCAAAATATGGTTTCCGGACTTTGCTTATCTAAAAACAAGTCTGAATAATTCTTGGCAGTTGAATCGCCCGGTGCAGGATCTGCCCCATATAACTGATAGACACCCAGCTTCATAACTGCATCGGCAGCATCTTTGGCTGCCTGCCATCTGGCCTGTCGACCCGCACCCTCGTCCATATAGCCCACTTCTGCGCGCTTTGATGGGTTGAGGTTATACAGATCACTGGCTGCATACAACAAAACCCGTGATTTAAGGGCAAGTGCTGCACCTTTAGTAGCTCGTCCCAGATTATCAGCTGAATATTTAAGCGGCAATAAGGCAGCCGCTGAATCTGCATCTGAAATAATATAATCTACTGTCTCCTTAAAGGTGTTGCGTTTAATGGCTGTCGAATCTTTCAGGCCGTATACTTTTGATATAAGCGGGACACCACCATAATTGCGTAGCAAATTATGATAATAATATCCCCTCAGAAAATATGCTTCGCCACGCATCCTTTGAACCGATGGCGCATCCACCTCAGGTGACTCTGCAGAATTGACCAGGAACTCATTACATTTTCTGATAGCGGCATAGAGTGTGCCCCAGTTCAGATAGCTGAATCTGGAGCCGCCAAGGATGTCCATGTTGGATGCCGTGACGGTAGACTGTACAACGGCCTTGGCGCCGTTAGTCCAGATGGCCTGATCAGTTATTACGCTCATGCCGCTGGTAGAATTATATTCTCCGCTTCCAAGGGCAGAATAAAGATTATTGACATATGCCTGCATCAGGGAAGAGTCCTTCCAAATGGCCTCCCCTGTTATCTGATCCAGGCGCTCTACGTCCAGGATTTTATTACATCTGGCAACCATAAAACAAATACTCAGTAATGCAAGGTTATATAAAAGAGACTTTCGCATAATTGATAATTTTAAAAGGTAACATTTAGACCGACATTGAAGATTCTGGATTGTGGATAATAGTCTCCCGCTGCATTGCTGGCTTCGGGGTCCATAATTTTGAATTTATCCCAGGTAATCAGATTGTAGCCGTTTACATAAATCCTGAAACTGTTGATGGATCCCATTCGGGACAGCAGCTTATCAGGCAGGTTATAGCCCAATTCAACGGTTTTCAACCTTATATAATCTGTATTGCGCAGATAATAGGTGCTGGCATTCGCTCCCTGTGGGGACCAGTAAGTATCTCCTCTGTTAAAAGTTCTGGGGCCAGTATAAGGAAGGCCTGAAGGATCCGGTGTCATGCCTGTTTTATCGGAGGGATCCGGTCTCCAACGGATTCTGGCATCTTCGGCCAGGTAATTTCCGATATCTCCTGATTCTGTAGATACATATTGAACAGCGCCGGCAGATCCCTGAAAGAAGACTGACAAACTAAGGCCACGCCAGTTGGCTCCAAGAGACAGCCCACCGGTCCAGTTAGGCGTAGAATTCTTATCTACCCGGATCATATCATCTGCATTAATCTCACCGTCGTTATTGACATCCGCGAAGATCAGGTCGCCTGCTCTGGCGCCATCCATATGAACAGATGCATCAACCTCTGCCTGATCCTGATAAACTCCCAAAACTTTATAGTATAAAGAAGTACTGATGCGTTTTCCGGTCTTTCTTTGGTAGGAGGGGATATTGGGAACCTCATCGGCAAAAACCACACGTGAATTAGAAAAGCCTCCATTAAGACCTATATGGTAACTAAAATCGCTATTAACTGTCTGGTCCCAGTTGATATTACCATCATAACCCCAGCTTTTTACTTTGCCGATGTTTTGTCTGGGTAAATCCATACCGGTACTTAAAGGTATAGACGCTGAGGGCTCAATCAGGATGCCTGTTCTAAGCTGATGCCAGTAATCAATTGTAAAGTTAAGCTTACGGCCAAGCAAGGTCCCATCCAGCCCGAAATCTAGCTGATTGGCTCTTTCCCAGGTGATATACGGATTGGCAACAACAGAAGGTTGCAGGTCAAGTACAACATTCTTGTCTACGCCAAACACATATCCCGGACCAAATTCAAAGCCATTCAGGTATTGCTGCGCCTCCACCAGCGCATCCGGGTCTGAAATGTCATTACCCGTCTTTCCCCAGGATGCCCTAATTTTTAAGTCATCCAAAAAGTGGATATTGTCTTTAAAGAAAGATTCTTCGGAAATACGCCATCCCGCGGAAAAAGCAGGAAAAAATCCGAACCGGTGATCTTTCGGAAAAAGATAGGAGCCGTCAATACGGCTGACAAATTGAAACAGATACTTACCCTTATAATTGTATTCAATACGGTCAAAATAACTGAGTCTGGCGCCTTGTTCGGCAGAACCATCATTGGACCAGTCTTCTTGACCGCCAGCGAAAAGTTCCGGAATTGCCGTAGAAATAAAATGACGTCGGTAGGCATTAAAGGTATTGCCATTAAATTTCTGCATTTCCGAACCTGCCATAACCGTAAAATGATGTTCGCCAAAATTTCGTTTATAACTGGCAACAACGTTGCCGAGGATCTTTTCTTGTTGCAGATAGGTTTGTTTGAGTTCGGGGTCCGTCGGGCCTTTTTGTTGGGCTGTTAAATAGCTTTCCGGATTTTCCATCCCGTTATTCGCATAGGCTGCCCGGTCAAAGGCATATAAAGTCCAGGGAATTCTCCAGTATTTAATCTCTTCAAATTCTTTATTGTAGGAGAGCAGCCCTCGGATATTGAATCCTTTCAGGCCGGGGATCGTGATGTCCATGGTCAGATTGCCTGTAAAATAATACTGCTGGTTGCGGTCCGTTCCTGTCTGCGTGGTACCGGTAACAGCTGGCTGGACACCTCCTTCCTGGTCCGGACCAGGTAAGCCGTTGGGATAAAAAGCAGGATCAGTGGGGCGACCCCTGATGATCATCCGGAAGTTCTGTGCAGCAGAAACAAGCGGATATTTACGGTCTTCCTTGCGGCCTGAAAGATCGACACCGATTTTAATGTTCTTGGTTACCTGGTCGGTGATATTGCTGCGGATATTAAACTGGTTGTACCTGGTCGCACTGTTTTTATAATAACCCTCCTGCGTTTTAGCGCCCACAGAAACAAAATAAGAGAGATTAGAAGATCCGCCCTGTACCGAAAGGTTGCCGGTGGTTTGAGGCGATAGGGGTTTTAAAGTCTCTTTATACCAGTTGGTATTGGGATACAACCAGGGATCTCTATTGGGATTTTTGTAGGCATCAATATCTTCCTGCGTAAATTTCGGGGTTCCGCCATCATAGAGGGCTGACTCATTGATCATGGTCATATAGGTGGGAGCATCCGCCATTTCCGGGGTGCGGGTGGGTTGCGTAAATCCCTGGTTGAAATGGAAGGTCACCTCTGGTTTTAAATTCATAATACCGTGTTTAGTGGTAACCAGTATAACTCCATTGGCCGCTTCTGCACCGTAAATGGAGGCTGTGGCATCCTTTAAAACACTCATGCTCTCAATATCATTGGCATCCAAGGTCCCAAGTGATTTATTGGGGTAGGGTACGCCGTCGATGACAATTAATGGCGCATTATTGTTGAAACCATGGTTTCCCCGGATAAGAATCTTTGACCCTGCACTTCCTGGTTCCCCACTGCCATTGATCGCGATAACGCCCGGGACCTTCCCTGCGAGTGCGTTGGTCAGGTTTGTTACCGGGACTTGCTTTAATTCAGAGACGGAAACCGTGGATATGGCTCCTGTCAGATCTCCCTTTTTCTGTGTGCCATATCCCACCACGACGACATCATTTAGGTTAGCGACATTTGATTGCAGGAAAATTCTGAATGTGTCCGATTCATTTCTGAAATTAACAGTCTGCGGCTTATAACCGACTGAGCTGACTCGGAAAAATTGTTCAGATTCAGGTAAGTTTAATGTAAACTGACCGCTGCTGTCTGTTAAAGCACCTGCCGTATTATCCGGAAGTGTTATGGAGGCTCCTGCAATGGGCAGTTTTGTCTCCCGGTCGACAACCTTGCCTGCAATTTGCCGCTGCGCCAAAAGGCTCGTTTGCAGCAGGAGAAACAGGCTGATAAAGAATAAAATACCTTTAGCCATAGTCTGGAAGTTTAGATAAATTATTAATTGAAATAAGAAGAAAAAAGGTTATATAGAGATATTGAAATAGGTGGTTTATGGAAGGAGTGTGGTGAGCAATAAATCTCCATGCCGTAATCATGAGTTTTTTCTCTGACTATAGCTGGTCATCAACTGATTTTGACCTGAAATAAAGATTAGCCAAGATTTAAAATATAGCTGCTGGCTCCATAAGAAATTGAAGGTTAGATAATTTTATGCACGGATATTTCTCATTTCCATGCACCTCCAATCATCTCATCATTTATCCAATATTTCAGTGAATAATCATACGTTCTTTTTCTAGTATGTGCGCAAAGTTAATCAGAACCACTCTTTTGTTTCAAATGAAACGCGAAATTAATAATTCCGTAATCTTTTGATAGAGACATAGGCATTCATTCTATTTGTAAAAGATGTAATCCGAAGGTAAACTAAATTCAAAATCGACACAGTTTAAAACAAGACATCAACACCAGTAATACGGCCGATTGATTTCTAATACTTTCTAATGGCTTTCACAAATTTATTTAATTTGTGTTTAACGAAAGTAAATATAATATTCTTAAGCATCAAATTTAAACAAAAAATTTTTGCGGATTAAGAACATAAAAAATCTAGTCATCAATAAGGCGGTCACATATTATTCAATCATACAAAATCCATTTATATATTGACTGTCAAGATATTAAGGGGGAAGTTTGAATCCGGAGAATGATTATTATTAATAATGCGATCTAAACATTCAAGGAAAAGTGGCATTCATATAAGCTCCGTAATCGCTTGATTCATAATAATATATACTTTATCAATCGTTTGCGTATAATTTGAAAAAAGGGATATTGTTTTGGTTTCAATGGTTTTGTTTAGTTATATTTGATTTCGGAATATTTCGAATATGTACCTTCTTTTGAATTTTTGATTGTTTTGAAAATGGTTGCATATAAAAGCACCAGAAATATTTAATTGAACTGTAGGAGGGAATGCGCCGCCATAATGTATGATCGGCATTGGAAAGCTTGGATGACAAACCCACCAGTGGAGGTATAATTACTTGAAGGTGGTATAATATTAAGATAACACTAATTCAATGATAAGGTTAAATAGGTAAAGTAGGTTTGCATTGCTTCCCTTTTCCGCTAAAAGAGCGAAGTTTTCTGAAGGTAGGAAAAGCGTTTTGCTAAATTAAAAAACCTTCGTCTAGTGATAATATTTAAACTGGTAAAGCTGATGACCAATGATACGATGTTTATGGAGAACTTAATGACAGATAAATACGAGGAATTCGAAGTCATTTACAATACCTATGCCCCGCAGTTAATTCGTTACAGTGCTTCCCGGTTATCCTGTCTGGAAGAAAGCGGGGATCTTGTTCATGATGTATTTGTTAGCTTTTATGAACGTAAAGCCAGTCTCGATGTAAGTGTTTCAGTCCGTACTTACTTATTTGCGGCCCTCAAGTATAAAATAATCGATCATATCCGGAAAAATGCCCACCGGAAGTTTTATAAAGAGAGGATGCTTACTCTAAAGACGGATGGGGAAGAATCTCTTTTCGACCAGGCTGTATATAATAATCTGTATTATCTCATGGACCAAGAGGTCGGCCGATTACCCAAAAGAATGCGGGAAACCTTTATACTTAGTAGAAGATATCATCTTAGTGTAACAGAAATTGCTGCAGAAATGAAAGTCTCGGAACAAACCGTAAAGAATCAATTATCAACGGCATTGAAGAAACTTAGAGTTGTCTTAAACCGGATCTCTTTAGGTGCGGTACTGTTCACTGTATTATCGGGCGCTTTATAAAGTTTCATTCCAGTCCAGGATAAATTGTCCCAGGAAGCCGCAATAAAAAATTTATTTTTTTATTTTTAAATAGTACCTGCCTCATTGTCGCACGACATTCTATTTGATCAGGCGAAAAATCAGCTGTGATATCCATGGGAAAACAGAAAAACTTATTAAAAAGGTTTCTAACTGGCGCCGCCTCTGATGAAGAAGCTATGAAAGTGGAAAACTGGCTGGATGAGCTTCCGCAGGTAAATGACTCATGGACCAGTTTAAGCGATGAAGATAAAGAGGCTTTTCTGAAAAGTCTGAAAGAAAAAATTGACATATCAAATGACACAGAGATATTCTGCAGGGATAAATATGCCGGTTGGTTGTGGCTTGTTGCTGCAACAGTGATTATTATGCTGATGATTCCGATATATGCGTTATGGAAAAAACATCCTGCTCAATTAATTACAAAGGCAGCGGTTTTTAAAGTGATACAGACGAATGAAGGTGAGGTACGGCAATGGCAAATGTCAGATGGTAGCTTAGTTTGGCTAAATGCTCAAAGTAAAATTCGTTTTAGAAATGGATTTGATAGCCATTCAAGAGATGTGTATTTGGAAGGTCAGGCTTTTTTTGAGGTAGCAAGGGATATACAAAGGCCATTTATTGTACATGCTTCAAATTTGCAGGTAAGCGTATTGGGAACTCATTTCGATATTTCGGATTATGATGAGGATAAGGCTGTCAGCGTTTCGGTTTTGTCAGGGAAAGTTGCTGTTGGCTCCATGAAAGGGCAAAAGGCGCCTGTCATTCTGGACGCAGGCGAATTGCTGTCTTATAACAAGCACAGTCATTTCGTAAGCAGATCGTCTTTTGCTGTATCTGAGCAGCCGGGGTGGACAAAAGGGGAAGTTGTTTTCTATCACACAAAAATGTCAGAGGTGGCGAATTATATTAAAAGGCATTATGGTTGGTCCATAACGATAAACGATCCGGCCGTTCATAACATGGAACTTTCTGGCAATTTTGGTAAAATAGAAAATGTCAAAGAATTACTTGATATTATTTGTCTGACGATAAATGCTCAATATAAAACAAATGAGCAGAAAAAAAGCACTGTAATTACACAAATCCAGTAATATTGAAAGTTTTGAAGGGCCGGAATAGAGTAGTGTTATGCATATTATGAGGTATTGGACAGGCTCAGGTGGTCGATGAGAAGATATATTTAATCCATATTAATATTTTCATTTTTATGAACAAAGGTCTATTTACACGCCTACTGGGATTTCTATTGCTTTTCCAAATGGGAATTGCTGTCCAGAGTAACGGCCAGGTTAAACAAAAAGATAAGTTGACCATCCGCCTTGAGAATATCTCATTGGAGGATGCCTTCAAACAGTTGCACCAAAAAACTGGTATTGATTTTATCTACAGTTCAGTGGGTGATTTAGCACAGAAAGTAAGTGTGTTAACTAATGAGGCTTCTTTAGATGTTGTTTTGGAGAAACTCTTGACTGGAACTGGTTTGACATATAAGAAAGTCGGGGATAAGATTATCATCCATCCCAATGGAACCAAGCAACCCCAATCAAAGCAGCAAAAAATTGTTGAACAAATCACCATTACAGGAACGGTCAAAGACCCGCTTGACAATACTTTACAGGGCGTTTCTGTAAAGATTGTAGGTTCGCCAGAGGGTACAGTAACAGATTCATCAGGGAATTACAAGCTGTATGTGAAGCCGACAGATTCACTTCAATTTTCCTATGTGGGCTACGAGACCCTTACACTCCCGGTTAAAAACCGAGTAGACCTTAATGTTACCATGATTGCCATATCTGGCAGCTTAAATGAAGTTGTTGCCATCGGTTACGGGAAGCAAAAAAAGATCAGTATGGTGGGCGCACAAAGTACGGTCGATGTGAAGCAACTTAAATTGCCGACTTCGAATTTAAATACATCGCTGGCCGGGCGGCTGGCCGGAGTTGTTTCTGTTCAGCGAAGCGGAGAACTTGGCTCAAAAGGTGCGGATATCTGGATTCGGGGAATTTCTACTTTTTCCAGTAGTCTAAGTGCACCATTGGTACTGGTTGACGGTGTGCCCAGAGATTTCTCTGATATCGATCCGGAAGATATCTCAAGCTTTTCGATTTTAAAAGATGCCGCCGCGACAGCCGTATATGGTGTGAGAGGTGCCAACGGTGTTATCTTAATCAGTACTAAATCAGGAACCATTGGTAAACCAGTGATAAAGGTCAGATATAATGAAGGGATTACTCAGTTTACCAAGCTGCCTTCATTCGCCGGCGGTGTGGACTATATGAAAGCGGCAAATGAAGCCTCTGTCACAAGGGGCGGACAACCCAAATACAGCCAGGAAGATATTGATAAAACGGCTAGCAGGGAAGATCCTGATTTATATCCTGACGTTGATTGGTATGATGCCTTGTTTCGGAATATGGGTCATCAGCGCAATGCTAATGCCAATATTAGTGGCGGTTCTGAAAATGCTAAATACTATATCGGACTCAGTTATTACGATGAAACAGGGATGTATAAACAGGATTCCCTCCAAAAATACGATTCACAAAACAGCCTTAAGCGTTATAATGTTACGTCTAACCTGACAGTAAATGTGACCAAAACGACAGAAGTGAAACTAGGTGTCCGGGGATACCTGATTAATGTAAATTATCCCGGGACTGGTGCAGGAACCATTTTTGGCAATGCTTTTATGAAGACACCAGTAATCCACCCAATCATGTATTCTGATGGGAAAACCCCTGATGTGGCCAGTTCTGGCCTGACAAATCCATATGCGCAGCTGACGCAGACCGGGTATGTTAACCAGTGGCGTAGTCAGCTGGCATCTAATCTCCAGGTAACCCAGGATTTGAAATTTCTGTTACCAGGTTTGACTTTAACGGGGAAATTCGCATTTGATACCTATAACTATACCAGTATGCATCGGGAAAAAGTGCCTGATACGTATTTGGCCATAGGCAGAGATGAAGACGGTAATCTGATTGAACAGCTAACCAATCCCGGGAAAGGAACGGAGTATTTGGATTATAGCGCGGTCAGACAGGGTGATCGTACGATCTATAATGAATACTCGCTTAATTATAGAAACAGTTTTGGTAAACACGATGTGAGTGGTATGTTACTCTATAATCAAAGTGACATGCTCAATACACAGGCAAGTGATGTAATCACCTCGCTGCCCTATAGGTTTAAAGGATTGGCCGGAAGGGCTACTTATGGATTTGACGACAGATATTTTATTGAATTCGATTTCGGTTACAACGGTTCAGAAAATTTTGCCCCTGAAAATCGTTATGGATTTTTTCCATCCCTCGGACTAGGTTGGGTGGTTTCTAAAGAAAAGTTCTTTGAACCTTTGAGAGATGTCATTTCTCTATTCAAATTCCGCTTCTCACATGGCGAGGTGGGTAACAGCCAGATTAACGGAAGCCGGTTTGCCTATATTGCAACAGTAGACAATACCAGTGGCTATACCTTCGGAGAAAAGATGGATAATAAATATGGAGGAAAGGATATCGGTGATTATGCATCTGACGTGACTTGGGAAGTGGCCAAAAAGACCAACCTCGGTATTGACCTGGATGCCCTGGAGGGGAAGATTAGTTTACAGGCGGATATATTCAAAGAGCATCGTACCGGAATTTTCCTTAGAAGAGCATCGCTGCCCTATTATTTAGGGTTACAGGCCAACCCTTACGGCAATGTGGGAATAATCGATAATCACGGAATCGACGGAACGCTTACATGGCGTGGCAAATGGGGCGATTTTGGCTATGAGTTTATGGGCAACTTTACGTGGTCCAGAAATAAAGTAATCGAAGATGACCTGCCCGATTATAAATATCCATGGATGGAGCGAAAAGGACGTAAGGTCAGCCAGACGTTTGGTTACGTTGCGTTAGGACTGTTTGAAAGTGAACAAGAGATAGAAAATAGTCCTACGCAGAATGGAGATGTACGGCCGGGAGATATTAAGTTCAAGGATATGAACGGTGACGGCAAGATTGACAGTTATGACATGGTACCTATTGGATATGGATCCATACCAGAAATGGTATATGGTGTGGGCTTTTCCTTCAGCTATAAGAATTTCTCGCTTTCAGGGCTTTTTCAGGGCGTGGGAAATGTAGATATTTTACTAAGCGGAGAAGGTCTTCAGCCTTTTCAGCAAGGTCTGAGCCGTGGAAATGTATTGAGTAATATCAATGACAGATGGAGCGAACAGAATCCGAATCCGCATGCTTTTTACCCTCGGTTGACCCCAGGCACACTTAATGATAATTACGAAAATAGTACCTGGTGGTTAAAAAACGGGAAGTATCTGCGTTTGAAAAGCCTGACGGTTAACTATAACCTTTCCAAGGAAGTTGTTAAACGTATGGGACTTAAGAATGGCTATTTCTTTTTGGAAGGGATCAATTTGCTGACTTTAAGCCCATTCAAAATTTATGATGTGGAATTAGGAAATGGAAGAGGGGCCGCTTATCCGAATATTAAAACCTATGCAATAGGTTTCGGATTCAGTTTTTAATTATAAATCTCATACGATAAAAATATTAAATATGAAATGCTTTTTCAAATATTCATGGCTGGGAGGATTACTGTTCTGCTTTTTGGTAGAGAGCTGTAATAAAGACTTTCTCAATCAGGTTCCCGATGACAAATTAACAATTGAGCAGGTATTCCAAAGGAAGGATTTGTCAGAAGAATATCTGGCCAATATTTATTATTACTTATCTTATGCATATCCTAACAGTACTGGTAATCCGTGGGAAGGGCTCTCTGATGAAACTGACATTACTTATAATAGGGAAACGGCCTATTATGCTTCTTATCAGATGAATCTAGGTAGCTGGACAGCCGCCTCCGGTTATTATGATACCTGGGCCGATTATTATAAAGGTATCCGGTCTGCTTCATATTTTATGGAGCATATTGGAGGCAATGCCCAGATACTGGCCTTAAGCAATGGTCAACAATTGATTACGCAGTATACTGCCGAGGCAAGATTCTTAAGAGCCTTTTTCTATGCACGTCTTATTATGCAGTATGGTCCGGTCGTAATCTTACCTGAAACGGTTATTCCGCCAGACCTGCAATCTGATGATCCCTTACTTGCATTACCAAGAAGTCCGATGGATTCATGTGTGGATTATGTCGTCAGGCAACTTGATCAGTCAGCCAAAGATTTACCAATTAGTTATTCAGACCAGTCAAAACTAGATTATGGCCGTGCAACCGCCAGTGCCTGTAAAGCGGTTAAAAGTGAACTTCTGCTTTATGCAGCAAGTCCCTTATTTAATGGCAATAAAGATTATTCCGGTCTGAAGAATTTGGATGGTACTCAGTTGATCTCGACACAGGTGGATAATAATAAATGGAAGAAGGCTGCCGCTGCCGCCAAGGAGATTATTGATATGAACCGGTTCGAACTTTATAAAGAAGTAGGTTCAGACGGGAAAATTAATCCCTATCTGTCCTTACAGAATTTATTTTTGACCACTTTTAATAAGGAGTGGATCTTCAGCTATCAAAATGCCAATGTAATTAACGAAAGAGGACTTACGCCAAGGAAGGCAAGCGGCTATGCCAGTATAGGACCCACACAAAAAATTGTGGATGAATTTGAGATGAGTAACGGACTACAGCCGATTCTCGGATATAAAGCTGATGGCACACCTATTATTAACCCTGAGTCTGGGTATTCGGAGTCCGGATTTTCGGATTTTAAAGCTTTTGATGATCCAAAATCCAGATCAACGTACAATATGTGGGTGAATAGAGAACCGAGGTTTTATGTTAATATATCTTATGGCGGAAGGCCGTGGATTAATACGACCAGCAGTCTGGGAACGGTTATTTATGAGCCATGGTGGGATGGGGAATCAGGTGGGAACGGCTCTTGGGATTACTCCAGGACAGGCTACTTATGGCGGAAGAATGTGAGCCCTAATTCCGATCCCAAAACGGGAAAATATGTAAGCCGCCCATTGTTGATTTTCAGATATGGAGAAATTTTGCTGAATTACGTCGAAGCATTAAACGAGTATGATCCTGGTAACCCAGATATTTTAAAGTACCTGAATCAAATAAGGGAAAGAGCTGGTGTTCCGCAGTATGGAGCAGGAGACCAGGCTTTGCCGGTTCCTGTTAATCAAGTGGCCATGCGCAAAGCAATTCATCATGAAAGATGGGTAGAGCTGTGTTTCGAAAACCGGCGCTATTTTGACACCAGGAGATGGAAGATCGCCAGTCAAACCGACGGCGGAAAATTTTATTCAATGAATGTAAATACTAACCCGCCGGCATTTTATAGTCGGTACGTTTTTGAAACACGAGTTTTTCAACCAAATTATTATTTGTTTCCCATTCCACAGTCAGTAATGGACCGAGACGATAAAATGGTTCAAAACTCTGGCTGGTAATTTCTTTTAACCTGAAAATAATCCCGATGAAGAAAAGTTATTTAATCCTCATAGGCTGGTTGCTCCTTTCCGTTTTTTATCTGGGTAGCTGTAAATATGATACGGATATCGCGACCCCGGAGGCATATGAAAGAATATATATGCCACAGGCTGGAAGCAATCCGGTGACTTATCACCTCGTTATGTCGGATACGGCTCAAACCTTGATTTATGGAGCTGATTTTGGTGGTGTGAATTATCCTACATCTAATATCAAGGTGCATTTTACCGTAGAGCCGTCACTTGTAGATAGTTTTAATGCAAAAAACAATACTGCTTATCAACTGCTACCGGAGGACAGTTATACCTTGGAAGCGACCGACGCCGTCATTGCAAAAGGCAAGGTCAGTACCAAACCGATGGCGCTAAAAGTTAGTACGATCGGCAAACTTTTGCACGGCGTACAATATCTGCTGCCAATTCGGGTGAATACCGGCGAAAAGATCAAAAGTACGGAAGGGCTGGAGGTGACCTATTTTCTGATAGATGCGAAGTATGACATTATTAATGTTGAAATGGCGGATGCAGACAAGAGCCCTGTCAGCAAGTTAATGAATATGACCGACAGTGCACAGACCCTTACCTTTTTTGCAAAAGCAATTGCAGATACAGAACTTCCCTCGGATATTACGATTCATTTTTCTTCTCCTGACAGCCTGGTTGACAGTTTTAACTTAAAACACGGCACCGGTTATTCAAAAATGCCTGCCGGTAGTTTTGAATTTGTGCAGACTAGTGCGACGATAAATGCCGAAAGTGGTGGTACCGGTCCAATTAATATAAAAGTGAAGACAAAATCAGCGCTTACGCCTTTTGTTGAATATTTGTTGCCCATTCATATTTCGGAAGCCACCGGTCAATTGCCCGTCAGCAGCAGGATAGATCTAGATACTTCCACATCCACACTTTATTATTTAATCCAGGCCACTAAGAACGGTGTGGAACTTACAATCGTTTCATATGGAAAAGGAAGTGGTTATAATGATATGGATGCCTTGGCCACAAGTATTAAAACTTATCAGCCGGATTTACTTCTGGTCCGTGAACTGGATGTCAATACAACAAGAAGTGGCGCAACGGATCAACCCAAAGTATTGGCAGCGTTGCTTAATATGCCATATTATGTATTTGCGAATGCATTGGACTATCAGGGTGGCCAATATGGCAGCGCAATCTTTTCCAAGTATCCCATTAACCAGGCGGCCACGAAGACCTTTATGTTATCTTCTTCAAAATCGGAGAAGGGACCGCTAGCTGTTACCCAGGTAATGATAGACGGTAAATATCCTCTGATCTTTGCTGGTACACACCTTAATGCCAATGGTACGATCCGCAACGAGATGCAGGTGCCTGAATTAATGAATATAATGGATGGCTATAAGGCGCCCGTCCTATTAGCTGGTGATTTCAATGCTAATCCTTCCGGTGCCGGAGACAGTTATGATGAACTCAGCCAGGAATATACGAGACCTTGTGAGGATTGTGCGCCCAATTTTCCTGCAGATAATCCGAAGTCTTATTCCGATTATATTTTGTATAAATCTGCCAGCGACTTTTCTGTACTTGACTTCCATGTTGGACAAAACGCAGTTGGTACGCATTTACCTGTGGTTTTAAAAGTTAAGTTTTATGTTGATTAAGGCATGGATTAAAATTAGGTCTCAGTTTGAATTGATTCATTGGATTTGTTTTTTGTTAATGGTCATAGCTTTTGGTTGTAGCAAAAGCAAAGGGCCCAATCTGGAGCCACCTGGTTCTATTGATCCGCCCCCTCCAGTCACAGAGAAGATCATTCGGGTGATGACTTATAATATTCGCAGGGGAAATCCGCCTGGCCAGCCGGCAAATGTGGTTGACCTGGAAGCAACTGCCGCCGTAATAAAGAGTCAGCACCCTGATCTGGTCAGTTTAAACGAGGTGGACGTTCGGACAAAAAGGTCCGGCGTGACCCTGGATGAAGCTCAAAAATTAGGCGAATTGACGGGCATGCAAGCATTCTTTGCTAAGGCAATGGATTATGATGGGGGACAATATGGGGACGCCGTGTTGTCTAAATATTCCATTATAGAAAGTTACCGGTATGCATTGCCGTTTAAGATCACTGGGTCAGAACCGAGAGATATTGCTGTAATTAAAATTTCCGCTGAAGGAAAAACCTTTTTATTTGCTTCCACGCACCTTGACCATCTGGCCACAGAGGAAAACCGCATTGTACAGGCAAATACAATAGTGGATAAAATTTTGCCTGACTTAAAGTTACCATTGATAATCGGTGGCGATTTTAATGCGGTGCCACAGAGCCAGACTATTCGTATTTTATCCCAGAAGCTTACGCCGGGTTGTAGCGGGAACGCATGTCCGCTAACTTTTCCTTATGATAATCCTGACAGGACTTTGGATTATATTATGATCAGTTCTAAAGATAATTTTGAGTTTAAAACTTATAAAACCGTTGCAGGTACTACGGCATCAGACCATTTGCCGGTAATCGCTGAAATCACACTAAAATAGGCGATATTGAAAATGACAATGTCTTCAAAGGTACCTTAATTTGTGTTTTTCAGTGTACGGTTGCTTTATGGGTTAAAAATGTTTCATCTGAACTGCTGAATATTGCTTTTCCCTATTGGACATTAATAGTTTTTTGTATTTTCCATTCCATTCAAATATTAGTTATGAAAAAGGCGAAGCTCTTGTTTTTATTTTTATTTTCCCTTCCAATGATGAGTCTGGCCGAGGGTATTAAAATTTTGCATGGCCCTTATTTGCAGAATCTTCGCAGTACTGAAGTGACCATTGTGTGGGAAGCTACCCATGAATCAGTAGGTTGGGTGGAAATAGCGCCGGAGGACGGTTCGAATTATTATGAGCAGAAGCGTCCTCAGTTTTTTGATGCCATTAATGGCGTCAAAAAAACTTCAAAATTACATGCGGTTAAGCTTACCGGACTAACGCCCAATACGGTTTATCGGTACAGAATCTATTCTCAAGAAGTGTTGTCACATATTGGAACAAGTGTTCATTATGGCGATATTGTAGCCAATAGTGTCCGGGAGGGCCTGACATTCAAAACCAATGATGAGCATAAAGCCGAAACTTCTTTTGTTATTTTAAACGATGTTCACGCCAGAAAGAATGTAATGACACCCCTGCTTAAATTTGCGGGCTATAAACAAAAGGACATGGTCATATTTAATGGCGATATGGTATCGCAGTTTAAAAGCAGTGAACACATTTTTGAAGGTTTTATGGATGAGGCAATAGATCTTTTTGCTAAAACCAAACCGTTATATTATGCGAGAGGAAATCATGAGACGAGGGGAGAATTTTCGACGCATTTCCAGGATTATTTTTGTCCGAGAGAGCCCCATCTTTATTTTACCGTTCAACAAGGTCCGGTTTTTTTTATATTTCTAGATACAGGTGAAGATAAGCCTGACAACGATATAGAATATTACGGCATTACTAGTTATGACCATTACCGGACTGAGCAAGCGGCCTGGCTTAAAAAGGTCGTGGCTAGTGAAGCCTTCAAAAAGTCAAAATTTAAAGTAGTCGTGGCCCATATGCCGCCTATTCCCGTTAAAAATTTATGGCATGGTCCCAAAGAAGTATTGGCAAAATTTGTTCCCATTTTAAATGAAGCAAATATCGATATTATGCTTTGTGGCCACCTTCACAGGTTTTTATATGAACCGGCTGGAGACCAGTTCAAGTTTCCCATCTTGGTGAATTCGAATAACTCCTGTATATCTGCCGAAACTTATGAAGATAAGTTAAATGTAAAAATCTATGGACTGGATGGCAAAGTGTCCTTTGATAAATCCTATATCGCCAAATCTGTTCTTGAAGTATTCGAATAAGATGTGATAATAGAAATAATTTCAATATTTAAATCGGGAAGCTTTACTAACCAATTTTGTACTTGGGTTCATTAAATACGCAAAGTTGTGATTTCAATAAGGCGGATGGTGTTATTAAACAGGCGGCACCACAGGTTAAATCCTCACTGCTATTGAACGCAAAGTTGCCAGAGGGGCGTTGAATTGCAGATACACGCCAAATTGAAAATTATCGCTTCATGAGAGGGCGGTGGTGGCTGCCAATATTTTTATTTAATTTTTAGCACTGTGAGTATAATATAATGCCGATTTTTAATAGGCGCAAGTTCAAAAGGTAAAAATAAGCTACGGACTTTTCTGATGATTGTTGGATGACAGTGCCATACGGTGCTTTTATGACTATAAACATTGTTCTCATGGCTCAAGTAGACAAATTTAAATTTTGTCGTTTGGTATTTTAATACTATGTTCGCACATATATACATAAAATTACAAAAGTCCCATGAAACTGGAAATTAATCATGATAGTCCGATACCCCTGCATATTCAGGTAGAAGAACTCATGAGAAAATTGCTGAATTCTCCAGAATACAGAGATGGCGCACTTTTGCCCAAGGAAGTTGAACTAAGCAACCTGCTTGGGGTTTCCAGAAATACAATTAGGCAGGCGACTAATAAGTTAGAAAATGAGGGTTTATTGGTCCGTAAAAAAGGGGTCGGATCTAAAGCTGCCCCCCGCAAACCGTTGTATACGGGGCTAGATCATTGGTACAGCTTTACAAATGAGATGCGGGAAAGAGGCATTGAGGTATTTAATTTGAGTGTGGATGCCAAATGGGTAAATGCAGATAAAAAGTTGGCGGCCTTCTTTAATATTGAAGAAGGCAGAAAGGTTCTGAAACTAAGTAAATTAAAGGGGACGAAACAGGGTGAACAGCCGATTGTATATTTTGAAAGTTTTTTTCATCCGCGCATCGGCGTCACTGAGCAAGACGACTTTAATATCCCTTTATACACAATGTTAGAAAGGAAATATGGAGTACGTGTTGTCCGATCCTCAGAAAATATCAGTGCATTAGCAGCCGGTAAAATGGCAAAGAAACTCCAGGTTAAAACGGAGGCCCCCATTCTATACAGAGAAAGGTTTGTAATGGATGCAGGCGACCGTCCGATAGAATACAATATTGGCTATTACAGGTCTGATCGGTTTATTTATTCAATTAACATCAATAAGGCTTAATGAGCCATCATTTTTAAGTTTTTATATGTTCGAACATTCAAACAAAGTTATTCTTAGCGCTGACATAGGCGGTTCTCATATCACCACTGGCCTTATCAGCATGGACACCCTGAAACTAATCCCTTATTCCGTTAAGGAAGCCAGTCTGGATGCCAGGGCAGTTGCCAATGATATATTAATGCTGGGTTTTAAACCTGCCTTTCAGGCAGCCATTGACGGTATTGACAAAGGTTTTGCTTTGGCCGGCATTGCTGTGGCAATGCCCGGGCCTTTTGATTATACCAGGGGGATATTCAGGCTAAGCGGACTTGACAAATTTGGTACGCTTTACGGGGTCGATTTTAAAAGATTTTTATATGACCACCTTACTATTGATGAAACCATTCCTTTATTTTTCAAAAATGATGCAGATTGTTTTGGCTTAGGGGCTTATGTGTCACATGTGCATAATAACAAGAACGGTCATCGAGAAATGATCAGGAATGCGGGCATTGAATCAAAGGTCAAGGATCCTGAAAAGCTTATTGGCATTACGCTGGGAACCGGTCTGGGTAGTGCTTTTGTCGATAAGGGAGAAACCCTTGAATCAGGCGTAGATGTTCCCGCAGGGGGACATTTATATAACCAGCCATTACAGTTTTCCATGGATATGGCTGCTTTTGAGGATGACAAGGTACAGGAAGGGTTTTTCTCCTACAAAATCAGTGAAGAATTAATCTCTACAAGAGGCTTGCTGCAATATGTCAATGACAGTGTATATAACGCCGGTCATTCCGGTCCCGATTTAGGTAAGATTTCCAATGTGAAGCAATTGGCTGAACTGGCAAGGCTTGCCCTTGCGAGCGATTCCTCCATATCGGAAGCCGAGAAACACCGATCCTCTTTAGCATTGGAAGCATTCAGGGTAATGGGCTATGGTTTAGGAATCTGCCTGAAACCATGGTACGATAAATTCATGCCGGCAACCATCGTTTTGGGTGGTGGCATAGCCGGAGCTGCAGACCTGTTTTTGCCCTCCATGCGCAAAACAATGCGGACTGCGGACCAAAAAGCAGTTGATATAATTATTTTAAGTTCCGATCAGATGCAGGCAACTCCACTTATCGGCGCGGCTTACGGCTTAAAACAAAAATTGGAAGAGATAGCGCATATAGACTGCCTAGTGAATAATAAAGAAAAAAGTGCATTAGATACACCACCGGAGGCAGCATCTAAAAGACAAGCACTTATGGAAGAGGATCTCCTTGACAGCCAGTGGCGTAAAACGCATCAGCCTTTATTGCCCAAACGAGTCAGGGAAAACAGAAAAAACACCTTTGTAAATTCCGGTATATCAATTGAAGATGACCAGGCGTCTCTTAGTCCTGAAGCCTTGGATAAGCAATATAATATTTACCCTTACCACAGTCTGGGCAATGGTAAAATACAAACAGGCTTCGGGACACTTGTCAAAGAAATACTCTCGCTAACCATAGGCTCCCCTACAAAGACACTTGCGATTGACGGATATCAGGGAGTGGATTGGCCAGCGCTGCAGCACGGTATCTCAATTGATTTAAAGGAACGCGGTCTTTCGGCAACCTGGATAGATATTGCTTCTTTTGCAAAACCTGAAGGGCAGATCGAAGTGTTAGTTGCCCCATATTTAGGTAGCCCCGGATCGGTATGGGGAACAAAAACGGATCTTCAGTTAATGGACCTGTTTGATCGTGACTTGATTAAAACTGCACTTAGCCCGAAACAATTAAAGTCTTTAAAAGGCGATCTTATATTCATTTACGGCTCCGGAGCCGGTCTTTGTAGCCCTGATATACCGGTGATATTTGTGGAACTGCCTAAAAATGAAATCCAATACAGGATGCGGGCAGGCACCGCCGGTAATTTACTGACTAGTCTCAGTGAGGATTATTCCCAGATGTATAAGCGGTCTTATTTTGTAGATTGGCCGATGCTTGATCAACACAGAGAACGGATCATGGCCTCCATTAAAATAGTGGTAGACGGACAATGGCGAACAGATATTAATTGGTGCTATAGTAAAGACCTGGAAGCAGCCTTTAAAAAAGTGACCCATGCGCCCGTCCGGGCGCGCCCCTGGTTTGCACCAGGCGCATGGGGTGGCGATTGGATGAAAAAGCACTTTGGCCAACTTAGTAAACAGGAAGTCAATTATGCCTGGTCATTCGAACTCATTGTACCGGAAAACGGGATAGTTTTTGAGAGCGATGGCTATTTACTGGAAGTGCCTTTTGATATGCTGATGACAAGTCAGTCAACGGCTATCCTGGGCAGGGATGCGGAAATTTTCGGGCATTATTTTCCG
>Ga0182744_1001075_pt1 | contig 24458 bp, 24 predicted proteins | sample eDN3rd30CKraftMG_FD_128525 | JGI IMG/M metagenome (GOLD analysis project Ga0182744, IMG submission 128525) | Enriched Miracle-Growth compost microbial communities from Emeryville, California, USA - eDNA 3rd pass 30_C Kraft MG (version 2) (version 2) ... | reverse complement strand
ATGAGCTTTTTAAGAACGTAAAATACTTTGATATAGCACTTGTGGATTTACCAGGTGGTAAAATGGAGGACTACACTTTATATACATTAAATCATGTTCAAGAATTGTGGATACTGGTTGATGATTCTGTTCACCAGATGGTAGCTTGGAAAAATTATATTCACCAATTACAAGAGGAGTATGATATTGACATTAAATTAATATTTATAAGAGCTTTTCCTTTCAGTAAATCTAAAAAATTAGCAGAAGATCTAGAAATACACCTTTTTGAAACAATTCCAGATTTATCTCAAGCAGCAGCTAAGAATCACTATATGAAATATCCGCTATTAGATTATAAAAATGTGTATGACTTACTTCAAGATCCCTTTGAAACACTAGGAAAGCATTTAGTTGAAGAATTGAAAACGAATAAACCAACTTTAAGAAGGCTACTATCAAAATTCCGCTCAATATTTTAGGTATCTCCTTGATAACCTTTTGAATCTAGTGATATAGTAAATGTATTAGCAATTCTTTTTTTCTTATTTGCAACCATTATGGTTAGCGGGATTCTATTAAACTATAAAGCGGTCTTTGGACTGGTAGATTAGTACTTTATGTGCTTTTTCTGCTCGTCCAGAGTCCGCTTTTTTTATTATGACTTTGGGGTGTGAATAGTATGGATACTAAATTAAAACTAAGAGAATTAAAGAAGGTTCTTATGGGGGGCATAGGAGTAATTCTACTAAGTAAAAGTGTTAAGACTGCTTTAGAAACGAATGGTTTTGTTAAAGGTGACTTAGTGAGTGGGATTTTAAAGGGAAAGATTATTCAAATGAATATGGTCATAAATAAAGATTCAACCAAGATTCAACCCTATTATGTTATTGAAGGTATGAGTAACCACTGCTTACCTCTGTATATTTGGATCACCGAAGAGGGAAGTAGAATATTTCGTATTAATTCAGTTACTTCAACAGTTACTAGAAAACTTATAAGTTAGGGAGAAAACGGAAAAATTATGGGAGTGCTATTACTATGAATAATACTATGAGAAGAACAAAGGTCAAAGACTGGTTTGAATTTTATCGAGTTGCTTGTCCTATTTGTGGGAAGACAGGTGGTTGCATGATGCATAAAGATGGTGAAGCGGTTGCTTGTATTCGTGTTAATAGTGAGCGCTATTTTAGCAAAAATTCAAGTCTACCAAGTTATCTTCATTACTTAAAGGGTGAAAAGAAAAGAAAAAAGATATCTATACAAGATATTCCGTCCTATACAGGTGAAGAAAAACTTAATGATGATGCTTTAGATATGGCATATAGAGCATTTTTAGATTGTCTTGAATTAAGTGAAGAACATTATATGCATTTGTCTTCTCCATCTCGTGGACTGACAGATGAACAAATAAGCGTAAGAGAATATCGTTCTTTTCCCAAACAACCGTGGAAGGTTGCTAAAGAAATTCAAAGTATACTTGGAACATCAGATCTTAGTGGAATTCCTGGTTTTTATCTTGCTAAAGGTAAATATGGTGATTTTTGGAGTATAAGCGGTTCTGAGGGGATACTTATTCCATTCAGAAATGTTAAAAATCAGATTGTGGGCTTCCAATATCGGATTGAAAATCCTCCAAATGAAGTGAAAATTCAAGAGAGAAAGCAAGGTATACATGCTGTCGTCTTAAAACAGCCCAATCTTGTACAGGTGTCTTTCGAAGGAGAGATATTGTGGGAAAAAGAATTAGAGTTAGACAAAAATGAAACTGTTATATATGCAGATGAAATTGTTGGTTGGGTGAAATTAAAAAAAGGAAACCGCTACTTTTGGTTAAGCTCTGCTAACAAGAATAAAGGTACAGGGGCTGGAGCTGGTAATCAAAGTCCTCTTCCAGTTCATGTGTCGGTCTCCTTATCTAAACTAATGGATTGGGAAGTTGGAAGTACATTGCGTGTTAACAGTGTTTGGTTAGGAGAAGGGGGATTAAAAGGGGATATTTCTGTTGATCTTATAGAAAAACTTTATGATTCTGAAGAATTGGATGATATCGGAACAACTTTTTTATCCCTTCCTGGTGTTAATGCATGGAGATTAGCTCTACCTATTCTAAAAGATATGAATGTAAATCAAGTGAATATTTGTTTTGATGCGGATGCAGTTAAAAATGTATATGTTCGACAACATCTTTTTGATTGTGCTAAACAACTTAAATTAGATGGATATAGGGTTAATATAGTACTTTGGAATTCTTCTTTTAAGGGAATTGATGAATTGCTCCTTAGTGGTACACTTCCAAGGATAAGAGAGATAAAATGAACCCATCTATTTAAAACATGAGGGCATAAAACGCATTTTGAATCTGAAAAGTACCAGGAAACAAATGTTAATGAAGGATAAAAACTAGAACGAGGAGTGTTATAAATGAATAAAGATCAGCTATTTTCATTGATGACAAAAGAGGTTGTAAAAGAAAAAGATGTGATTAAAAAAATAGAAGATCAGAATAAGATTATTGAAGCAGGAAAAAGATACGTTTCTCAACTGTCAATCAATCGCTATTTGTCCAAAAAGCTTGCAGACTTTGAGATTGATGAAATAATCGACTTATTTGACGACATAAGATACGCTGGTTTTATTATAAATGAAAATCAGTTGTATTTAGATTTAGATATAGAAAGTTTTGCTGCTATTTTAGAAGAAGAATTTAATTTAGATAATATGTATGAGTTGGATAATGTATATATCGAAAATCTTCTAAATGGTAGAGATATAACTAAGGAAGTTGTAGAACTTATTGATGAAAAAATGAGCTTTGCAGATGTTCTTTCAAGGTTTGTATTTCAATCAATGGGAATGTCTATGGGTGATACACCGCCACTTATGATAATGTTAGTAGTAAAAAAGGCATTACTCAGAACTTATTTTGCAGAGAAAAATGTTGAATCGCTTATAAACGGCGAAAGGGAAATGTATGATATTTCAGTACTAATGTAATAAATAAATCAAAAGAGCCTAGTCAAATAGACTGGGCTCTAAATTTATTATTTTAGTGAAACTTAAGATTCAAGGACATCGGACCGTTTCTTTTCTAATACTGAGATTAATTCATTTTTGTTAATAGTAGGAGGCATAGCAATTTCAACATCTAGTTCTGATAGTTTGGTATTCCCGTCTGTAATATTCATACATACAATTTCTTAAATAGTTTTTAGTCGATTTTTCATACTTTCTTCAATCTCTTCTGTCTGTCTTCCCTTCTATAGTCACTCTAAATTTTTTTCATTTTCTGCAATATGTTCAAATGTAGAAATAGTCCTCTCGGCCATAACTTTTCTCCAATTTTCTTTATATTATTATCATTTGTCTTCATAAATACAGTTAAATAGTCTTTCAAACTAGATTGTTAATTTTTATATTAAAAAGGTGCTTTTTATTGCTTATTAGCTTAATAATGAACTTTTTAGTATAGAAAAACAGCCTTTTTGTGTATTTTAAGAAGTTCAAATTGGCATTATCTCTTTTTGTAAAAGAATTTTCTATGAAATATTATTAAGGTGCTAAAAATATAAAAAGGAGCGATAAAAGTATATGGAACAAAATGATGTGAAGGTAATCTTTCCAAATGACTTACTTGATTCTAAAGGTTTAATGGGTGTAATAACAAACCCAAATGAGAAAATAATAGGATTCGCTGTGCTTTCGGAAACTAATAGGAGGCAAGAAAATCCTTATCTAGCATCCGTTTATTTATTAGGTTGGAATCATGGTCTTGGTAGTTATCAAGTAATTGATGAATTGTATACATTTGACTTCCCAACTGAATGGCAGCGAGAAAAATTTTATTCCGATCTTCCCACTATGTCTGCACTTGAACTAATGATATTTTAGGTCCTTCTATGTTGTTTTTTATTACCGATAGAGTTCTACAAAAGAACAATAAAGATTATAAGTTGCTACAAGTAATCATGAGTTTTGCAATTCTGTTAGCTGTATGACTAATTTTTATGGGGATTGTTTGGATGGAACACCTTTTAAACGTCACATTGAGCTATCAAAGGATATGGAGAAACGATATAGTGCTATGGATTTAACGGTTAAAGTGAAGAAAGCAAAAGCGATGCGAAAGCACGCACGTACTGAACTAAAGGAAATAGAACTTATTGAAAAGTTTAGGGAGGAACAAAATTATGAGCCAGACATTCAATTCAAAAAATGAACCAGTTTGGCTTAAAGAAAGTCATAAAAGGCGTAGTAAACGTTCAGTAGAGCTTGGTAAACAATCAATTGAGCAGTTGATTAAAAGAGGTGAGCCTATTACTTATACAACAATCGCTGAACAATCAAAAGAGATTGACCCCGAAGGGAATGGAATTCACCCAAATACCATTCGTACAAACGAACAATTATATGAGTATTACAAGGAACATAGTAAAAATCACAAACAAAAAAAGAATAGCAAAAATACCACGTTTAACAGTTCTATTACTACCGAGAATATTGAATTTCATAAAATAAAACTAAACCGTAATCTAAATAGCCTCCAAAGGAAATATATGAATTTATCTAAGAAAAGAACTTGTCCAAGGGCTAATTCTTGCAGAAGAATATATTGCTGAAAATAACACTAAATGGGTTGCGAGTTACTTCGAATCATTTAAATAGGTGATGCACGTAATGGTATTACCTACTCTTATTAACTAACGTGGCAGTTGTGCGGCCGAGCCTAGGTCGTATCATATAACGGGTGGGATTCCCGTCGAGCAAGAGCTAGCCATTCACTCGTAGCGAGTCTTGGAGGGCTAAAGGTAACTTTAGTCTTTAAGCGTAGACAGTTAGGTTGCGGGCCGAAAGCCAAATGGTTGAAGGGATTGAGCCCCATAATGTTAGTAAATCGAGAGGGCTGATGTTTTAACTGCGACAGAAAGCAACATTTCATTCCTCGTAAATGGCAAGAGGAATGAAACCTCTCTGGGGTCAGAGACCTTGGCACGTAACACATTGATATGATACGGCAACTCGGGAGGCCCTATCGGTCTTTTCTAGTTTAGAAGAGTATGGTGTACAAGCGATAAAAAGTCAGGAAACCAAATGCCAGATAGGGAGTCGGATAGCAGCGTAGTACCAATGAAGTTGGGTAATGCCGATGGAGGAAAGGCTGGCTACCAGTCATCACCCTTACTAGGGACACATTTACTACACACAGAGGTAGGGTTAATAAATGGAAACAAAACTACTAAGGATAGCAGAATTAGCAAAATCTGATCCTAAAATGAAATTTACATCTCTTGCACATTTATTAAATGAGCAATCACTAGTTCAATGTCATCATGAGTTACCAAACAAAAAGGCAACTGGGGTTAATGGTACAACTAAAGAGCAATACAGTGAAAATCTAAAAGAAAACATAGATGATTTGGTAAATAGGCTTAAAAGCAAAAGTTATCGTCCTGTTCCAGTAAGGAGAATGTATATTCCAAAACTCAATTCAAATAAGAAAAGACCATTGGGAATTCCGGAACATGAAGATAAGATTGTACAAAGAGGCATTACGAAAATACTAAATACCATCTATGAAAATGATTTTCTAGACTGTTCATTTGGATTCCGTCCAAATCGTAACTGCCACGATGCTTTGAAAATACTGAACCACTATATTGAAAAGAGAACAGTAAATTATGTAGTAGATGTAGATATTAAAGGATTCTTTGACAACGTTGACCACACATGGATGATGGATTTCTTAAAACTGCGAATCGCTGACCCCAATCTACTAAGAATCATTGGTAAATTCCTTAAAGGTGGATACATGGAAGAAGGTAAGAAATATAAAACAGACAAAGGCACACCGCAAGGTGGAGTAATATCTCCGATATTAGCCAATGTATACCTCCATTATGTCCTTGACCTATGGTTTGAGAAAAGGGTTAGGAAACAGTGCAAGGGACAAGCATACATTGTGAGATATGCAGACGATTTTGTTTGTTGTTTTCAATATAAATGTGAAGCCGAGCAATTCTTCAATTCATTAAAGTTGAGATTAAAGAAATTTAATCTAGAAATAGCTGAGGATAAAACCAAAATCATACCCTTCGGGCGGTTTGCGGAGCAAAACGCAAACCAAGAGGGGAGAAGTAAACCGGAAACTTTTGATTTCCTTGGTTTTACACACTATTGCGGTAGGAGTAAACAAGGGAAATTTCGAGTAAAACGGAAAACAAGCAGGAAGAAAGTCCAAGCTAAACTAAAAGAAACTAAAGAATGGTTGAAAATTAACAGAAATAAAGAAATTCATATGATTATGAATAGATTTAAACGCTCACTAGTAGGTTATTACAACTACTATTGCATCACAGATAATACTCAAAGTGTAAACAAATTCAGAGACAAAATCGGGTACTTACTGTTTAAATGGCTCAATAGAAGAAGTCAAAGGAAATCATTTACTTGGGATAAATTCAGACTCTTTCTTAATAAATATCCATTACCTTACGCAAGAGTTAAGGTTAATATATACGACTTAAGAAAAGAAATTAGCTATATTTTGTAAATGATGACTAGGAGGAGCCGTGTGCGTAAATAGCGCAAGCACGGTTCTGTGAGGGGGGAAAACACAATCTACCGTAAGGTAGAGAGGTTCTCTTCTACTCGACTAGTTCAACAAGCCACATGGTAACCACACTTAATCATAGAACGATTAACAGAAAGTGTTTTACCAATAAAATTGCTAAATCTAGCTACCATTTTTTGTGTTATGTTATAGTTATAAAAATACAGATGAGGTGGTAGCTTTGAAGATTACTATGGAAATGAGTAAAGGTGCTTATGAAATAGCCAAAAAAGTATATTCAGGACAAATAACAAGAAATGAGGGGAAAATTGAAATTAACAGGGTTACAGGTATGAATGAAGGTTCTGCACAGGCTTTTATTACCATATTTCTGGCTATGATGAATGGAGAAGAATATAAAAGAGCTTTTAATAATGATACAAATAAATTCTTGCTTGAAAGTATTAGGCAAGATTTTGGTCAGGATTACTATAAAAACGCTTTAAATGCAATACAGAAACACATAGATTATTATTCTACTTTAGGAAAAGGGAATTTATCGGGGCTGCAAAAAATCGTAAATGAAATGAGGGATTAGTCTTATTCAAATAAAGGGTGCTTTAGTACAACAACAAAACAATTACTTGTTGTAATAAAATGAGGTCATTTTGTAGTACAAAAAAAGGGATAGATAAAGCAGGTTTTATTCTGCTCATCTATCCCTTATTATTTATCCTTATAATGTCTGACATTAAACAAGAAACAAATATTATTAAGGGTTTCAATAAATATTGACTTTTAATAAAATTAGGATGGGTTTCACAAAATTTTATCGAAGAAAGAAAATTTAATAATTTATTGCATTTAATAATTTAGTATTATATAGTGGAAATAGATAATTTTTCAAAATAACATATGACGGGATACCCCCGAGAAGAACATGATAACAACGTAAATTCGTTGATTTTATCATGTGCTCCTCGGGGGTTTTTTGCGTTCCTTGAAGGGAGGTGAATGTGATGAAGAAGATCAACAAAAAACAACTTGCTGTTTTTGGATTTATTGCTGCATTCGCATTAATCTTAATGGTATTTTCACCCGAGTCTGCTTCAGCAGCGACTAACTCTGACGCTTGGAGTAAAGCAGGAATTAGCCCCAATGGAAACATTAAAAACAATGGAGTATTTGAAGATTTAAATACTCTTGTATGGCTTGTTATGGCTGTTGGTGGTTTCTGGGTAATACTTTGGATTGTTATCGGAGGTATGCTTCTTTCAGGATCAAATGGAAATCCTCAAAGACGTACTGCTGGATTAGTATCATTAGCATGTAGTGCAGGTGGTGGATGGGTAATCTATAAGTGCTATGATATTGCAGGGTACATAGCTGGTTTCGGAGCATAAATAAAAAAATTATAAAAATTGCCCCTCTAAACATAGAGGGGTATATTTTTAGACCGAACAGAAGGTGAAATTATGAGTAGAAAAGTTACTGTACCAATAGATATGTCCTCTGAACAAAAAACGATTTTAGGATTAATTTCTAAACGACAACTTATCTACCTTATTGTTGGTGGAGCAATCCTCTATGCTTATTTACCGGTTATCTTCAATTTAATACCTAACATTATTGTTGCAACAATTGTTAGTTTAATATCCTCCTTCCCTGTAGTTATTGTTGTTGGAATATTAGGCTTCTATAAGATCTCTAAATATCAGTTGAATTTTGATTTTTATTTATTACTGCGTTTTGGCCAAAAAACACAAATAGGTATATGGAGAAAAGGACCAAAACTATTAAAGAAGAAAAAGGAGGATTAGAGATTGAAAGATATATTAGTCTTTCTCTTAATGGGAATTGTAATCTACGTCGTATATAGGGTTGCAATGAAGGAACCAATTCTTCCCTGGAAAGAATCGACAAACAAAAAATCTAAATACAAAGTTAAATCCAAAAAGCAAAGTAAAAATATTGTACCGCTAGATAAAGAACCAGAAATATTTCAGGATCTCCTTAAAGATATTAAGGAAATTGATAATCATATGATCCGACATCATGACGATACATTCGTGCTAATTTCCGAAGTAGATCCTGTTAATTATTTTTTACTTAGTGATGCAGAGCAAGAAGCAATTGATGTTGTTTTTGAAAGATGGCTTGCACAAATCTCTTACAACGTAAAATTTTACTTTCAGAATCGTTACATAGATTTATATGAACCAATTGAATCAATGCAAAAAAACATGAATGAAGCAGATGACTTACATGTAAATGCTGCTCACTTTGGTAAATCACTAGTAGAGGAACTACAAAAATGGCAACAAATTGCTCCGAGATATGAAACAAAGCGTTATCTTATATTTGTATATAAGGTAAATGTTAATGACATTAAAGCAGAAGACGCGGATGAGTTAGAAATTAAGATTGTAGAAAAAGCATTTGCTGAACTATATCGTCGGTTTAATACCGCTAAGAGCCAATTAAGGAAAGCAAGAATGGATGTTCAATTATTAACTAGCGAGGGAATACTCGATGTTTTATATCACACTTTCAATAGAAGAAAAGCTGTGAAAAATAGATTTAAAGATTTCGGTGTTATGGAGATGTTAGCTCAATACGTAACAGCAGACCAAGATGATACAAGGATTCAGTTAGTTAAGGAGGCCATTGATAGTGAGTTTAATGAGCATGATGATTCAGAAAATGAAAAAGAGAAAGCTAGCTAAGGAAATAAAGAAAAAACAAGCTAATCAAGAAAATGGTGAGTTGCTGGAAGATCTACCGGAAGAGGAGTTAGATGAGACAGTTCTTAACAAACCTAACATGTGGGATGTTATAGCACCAGATGGAGTAAAAATAAGCGCAGAAGATTTCGGGATAATTAAACAATCTCTCGGAACTAAAACTTATTTCCGCCCCTTCTACTTTCCAAGAGATGGTTATCCTCGTAAAATGCAAACAAACTGGTTGTATTCCATAACATCTAGTGGAGAATCCGATGTTCAAGTTGATGTTCATAAATTAGGGAAAAATGATGCTATTAAATTACTTCAACGACAAACAACTATGCTTAAGTCTAATTTAACCTTTCAAAGAAAAAGAGGAAATATAGATCAGATTCATGACCTTGAAACTAAAATAGCTGATACTGAAATTCTAATGTCGGAAATCCAATTTTCGGAGAATGATCTATTTAACGTTAGTGTAACCGGGTTGCTTTATGGACAAAGTGAAAAAGAGTTAGATAGTTACAGTGAGATGGTTGAAGACGAAATGTCATCACAATTTTTCAAAATCGCTCCAACTTGGAGCCGTGTAAAAAAAGGATTTAAAACCGCTATACCAATAGGTAAAAATGAGTTGCCTGATACCTTTAGAAATATTGACAGAAGAGCACTTAGTACATTTTCACCATTTATAAGTGGAAGTGGAAAATATACTGGTGGTGTTCCATTAGGGATAAATAAAATTACTGGCCAACTTGAGTTTATAAATAGTTTTGGAAATGCAGAATACAGACCTCAGAACTACAATATGGGAATCACGGGTATTCCCGGGAGTGGGAAAAGCCTTGCAATGAAGTTGAAAATCGGAAGAGAAATGTCTGCCGGAAATGTCTGGGCATTCTGTATAGATCCTGAAGGAGAAAATAAAACGATAACAAAAAGGTTAGGAGGAATTAACTTAGATATTAGTGAAGAGGCTGAGATCTGTATTAACCCATGTGCGCTGAGTGCAACAGAAATAGAGTGGGAAGACGATGATGAAGAATTAGAGCTTCTTGAAGAACAAGATGAAAAAGAGATTATCAATAAAGATGGAAAAACATTTATCTCTTTTGTGCCGTTACGTGAAAAAACCAACGAACTTTTAGATTTCTTTGACATTATCGTTAGGGGGAAAAATATTCAAGGAGAAGGTCTTAATGTATTTGAACTTAACTACCTTGAAGAAGCAATAACGGGAGTCTTTTCTAAACTTGGGATAACCTCCCACCCATCATCACTTTATCAAGATGATGTTACTGAGATTGATGGAAGAATTATTCAGTCTAAAGTTCGTAAGCTAGAACCAACAATAAGTGATATATATAAATTTTTAATTGAAAAATACAGCGAAGAGCATAAAGCTGAGAGATTAATAGCTTCTATACGCCCCTTCCTTAAAGATGGTAGTAAACCCATTTTTGATGGTCAAACAAACTTTGGAAGAGGGATGGCACAATCATTATCACAGTCACGTTTAGTAAACTTCAATATTAAAGAATTGGAAGAAGGTCATTTAAGACCAATTGCATTTCACGTATTGCTTAATTATATTTGGGAGTATTTTGTGAAAAACTCCGAAAATGCACTAAAAAAGAAATATGTATACGTCGACGAGATGTGGCAATTCATCGATAATCCGCAGACTTGTAGTTTCTTAGAAAAGCTTGCACGTCGAGCACGTAAGAGAAACGCGGGATTATGTTGGGCTACTCAAGACTTTGTACGTATTTTAGAAAATACACAAGCACGAGGAATCCTTTCTTCAACTTTCACGATTCTGTTTATGCAGCAAAACAAAATTGATTTAAAGAGAGTTAAAGAATCGTTCGACCTAAGTGATGGTGAACTAGATATTTTGTTCGGAAATCCTGATAAGGGTGAAGGAATCTTAAGGACTGGTAAGAGTTCGATTTGGTTACAAACTAACCCTAGTGAAGATGACTTAACATTTATTGAATCTAACCAAGCGGTTCTTGATGAAATGTTAAAACGGAAAAAACTAGGTTAAGAGTAGGTGGTGAGATGATTGATTAACGACAAAATAGCTGAATTATTTATGAATCTCTTTCCTGATTTGTACTATTGGGTCGTCAAGCCTTTCTTAGAATTAAAGACTTTTAAAACTCTAATATATGGGAAAGATGACGAAGAATTCTTGGCATTTGGAATTTTTACTCTTGATGAAATGCAAAAAATATACCAACCAGGGATGAATGCCTTTGTCGCACTTTCTGTTACGTGTATATTAATCGGGATAGTATTGGCAGGAATGAAGATAACTTCTGTCGGATTAAACCCAGGCAATCGAGCATATATTATCGAATTTGTAAAAGATCTAGTTATTGTAGGAATTGTTTTCTTTAACTTATCAACTATATATACGGCTATTTTTGGAGTCAATTATATTTTTGTAGAATTATTTAGCGTCTCGCATGAACAAGCGTTAATTGAAGTTAAAGAAAGTGTCGAAGCACAAACAGATGTTTTAGGGCAAATTATAATCAACCTATGTTTATTAGGGTTATCAATTTGGGCTAACTTTTATTATATGATGCGGAAATTAACTATTATGATGTTTCTTATAATGGGACCACTAATGATTGCATTATATTTAATTCCTAAAACAAAAGGCATAACTATAGGTTGGCTAAAAGAACTAATAGGTACAGTTATGGTGCAATCTATCCATGCAGCTTTATATTGGATTGTAGCTTTAATGACTGTTACCCATACAGGTTTAGAAGGTGTTATTCTATACATCATTTTTATTCCGGTTGCAGAATCTATCAGAGGATTACTCGGATTAGGTGGACAAACTCAAAATGCCTTATCAAGAACTGGTGCCATGTTTGGTATGTCAGCAATTGCAGGCATGTACGGTGCTGTTAAAGGGGCAATGAGTGATAAATCGGTGGCAGGAGCTCTTCAAAATGCCTATAAAGGTGTTAAAGATGCTAAAGGTGGAAGTGGTTCAGATGATGGCGAAACTCCTGATAAATCAATTGGATCCAATTTAGGAACAGATACAGGTTCTACTAACTTAGGTGAAAAAATGCTAAAGGCTGGTGAAATAACTAGCAAGATGGGTAAAGCCACTTTCGGTATGGCTGGTGCGGTGGCTGGTTCTGTAATGGGTCCCGGAGGAAGTATGGCTCTCTCTAGCGCTGGTTTTATTGCCGGTGGAGTTGTTGGAGGTGTAACTGGACGTGCAGGTGCAGCTGGTGCAACACTTGGAGCAAAAGCCTTAGAAAAAAGTTTGAATGGATTTAAAGAAGGCGGTAAAGATTTTAAAGATACTCTTAATGCAGAATCACTAGCTGATGAAAAACTCGCTGAATCTTTAGCTTCAGATAAAACAAGTGATTGGGAAAATACCAATAAAGATAAGTTCATGAAAGATATGAAACAGAAGTTTCCTGATGCACATGAAGATTCTTTAAATAATATGTGGAATAAGGAAGTTGGTTCACAGAAACAAAGATTCCTTGATGAAGCAAGAGATAAGGTTGCGAATATTCGTAAAAACGATGGTTCGTTTGCTAAAGCTGACTCTTTACCAAATGCAGCTGCTGAAGGTCTAGCAAATAACTGGGCTAAAGAAAATAAAGAACAATTTAATAGAGATTACGATTCAAAATATCCTCTTAAATCTGATATGACTGATGAAGAGATAGTCAATCGTAACTCTGCAAAAGCAAAAGATTGGGAAAACACAGTTTCGGATAAAAAGAGAGAATATGCAGAACTTGCAAATGAAACTGCAAAAGAAATGAGTAATGGTCTTGATCCAAGTTTAGCCTATATAAATAAAGATGATTTTGCTAAAAAAGTTGCTGACAAAGCACTGTTGGCTGACAAAGAATCATTTGTTAAAGAATATAAAGCAAAAAATGGTGATATGACAGACGAGCAAGTTGCAGCACAATTTGATAAGTTACATGGAGATATGAGAGGGAAATATTCCGATATAGCCAAAGGTACAAGTGATACTACTAGTTCAGTTAATGCTCAAGAGTTGTCTGCAAGAACTGCAGAGAATCTTTCTTCTCAATGGGAAAAAGATAATAAAGAAAAGTTCACAGGTGCATATTTGAAGCAACATCCAAATGCAGACAACCAGACTGTTGAAGCAGCTTGGAATGATAGGCTCAACAAAAAGAGAAATTCATTTGAAAAATTAACAGACAAGGTTGCTCGATCCATGGTGACCGGTGTGGACCTAAAATCCGTGAATATAAATGAAGATGTATTCTCAAAAGAATTAGGAGAACAGCTATATAATGATGAAAAATCTCAATACGTTGCTAAGAATAAAGGTAACGGCTCTCTAGACAAACAAGAATATGATCATATGGCTAAAAAAGTCGTAAATCCAATTAAAACAAACAACGCTCAGGAGTTAGCTTCTAAAACTGCTGATAATTTAGCGCAAGAATGGTCAGATTCACCACATAACTACAATCAGTTTTCAAAAGAATTTAAAAAACTAAATCCAGAAGCTACTCATGGTGAAATGAAATTAGCCTTTAGAGAAGCGACAGATAATAAACGCAAAGAATTTTTGGGAATTACTAAAGAAGTAGCAAGCAGTATGGTAAACGGTAAAGACCTTTCATCAACAGACATTAATTCCAGTGAGTTTGCCGATAAATTAGGAACAACATTACACAGTAATGCTGTCTCAACTCAATCTAATAAGAAGAACGGTAACTTATTAGATTCTCCTGAGTTTATGGCAGAAGTAGACTTTGATATCCAAAATAGTCACAGACGACAAGAATTCTCTAATATGGCTAAAAAAGCTGTGAATCCATCTAATCAGGCAAATGCACAACAATTAACATCCCAAGTTGCAGACAATTTCACAACTGATTGGGCAGGTGCGAATCAACAACAATTTACTACTGACTTTAAAGTTAATAATCCAAACGCTACGCGTAGAGAAGTAGAAGTTGCCTGGAATAATGCAGTAGATGAGAAGCGAAAAGAATTTGTTAATGTAGCTTCAAATGTTGCTCATAGTATGACTAATGGAAAAGCACTTAGTCAGTCTTCAATTAATAAAGGTACTTTTGCAGATAATGTTGCTACTGAATTATATAACAATGAAAAATCTCAATATATTGCAAAGCACAAATCAATTAATATGGATACTCAACAGATAGAAGTTGAGTTTAATAGACAACATGGTGGTCAAAGAGCGTACCTTCAACAAGCACAAGGTGCTATTAGGAATATTCAACCTGGAAAACTTTATAGCAAAGATAGTGTAAATACAGATTATTTAGCTACTCAGCTTGCACATTTACAGACAGATAACCAAAAATCTGATTTTATTAAACAACAAGTATCAAATAATGTAAGTTCTGAGCTTGCACATCAAATGTGGGAACAGCAACAGCCTGACCAATATCAGAAAAACTTATCAAAATTTGCAAATGCTATACCAAAACATATACCGCTAGATAAGACAATTCATTCAAACAAAACAGTACAAGGTGCAGCAGCCATAGGAAATTTTGCTCTAACAAGTTTTGTTTCAGGTACAGGGATAAAGGATATTGGGAATTTTGTTTCTGATACAAAAATAGGGAAAGTAGCAATTGCTGGAGCTTCAGGCACTGTTTTAGGTATGAAACAAGGTCTTAATTCAAATGGATCTTTACTAACTAAAGGTGTAAACATTGTAAAAGATGGTGCTACGAGAGGTTTTCAAGAGATAGCCACTTCTATTCAAGCAGAACATGTTCCCGAAAATTCCATCGAAAGACAAGCATCATTTAAAAACGCAATAGCATATACCGCAGGCATTGTTGGTGGCGTAAATGGTTATAAAAAAGGTGCAAGGATTGGGATGAAGTTTAATCCATACAATAATTCAGTTCAAGACAAGATATCAGAAGTATCTGATATAGCACATCTAGCTCAGAAAGTGGATGATGGTCAAGGTAATATGGTCATTGCAAAAGGCGCAGTTCAATTAGTAACCGATAATAATAAATCCTACATCCAAGTTAAGGATCGTACTGGTCAAACTAAGGTTGTTTCTCGCTTAGGGTCAGGAGATAGTTCTATGAAAAAGGGTGAGGTTGTTTATCAAGATTTAACAATTCAAGATGGATCTTTACTTCAAGATTCTAACCCATATAAGTATGATAGTGGCGGTGCAAAAGTACAGACTAATAGACCATTAAATATAAACCCTACAAAGCTATTAGTTAACAACAACACTCCTAAAACACCACGAGTTGTACAAGAAATACAGGCATTTAATCAAAAAGTAGATAGTGGCCAGTATCATACTGAAGAAGTTATAAAAGATACTCAAAATAAAAAAATAAAAATGGTTATCCAAAGGGATCGTAGCTATATGGTATCTGTTGATGAAAGTGGGGAAGCTCATCGAATTTCACCATATGGTTTGGGGGACGCACGATTAGATCAAGAACAAGAACGGGAAATTACTTGTTCTATTAGAAATAGAAGAATTGTTAAAGATTCTAGCGTTGATGATGATTTCACTACATCTCTAGAACCGACTGATTTAATCCCTATTAAGCAAAATAAACGTCTTCAACAACGCAAAGAATTTGAAAAAATTCGTTATAAAAAAGTAGGAGGCACATCATAAGATGGGCCTTCCTAATTATCCAAATAATAATCAAGAAGAAGAACAGCAAGAGTCCCCTCTTCAAAAACTTGTCAAACAACAAGCGAAAAGAAAAGGAAAAAAAATTGCTAAGAAATTCGCTCGAAAAGCAGCCAAGCTTGCAGTAAAAGCAGCCAAGCAATTAGGAGCTTCACTAATAAAAGTACTAATGAGCTTTTTAGCTGGATTAGGATTACCTACAATTTTAATTGCAGCTTTGATAATAATAGGAGTAATAATTATTTCATTAGCAATGTCTTTCTTTTTTAGTTCGGGAGATGGTTTAACAGGAGAAGATAAAGAATTACATGAATATATTGTAAAGCAAGCAGACAGTACTGTGGATTTAAACGATCCTTTTCAAAAAAAATATAGAGTTCCTCATGCTTTAATTGCATCAGTTATTCAAATTGATGCTTTAAGAGATGAGGATGCGAAAGATTTAGCTAAAGACATGGCTAAATCTCTCGCCCCCACATTTGACTATGGAAAGTATAATGAGTTTACCCAAAAACAAACTCAAGTTTGTGAAGATGGTGTTTGTAAACCTTGGAGTTCAACAAAACAAACCGATAAATGGGTTTCTAAATTAGACAATGTAGACTTTTGGAATGGATATACATCTTTTACCCACGAAGCATATCTAACAGAGTGGAAATATGATACCAAAATCACTTATAGAACAGATCGATGGACTGAGACAGAAAAATATACTGAAACTGTTGTAGAAAAATATGTTGAATATGAAGAAGTCTCAAGAACTGTACTTGTTCAAGTGCCTTATACGGAAACCATTTATGAACCGTATGTAGTGATTGAATATAAGTATATAGAGAAACGGCCAGGTGTTTATATTAGGGTAGAAGTTCCTGTAACTAAATACAGAGCAAAACAGGTTACTAGATATGAAACAAAAAAGGTAATAGTAAAAGACAAAGTTCCGGTAGAAAGGTCAAAAGAAAAAAAGGTTGAAAAAACAAGAGAAGTAGAAAAGTCTAAAGTGGTAGAAATAAAAACTACAACAAGGACGAGACAACAAAAATTTAATTCAACTGAAAATACAACTGAAGATTATTCTTACTTTGATCAAATATTAAATTCACAAAACTTTGGTACGGAAGACAAAAAGTTAATAGAAATAAATTACTTATTTACTGGAGGAGAAATTAAATATACTGATTGGTTAGGTATAAATGGATCTTCAGGTTTTACTGGGGGATATGGTGGTTTTAATGGGACTATTACTCCTGGAGCTGGAGTACCTGCACAATTCATGGAATATTATTTGTCTGCTGAGAAAAAATATGGAGTTGACTGGTACAGCCTTGCGGCGGTGCATTTCGTCGAAACCGGCTTCAGCACACATCCGACAATGTATTCTTCAGTTGGCGCTATCGGACACATGCAATTTATGCCTGCAACATGGGTAGGCTGGAAGTATAACATAGGCGGTGGATTAGTCAGCTCAACATTGGATATCACTTCACTTGCAGTAATTAAATCAGGTGGAGGATATGGGGTTGACGGATGTGGCGATGGAAAAGCTGATCCCTGGGATGTATGTGACGCAATTCACACTGCTGCACATTATTTATCAAAAAGTAATTATAAAAATGATCCACGAGCAGCAATATTTAACTATAACCATGCAACTTGGTATGTCGATAAGGTAATGAAAGCAGCACAAGGATATAAAAATGGAGCGACTTATACTCCAGCGGATGGAGCCATGCCGGCTATTACAAAAGGTGACTTCATGAGACCTGCAACAGGAAAAGTAAACTCTGGTTATGGTGAAAGATGGGGTAAACTTCATGCAGGAGTTGATATAGCCAAAGTAGGATCGGCGAATATTCCAATTGTAGCTGTTGCAGATGGGGTTGTTGTTAAATCTTACTTGTCATCTTCGTATGGGAACTGTGTAATTATTGAACATCAGATAAATGGTGTGAAATATCAGTCATTATATGCTCATATGACAGGAAGAGCGGTAAATAATGGCCAAAAAGTTACAAAAGGACAATTCTTGGGGAACATGGGCAATACAGGACGTAGTACAGGTCCTCATTTACATTTTGAACTACATAAAGGTGAATGGAATAAAACGAAAAGTAACTCTGTTGACCCTGTTCTCTATATACCATTTTAATAGGTAAAGGTCGTAATTGATCTTTACCTTTTTATTAGGAAGGGAATGAATACTATAAAAAAGCACATAATACTAATAATCTTAATTCTAGGAATATTAATTATTGGAGCAGTTTATTTAATCCCTAAAGGGGAAGAGGAAATCATATCTATTGAATCATCTGCAAAAAAAGTCGAAGAAGATATTGAAAGCGTTAAAAATCAAGAACAAGTATATACTTGGCTTGGTAACAAAGAATTAGAAGTAGGATATTTAGAAGGAAAAGATGAGGACGTATTTAACAAGTATAGGGTGAAAAAAGGGGTTGTAGAGTATTTGTTCGCAACCATTTTGTTAAAAGATCCGAACCACTTTGTACAGTCTTTTCAACCTACCAATATATCTGAAGATTTATTTTCGGTGGAAAATCCAGATAAGATAGAAGTAGCAACGAATATGATAAACAGAATTTCACGTAATGGTAAGTTATCTAAAATAAGTTACACAGATAATAAAGTTAGTTTTAAAGACGGTGAGACTGCTAAAGTGAAGGTTTATTATACTGATGATAAAATAGTCACTCTAAACTTATCATTCTCCCGAACACCCACACACCATGACGAAGAAGATGGTATTTACTCTATTGAAACTAGTGTATGGGACATAATTAAAGAAATAGAAAAAGGCACAAAATAATATTATTTTTGTGCCTTTTTTTCAATCCACAATATAAGTTCAACCTTTGATTTCTTCCAACTTCCGAAGGCTCTAACATATGCGTTATACGAAGGAAGCTTTAATTTTTGAGCGTATTCATTCCATTTTCTTTGGCTAGAAGGAAAGAAAACATCTTTATGTTTGAAAGCGGTTTCTAATAAGTAATCATTTGTTAATCTAGCTTGTTTATTAGCGAATGATAGGACTTCTTCCCAAGTAAAATGTTTTTTTAATGTTTTATATGAAGGCAGGTTGTTTTCTTTTGCATATTCATCCCATTGAGATCGTGTTTCAATATTATGACCGTGTTCTTTTAAAACTTGCTCAATTTCTTTTTTGGAAATAGTAGGTTTTGAAATAACGATTGAAGTATCAATATTTAGCTCTTGTTTAAAAGAATTCCACGTCTCAAAGTAGTTTTCAATTGTTTGAGCACTTGGGAGGTTATGTTCCTTTGCATAGGCGTTCCATTTACGTTTACTCGTTACATGCTCAATATGCTCTTTTCCTATATCAATAAGGATTCCGATAGTATATATCGTTTTTCTACCTTTGTTAGTATCTACTTTTTCTTTATCACCAGTACTCATATAACATTATTCATTCCTCTACTAGATAAGATTATTTTTGTTTGAAGCCCATATATGGTATACAACATCCTCATTCCAAGCATTGTATTGGGTTATTTCATTAACAAAACGGTTAAAATCTTCCTTAGTTTTAGCATTACTAATCATGTCTTTTAAGTTTTCTTTCCTTGCAAAATACCTTTCTTGTTCATTTTCAACAAATGTACTGTAAGATCGGGATTTTCTATAATCTGTTGGAATATGTTTTAAGTTTTTAATACCTTTAATATCGAAAATCTCTTCTATATTATCAAGTTCAATTTCACTTAATTCCTTAAAGTCATCTTCGACTCGAGAACTATTAAATCCAATGTTACGTTCAAATTCATAGGAAAGAGAACAGTCATTAAAATAACCTTTTTGTTTTAAGTATTTTGCTTCTCTTTTGAATGTAAATATTATTTTTTCTCCAATAAGCCTTTTGGGTTCTGAATTCATTTGTGGTCTTGGTAACAATAAATAAAAGTCTCTATTGTAAGTTGTTGCAATTAAACATGGCTCATCACCGATAGTAGGGATTTGATTTAATCTATTAATAGCTACATTAATTGAGACATTATTACTTTCTTTGAATACTAAAGGTGTTTTATTAAGTTCTTCATATTTATCCCAATTTGTCTTCATTAATGCATCTAATTCTGTTTCCCTATTAAATATTAATGATCTATTATAGTTTTCTACATCTGCATTTTTTAAGTGATCAATAATATCTTTATTTTTCTCCAAACGTAGTTTTTCTGCAACTCCTTCAGGATCACGCTTCTTTTCATTTTTATTTTTCCATTTCTCAATTCCACGATAAAGATGATACATGAACACAAAAGGAAAGAAAATTAAGTACATACTAGCTTTTAATAATTTATTACCTAACTCACTTTGAGTTAAAGAAATAATAATAGTGTAAACCGCTAGTAAAATTAACCCTCCAACTATTAAAAGAAAATATCCGAATAAAAAAGCAAGTAATATCTTATATCCAGTTAGAGCTGGTGAATCCTCAACAATAAGGCCCATACTATCAAGAAAACCCACTACTCCCATAAATTCGAATACTGGTACTATGTAATCCCAAAATCTAACCATGAGAATTGTTATGATAATACCAAATAAACCCCATAAACCTGTTTGTTTTCCTCTAAAGTATTGAAGTGCTATATCTGCTCCATGTAGTAAAGTATTCACAGTATCACCGCCCTTTTTATTTATTATACCATTAATTACACTAAAATGAATCGTTTTGTAGACATTATATAAAAGTTAATTAAAGAAAATTTGTTGGCATTGGACATAAAAATTATGTAATATATGATGTAAATGTTTACATTGTCATTCGAAATTATTATTAGGAGTCTATATATGTGTGGTCCTATTACTAAGGAAGATAAAGATTTGGCTGCTGAATTTATTTATTTAACATTGTTATTGGAACACATGGAGTCAGACATGGAATTATTTAATAAGATTCCTGTAAAGCTTAATGATCCCTATGTAACTTTTATGGATTCAATTATAAAAGTAGTATTAAAAGATTTAGTTTTTGTCAAAAAAAAGATGAAGGAAAAGCAAATTAAGGTCTTAGATCCTGTTAATGTAAATGAAGATTTTATGCAATATGAATACTACGTTAGAGGATACAATACTGTTTTTCGATTTTTTAAGCCTGTACTCAAGAATCGTGTTTCTGATCGAGCAGAGAAATATTTTATAGGAAACAAAAAGTAATCGTTTTTATGGAGGCACCATGAGAAATCACTGGGAATTAGTAATAAAAATAGAAAAGTTATTAAAAACTATGCTTGAATTACAAAGCAAGGAAGAAGCGACCGGTCAGTTAGGGGGTATTTTTGAAGCTGATGCAATAATGAATAAAAGTGGATTCGCTGCAATTACAAGTTCAATAACCCCATACTATTAAATAGCAAAAACAATGATGATAGACAATTAATTAATGACTTTATAAACAAATATAGCTTTTTACCTACGCTTAGTGAAGATGACTATTGGGATGTTTTAGAAGACGCAATACATGATTATGAAGATCTTTTAATTAAACTTAATGTTATTAAAGTGATGAAAAAATAAAATAGACAGAAAGAATTTGGGACCGCTCCTTCTGTCTATTTTACTATTTCAATGAGTACTGGTATTCTCATGAATCCCTTACTAGTCCAATTAAGAAACTTTACTCTTGCTTTAACATACGGTTGAATGTAGACAAAGTTATCCTTTTCTTTTTGACTGTAAGAGCGGGCAATATTATAAAAGTCTCTTCTTAAGTTTATACTCCCATGTTCTATTATCCCAACAGTCTTAAGACTACTTTCTCCTTTAATAGAAGCAATCAATCCAAACTTATCGACTCGATATCCGGTAATCCAAACATCTAAATAAGAATAGTTAAGTACTTTTAGCCAATTAGAACTCCTTGAATTTGGAATGTACTTACTGTTTTTTGTTTTTATGCATATTCCTTCTAGCCCATGTTCTTTAACAGCATCAAATAAAGCCTCTCCATATTCTTCTATATACTGCATCTTAACGAGATGTTCTGAATTATCTAATTCCTTGTCTAAAATCTGTTTGCGTTCGGAAAGGGGAAGGTTCATAAGGCTTTTCCCATCAAGACATAGAATATCAAAAGCAACAAACGTAACCGGTTTCTCTTTCATTAAGAAGCGGATTTTTTCTTCTTTGGTTGTTTGAAATCTTTCCATTAACTTTTCAAAATTAGGTTTCGGTAAACCAGTAGCCGTACTATCGGTTACTATCATTTCACCATCAAGCACAATATTTCTTTTTGGAACAAATTCTCTCAACTCTGGGTAGCGATTTGATACCGGATTCCCGTGCCGAGTGAATATTTCATAATTATCATGATTAGAACTTAAAACCGCTCTATGACCATCTAGTTTCAACTTGAATATATGTTCAGATGACGAAAAGGGCTCAATTTCGCTTTCTAAGAGCATAGGGGATATAAACACATTACCTCAACTCCTTTTAGCGTATTATGAGCAAAATAGGACGTTTTGAAACATTAAATCAAAGCAAGGAGACGTCTACTAATGCATCAAAGTAAAAATGTTGTTGGGTATCTTTATATAACACGTATAAGCGCCTGGTGTAAGGATCAATTTTTGTTATTAATACCGGTTGGATCTCTTCAAAAAAGCCTTCAAACCAAAGTGTTAATTTAACTTGTATTTCATCTTGTATACTGCAAACCAATATTGTGTTAATCTCTTGAATTTGGTAATCATCCAAAATTGGCTTTTTTACCTTTTCACTTTCTTTAAATGCTTTATTAATCAAACCTTTATGTTCTGGCATTATGAAGGGGCTCCACTTCTTTAATGAGCGATCTTTTAACATTTTATGACACCTGCTTTAGTATATTTAATATATCCATTATAAGAACGTGTGTTCTGGATATCAAGACTGTTATTATACTTTATTATTGGAATATAATTACGAAATATAATAATGATTATAATTTATTTACAAATATGGAAATAAATGATATTTTTTGAATGTTGGAAAAATTACAGATTTGAAGGAGGATGTATATGAAGACAAAGTTAGTCCCTTATTTACTCGCTGGATTCATTGCAATTGCAGGAAGCTTCACATTTAATGGAGCGGCAAATGCCAATGAAATAGAAACCAAGAGTTTTAGCGAAGAGCAAATGCCAAATGAAGTACGCGAAGTAGTAGAAATTATTAATTCTGGTCAAAGCAAAGGGAACAAAAAAGATGGTTATACAACAAAAGGTAATCCAAATGCAAAAATTTATGGTGAATCTTCTTCTTCAAATGATGATGGGTTTCAAACTATGGCTATTATTGGGCAATCAAAGTCTAATACAAAAACATTTGGTTATTCGAGTAAAGGTGTTAGTGTAATTAATATGACTGTGGGTAACCCTGGTTTTTGGAATAGTCTATATCAAAATAAATATGACGGTTGGGGCTATACGTCCCAAAATAGTGGTACCTATACACCAAGTAAAGCTCTGGCAACAGTAACTGCATCAGCAACAGGTGTTATCCCTAATATATCTAACAGTGGTTCTTCTTGGGGATTGTTAAATACAACGAAACAAGTTGGTAAAGATGAAGCCACATGGAGTTCAAGGAAATACGCTATGGCTTATGCTGACGATGTGAGAATTCAGAATCTTTCCAACCTAACTGTAAAATTTGAAGTTAAATCAGAGTTACGTTACTCAGCTGTAGGAAGTAGAACAACATACAATTCTGTGAGGTTCTGGTAATAATATTAATAGTCTCTTTATTTAGTAGATAAAGAGACTATTATTTTTATTTTTTATTATCTCTTCACTATCTAAACATAGGAGTGTTTTATTTGAAGTCCTATTTAAAAGTTTTCTTCATATTACTATTAATCCCCGGTCTAATCACTTGTAATAACAAAGTAAATCAAGATTATTTCCTTATAAAAACAAATAAAGAATGGATAAAAGAAACAGTTAAAAAAGTTGAGTCTGGATATATAGATTCAAACGAATTATTTATAGATTATTCTGATATAGAAGTTGAGCTATCAATAGATGAACTTTGGCGTTCTATAGAGGTTTACAATATTTCAGGCTTTAATTATGATGAGAAATTATTAAAAAGTTCACTTATAAAAATTAAACCAACTAGCGATAGAGAAAAGATAGAATATGATTATATTTGTAATGTTCTTGGAGGATGTGACAAACAATATTATGATGATTATAATAAATTAATAAATGACCTATTTGATAAAAATAATAAATTGGAACCATTTGAAAAGCTAGATACTATTTATTTAATCACAACTCACTTTTATTCTGAATTAACTGAAACTTCAAAGAAGGAAATAATTTCGTGGTTAAAAGAACATGAAAAGGAATTCAAGCAAGATATTGGACTTTTATATACTATCTTAGAGATTGAAGATATTCTTAAAGTAGATATTTTCGACCTGAGTAATGATAGATTATTTTATAACGACTTACTAGCAAAATCTCTAAATCGAGATGACATCGAT
>Ga0182744_1001073_pt1 | contig 24501 bp, 22 predicted proteins | sample eDN3rd30CKraftMG_FD_128525 | JGI IMG/M metagenome (GOLD analysis project Ga0182744, IMG submission 128525) | Enriched Miracle-Growth compost microbial communities from Emeryville, California, USA - eDNA 3rd pass 30_C Kraft MG (version 2) (version 2) ... | reverse complement strand
TCCATCTCGACGAGGCGCAGCGTGGACATCACGCGCTGCTCGATCTCCGCCTTCGGGCGGCGGCGGATGCGCAGCGGATAGGCGACATTGTCGAACACCGTCATGTGCGGCCAGATCGCGTAGGACTGGAACACCATGCCGAGGTGGCGGTGGTCCGGCGGCACGAAGAAGCCCTTCTCGGCGTCGCTCACTACCCGGTCGCCGATGCTGATGCGGCCCGAGGTGTTCTGCTCGAGGCCCGCGACCATCCGCAGCGTCGTCGTCTTGCCGCAGCCGGAGGGGCCGAGCAGCGTGACGAACTCGCCGCGCTCGACCCGGAGATTGACGTGATTGACCGCGATGACATCGCCGAACGTGCGGCTGACATCTTCGACGAGGACTGAACTCATCCTACCCTCCAGAACCCCATGCCCGATCCGGGGCGGCGGCTTCGCTTGCGATTTCGGTGAGCGGCAAAAGGCGGACCCTAGAGCGTGCTGATGCGCGCCTTGATCAGCTTGAGCTGAACCCAGCGGAAGAAGATCACGAGGAACATCATCATCAGGCCGATGACGCTGACCTGCTCGGCCTGCCCGTTGGCCCACAGCTTGAGCAGCGTGACCGAGAGGACTTCCGAGCCGACCGAATAGAGCAGGATCGACGCCGACAGCTCGCGCATGATGCCGAAGAAGGTCAGCACCCAGCCGACGGCGAAGGCCGGCCAGGCGAGCGCGATCAGGATGCGCCACAGGGTCTGCCACCAGCTCGCGCCGTGCACGCGCGAGCATTCCTCGAGGTCGAACGAGAGCTGGTGATAGGAGGCCGACATCACGCGCACCGCGATCGGCGTGCCGAGCGCGATATAGGCGAGCAGCAGCGCCCAGATCGTGCCGTAGATCGGGAACGGGCCGGGCAGCATGGCGAAGGCCCACAGGAAGCCGACGCCGAGTACGATGCCGGGCATCATCCACGGCAGCCAGGCGAGCGCGTCGATCAGCCGGCGGCCGCGCCAGCGCGTGCGCACGGTGACGTAGGCGATGATGCCGCCGAGCACCATGGTCGCCGTCGCGCCCATCAGGCCGAGCAGCATCGTGTTGGTGAGCGAGCGCCAGAAGTCGGTGTTCTGCAGCACCGCGCGATAGTGGTCGAGCGTCAGCATGTCCCAGCCGTAGAAGCCGAAGAACTTGAAGAACGAGCCGACGGCGAGCTGGCCGACCGGCAGCACGACGGTGACGAGGAAGAACAGGATGCAGAACGCGAACGTCGCCCAGCGCCATCGGCCGAGCTTCATGATGTTGGGCGAATAGCCCTTGCCGGTCACGGTGGTGAAGGTGCGGCCGTGCAGCAGCATCCACTGGATGACGACGAGCACGAACATCACCGCCATGATCGCGAAGGCGAGCGCGGTGGCGTACTGGTAGGCCGGCGTCGCGCGATGGTTGATGGCGTTGTAGATTTCCGTCGTGATCACGCTGATGCCGACGGGCAGCCCGAAGAACAGCGGCGATTCGAAGTTCTCCATCCCGCGGATCAGGCTCAGCATCAGCGCGGCCACGATCGCCGGCATCATCAGCACGAGGGTGATCCGCCGCAGCGTGCGCCAGCGCGAGGCGCCGCACATGCGGCTCGCTTCCTCGAGCGAGGGGTCCATGGCGCGGAACGAATCGACGATGAACAGGAACAGGAACGGCGTCGAGTACTGCGCCATGTGCCAGACGATGCCGCCGTAGGAATAGACGTTGATCGGCGAGTCCTTCAGCCCGGTCAGCCATTGCCACGCCATGTTGATGACGCCGACCTGCTTGTTGCCGAGCATGCCCCAGGCCATCGCGGTGAGGATCGGCGGGATGAAGAACGGCAGCGTGATGAGGACCTCGAGGGTGCCGCGGAACGGCGTGTCGGTCCGCGCGCAGATCCACGCAAGAAAGATCGCGAGCGCCATGGACGGGATCGTCTTGGCGAAGGAAATGCCGATGGTGTTGAGCAGGATGACGAAGTTCTCGTTCGTCAGGATCTGCCGGTAGCCGTCGAGGTTGAACTCGCCGGCCATGCCGGGCGGCGTCGAGTGCAGGCTGCCGTAGAACAGCATCGACAGCGGATAGAGCGCCAGGAAGGCGAGGATCGCCAGCAGCAGCAGGATGCCGATGTTGCGGCCGATGCCGAGACTGTTGAGATGCGTGAGGAATCCCGCCTTGCGGCGCGGCGTGCCGTAGTGGGGGGGCGCAAGCTGGCCGCCGATTCCGGTGTCGCTGCCCGCAACTATCGCCATCGCACGCTCACATCCGACGTTCGAACAAATCCGAAAGCTACATATCGACGATAATGTAGTTCTCTTCCACCGACACCTGGAACGTCTCGGCGACGTAGGGACCTTTCAGCAATTCGCCGCCGTCCTCGACGGAGACGGCGTATTGCCGGACGTAGGTATTGTCGGGATCGCACCAGGACTGTCCGGTGCGCACATCGAATTCCCAGCCGTGCCACGGGCATTTCAGGAGTTCGCCCTGGCGTGTGAGGCGATAATCGCCCGGCCCGTCGGACTGCGCCAGCCCCACCAGGGTGCCACGGCACAATGACGCACCTTCATGGGGGCATTTGTTGGCGAGCGCGAAATACTCGCCCTTGATGTTGAACAGGCCGATCTCCCGGCCCTTCACGGTGACGAGCTTCCTGCTACCGGGGGCGATCTCGCCGACGGTCGCGACGACGTACCGGGCCATCGGCTACCTCAGCCCGTACAGCGCCTTGGCGTTGTCGCGGAAGATCATGCTGCGACGCTTCTCGTCGAGCTTGGCCTTGAAGACGTAACGCGGGTCGTCGAAGTCCCAGTGCGGATAGTCGGTCGAGAACATCAGCTTGTCCCAGCCGATCCAGCCCATGAGGTCGAACAGGTCCTGCGGGTTGTCCGGCTCCTCGATCGGCTGCGTCGTGTACCAGAAATGCTCCCGGATATATTCCGAAGGCGCGCGCTTGAGGTGAGGCACCTCGCTCTTGAGGCGCTTCCAGTGCTTGTCGAGCCGCCAGCCGAGCGCCGGCGACCAGGCGAAGGAGCCTTCGACCAGCGCGAATTTCAATGTCGGGAATTGCTCGAACACGCCTTCGAGCACCAGGCTGGTGACGACCGCCTGCATGGCGGGCACCAGCGAATGGTGCTCCTCGATGTAATAGGATGGCGCGCCGGAGCCGCCGGTGGCGGGATGGCCCGAAACGCCGCCGACATGCATGCCGATCGGCAGGCCCACGCGCACCGCGGCCTCATAGACCGGCCAGTAGCGGCGGCGGCCGAGCGGCTCGTCGGTGCGCGGCGGGATCAGCACCTGGACGAAGCGCTTGTCGCTGGAGACGCGCTCGATCTCGCGGATGGCGGCTTCCGGATATTCCGGCGTCACGATGATGGAGCCGCGCAGCCGCGGCTCCTTGTCGAGCCACGCGGCGGCCTGCCAGTCGTTCATGGCGGAGGCGAGGGCCGCGCCGTATTCGAGGTTGCGCTGGCTTCCCGCGCCGGTGCGCAGCGGGACGAGAATGCCGGTCTCGACGCCGTTCAGGTCGAGGTGCTGCTCGCGCATGAAATCGAGGTCGGCGCCGGGAGGCGCGCCGTTCGGCGGCCAGGCGTCCCGCCGCGCCACGTCCGGCGTCATGCGCGGATAGGCGAGGGTCTCCGACAGCGCCTGCCGGATGTGCGCGGAATAGGTCTGCATGTGCTCGCGCCAGCGCGCGGACAGGAACGGGAAAAGCTCGGCCGACGACCGCATGGAAGGGTGGATGTCGCAATCCACGATCGCAAGCCGCGTTGCCTGCTTTTCAAGGGTCTCTTCCCGGACAGCGATGTTCATGCGGGCGGTTTCCTTGCTCGTTCGGAACGCCTGCGCGCCGGATCACGTCCGGCGCCGTTCCGCGCTCCTTGAAGGCATGCCGTTTCGCCTGATTCAACGGATTGATATTTCGCGATTTTCGATAGACGGCAAACCTTCTCTATATTTTACTCCTTCGCCATCAGATTACAATGCAGCGCCATGACAGGGAGAACGCCGATGATGCGGTTTTTTGCGGTCCGGGTATTTGCGGGGATCATGGCAATCGCCGGTTTCGCGATGGCGGCCCATGCGCAGGACGCCGCCGAATGGGACAAGGTCGTCGCCGCCGGCAAGAAGGAAGGCAAGGTCGTCCTCTACAACTCGGCCAATGGCGCGTCCTATTTTACCAATGTGCTGAAAGGGTTCGAGGCGAAGTACGGCATCACCGTCGAGTCGCTCGACCTGCGCGCTTCCGAACTCACCGAGCGCATCCGCGCCGAGCAGGTGGCCGGACGTTACCTCGGCGATCTGGAGCTGCATTCCACCTCCACCATCGAGCAGCAGATCATCGACGGGCCCTATGTCGAAAAGGTCGGCCGCGTGCCCAATATCGCCAACCTGCGGGCGGAACTGCCGGCGACGGACATGTATATCCCCGCATGGATCCAGGCGTATGGCGTGCTCATCAACACCAGCCTGGTGAAACCCGACGAGGAACCGAAGTCCTGGAAGGACCTGCTCGATCCGAAATGGAAGGGCAAGATCCTTTCCGACGACACGCGCCCGATCGGCGGCGGCCAGACGATGTTCTACGTGCTGGAGAAAACCTTCGGCACGTCCTTCCACGAGAAGCTGGCGCAGCAGAACCTCGTGTTCTCCCGCGACCTGCGCAACGACGCGCGCCGCGTCGCGCGCGGCGAATATCCGATCTACATCCCGCAGATGTTCGCGATGGCGTCCGACATCAAGGCGCTGCCGGTGAAGGCGCTGGTGATGCAGGAAGGCGTGCCCTACGTCCCGATCAATTTCGCGCAGTTGAAGAACGCGCCGCACCCGAACGCGGCGCGGCTGTTCATCAATTACTTCCTGGAGCAGGATTCGCAGCTCCAGTACGCCAATGCCTGGATGACCACGGTCGTGAAGGGTATGACCGAGCGCGCCAACGCCGACGCCAAGCCGTTCGTCGAGCCGAAGCTGCTCGGCGCGGTTCAACGCCAGGATCGCCAGCAGATGATGGATCTGGCGAAGAAGATCTATACGCCGAAATAGTATGGCCCGTTAGCTCAACGCTCCATGCGTCATCGCCGGGCAAGGCCGTTCGCAAGAACGGCTTCGCTTCGCTCGCCGATGTCCGGCGGTCTCGCTTGGGCGGGCCGTATGCTCTCCTGATCGAGACGGCCGGAACAGGCCGGGCCATGACGAACGACAGGATGGATATTGCCTACCGCTTCTTCTTCGGCGGATGCGCCTTCACCGCTTCTTCATTGATGTCGGTGCCCCAGCCCGGCCGCGTCGGCAGCACGAACTGGCCGTTCTCGATCACCGGCGGATGGGTGAAGATCTCGTTGCGCCACGGGGCTTCGTCCACATCGTATTCCATGATGCGGTAGTTCGGGATCGCCGCGCAGAAATGCGCGCTGATGTAGCTCGACAGATGGCCCGCGAAATTATGCGGCGCGCAATCGACCTCGAAGGCGTCGGCGAGCGCGGCGACGCGGACCGATTCCCACATGCCGTTCCACTGCACGTCGACGATGGCGACGTCGCAGGAATAGTTCGTCATGAAGGGCTTGAACGCATTGAGTCCGTGGATCGTCTCCAGCGAGGCGATCGGCGTCGAGGTCGAGCGGCGCAGCAGCGCGAGCGCCTCCGGATCGTGGATGTCGCATTCGAGCCAGGCGAGGTTGAGCGGCTCCAGCGCCTTGGCGATGCGGATGAAGCCCTCGGTACGCTGGCTGAAGTTGAGGTCCATGCGGATCTCGAAGTCCGGTCCGGTCCCGTCGCGGAAAGCTTCCGCGACCTCGTAGATGTTGCGGATGACCTTCGGCTCGGGATGGCGGCTCAGGAAATCCGGCATCATGCGGAAGCCGGGCTTGAACGGCGGGTCGTCCGGCTTGAGCTGCAGCGGATTGGTCTTGAGCGACTTGAAGCCCTTCGCCTTCACCTCCGCGCCGAGCTTCTTGACATCGTCGAGCGTGCGGATCGGCTCCATGCCGAGCACGCCTTCGAAGAAATCCTTGCGCCAGACCCGGAACGAGCCGCAATGCGACCAGTAGAGGTTGATGCGGTCGCGGAACGGGCCGCCGAACAGTTCATAGACCGGCACGCCGAGCGCCTTGGCCTTGACGTCGAGGCAGGCGTTCTCGATCGCGGCGATGGCTTCGTGGTTGACGCCGCCGATCGACATGCGGGTGAGGGCCCGCAGCGAGACGACGATCTTGCCGATCTCGCGCGGGTCCATGCCGGTGACGAGGTCGGCGAAGCTGTTGACGAGCTGCGTCGTCGCGTTCGGCGCGCCGAAGTCCTCGTTGTATTCCGACCAGCCGACGATGCCGTCGTCGGTGGTGAGCTTGAGAAACGAGAAGTCGCGCCAGCCGGCATCGGCCTTCAGGGTTTCGATTTTGGCGATTTTCATCGGCGGTTCCTCGGCTGTCTCATTGTAACTCGGTTCGTCATGGCCGGGCAGAGCCGTTCGTGAGAACGGCGTCGCTTCGCTCGCCTATGTGCCGGCCATCTCGCGTGGGAATGCGCTATGCTCCCTCACCGGGATGCCCGGCGGCCGGGCACGACGGCGAAGGAGCTCGCCACCTTACAGTTTCACGACATCCTTCAGCGGTTCTTTCGCCAGATAGCGCTGCAGGTTCGCCGCCGCGTTGGCGGCGATGCGCTCGGTGGTGACGCTGCCGGCGGCGCCGGCGCAGTGCGGCGAGATGTAGAGGTTCGGCGCGTCCCACAGCGGATGCGTCGGCGTGAACGGTTCGGGATCGAGCGCGTCGAGGCCGGCGCCGGCGATCGTGCCGTTCCGCAGCGCGTCGGTAAGCGCATGCTGGTCGATGATGCCGCCGCGCGCGATGTTGACCAGGATGGCGTTCTTCTTGCAGATCGCGAGACGCTGCGCATTGAACAGGTGATGCGTCTGCGCATCGAGCGGCAGCGAGACCATGATCGAGTCGGCGCGCCCGAGCACGTCGTCGAGCTTCGCGAAGGGCGCCATCTCGTCGGCGCCCGCATCCGGCGCGCCGTTGCGCGACACGCCGATCACATGCGAGCCGAGCGCGCGCATGATGCGCGCGATCTCGCGGCCGATGTGTCCGAAGCCGAGCACGGCGCAGGTCTGGCCGAGCGGAATGGTCAGCCTGGCAGCCGCCGCGCGGTCCCAGCCGTGCTTCTTCTGGTTCTCGATGAAGGCCGGCACCTGGCGCTGCAGGGTCAGCAGCAGCGACACCGCGTGGAGGCCGACGGCGGGGGCCAGCGCGTCGCCGACGTTCGTCACCTGCACGCCCTTCGGCACGCCGAGCTCCTTGGCATGGTCGTAGCCGGCGGTGAGGATCTGGATCCATTTCAGTTTCTTGCCGTGCGTGAGCACGGCCTCGGCGGTCTTGCCGACATAGAGCATGTCGCCCATGAACAGCGCCTCGGTCTCGGGAATGGCGGCGGCCAGCGCATCGGCGCTGTCGACCACGGTGAGGTCGGGGCCGAGGATGGCGCCGAGCCTGGCGGAGAGTTCGGCCTTGGCGAGGGTGGCATAGAGGACCGCGCGCATTCCTGTTCCTTGTGCGTTTTGCCGGAAAAGTCAGCGGCAGACTAGTGGAGCGCGGCGGGCTCGGCCAGCGGATTACCGCGCATGACGGGTTTGCGGCCCACCGGTTGCGCGGCTGCGGGCGGCGCGCGATAAATGGCCGGTACGAGAGGGAAGGAAGCGATGGCCGACGCCGCCACCCGGGAAGCCACCAAGCCGAGCGGATACCTCGGTTACGCGCCGATCGATTGCGACATCCATCCGGCGGTTCCGGACACCAAGGCGCTGCTCCCGTATTTCAACGACTACTGGCGCGAGACGATCCTCCAGCGCGGCATCGAGCGGCTCAGCCTCAGTCTCACCAGCTATCCACCCAATGCGCCCTCGTCGGCGCGGCCAGACTGGCGCGTGAAGGGTCAGAAGCCCGGCGCGGATTACGAGTTGCTCAAGCGCGAGGCGCTCGATGCGTTCGGCACCCGATATGCCATCTGCAACGTGCTTCACGCCGCGCAGATGTTCCATTCCGAGGATATGTCGGCGGCGTTCTGCACGGCGGTCAACGACTGGCTGGCGAAGGAATGGCTCGACCGCGATCCGCGCCTGCGCGCCTCCATCCTCGTGCCGACGGAAAATCCCGAACTCGCCGTCGAGGAGATCGAGCGGCGCGCGGGCGACAGGCGCTTCGTCCAGGTGCTGATGTATGCGATGAACGAGCTGCCGCTCGGCCGCCGGTTCTACTGGCCGATCTACAAGGCGGCGGAGCAGCACAAGCTTGCCGTCGGTATCCACGCCGGCAGCCTCTATCGCCACGCGCCCTCGTCGATCGGCTGGGGTTCCTACTACCTCGAGGACTACGTGTTGCAGGCGCAGGCGTTCGAGAGCCAGTTGCTGAGCCTCGTGTCGGAGGGCGCCTTCGCCCGTCATCCGGACCTGCGGGTCGTCATGATGGAGTCGGGCTTTAGCTGGCTGCCGCCGTTCATGTGGCGCGCGAACAAGACATGGCGGGGCGTGCGGCCGGAAGTGCCGTGGGTCAAGAAGCCGCCGGCGGACATCGTCCGCCATCATGTGCGGCTGACCGTGCAGCCGATCGACGAGCCGCCGGACGAGAAAATCCTGGAGCAGATCGTCAACCAGATCGGCTCGGACGAGATGCTGCTGTTCTCGACGGATTTTCCGCACTGGCACTTCGACGGCATGGACGCGCTGCCGAAGGCGCTTTCGGGCAGCCTCGCGAAGAAGATCCTCGTCGACAATCCGATGGCGGCCTATCCGCGGCTCAAGGATTAGCCGCTTCTCCGAACGTCACGAGGCCCTCATCCTGAGGAGCATCGCGAGCGATGCGTCTCGAACGATGCAGGTCGGGCGCGCAAATGTCCGCCCGTTATCGCCACGGCCTCGATCCTTCGAGAGGCGCACGCCGTGCGCTCCTCGGGATGAGGCCCGATGGGGCATCGACCTTCGGCTGCTCGCAATGACAGGTGCCGCTATCCCTTCCACGCTTCCGGGTTCGACATGCGGATCGGCCTGCCATCGAGCCATGCCGTCACGGCCTCGACGATGTCGCCGTAGAACGCGCGGTAGGATTCCTCGACGACGTAACCGAGGTGCGGCGTCAGCACGACGTTGTCGAGCGTGAGCAGCGGATGGCCGGGCGGGATCGGCTCCTGCCAGTAGACGTCGAGGCCGGCGCCGGCGATGCGCCGCTCCTGCAAAGCCTTTATCAGCGCCGGCTCGTCGATCAGCGGCCCGCGCGCGGTGTTGATGAGATAGGCCGTCGGCTTCATCAGCGACAGTTCGTGCGCGCCGACCACGCCGCGCGAGCGCTCGCCGAGCACGAGGTGCAGGCTGACAATATCGCTTCGCGCGAACAGCGCGTCCTTCTCGACCCGCTCCACCCCGGCCTCGGCGGCGGATTGCGCCGTGAGGTTCCGGCTCCAGGCGATGACGTTCATCTCGAACGCCTGCGCGACCTTCGCCACCTTGCGGCCGATCTTGCCGAGGCCGACGAGGCCGAGCGTGCGGCCGTACAATTGAATGCCGAGTGTCTTCTGCCAACGGCCCGCGCGGATGTTGCGGTCCTCCTGTGGTACATGGCGGATCGCGGCCAGCATCAGCGCGAAGGTGAGCTCCGGCGTGCCCTGATGCGCGCCCGCGTGCGCGCTCGAGTGACAGACCAGCACGCCGCACTCGGTCGCGGCGGTGAGATCGAGCGTGCGGTGCTGCAGGCCGGTGATGGCAAGGAGCTTGAGGTTCGGCAGGCGCTCGATCAGCGCGCGCGGCGCGGCGGTGCGCTCGCGCAGCATGCAGATCACGTCGTAGGGAGCGAGCACGCGCGCGGCCTCGTCGGGAACGGCGAGCGGGCGGTCGATGACGTCGATCTCGCAACGTTGCGCGATGGCGGACCAGTCCGCCATCTTGAGCGCGACATGCTGATAGTCGTCGAGGATCGCGATCTTCATCGCGTCAGAACACGGGCGGCACCAGCAGCGCGGCGCCTTCCTCGTTGCGGCCGACGAGCGCCGGCGCGGCAGCCAGGATCGTCCCGGCCGGCGTATCGATCGCCGCCTGCACGCTCACGATCATGCCCGGCGCGATGCCGAGCGCCTCGGTGACGACGCTGCCCGCGAACGGTTCGAACGGCTGGGTGCTGCGGCAGCCCTCGATCAGCCACGACCTGAAGCCGAAATCGGCGGTGTCCGGCAGCCGCGCCGTCGCCGCCGCAAGTTGCTCGATGGCCGTCGCGATGGCTGCGTCGGCGCCGCGATCGCGCGAGACGGTGCGCGTCATGCGCACCCAGGTGCCCTTGTAGGCGAGCGAGATGCGCAGCGCGTAAATCGCTCCCAGCGCGGCGGTGCCTTCGAGGCGCACCGGCGTGCGGCTTTTCGCAAGATCGGCGGCGACGCCGATATAGACTTCCTCGGCGCCGGCCCGCCGCGCCTCGCCATCCACCTGCGCGGCGACGCTCGCGCCGTCGGTCTGGCCAAGGTCGATCCGCGCCAGCGCGCCATGCGCGATGTGGGCGGCGCGGAAGGCGAGGGCAAGCTCGCTAGGATCGGCCGCCGCGCGCAACTGCGCGAAGAAGCCGGTGCCGTCGATCACCCGCGCGCCGCTTTCGGCGATGCCTTCGACCACGCTCGCCGGAACCGTGTCGAGATCGGGGATTGCGACGGTGGCGCCCTGCTTGAACGCGCCGATGACTTTCGCACTCTCGCTGCCGAGCCTGGGCGAGTGCACGATCGCGTCGAGGTTCGAGGTGCGCTTCATCCAGTCGTTGACGCGATGGGAGAAGCCGCCGACGAACGTATGCGCGCCCTTCGCCGGCACGACCAGCACGCCGTGGTTCCAGTAGGGCACGAAACCGGAGAGCCACGACACGCCGCTGGTGCGCGAGGGATTGGTATAGACGGCGAGCACGTCGATGCCGGCTTCCGGCATTGCCGCCTGCGTGCGCGCCATGCGCGCGTCGAGCACTTCGGCCGGGAGCTCGGCCTTCGACCACGAAATCAGTCCACGACGCATGGCTTACACCGGCATTTCGAACAGCTTTGCGGGCGTGCGCGTCAGGCGCTCGTTGCCGGTCTGCGTGACCAGCAGCATGTCGCCCAGCACGATGTAGCCGGCCTCGGGATGGTAGGTGTTGGGGTGGACGATGACCGTCATCCCCGGCTTCAGCTCGACATCGACGTTCTCGAGGATGTTCGGCTTGAGGTCGCACATCAGCCCGAGTCCGTGCCCGCGCACGCGCGTGTACTTGTCCGTGACGTAGTCGCCGAGCCCGTACTTGCGGAACACGTCGTTCTCCGCGCGCGCCACGTCGCCGGCGGTGACGCCCGGTTTCACGGCGGCGATGCCGGCTTCCATCGCTTCGTAATAGACGTTGAAGGCGCGCTTCTGCGTCTCGGTCGCCTTGCCGAGCACCAGCGTCCGGCAGATCTGCGCGAAATAGCCGTCCACCGACGGCGTGAGCTCGGTGATGACGAAGTCGCCCTCCTTGAGCACGCGCTCGGAGGGCGGGGCCATGCCGCGCACGTCGACCCCGCCGGAGCCGATGATCATGAAGTTGTCCGGGGAGCCCCTGCGGCGCAGGAATTCCTCGGTGTCCGCCACGACCTCGAACTGCCGGCGGCCGGCTTTCGCCGCCGTGTCGCGGAAATAGGCGTAGCCTTCGTCGGCGAGCCGGATGGCGCGGCGCACGGCGTCGATCTCCGCCGGCATCTTCTCCATCAACAGCTTGTCGATGATCGGCGCGCCGTCCTCGATGCGGAACTTGCGTTCCGGCGAGGTCAGCCACGCGGGCATCAGCGCGCGCGGCGTCGCGACGATGCGGTGGTTGGCGAGCTTGTCGAACTGCTCGCCGGAGGCGCGCGCCACGTCGCGCACGTAGTTCACCTCGACGCCGGCGGTCTCGCCGCCGGCGCGCTCGGCTTCGGTCGCATTGTCGATCAGGAGCCGGCACCGGCCGTCGGCGGTCAGGATCGCCACCCCCGAGCCTTCGAGGATGGCGAAGTCCGCGAGGTAGCGCATATGCGCTTCCTGCCACGACGTTCCGAACGCGACGATGGCCTCGATGCCCTCGTTGCGCATTTCGGCGAGCAACCGCTCGCGGCGTGCCTGTGCCAGCATCGTTACGCCTTGCCCTGCCTACTGCTGTTCGAACTTCGCCAGCGTCATGATCTTCTTCCACAGTTCGATCTCGTCGGCGAGTTTCTGCTTGGTGCTCTCCGGCGTGCCCGGCAGCGGCTCGGCGCCCTGGCGCACGAGATAGTCGCGCGTTTCCGGCATCGCGCTGATCTGGTTGATCCAGCCGGAAAGCTTGTTGACGATCTCCGACGGCGTGCCGGCCGGCGCGTAGAACGCCCACCACGGCGGCAGCTCGGTGTTCTGCAGGCCCTGTTCGGCAAGCGTCGGGATATCGGGGAAGGCAGTGGAGCGCTTCGCGGTCGCGACGCCGAGGATCTTCACCTTGCCCTGCTTCTGCTGGGTGAGGGAGAACGGCGCGTCCGACATCACGAAGTCGATCTGCTCGGTGGCGACGTCCGACACCGCGGCCTGCATGGTCTTGTAGGCGACCTGCGTGCCCTTGAGGCCCGCGGCCGCCATGAACAGCGCCGCGCACGCCTGCGAGGTCGTGGTCGGGATGCCGAAGGTCATCTTCTCGCCCTTGGCTTTCATCAACTGGATGAATTCCTGGACGTTCTTGGCTGGGTTCTTCTTGTCGTTGATCGTCAGCACGAAGCCGAGCTGGGCATAGGTCGTGATCGGCACCAGATCCTTCACCGGATCGAACGGCAGGTTCTTGTAGAGATAGATGTTGCCGGCGAGCGAGGAACTCGGGCCGGTCAGCAGCGTGTAGCCGTCGGGCGCGGCCTTGGCGACGGTGTTGGTGGCGATGTTGGCGCCGGCGCCGGGACGGTTCTCGACGACGACGGGAACGCCGGCAAGGTCCTTCAGCTTCTCGGTGTACCAGCGATACAGGATGTCGGCGCCGCCGCCGGCGGGAAAGCCGGTCACGACCTTGATGAGATGATCCGGGTATTCCGCGCGCGCCGCTCCCGGCATGGCAAGGGCCGCCGCGATCAGCAGTCCGCCGGCGATCCAGGTGCCGATCTTTTTAGTGGTGATCTCTTCGATGCTGCCCTTTTCGGTGCTGGTTCTTTTCATGTCGCTTAACTCCCCCTCCCAAAAGACCCGTGGCGGCACGCGCCGCCGGGAACGCAAGATGACGGCGAGACCCTAGCAGATGCCGGGCGCGCACTGTCTTGTTTTTTATCGCGGATCGCGCCGCGCCTCCACCGTCACTTCGCCCGTGCGGTCGATGGCGGCCGGACCTTCCTGCGGAGGAGCCATGCTCATGCGATGCCCCTGTTTCGCTTGTCGCTGCCGCCGGTATAAACGCATTCGGGGACAGATACGGGAACGCCGCCGAGCGCGAGCGGCACGCAGCGGAACGGGATGGATCGATGACGGCACTTGAAGCGCTTGGCGCCTATGTTGCGGAGGGTGATGCGGAAGCGCTTCCGGCCGATGTGCACACGCTGCTGCGGCTGCACGCGGCCGATACCGTCGGCGCCTGGGTCGCCGGCGCCGGCACGGCCGAAGGGCGGCTGCTGCGTGCCTATCGCGACGTGCTGGCGCGCGAATGTTCCGGCGCCGCGCTCGAAATGTCGGCCGGCTGCGCGGTGACGCGGCTGAGCGAGCTCGACGACATCCATATCGCCTCGATGATCACGCCGGGCTCCATCGTCGTGCCCGCGGCGCTCGCCATCGCGGCGCAGACGGGAGCCGAGGCCCCGTCGGTCAATCGCGCCATGCTTGCCGGCTACGACGTCATGGTGCGGCTCGGGCTCGCCGCCGACGGTCCCGCCATTCTCTATCGCGGCATCTGGCCGACCTATTTCTGCGCCGCGCCCGGCGTCGCCGCCGTGGCCTCGCGGCTCCTCGGGCTCGATGCCGCGCAGAGCGCGCACGCGCTGGCGCTCGCCGTCACGCTGTCGGCGCCCGGCGTCGGCCAGCAGCATGCGGCGACGATGTCGCGTTGGCTCGCCGCCGGCCATGCCGCGCGCACCGGCTGGCAGGCGGCGCAGGCCGCGCGGAGCGGGTTCACGTCGGACCTGTCGTTGTTCGAGAACGGCTATTTCCGCAGCCTCTACGACATTGCGCCGAACGTGGCTGCGCTGACCGACCGGCTCGGCGCGCATGCCATGCTGCGCGACGTCTCGTTCAAGCCGTGGTCGGCGGCGCGGCAGACGATGGCCTCGACGCAGGCCTTCCGCGAGATGCTCGCGGCCGGGATGAGGGCGGCGGATATCGCGGCGGTCGAAGTAAGCGTGCCGCCGTCGTTCCTGCGCATGGTGGACCACGGCATCGGCGACCGCATGTCGCGGCTCACCAGCGTGCCGTTCCAGATCGCCATCGCCGCGCTCGATCCGGCCGCCGCCTACAGCGTCGGCCAGCATGAGGCGGTACCGCCCGCGGTTTCGGACTTCATGACGAAGGTGAAAGTATCGGCGGACGAAACATTGCTCGCCGGCTTTCCGAAGGTCTGGCGCTCGCGGGTGCGCGTGCAGGCGGGCGGCGCGTGGCACGAACGCGAGATCGACCGCGTGCCGGGCGATCCGGCGCGGCCGTTCGACGAGGTGGCGGTGCGCGACAAGTTCCGCCGCACCTCGGGCGAAGCGATCGGCGCCGATGCCTGCGACCGGCTGATCGATGCCGTGCTTGCGACGATCGATGGAAAGGCTTCCGCGGCGCAGCTTCTGGAGCGGATCGGCGCGGCGCTTCCGCGCTAGATCAGGTTGGCGCCGATGTTCACCGTCAGCGCGAGGATCGCGACATTGAAGACGAACGACACCAGCGCGTGAGCGATGGCGAGGCGGCGGATCTTCCTGCCGGTGATCTGCACGTCCGATACCTGGAACGTCATGCCGATCACGAACGAGAAATAGACGAAGTCCCAGTAGTCCGGCTCGCCTTCGCCGGGAAACGCGAGGCCGCGTCCGCGGGTGCCGGGGCCGCGATAGTAAATATGCGCGTAGTGGAACGCGAAGATCGTATGGATCAGCGTCCATGACAGGATCACGGTGACCGCCGCGAGGACGAATGCGGCCTGCCGCGTTTCGGGCGATTGCATTTCCTTTGCGCTGCCGAGTTCGACGACGATGGCGGCGAGGCTCGCCAGCGCCGTCAGGACCGTGATGAGCAGCAGGGCCGGGCCGCCCTCGTCGGTTTCCTCCGCGCGGACCTGCACGCGGTTGAGATCGAAGGCCCGGATCACCAGCACGGCGCCGACGAGATAGATGAAGGATGCGAAGTCCCACGCGATCAGCAGTCGCGTCGACAGCCGGAGCGCGCCGGGCAGGAGCGGGAGCAGGACGACGCCGGCAAGCGCGGCGGCGAACAGCTTGGCATGTCCGTGCACGATGCGCACGGCCTTGAGGCGGTGGCGCAGCGTGCCGCGCCGGGCGGATTTCGGCTTGCGGCCCATGCCTTCACGTCTTCCGTTGCGCGACGAACCGCGCGGTGGCGCGCAGGATATCGCCGCGCGGACCGAAAGGTTCCATGATCCGGCCGGCCTCCTCCACGAGGGCGGCGAGCCGCTGCCGCGCGCCGGCGACACCGAGCAGCGAAACCTGGGTCGCCTTGCCCGCTTCCGCGTCCTTGCCCGCCCGCTTGCCGAGCGCGGCGGTGTCACCCTCGGCGTCGAGCAGGTCGTCGGCGATCTGGAACGCTTCGCCGAGGATGGCGCCGTAGCGCGCGAGCGGGACGGATGCATCGGCCCCGCAACCGCCCAGCAGGCCGCCCATGCGGCAGGCCGCCTCGATCAGTGCGCCCGTCTTCATGGACTGCAGGGTCGCGACCTCCCCGGAAGCTTGCGGCGCGCGCGTGCCGAAGCGTCCTTCCGCCGCGAGGTCGAGCAACTGCCCGCCTGCCATTCCGCCGACGCCGGCCGCGCGCGCCAGCGTCGTGATCAGGCCGACGCGAACGGTAGCGTCCGGATGCGTGTCCGGCCGGGCGGCGATGTCGAAGGCGAGGGTGAGCAAGGCGTCGCCGGCGAGGATCGCGGTCGCTTCGTCGAATGCTTTGTGGACGGTCGGCCTGCCGCGCCGCAGGTCGTCGTCGTCCATCGCGGGCAGGTCGTCGTGAACGAGCGAATAGCAGTGGATGCATTCGAGCGCCGCGCCGGCCATCAGCGCGCGTTCCCGCAGGGCGGCGAACAGCGCCGCCGTCTGCACCACCAGGAACGGCCGCAGCCGCTTGCCGCCGCCGAGCGCGGCATGGCGCATGGCGGCGATCAGTCGCGGCGGACGCATCCGCTCGCCCTCGACAGGGTGCTCCGACAGCAGGCGGCCCAGCAGCGTTTCGGTTTCGTCCGCCACGCGGGCCAATTGCGCCGCGAAGCCGGCGCTGCCGGTTGTTTCATCCTTCGCCATGAGAGGAGCGGTTCCCGTGAATTCGTCCGCCGCGGCCGCGGGGTCGGCGTTCGGCGGTTGACGCGGACCGCCGAACCCTACCATGAGTGCATGGCGAAAGCTGCCGCTTTCCAGGGAAGGGCGAGATGCTGGCGTGGCTTAAACGACCCCGGGGCCGGGCATCGCGTCTTGCGCGCAACGCTGTCCTGGTGCTGGTCGCGGTGCTGGCGCTGCCCTACGTCATCGCGCCGTTCTATCGCTTTATCGATCCGGTCTCGACGCTGATGCTGTGGCGCCATGCCACCGGCAAGCGCGTCGAGCGCGCCTGGATGCCGCTCGCGCGGATCGCGCCGACGCTGCCGCTCGCGGTGATCGTCGCCGAGGACGGGCGCTTCTGCAGCCATCATGGCATCGATGTGCGCGAGACCTGGAAGGCCTTCTCGGAAGCCGACGACCTGGCGGAGGCGCGGGGCGGCTCCACCATCACCCAGCAGGTCGCCAAGAACCTGTTCCTGTGGCCCTCCCACAGCTACGTCCGGAAGGCGCTCGAACTGCCGCTGGCGCTGTGGATCGACCTCGTGCTGCCCAAGCGGCGGATTCTCGAAATCTATCTCAATATCGTCGAGTGGGGACCGGACGGGGAGTTCGGCGCGGAGGCGGCCGCGCGGCGGGCCTTCGGCCATTCCGCTGCCGCCATGCGGCCGCCCGAGGCGGCGCTGATGGCCGCGACGCTGCCCAATCCCCGCACCCGGGACGCGCGCCGGCCCGGGCCCGGCCTGCGGCGGATCGCCGGCATCCACCTGCGGCGGATGCGGCTGATGGCCCATGGCGCGGACTGCGCGCTCCGGCGGTGACGGAAGCCCCCCGAATCCGGTCATTTTTACGCGGGTTTGGCCGGAATTCGCCCCTAGCCAGTGCCGAGGGCTTCCTCTATAAGCCCGGCTTCAAATCCATTCACCGCGGTCGGGCGCCCGGCGCTCCGGAATCGCCGGGTTTCAGGAGATTTTCCATGGCTGTGCCAAAGAAGAAAACCTCGCCGTCGCGGCGCGGGATGCGGCGCTCGGCCGACGCGCTCAAGCAGCCGGCCTATGTCGAGGACAAGGATTCCGGCGAGCTGCGTCGCCCGCATCACGTCGATCTCAAGACCGGCATGTACCGCGGCCGCCAGATCCTGAAGGCGAAGAAGGACGTCTGAGCTTTAGGGTCTGGAGGGGAAAATGTACCTCATCGGTGTGCCGCTGCTGGTCATCCCCTTTGCCGTCTACAACATCATCGAATTCCTGACCCCCGGAGCGACGCCCGCCGAATTCTGGGCCGCCACGGTGGCGGGCGTGCCGCTCGCTTCCGGGGAGCGCTGGGTGCTGTCCGCCGGCGATCTCCTGATCGCGGTCTCGATCCTCATCCTGTTCGTCGAGCTTGTGAAGGCGACGCGGCTGTCGTCGCGCTCCATCATCGATCACGTGCTCTCGACGCTGCTGTTCATCGTGATGCTGCTGGAATTCCTGCTGGTGAAGCAGGCCGCGACCGGCACCTTTTTCCTTTTGCTCATCATCTGTTTCGTCGATGTCGTCGGCGGCTTCTCGGTCACGATCCGCTCGGCGCAGCGCGACATCACCATCGACGGCACCGGCACCCCCGTCCAGCACGGCTGATCCCCGGAAGGCTGTGGGATTTTTCGGATAGGATGCCTTCCAGGAAGATCGAGCGGCGGTTTCGATTCCGCTCCGCCGAGCCGGAATCGAAAGGCGGGCCTGGGCCGACCCGCGGCGCCGGCGCATTTTTTTCGAGGCAATCATGACACGCGATTTCCATCTGCCGGGCCGTTCACCCGTGATGGCCTGCGAGGGCATGGCGGCGACATCGCATCCGCTCGCCACCCTGGCCGCGATCGATACGCTCAAGGCCGGCGGGACGGCGGCGGATGCCGCGGTCGCGGCGGTCGCGGTGCTGTGCGTGGTCGAGCCGCACATGACCGGTATCGGCGGCGACTGCTTCTGCCTCGTCTCGCAGCCCGGCAAGCCGGTGTGGGGCTACAACGGCTCGGGCCGCTCCGGTGCGAAGGCGACGCCCGAGGCGCTGGTCGGCCAGGGCCTGACGGAAATCGGCATGACGTCGATCCATGCCGTGACCGTCCCCGGCGCCGTCGAGGCGTGGGACGTCATCCTGAATAACTTCGGCCGGCACGGACTCGACCGTGCGCTGCGTCCTGCCATCGGCTTTGCCGAGAACGGGTTTCCGGTTGCGCCGCGTGTCGCCTGGGACTGGGCGAGGCTGGTCGACAAGCTCAAGGGCGACAGGGGAGCAACGATGCATACGCTGTTCGACGGGCGTGCGCCCGCGGAAGGCGATGTCATCCGGCTTCCCGCTCTGGCGCGAACCTTGAGGGCGATCGCCGCGGGCGGTCCGCGCGCGTTCTACGAGGGCGCGGTCGCGGAGGACATCGTGGCGGCGCTCGCGCCGCACGGATCGTTCCTCACCGTCGAGGACATGGCCGCGCACCGTGGCGAGGCCGCCACGCCGGTCGCGACGAATTACCGGGGCCTGGACGTGCTGGAACTGCCGCCGAACGGGCAGGGCCTCGTCGCCCTCGTGCTGCTCAACATGCTTGAAGGATTCAACCTGCAGGAAATGGAGGCCCTCGGTCCCGAGCGTTTCCATCTTGTGCTGGAGGCCGCGCGCATGGCCTACGCCGTCCGCGACACGCATATCGCCGACCCGATCTACATGCGTGCCTCCGTGCCGGCGCTGCTCGACAAGCAGTTCGCCGGTGCGCTGGCCGACCGGATCGACCCGGCGAGGCGCACGCCGCTTCCGACTTCACCGACGCCCGGCAACGACACGGTCTATCTTACCGTGGTGGACCGCGACCGCACCGCGGTCTCCTTCATCAACTCGCTCTACTCGGGGTTCGGCGTCGGCATCTGCGGCGAGAAGTCCGGCGTGATGCTCAACAATCGCGGCGCCTGCTTCGTGCTCGATCCCGGTCACCCGAACACGTTCGGCCCCAACAAGCGGCCGATGCACACGATCATCCCCGGCATGGCGCTGCGCGGCGACCGCTGCGAACTCTCGTTCGGCGTGATGGGCTCGCACTACCAGCCGATGGGCCACGCCCATGTGATCAGCAACATGGTCGATTACGGCATGGACGTGCAGCAGGCGCTCGATGCGCCGCGTGTCTTCTTCACCGGCGAGCGCACCGAAGTCGAGCGCGGGATTCCCGCAGCCACGATCGACGGGCTGAAGGCGCGCGGCCATGATGTGCATATGGCGCCGCTGCCATGGGGCGGCGGACAGGCGATCCGCATCGACTGGGAACGGGGAGTGCTGGTCGGCGGGTCCGATCCGCGCAAGGACGGCTGCGCGCTCGGCTATTGAGCGCAGCCGTCTGGCGGTGAATCACGGAAAACGGTGAATCCTTTCCAGCACGTCCTCGTAGGCGGCGGCGGCTTCCTGCGGCGCGGCGCGGCGGCGCTCGCGCGTCTGGGGCGCGCCGTGGCGGGTGGCGATGAGATGCGCAAGGAACGGCGCGGAGTTCCGCGCGGGCGGCGGCAGGGTCCCCTGGTCCGTGGCGGGCGCCACGACGGCCAGAGCCGTGCCGGTCGGCGTCGCGGCCGGCGGCGTGTCCGCAGCATCATCCACGCCGGGATTCGGGAGGGCCGGCGTGAAACCCGGAGCGATGGACCTCGTTACTGACATGGCCTGCCTGTCTCAATGTAGGACGCTGGCGGTCCCTCTGAGTACGAACTGGCAAGTCCTGTGCCGTGGCTTTGGTTCAGCCTAGGCGCAATTCGTGTGTGTCGATTTTCGAATATTTCACGCTTTTATCGCAAATTGGAGCGAATCGGGCGGGGCGCCTAGAATCCCCGTGCGGAACAAGATCACTGCGAGGCGCCATCCATGCCCCAATCCGAAACGCAGCCGGGCCGCGCCACCGTGGATGCCGCGCGGATTTTCACTTCGGTAGGCGACGTTCCCTATGAATGGCAGATCGACAACGACGCCCTGGTCTGGGGCGATAACGTGCGGGCCATCCTCGGCCTGTCCGAGACGGACGAGATTTCGACCAACCGCGCGTTCGTCCGCCTGCTCGATCCCTCCACGCCGCTGACGCGCTTCGATGTGGTGATGCGTTCGGGCGACGGCGATCGCGGCGAGGGCGTGTTCTATCAGGTCAAATACTGCCTGCGCCCGCGCGACGGCGAGCGCGCGCCGCTGTGGATCGAGGATGTCGGCCGCTGGTTCGCCGGTCCCGACGGCAAGCCGGTGCGCGCCCACGGTGTCGTGCGCGTCATCAACGAGCGCCATGCGCAGGAGCAGGAACTCGCCTATCTCTCGCAGTTCGACGGGCTGACCGGCGAGATCAACCGCTGGAAGATGACGGAGCTGCTCGGGAAGGCGCTCGACGAGTCGGTGAAGTTCCGGACGTCCTGCGGCTTCCTGCTCGCCGCCATCGACAACCTTGCGCGCATCAACGAGGCCTATGGCTACGACGTCGCCGACGATGTGATCGCGTCGGTCGCACGCAGGCTGCGCAGCAAGATGCGCGGCGCGGACGTGCTCGGCCGCTTCTCCGGCAACAAGTTCGGCATCATCCTCAACAAGTGCACCATGGACGATCTCGCCATCGCGGCGGAGCGGCTGCTCGCCGGCGTGCGTGACGATGTGGTGCAGACCAAAGTCGGTCCCGTCGCGGTCACCGCGACCATCGGCGGCGTGGTGGCGCCGCGCCATGCGCGCTCCATCGACGAGATATTGTCGCGCGCACAGGAAGCCATGAATGCGGCCAAGGCGAAGCGGCGCGGCTCCTTCATGGCCTACCGTCCGAGCCTCGAGCGCGAGGAACGCCGGCGCGAGAACCTGCGCTCGAGCGACGAGATCGTCAGCGCGCTGAACGAGCGCCGCGTGGTCATGGCGTTCGAGCCGGTGGCGCATACGGTTTCCCGCGAGGTCGCGTTCCACGAATGTCTCATGCGGATCCGCCGCCCGGACGGATCGATCGCCAAGGCGCAGCACGTCATCCCAGTCGCCGAGCATCTCGGCTTCGTGCGCCTGCTCGATCATCGCGTGCTGGAGCTCGTGGTGGCGGAGCTCGCGGCGGCGCCGGACTTCCACGCCAGCCTGAACGCCTCGCCGATTTCGGCCACCGATCCGGACTGGTGGTCGGCGCTGACGACCCAGCTTCGGCGCCACGCCGGGGTCGCCGAGCGCCTGATCATCGAGATCACCGAAACGGCCGCGATCCAGGACATCGACGACATCCGCGGCTTCGTGGCGCGCGTGAAGGACCTCGGCTGCCGCATCGCCATCGACGATTTCGGCGCGGGCTATACCTCGTTCCGCAATCTTCGCAGGCTCGGGGTCGATATCGTGAAGATCGACGGTGCGTTCGTGGAGAACATGACGCGCTCGGAGGACGACAGCGCGTTCGTCCTGACGCTGCTCGATCTCGCGCGCCGCCTGAAGCTCAGGACGGTGGCCGAGCGCGTGCAGGACGAGGAAGCGGCGGCGGTCCTCGCCGCCAACGGCTGCGACTACCTGCAAGGGAAGCTGATCGGCCTCGCGACGCTCGACCGCAAGGCCAGGGGAGAAGCGGCGTCGGCCGCATGAGGGAGCCCGCGCGGGCGCGCCGGCCGGTTATTTCTTTTCGCCCTCGCCGAGCCGGTTGAGGCGCTTCTGCATCTCTTCCATCTGCCGTTTCAGATCGTCGATCTCGTCGGACCCGGAAGCGGCGGCGCCCGTCTTGGTCTCGCCGGCGGCGTTCGCGGACTGCTGCGGGGAATTCTGGCGCGCGAAGGGCGCGAACATATTGAAGGCACGCTCGAACATCTCGATGTTGCGGCGGATCTGCTCCTCCATCGGTCCGAACGTGCCGCTGCCAAACGTCTGGGCCATCTGCTCCCGGAACTTGCCCTGTTCCTTGGTCAGCGACTCGATGGAGGCCTCGAGGAAGCGCGGTACCATCATCTGCATGCTGTCGCCGTAGAAGCGGATGAGCTGGCGCAGAAAGGTGATCGGCAGCAGGTTCTGCCCTTCCTTGTTCTCCTGCTCGAAGATGATCTGCGCGAGCACGGAGCGGGTGATGTCGTCGCCGGACTTGGCGTCGTAAACGATGAAGTCGCTGCCCTGCTTGACCATCGTGGCGAGGTCTTCGAGGGTCACATAGGTGCTGGTGCCGGTGTTGTAGAGGCGCCGATTGGCATACTTTTTAATGATGACGGGTTCTTCGGGCTTCGTCATGACGCTCTAATGGTACTGCCCCGGCGAACCCCGGCGGCTTGGGTACCCGCAAGGCTAGGCGGTTTTTTTCCGGCAGGCCACCCTTTTATACGGCGCCCGATGGCGTCCGCGCCGCCCTTCGCCCTTCATTTTCCTGTCGCAGCCGTATGTTTCGACGCACCGGCGATTGAATTGACACTGAAAGTCGCTTTATCAAGGATGCGATTACCCGTCCCCAACCCGGAGCATTCTCATGGCAGACGATATCGTCATCGTGGGCGCGGCGCGCACGCCCGTCGGCTCGTTCAACGGCGCCTTCGGCAATATGCCGGCCCACGAGCTCGGGCAGGTGGCGATCCGGGCCGCGCTCGAGCGCGCCGGCCTGGAAGGCAGGCGGGTCTCCGAAGTCATCATGGGCCAGATCCTGACCGCAGGGCAGGGCCAGAATCCCGCGCGCCAGGCGTCGATCGGCGCCGGCATTCCCGTCGAGAGCCCCGCCTGGGGCGTCAACCAGCTTTGCGGCTCCGGACTGCGCGCGGTGGCGCTCGGCTATCAGGCCCTGCTCAACGGCGACAGCGACGTCGTCGTGGCCGGCGGCCAGGAATCCATGAGCATGGCGCCTCACTGCCAGCACCTGCGCGGCGGCGTGAAGATGGGCGCGTTCGAGATGATCGACACGATGATCAAGGACGGCCTGTGGGATGCCTTCAACGGCTATCACATGGGCAACACCGCCGAGAACGTCGCGCGCCAGTGGCAGATCACGCGCGAGCAGCAGGATCAATTCGCCGTCGCCTCGCAGAACAAGGCCGAGGCGGCGCAGAAGGCCGGCAGGTTCAAGGACGAGATCGTCCCGGTGACGGTGAAGTCGCGCAAGGGGGATATCGTGGTCGATGCCGACGAATATCCGAAGGCGGGCGTGACGATGGAATCGGTCGGCAAGCTGCGCCCGGCCTTCGCCAAGGACGGCACGGTGACGGCGGCGAATGCTTCCGGCATCAACGACGGCGCGGCCGCCGTCGTGCTGATGAAGGCGAGCGAGGCCGCCAGGGGCAACCACAAGGTGCTGGCGCGCATCGCCTCGTGGGCCCACGCCGGCGTCGATCCGGCGATCATGGGGACGGGACCGATCCCGGCGTCGCGCGCCGCGCTCAAGAAGGCGGGCTGGAACATCGGCGACCTCGATCTGATCGAGGCCAACGAGGCTTTCGCCGCGCAGGCCTGCGCGGTGAACAAGGACCTCGGCTGGGATACCTCGAAGGTGAACGTCAACGGCGGCGCCATCGCTCTCGGCCATCCGATCGGCGCCTCCGGCGCCCGCGTGCTGGTGACGCTGCTGCACGAGATGCAGAAGCGCGATGCGAAGAAGGGCATCGCCACGCTCTGCATCGGCGGCGGCATGGGCATCGCGATGTGCGTGGAGCGCTAGTTCGCCGCAGGCTGACAAAGATCAAACGGCGGTCAAGATCGCCGGCTACCATACGACGCGGATGCCCGGCAGCCGCCGGGCATGACGGTCGAACAACGGGGAGGTTGCATGTCTCGCGTCGCAGTCGTGACGGGCGGAACCCGCGGCATCGGGGCTGCCATTGCCAAGGCACTCAAGGCGGCGGGATACAGGGTTGCGGCGAACTATGCCGGCAACGACGAGGCAGCGCAGAAATTCAAGGGTGAAACCGGCATCCCGGTCTTCAAGTGGGATGTGTCTTCCTTCCAGGCCTGCGCCGACGGCCTCAGGAAAGTCGAGGCCGAGCTGGGTCCGATCGAGATCCTCGTCAATAACGCCGGCATCACGCGCGACGCGACCCTGCACCGGATGAAGCCGGAGCAGTGGACCGCGGTCATCGAGACCAACCTCAAT
>Ga0182744_1001072_pt1 | contig 24520 bp, 16 predicted proteins | sample eDN3rd30CKraftMG_FD_128525 | JGI IMG/M metagenome (GOLD analysis project Ga0182744, IMG submission 128525) | Enriched Miracle-Growth compost microbial communities from Emeryville, California, USA - eDNA 3rd pass 30_C Kraft MG (version 2) (version 2) ... | reverse complement strand
GATACAACCCAGCAATTGCATGACACGACGCAGGAGTTTCATGACCAAACGCAGCAACTGCATGATACGACCCAGCAATTGCATGACACAACACAGGAGTTTCATGACCAAACGCAGCAACTGCATGATACAACCCAACAATTGCATGACACGACGCAGGAGTTTCATGATCAAACGCAGAGCACGTACGATCAAACGCAGCAGTTATACGAGGAGACACAGGCCTTACATGACCAGACGAACGACGTGTTAACAGAAACGCAAGATTTACGTCAAGAGGCGCAGGCGAGCAAAGAAGAAACCGAGCATTCGCGTGACGATGCAGAAAACCTGAAACAGGAAATTATCAGTTTGAAAGATGAGGCCACATCCTTAAAAGAAGAAATAGCCAGACTGGAAGATGAGGCGCGTGATTGTGCGGAACAAGTGCGTAATCAACAACACGAAGCCGAACAGATTAAAAGCGAGCTGGATGGCCTTCTTTCAGAGGCGCACAACGTACTGTCGGAAATCGAATCGGCACGAAATTCGGCCTCCTCTGGTGGCGACTTTTCATTTTAGCAATCATGATGGCAGAAGAACGATTAGAATTGCCCAAGACATTTGCCGATCGTTATCAAAAGGCATCTGAAGGTCTGGATCAGTTGATGGCGCAATATCCGGGCATGGAAGCAGGACATCACCTGAAATCGCATTTAGGAGATGTTCGATCTTTGTTACAACGGCGCCTGGTGTTTCCAATGGAGGTTGTCTGGTTAGATTCGCCCAACGAGGCCCAATTGGAACAGTTTCTCGCTTTCTTTCATATTTCCGCTACAGAAGCGGCAACCCTTACACAATCTTTACAAAATCAATCATCCCGTTATGCTTATCGGCATATGTTACAGGAAACGGCTTTAGCGATGGATATCGAAATGTACAATTCTGCACATCTCCCCATCCGTAATACCCGCAAGCTTTTACCTACCTGTAAATTGGTTTACTGGTTTAATGCAGAGGCACCCGATGCGACAGAATTGTTGCCCATTGTCCTGCGGCTACAGTCGGAAGGTGGATGCTTGATCCACATACATGCCTGTGCAGAATCGTTATTGGTGCAAAATGAGGGGCTAAAGGTCATGGCTGTTGCTTGGGATCGGCAACCATCTACCGTAGAAGAGTTATTGTCGTCCCTTCAATTACCGGCGAAGTTGCCTTTGCTGCTGGGATGGCGTTTGGTGGAAGGTTTAGAAAAGATCAGCGATGCCTTTAACCTTTTTATCGCACAGCAGGAGAAAGATTTACGTACTAAGAAGTTTCATGCCCAACAAGAAGTGAACGGTGTGAAACAAGAAGAAAAGGCCAATCTCCGGGAGGTGTTTCAGCAGGCAAAGACACAGTTACAGCGCGATTTTAATGAATTTGAACGCGGTGTAAGCGAACAGATCCAGCGTTTAGGGCAGAAGGCCGATGAACGTTCGCTATTGGCAAAAATCAGCCAATCGGTTCAACAACTGGACCACTTAGAATCGGAGGTGGTGATGGGAAATGTACGGCTGTGTTTACCACAAGGAACCGTGGAACAACTTCGGCGGCAAGTACAAGAGGCTTTTCAGATTCAGGTTGATCAAGATATATTTGCCCTGAAGGAGTTTTTTAAACAAGTAGAAAATGATTTACAACAATTGCTTGCGAAACATTTCATGTCGTTTGACTATCAGCCACAAATACAGCTGAACCTTTCCCGCATTCGAGCCAGTTTACAAGAACATGTTCAATTTCAGCAAAAATATACGGTAGAGAAAAGGAAATTGCAGTTTGTTGATTATATGAAAGGGGCCATGGCACCCTTTATGGCCCTGAGTTCTTTGTTTATGTTGTTTATGTTATTGGGAACAAACCTGAGAAGGGAGGTGAGCATGGGTAATAAACTGATTACCGTTCCCATTATTCTCGGGGTTTGTGGGTATAGCCTTCGGCAGTTTATCAGGAATACCCGGGCGAAGGAAGCTCAGGACCGTGAAATGGAGTTGCAACGCATGCAGGAGAATTTAGTAAATGAGGCGAAAGGCATGATCCGCAAAGTGAGCGACGATTGGCTGCGTGATCTGACCACTGCCGTTCGGGAAGAACTAAACAACTTTATTGCCCATCTTGATCAGGTTTTTGCACTTGCGGCCGAGCAGCATAAAGAGCGGCTTCAGCAAAACCAGCGCACGGTGCAAAGGCGCTTGCAAGGTATAGAACAGCGCGAACGGAGCCATCAGACGACTTTACGAAGCAAAGAAACGTACGATCGTTCTTTGGCGCAGTTCAAGGGAGAGGTAACCCAACAGTACCACCAAATGTTACAGCAGCTATGATTATCGGCATTGATTTAGGAACGACTTATTCTTTAGGGGCAACGTTGAATATGGACCATCAGCCTGTATTGTTGCCCGATAATTCGGATAAAAATGTGCTGTATACGCCCAGTGTGGTGCATATTAATGGCAATAATGCTTTTGTTGGCCAATCGGTGATGCACATGTTGGAACAGAATCCCGAGATGGGCGTTATCCGTTTTTTCAAGCGATATTTTGGCGATAATAAAGAACTGCATTTGGAAAGCACCGGAGAGGTTTGGTATCCTGAATCTGTTGCTGCGCTGGTGTTGAAAAAGATTAAATACGATGCCGAGATATATGCCTCCAGCAACGTGGAGGGAGCGGTGATTACCGTGCCGGCACATTTTACCGATGCGCAACGCAAGGCGATCATTCATGCGGCGGCGATGATCGATCTACCGGTAATGGGCTTGGTAGAAGAACCGGTGGCGGCCGCCATTCACTATGGGTTAAGCCAGAAGGCTTCGGAGCAAAATATTTTGGTATATGATTTGGGTGGCGGAACTTTTGATACGACTTTACTACATGTGAGCGATCAAGGCTTTCATGTGATTGCCAAAGACGGCTTAACCGATCTGGGTGGAAAAGAGTTTGATGAGGCCGTGGCCGAAATGGTACATGAACAGTTTGAACAGTCAACGGGCAAAACATTAGACTTTTCAGGTCGCCAGTTGCAACAGCTCCGGGCGTTTTCTGAGGAAGTTAAAATTGAACTATCCATGCCCGGCATACAATATATTAAAAGGGTTTGCTTAATCGGGAATGAGAGCGTTGAGGTCTTTATTACTCGCCAAGCTTTCGAACAAGCCATTAAGCCGGATGTGGAGCGAACTTTGAAAATTTTAAAACGCTGTTTGTCATCAGCTGGCATACGGGAAGAAGATGTGGATGTGCTGTTGCTGGTAGGAGGATCGTCTATGGTACCCTTCATTCGTAGCTATCTGGCAGAGAAGTTACCCAAACTGGCCAATAAAATTCGTTTTCAAGACCCGATGAAAGCCGTTGTCTTCGGTGCTTCACTCTATGCCCGTATGCTGTCGGGCGAGCAGTTTCAGGGAATGGACACCCCTTTGGAATTACAGGGTGTAACCGGCTATAATTTAGCCGTTCGGGCAATTGATAGCGACAGTGGCCGCACCATCTTTGATATTATTATTAAAAAGAACCGTCCGGTGCCCTTAAAAGCTAAGAAAACCTATTATACCTCACCTAACAATGGCGGGCAAATGCGGATCGAATTGGTGCAATTTATAGAAGAAGCCGATGTGAAAACGATGGGCGTTTTACAAGTAGGGCCTTTACCCAGCAATGAAGCGAACTATCCCATCGAAATTACTTTGGAGTATACCGAAGATAATACGGTGGTATTGCAGGCTTACGATCCCAAAACGGGGCGTGAGCTCGAAAAGACCTTCGGTAAAGAGGGGATGGGAGCCAATTACCTCGCTAGTCAGAAAAGACTGGTACAGAAGGCATTTATCAATAACATTATTTAACAGGGGAATCGATCTCCATGATATAAATAGCATGACAAAACAAGAAGCATATGAAAGGTTCGAGCTTGCTGAGGGTGCCGACTTACAGGAAGTACGCCGCAAATTTTCGGAAATGCATAACGACTACCGTATGCGCATTGAAAATGCGCCCACACCGCGGATGCGGCAAAGTTTTGAACGTGGTTTGGAGAGCCTAAAGGAAGCTTATAGTCTCTTAAATGGTAGCGCCGGTATGGACGATACGATAGACTTGCCACATACGGGGCAAAGCTTCCGTGCAGCGCAAGCACCTGAAACAGAGCGGCCATCGGGAAATACGGATATACCGGCAGATCCACATCAAACGGAGAACACACGGGCGGATCGAACCAAACAGAGCAAACCGAATGAACCACAGCAAGCCAAACAAGAGGTACGTCCGGCGAAGAAGGCAAAATCTTTTGGCTGGGGTATCTTAGTGGGGGTACTGGTGGTTTTCTTGCTTTTATCCGTTCCGATATTGATGAAGCTTTGGAAGTCCAAAAAGCGTGATACAGCGCAGCCGGTTGAGCAACCGATTGTTAGTGAGTCTTCGCCAGATACGACCGGAGGAACAGCAATGCCGCCTCTGCCGCCCGAACTGCCTGCTGAATTACCATCAGCCGAACAGTCATCTACAGAAGCTACCGTCTCGAACACAAGCAGCGGGAGCAGACAAGGGACGATAACAGCCCAGGCGAAGGCCTTATATGAGCAAGCCATAGCCTTTAATAACCGAAAGGATTATACACAAGCGGTTCCGTTGTTTCGGCAGGCGGCCGAACAGGGAGAACCCAGCGCAAAATATATGTTGGCCCTAAAATATGAACTAGGTCAGGGCGTAACCAAAAGTGAAACAACAGCCAATAAATGGTATAAAGAAGCATTTTCAGCACTGCAAGCGGCAGCTGCTAAAGGGGATGCAGATGCGCAGCTGCGACTGGGGCAGCTTTATCATTTTGCTAAGGGTATTAAACGGAACTTTACGGAGGCCGCTAAGTGGTACCTCCAGGCTGCTAATCAAGGGAAATCTACGGCACAACTCAATCTAGGGGCGCTCTATGCCGATGGCAATGGAGTTAAAAAAGATTTTAAAGCGGCAGTGAAGTGGTTTCGGCTGGCTGCTGAGCAGGGTGATGAAATAGCACAGGATAATTTAGGGGTTCGGTATGAGCGAGGAGAAGGGGTGAAACGGGATTATGCGGAAGCGGTAAAATGGTACCGGAAGTCTGCAGAACAGGGGTATGCGTCTGCACAGGTCAATTTAGCTGCCATGTATGACAATGGAAATGGAGTATCGAAAGATTATGCACAAGCACAGCAATGGTACCTGAAAGCAGCTAAGCAAGGGGATGCAAGGGCGCAGTATAATGTGGGCTATAATTACGATGAGGGTTATGGGGTGGCTGCCATTAGTTGGACGGAAGCTGTTACCTGGTATACCAAAGCAGCCAATAATGGTTATGCTACCGCCAAACGTAAGCTCGGGGAGTTTTACATTTTCGGTGTAGGCGGGCTTGAAAAAAACCGATCGAAAGCCGTGCAATTGTTTCGTGCAGCTGCCAATGAGGGCGATGATTACGCGAAAAGTTACTTACAGGTCATTTCGGATATCGATCAAGGTAAAGTACATTACCTGAATACCTCTGTGGCGGATAATCGGATTTATATGACACCGGAAGACATCACCAAACACAATGATTTATTGCCATGGATCATAACCAAACAGGGAACTGGATGGGCATTTAATGTGCATTATTCGGCTAGTGCCAACGCTCATGTACAAATTTTTCCGATACAACGGGCAAATATGGAAAAACCAGTGCCCATCGATGTGGCGAGTTTTACGAATTATGGTTCTTCTTCTCCGATGGAGGAAGCAAATGGCGAACATAGTGTGAGTATTGCAACAAAAGGTGTAGAAAAGGGATATCGTGCAATTAGTTATGTATACGTTGTAGGGCATTTTCAGGGGGATACAAAAGAAGAGCTGAAAATGAAAGTGCCGATTATGGTTTGCTGGAAACCTAAAAATGCTTATTAAATAGAAGCGAATAGACGATGTACAACCGATGATACAATTAAGGGACAGGGCAGCGGTTTTTGCGGAATATCCGTTAATAGGGGTACTGGTACGGGACTTCCAGTCCTTGGGTTTCGATCCCGATGTGGATGATCCGGAAGACGAATGGTGTGACGCTATGCTGCTACCTGAGGTAAAGCTTGATATAAGGAACGAAATACTGATGCTGCCATGTGCTGTTATTCAAACCTATCCGCAACAGTTGGCTAAAGCCTTAATTGCGCTGTTGGAACGGTTGGGTTGTGAGCAGCTCGTGTTACTGGGACATGTTAAAATAGATTTGTTTGGTGATTCCAAAGATACTGACCCCGAACTTTTGCGCGTGCGCAGCACATTGCAGGCCCTCATTGGGCACGCTTCCTTCCAAGAATGTATCAAACTGGATTTGGCATCTGTAGCACCTTTACTGGATATATTTTTTTGGTTGGGCCGACTGGATCCTGAGCTGCCGGAATATGTGTTTTGGATGGATGAAGGTCAGCGATTCTGTTTTTTCATTTGCCGCTACGGAAATATCCATTGGCTCAGTTGGCACAAACAAAAGCATCTGGAAAAAAAATACTTTCAAGAACTGGGTTTCCGTTTGGGTGCAGATTACGATCAGTTTATTTGAGTGATGCACTAAAAATCTGTTGCGATGATATAAAAAAATAAGATGATGACAAAAGAAGAAGCACGCCGCATACTGTCCCTGCCGTCTGATGTCGATACCGAAGCCATCCGTGTCCGCTTTGCAGCGTGGTATACATTAAATGATCAGGCCTATGATGACGCATTAACCGAAGGGATGAAGGCCTTACATGAACAGCAGCTTCGAACCTTGGAGAAGGCTTACCAGGTGTTGACCGATACCTCCGTTATCCACGATATGGGCAACCTGCTGTCGCAAGGGAAAGGATATGTGGCCTATGCTGCCCCCGGCCGGGGGCAAGAGTTGAATCCCAATGAGGAAGAAGCACTCGCTTTTTTTGCATTGGATGCCCATGCAAGTGCACTCGATATAGAAACACGTTATAAGCAATGTAGGGAGGAATTAACGGAGGCGATGGCTGCGGTTAAACTGGAGGCTTCGAAAGAACCCTTCCGCAAGGCATTGGAGCGTGCAGAAGCTTGTTTGAAGATTGCTATATCAAGAAGTGTATTCAACCATGCGTTAGCTAGTAGTACCGTAGAGAAAGATGATGAAGGGATCGATTCCGAGAAGTTTCCTGATACATCCAAACATCCAAACGTACCATTTACTAAGCGTGTTTTATTAGGGTGCGCACTGCTACTATTGGGTGCAATGATTGGTTTTGGGTGCTGGTATATTCGTTCATCTTCTCCTAAACTGACTTCTTCGATGAGTCGGGATAATCAAATAGATTCCGTTACCAAAAAGGTTGTACCTCCACCTATACCCATCGTCCGTAAGGCGGAAAAACCGGTTGTAACAATTGAAAAACCGAAGCGTTCCGAAAAAAAAGAAGGTGGTCCTTCTGCTGCTGAAGCTAGAAAGAAGCTTGCTGATTTGGTATCGAAATATTCAAATGGTTACTACTTGTTGCCGGTAGCGGATGCCTATAGTCCGATGAATATTTTACCCACGATGACAGATTCTATACCAGTTAATCGGAGTTATATCGCTGTGTCATTTGGAGCGGTAGATACATTGGATACGCGCGGTTTAGTGCTTTATCCGGATCAGGTCATTAGAGCAAGTATACCCGGTAAACCGGATAGTACAGTACGGTATATCCATGAATTTCTTAGTGAAGCGGGTCGGATGGAACGAGAGGAGGCGCTGACTTATATTCGACTATTGACCAAACCGAAGAAAGGGGAAGCAAGTGCTGAATCTCCTATTGTGAAAGGCGCAGATAATCGCCCATAATATTACCAGATTTATCCGATAGTATAATACGATTTCGGATAGCCATGGAGCGAAAGACGGGGTTCGAACCCGCGACCTCAACTTTGGGAAAGTTGCGCTCTACCAACTGAGCTACTCTCGCTAATTTGATGAACGAAGTTAGGAAATCTGGCAGATTTTTGCAATGTCCTTTAATAAAGTAATAAAACCAACACTATGAATTAATATTGACTTAATAGGTTATTCTTAGTTTTGCAGGGATGCTATTGGATGAATAATAGGGTTAGCAGTACTTTGGATCAATGTAAAAAGTATGTATTATTGTATCGAATCAATAATGCTTTCGTAGAGAGAATTCTCTTATGAGCCAATTACGTGCCATCTAATACATCGCAACCATTGTCATGACTAGGTTAACCGATCAGAAATTGTTGAAGAAACTCGCTGCCGGAAATGTTCGGGCTTTTGAACAATTGGTGAAGAACTACCATGCCAAGGTTTTTTTGTTTACCCGGAAGTTGATCGGAACAGATGTATTGGCAGAAGATCTGACGCAGGAGATTTTTACAACCATTTGGGAACGCCGTGAGCAATTAGGTTCTATTCTTTCTTTAGATAATTATCTTTTTATACTGGCGCGTAATAAGGCACTCAACTTATTGAAAGAGCAGTCCGCTCGGCACAATAGGGAGAAAAGTTATGCGCATCGTTTTGAACAACAAATAAATGAAGAGGATCGTATCCATCTGAATGACTATCAACGCTTTGTTGGGAAATTAGCAGATCGGTTGCCTGATCGCCGTCGAGAGATTTTTAAATTAAAAGTAGAAGAAGGACTGAGTAATGATGAAATCCAAAAACGACTGAAAATTTCCATGCAGACGGTAAAAAACCAATTAAGTAAGGCCTATATCAGTATTCGGGAATCACTGACCGAGCATCTTGCCAAATAAAAAATAAAAAAGTATGACGTGCGTAGTACGTTATACCCAACGTCTTTGTCTTTACTAAAAATGGACAGAGAACGTTTCGAACAATTGTTTTGGAAATATACGGCGGGTGAGTTAAGCCCATCGGAAAAAGAAGAGTTTTTTCATCAACTGGAACAGCCTGAATATGCGCTATTCATGGAAGAACTTACACTGAAAGTTTGGGACGAAATTCCAAAAGAATCAGAAGTAAACTTTTCCGGAAAGCGACGAGTGGAACGGATTGTTGCACAAGTTAAACAAAGGGGTAGTCGGCGTTCCTATCGTTGGATGCAGGTAGCCGCGGCTGTTTTATTGCTACTAGGAGGAACGCTCTTTTATAATCGGAAAGCATGGCATGACTTCGGTGAAAAAAAACAGCAGCTCGTGTGGCATGAGCTCCAAGCCCCTTATGGCCATAAAAAGCAAATTAGCATGCCGGATGGCACGGTGATTTATCTGAATGCCGGAAGCTCACTGAGATATAGTGATCATTTTAATAAAACCGATCGGCAAATTTACTTGAAGGGTGAAGCTTTTTTTGATGTAGCAACCCGGGCCGACCTTCCTTTTGTCGTAAAAGGCAATCAGCTTGATATACGTGTATTGGGTACTTCTTTTAATGTCTATGCATTTGAGCAAGATTCCACCTATACCGTAGATGTATTAACTGGTAAAATAGGTGTTCAGGATACCATTCTTCAGGCAGGGCAACGGTTGGTGTACTCCAAAAAATCGGGTGCCATACAATTGGCAAAGATTGCGAATCCGGACATGATATCGGCGTGGAAAACAGGGCAATTGGTTTTAAATGGGCAAGGTTTCGATGAAGCGGCAGCTATATTGGAACGGTGGTATGATGTTCGGATTCATTACGATCCAACTACGGTGCAACACTGTCGGTTTGTAGGTAAGTTTAATCAGTTGCCCATTGAGCAAGTACTGCGCATGTTGAGGCAAACTTCTCCATTTACCTATCGGATAGTGGATCAGGATATATTTATTAACGAATAAACTGAGAACAATAAATTATTAAATAAAACAACCCATTGATTATGCATTGAAAAATTACTTAAGAAAAAAGCTACCGGCGTAGCGCCAGTAGCTCCATCAATGGTGTGCCACAAGGTCTGGAAAACAAGGTGGCATTTCCATGCACTAACAAGCTAATAAATAACTTAACTTATTAAAATGTTCAAAGATAATGATTTCAAATGGAACCATTTGTAAACAACAATTGATTGTCGTTATGAGATATAGTGCCATACTATTATTTTTTATCGGCATCCATCTAGGCGCACTTTGCGCAATTCGTGCCGAAGCACAAAGTTTGTCGAATACACGGGTATCTGTGCACGCCAAAAAAAGCAATTTAAAAGATATTTTTAAAAGTGTGGAAAGCCAAAGCGTTTTCGCTTTTGTATTTAACGACGGAAAGATTTTTAACGATGCTCAAATTTCGATCGATTACGAAGGCTCTCTACGCATGCTATTAGATAAGTTAAAGGAGCGTTCGCCTATCCATTATGAACAAAATGGCGGCAACATCATCGTTACTTATCAAGCACAACAACCTGCTGCTACGCTTACAGGAAGTGTTACCGATATACAAGGGCAACCGCTGCCAGGAGCTCGTATTACCGTGAAAGAGTTGAATCGAAGTACAGCTGTTGATCAGCAAGGACATTTCAGGCTGACCTTACCTGCGGGCACTTACACGGTAGAAGCACACTTTATATCGTATCAAACAGATAGTCGGAGGGGTGTATCGTTTGCCGCAGGAGAAAATAAATCACTTGCCTTTACTTTGCAACAGGTGGTGGATAGCTTGGATGAAATTGTGGTGGTGGGATACCGTTCGCAAACGAAGGCCACTTTAACGGGGGCGGTTTCGACGATCAACATGGAGACCAAGGCCAATGAACCGCTTACGCATGCTTCTCAGGCTTTATATGGCTCGACCGGCATTTGGGTGAACCAAGCTGGTGCCAAGCCGGGCAATGATGGAACAACCATTCGGATTAGGGGTGTAAATACCTTGAGTGGAAATAATCCATTGGTATTGCTTGATGGAGTAGAGTATTCCCTATCGGAAATTGACCCCGCAGATATCGCTTCCATTTCTGTGTTGAAAGATGCGGCAGCGGCTATTTATGGATCCAAATCTTCTAATGGAGTTATTCTTGTCACATCAAAGAAAGGACAGGCCGGTAAATCGAAAATCGAATTCAGCAGTCGTACAGGCTTTCAAGAAGCGACCTATCTACCTGATGTTGTGTCTGATCCGATTTTATATATGCAAATGCGGAATGCCGCGGAGCGGAATTCAGGAAAGCAAACCGTTACTTACTCAGCAGACCAGATTAACGAATATCGGGAAGGGATGGCTATTGATCCATCGGTATATCCGGCAACGAACTGGTTTGATATTGTCTTAGATCAGGGAATGATTCAGCAGCACAATGTACGCGTTACGGGTGGAAACCAACAGGTCAATTATACCGCTGGACTGGGGTATATGAACCAAGCAGGGGTTTTTATTGATAATGACGATGCTAAGCGCTATTCATTCGACTTGAAAGTATCTGCTCAAGTAACAGATCGATTAAAAATCTCGGGGGCCATTACGGGAAATCTGCGTAAATATAATGAAGTGGGATATGGCACCGGGACAGTCATGAACACCCTCATGCGGGCCCTTCCGATTTTCTCCGATTATCATCGGAATAATATGTATGGTTCCACTTGGTTATACACCCCGGGGCGTAATAATGTAGAAAACCCGCGCATGGAAGTAGAGCAAGGGTTTACCAAGCGGGATTATCAAGAGTTTTTGTCGAGCTTAACCTTGGATTACAAGCTGCCTTTCGGAATGAAGTATAACGGTATTTTCGGATATCGGAAAGTCGACCATTGGAGCAAAGATTTCTTACCAGAAATGTATACGGTAAATCCCAAGACGGGCGACCGGAAAATTTTTAACTCCAATGCGCCACGGTTAAAAGATTGGGATGCCTATAACGCCCAATATTCTATTTCGCACCGTTTGACTTGGGAAAAATTGTTCGCTGATAAGCATCAGGTGCATGTGATGCTGGGGCAAGATTATCAAGTGAATGATAACCGGAATTTTCAGGCATACAATTATGGGTTTTACGACAATTCGTTACAAGAACTAAATGCGCTCAAGGATCAAACCAATGCCCAAGCTACCGGAGGTTCGACTTTAGATAAATTAGCCTCGTTCTATAGCCGTCTGGCTTACACTTTTGATGAGAAATACCTGTTTGAAAGTACTTTCCGTATGGACGGGTCTTCCCGCTTTGCACCGGGTAATCAATGGGGGTTTTTCCCATCTGTGCTGGCTGGCTGGGTAATCAGTAAAGAAAATTTCTTTCACTCCCGTCAGATTAATTTGCTGAAACTACGGGCATCTGTTGGACGTTTAGGAAACCAGGCAGTAGCTATTGGAAGTTATAACAGTCAGGTGATCATTGACAACGCTTATAATTATAGTTTTGGTGGAACCATCAGTGGTGGTGCAGCGGTAAATGCCTTAAACGATCGGAATATCAAATGGGAATCGACACTATCATATAATGCTGGTATTGACCTTGAGGCATTTCAACAACGGTTGAGTGTAACGGCCGACTACTTTTATAAACGGACCTTTGACATTTTACGTCCAGTAGTAATCGCCAGTCAGGTAGGTGGACTCGCTGGGCCTACGTTGAATTTAGGTAAGGTAGATAATAAGGGTTACGAAATCGATGTGAATTATCGCGATCACATTGGTCAGGTAGATTATGGAATCAATGGTTCGGTTACCTATGTGAAAAATAAAGTAGTGGATATCGCTGGTCAACAACAGATTTCAGGTCGATACATCATTAAAGAAGGTTATTCGATCAATTCTTATTACCTCTATCAAGCTGATGGATTCTATCAATCGCAAGCGGAAATTGATCAAGCAAGTGCCGTATACGGTACACGCTCTAAATTACGTTCGGGATATGTAAAATATGTCAACACTAATAATGACGGTTATATTGACGATCAAGATAAGATTATTACTGGAAGTAGCATTCCTTCGTATATGTTTGGCTTTGGTGCGCACGTAGGATATAAAAACGTGGTTTTGCAAGCACAGTTTCAAGGGGTAGCTGATGTAGACGTCTATCCAACAGCCAATTTGGCATTTCCATTCAATAATGGTGCAGGAGTTACCTATGAATGGGCACGCGATTCATGGGCGGAAAGTAATCCAGATTCAAAATATCCCATTTTGACCACGGCTACCGATGCACCGGAAAATTTTATTAATTCTACCCAATGGTTGCAGGATGCATCGTATATCCGGATGAAAAACATTCAATTAGGTTATAATTTCCCACAATCCATTACAAAAAAGCTTCATATCAGTAAGCTGATGGTATATGTAAGTGGTGAAAACCTGTTAACCTTCTCCAAATTTAAAATGTGGGATCCGGAAATGACGACTACCAAGGGCGATTTATATGAATACCCTAATCTGAAGGCCTATACTGCCGGTATTAATCTCGTGTTTTAATAGCTATAGGAAGCATAAATTGAATATAAGACATGTTTGAAATGAATAAGAGAAAACTATCTATCATACTGTTAGGGGTACTTTGCCTGGGCTTTTCTGCCTGTGAATTGGAAGTAGAACCTACCGATAGCTATGATCAAGAAACGTTCTGGTACGGTGCTAAGACAGCGAAGGCCGGACTTACTGGATGTTATGCAGGATTGAAGGACAACGCAGGGCCATTGTACGGTAATGCTTCTGTGCTTTGGGAAGAATGTGCCTCGCCCAATGCTTATAATTATGACAATCGTCTGGGTTGGAATAGTATTGCCTTGGGCACCCATACGGCAGACATAAGTGTTGTTACCAATAGATGGAAATCGGCCTATACGGGCATTGGGCGCTGTAATCTCCTGTTGGCCAATATGGATAAGAATAGGGAACTATCACCAGATGAAATCGTTCAGATGAAGGCACAGGCTCGATTTTTAAGGGCACTGTATTATCAGGTACTGATTACCTATTATGATAAAGTACCTTTCATTACAGATGCACCAGCGGTTGATCAAGGAACGCTTGCGCGTACCGATCGGGCAGAGATCGTATCATTTTTGATAACAGAGCTAAATGAAGTTGCGGGTATTTTGCCCGTACGGTATACCGCTTCAACCGATCAAGGGCGTGCTACACGAGGCGCTGCGTTGGCTTTAAAGGCGCGCTTATTATTATATGAGGCTAGTCCGCTCTTCAATACTGCTAACGATGGGGAAAAATGGAAACAAGCTGCAGATGCAGCGAAAGCGGTGATGGATTTGGGTCAGTACAGTTTATACGCTAGCTATAGAGGGCTTTTTTCACAAACGGCAGAAAACAGTACAGAAAGTATCTTTAATGTGGAGTTTATGGATGAACCCAATATGGGCAGTAGCTTGGACATTACACTCCGTCAGTTCAATAATGCAGCACCACTCCGCGATTTGATTGATGCCTACTGGATGCTAGACGGAAAACCCCGTGCAGTATCCATTTACCAAAATGCTTCGGACTATGAGAATCTAGACCCCAGATTTAAGCAGACGATTGTTTACCCAGGTGCTACTTTTATGGGCGAAACGGTTAAAACCGACGGAACCAATGTCAATTTCAAGGTCATCCAAACCGGCTATACATTCAAGAAATATACGATTTATGATGCTGGTGCGGCTTCTGCTTACGATGCGGCGTTGGGCGAATACCGATCGCCCATCAACTATATGGTGCTTCGGTATGCTGATATTTTGCTCATGTATGCTGAAGCAAAGAATGAATTGGGTGAGCTTACTGAAGATGTTTGGAACAGTACGATCAAAGTGATCCGGCAGCGGGCCGGCTTTACGGCAGCTACGGCTTTGAACTATCCGGGAAATGATGCAACAGTATTACAGCAGCATATTCGCTATGAGCGACGTATTGAGTTTGCAGGGGAGGGGTACTATTACAACGATATCCGCCGATGGAAGATTGCGGAAACCGTGCTGAATGGGCCGATTAAAAAATTTGATGGAACAACCATTATTAATCGCACGTTTAATCCAAATCGTGACTATTGGTGGCCGGTACCATCTACCCAAATAGAACAGAATCCAAATTTACGGCCAAATAATCCAGGATGGGGCAATTAGGTTAAATGGGAGAATAGATTAAATGATATGCAAATGAAACAAGTTATGTTAGTAGGTATAAAAAGTATCTTATTGGTATTGGTGCTTTCGTTTTTTGCTTGCAAAAAAGATCAAAAGCCCATTATGGATTTTTCTGGAGGAGATGACAGTCAGGAGCAACCGGAAACAGAGGTGCCTAGTTTGGCTGATAGTAAGCGACCTATCTTGATCTGCGAGCAATCGCAAGGGCGCGTCATTATTGTTGATTCAACTTCGCAAGGTATTATGTGGGAATGGAAGGCAGTAAATGCGCTTCCGGCAAGTGAAGCCAAATGGTTTAGTGAAATTGATGAGGCGAAACCGGTTTATAATAAGAAATATGTGTTGCTGACTGCCTCTAGTGGTGGAGCGGCTCTCGTTCGGGTTGCTGATAAGAAGATCATGTTTTATGCCAATGTAAAAGGCAGCCCGCATTCGGCTGAAGTACTTCCGGATGGCAATATTGTCGTGATTTGCAGTACCTCATCTACAGGCGAAGGTGATGCGATCAAAATTTTCCAAGTCGATTCTCTACACTCCAAGGTGGATAAAGAAAAAATTCGATATACACTGAATTTTGGGCATAATGCCGTATGGGATCAAAAACGGGATTGTTTGTGGGCAACGGATAAGGATTACCTTTATGCGTTTACCTATAACCACCATGGCGCTGATCCTCAGTTGACGCCAACAGCTGATTTAACACCTGTACCCGACGATCAGCCACATGATCTGTTTCCCGTTTATGGACGTGATGCATTGCGGTTGACAACAGCCAACGGCATTTATGAACTGAACCCAGAGACGAAAGTATTTACAAAAGTTGGTTTTTCTATGCCTAATATTAAAAGTGTATCTAGCGGACCGTCTGGTTTTGGGACACTTTTGCTTAAACCAACAGAGTCTTATTGGTCGGATATTTTGATCAATTCTAATGGTGTCCAGGCGTACCAAGGAGTGGGTTTTAAAATGTACAAAGCCCGTTGGTTTGTAGACAATCCTTTTAGTTATCCAGCAAACGATGAATTTAAACAAACGAAATAAGATGAACGACATTTTTAAGAACAAACGGCGATATGCCGTTCTATTCCTGTTGGCAGTCGTATCTGTCTTGATCTATACGGCTTGTAATAAGGATGAACAGGAAAGCTTGGAGCAACCGGATTTCATTCGCACGACCTTATCCGCTACACTAACGGTTGAGGGTGGAGAAGCCTTCGATCTTTCGGTGCCCCAAGATGCCTCGATAGAGGCATATGAATGGACGGTGCCTGATCTTTTAACGATTGTGGAAGGACAAGGAAGCTATAAAATTACGGTTAAAGCAGCAGAAGACGGAGGAATCATACCCGAGCGAAGCATTTCGGTGATCGGAAAACGGGCGGGGAAAGCCAGTTTTCCACGCATTTTTTATCAACAGATTACCATTCTGACCCCTCCACCTACATTAGAAGGCTATACTACCAAGCGCTATGGCAGTAAAGTATGGATGACACAGAACTTAAACGAAGCGGGAGAAAATGGTGACTTAGGTTGGGCTTATAACAATGACCCACAAAAGGCCGATATCTATGGGCGTTTATATACCTGGCATGAAGCGATGACCGGCATACCACATGCGACAGCCGAGCAAAATCCTTATCAATGGGGTAGCGAAGGTGTTGATGATGCGGGCAAACCCTATGTGCTGGATGGGTCGCCTTCTGGATCTTTCAATATCCAGATTCAAGGAGCATGTCCCATGGGTTGGCACGTGCCCAATGTATACGATTGGTACGACCTGATGGTGGCTATCAAAAGTGAATATCAAGTACCTGGGAATTCCTTGAATGATGTGGCGAATAGCAAGGAAGGATATATCATTGCCTGGGATCGGGATAACGGCTTTACGGCAGGTTTAAATTTAACCAATTGGGGTGTTGTAGGTCCTTATCTAAAGGCCGGTAGACCTATTGCAGAGGGCGGTTTATGGCAAGGAGGAACAACGTTTCACTATGGGGGAAACAGTATTTTCCCAGATGCTGATTATCCGTTATATGTTACTGAAGCAGGTAATATTGCTTTTGATATATTGCCCTCCGGTAGGTGGAATGGGAGTAAACAGGCATTTGAGCAGGAAGGATTATATTCCTATCATTGGACAGCTTATTTGAAGGAGTCGGCAAACCATTATCCGTTAAGATTAACGGTAGCATCTGGAAATGCGAATTTTTCTAATGGTGAAGAGACACCTGTTAATGGGCTTTGTTTGCGTTGTGTACTGAATTATTAATGGAAGCTTAAAGCAGAAAGCCGTAGAGCGAAAAGCAGAAAGACATTATAAAGATTAATATATTCCATTGAGGGTGTCTCCTACATTTGCTTGCAACAAATATAGGAGGCACCCTCCTGGTTTTTAGCTTCCATTTAATCTTCACCTAAGTGGGCAATGGTTTTGTGTTTAGCCAGTAATTTTGCAATCTCGGCCAATCGCACAAATTCAGTGCGATAACCTTCCTCGTCACCCCCTTTTGCGGCTTTGGCGCGGGCAATGAGCTGCTCATAACTAGCTTGTTGCTTGTAATCAGAGTTACGCAATAACAGCCCTAATTCGGCTACGGCGCTGGCGAAGCGGAAATCATCACTTGCGCTGTTAATATCCATGGATTTATCGTATACAGCCACCTGTTCCAACTGGCTCTTTTTCCCATCGGGTTGTTTGTATCTGAATTTTACGTTGGCAATTTCGTTGTTATTGCCCAAATTGAGTTGTTTCTTTTCGGTTTGGTATTTCAATGGGTCTACACTACCGATATAATCCTCTTTGATGCCTACCGGAACAATCTCATAGAAAGCGGTTACGCTATGGCCTACCCCCATATCGCCGCCCACTTTTTGGTCGTTATTGAAATCACTTTTATCCAGTAAGCGATTTTCATAGCCCAGTAAACGATAAGCTTGTACTTTAGCCGGGTTAAATTCGACCTGCATTTTGACGTCTTTAGCGACCGTAAAAAGGGTGCCGCCAAATTCGCTGATGATGGCTTTTCGGGCTTCTGAAAGATTGTCAATATAAGCATAATTACCTCGACCTTTATCAGCCATAATTTCCATCTTACTATCTTTTAAGTTCACCATGCCGAAGCCGAGGATAGATAGGTTAATACCGCTTTCACGTTCTTCGGTAATCAGTTCTTCCATGGCTTCATCACTGGATGGCCCCACGTTGAAGTCACCGTCAGAAGCCAAGATGATCCGGTTATTGCCTCCTTTAATATAGTGTTCACGTGCTAATTTATAGGCCATTTTAATACCAGCCCCACCGGCAGTAGATCCAGCGGCAGTGAGGTCATCAATGGCGTCTCTCATTTTCATCTTTTGGTTGCCCGGTGTACTTTCCAATTGAATGTGGGCATTATTTGCATAGGTTACAATGGCTACCCGATCTTTATCGCGTAATTGATCGATCAGCATTTTGAGCGAGGTTTTAACCAATGGTAAACGATTCGTTCCGGCCATGGAACCAGATACATCAATTAAAAAAACAAAATTGGATGGTGGTAACTCAGTCGTATTCACAGATTTGGCCTTGAGCGCAATGCGCAGCAATTGATGTTGCGGGTTCCAAGGCGCTTGGGAGAGTTCGGTAGAAATAGCTACTGGTTTTTTTTCTGAGGGGGATTGGAGATTGTATTGGAAATAATTGACCATTTCTTCAATGCGCACGGCATCCTTAGGGGGCAGTTCTCCTTGGTTGATGAATCGGCGGATATTGCTATAAGAAGCAGCATCCACGTCGACTGCAAAAGTCGATAAAGGTTCGTTGTTGGGATCAATAAAACCCCCTTCCTTGATTTTTTGATAGGTTTCTGTCGGATGGGGTTGTCGCCAGATAAAAGGCCTGGCGCCGTTGGCAGCCATCATGGCCCGATCGGAAGCATAAGCTCCTCCTGTGAGCTTACTCTTTTTCTGCGTGCCTATACCAACCACTACTACTTCGTCTAAAGCCTGGTAGGCCGGTTTGAGTTGGACGTCCAATATTTTCGCTGAAGTAATGCGTATACGTTCTGTTTCAAATCCAATGTATCGAAATACTAGAAACTGATCTTTTGCATTTACGGTGATGCTATAATGACCTTGCTTGTCGGTTATAACTCCTGTGGATGTGCCTTCTGTGGTGACGGAAACACCAGCTATGGGTTGTTGAGTCGATTGGTCATAAACCGTTCCGCTAATGGTGCGGTTATCGCTGTTGGTAAAGCTTACCAAGCTTAAGGACAGCAGAAAAAGAATACCTATTGCCTTCATAATTATTTGAAATTTTGGCAAAGGATGCAGAAGCGATTAAAATTTCATAAATCATAAAAAAAAATTATCTTAACGCTCATATGCATTGGTTTACTCATACTAAAAAATCGAATCCAGTAGATGACGAGGCCTTGGTAGCCCGTTATCGCAAAACAGGCGATTTGGCAGTATTGGGTGAACTCTATCAGCGACATGCGGAAATGGTATATTATGTGTGTTTGCGCTATTTAGAAGATAGCGAGCGCTGTAAAGATGCAGTTATGCAGATTTTTGAAGAATTAATTGCCAAGATTAATAAGCAAGAAGTTAAAAAGTTTGTTACCTGGTTATATGTATTAAGTCGGAATCATTGTTTAATGCAATTACGTGCCGAAAAGAAAATGCATATCGTTTCGATGAATGAATTTGTGGAATTTCCAGTAGTCGTGCATCCTGATGACCAGCATGAGAAAGAGCGGCAACTGACCGCTTTAGAAAAGTGTTTGGAAAAGTTAACGGAACAACAGCAAAAAAGTGTTGATTTATTTTTTCTAAAGGAAAAATGTTACAAAGAAATTGTTGAGCTGACAGGTTATAGCTTAAAAGAGGTAAAAAGCTATATCCAGAACGGAAAACGGAATTTGAAGATTTGTATGGAGAAACGTCGTGGAAAGGAATAATCGTACAGACATAGCGTTGATCAAGCGGTATCTAAAGGGCGAGTTGAATGCGCTGGAGATGCATGAACTGGAGCGTCGCGCTCAGCAAGACCCGCTATTGATGGATTTAATGATGGGAATGGAAATGGCTGATCTGGGAGAGCATGAAGTGGCTGTGTCTGCTATTCATGAACGGATACATCAGCGACTAGCGAGTAACAGTGAGCCAAAATCTGCAACAACAAGGATATGGTTTGCCGCTGCAACTGTTGTCTTTGCCCTGTTGGTTGTGGGATTTTGGTTTTTAAAGAATGATCGAGTTGAACGACCTGTTTTGGCGCAAAAACCATCACCTGCAGGCAAGCAAGAACAAACTGTTAGCCCAAGAAAGACGGATTCTGCGCTGCTGGTGGCAACTCATCCGCCAACAGAAAAAAAAGTAGTGAAGGCCCGACCCTTGACAAACAAACGAAAATCACAACAGCTCGCTTATAATGGGGTGAAAAATACACAGAAGAAGCCATTACGGTTTACTAGAAAAGCCGATGCGTTACCTCCATTAAGTGATACTACCGTGCCTGATAGTATGGCGTATGCGGTTACTGAACCGATTAAAATTGATTCTGCTAAGAAGGAGCAACTTTTGGCAGTCAGCGTTAGCGGTGTCGTTACGGATAAAGCTAGTAATGAGCCGCTTCCAGGGGTTATGGTGCGTGCAGTGTCTTCCGGAAATGCGACGCAAACAGATAGCCATGGCCGATTTGCGCTGGTTGTACCTGAAGATAAGAAGCAGTTAGCGGTTTCTTCTATTGGCTATGAACATCAGGAAGTGCCTGTAAAAGGAAACGATAGTATATTGATTGCCATGCAGCCAGCCAATGGGGCGCTTGATGAAGTAGTTGTAGTAGGGTATGGGAAACAGAAAAAAGGGCTATTAACTGGACGTGTTCAGCGTGTACTGACAAACACATCAACCGATAATGACATGACGATAGCTGAGGCTCGGAAAGTAGCGAAACCACTCATTGGCTGGGACGCATACGAAAAATATTTAACCGAAGCAACCCAGGCAGTAGCTGGTAAAAAAGGCACGGTAACCATTGCCTTTCATATCAATGAAGAAGGCGAGCCGATTGACCTTTTCGTTTTAAAGGGTTTAAACAATCGACGCGATAAGCAAGCTAAGGGTATTATTCGTGGTGGATCTAAGTGGGAGGTTTTGCCGAAAGATACGTGGGTTAAAGTAGAATTATCTTTTTAATATTTAGCTTTATTCGACTCGGATATAGGTTTCGTGATGAGCGAGATGCCCATCGATATCTAATCCTTCCACCGTAATACGATAAACACCCGGTTCATCTGCTGTGTAAAACGAAAAATGTCCGGGGTTTTGGGAGTCGGCGATGATATCAGGTTGCCAATCGATTGTCGTACGCCTGTCGTTTCCCATTTCCTGAGATGCTTTACTGTAGTCGGGAGCCTGGAAATGACGGATTGCATAAAATCCTTGAGGGCTGAAGGTGGTAATGCCCGGGCTATACAGGTGATTGTCTGTTAGTCGGGGTTGGTCGCCTCTCCTCGTCGTAATAATCAGCACACCACCGTTGCCATACGTACCGTAAATAGCCGTATTGCCAATTGTTCTGAGCACTTCTATGGAAGCCACATCAAATGGATTGATTATATTAAGGGATGATGGATCCATATACATGCCATCTAAGATGATCTGCATGGGGCTGTTTGGTGAACGTGTACTATAGGGAACCCCTCCACGGAAAATAACGCCTGTTAGACGGCCCTGTAGGCACATGTCTAAAGAAGGACAGCTGTTCATGAAGAGTTCATCACCGCTGATCATTTGATCGGCGTTTCCAGGGCCGTTCAGATTGGACGAGTACTTGGCCGGGTTTTCTTTTTTATCCGTTATCTTTACTTCTTCCAGCACGATGCTTTTACCATCAAATCCTTCCTGTTGTACTTCATCCAACGATCGGCTATTGCGGGGCTGATCGGCACTATCTTTCGAATCGCTGGGCTTAACTGTTACTTCTGAATCCTTTTTGGCTTCGGCGAGCTGTTGATTTGGACTATCGTCCAATACAATTTTGACGTTTTTGCGACCCTCGGCATCTCTCGCCTGCACGACAAACTCGGGCTGGTTATAAAAGAGAATTTTATCGAAACTGAATCGGCCTGCTGCATTGGTTGTAGTATCCAATACGGCTGTGGCATTTTGTAAAGACACGAGTGTAACTTTGGCTTGGGCTAGCGGTTCTCCTTGGGGAGTAGTAATTGTACCGCTGATTTTTAATTCTTTTTCTGGCTTATAGACGTTTTTTGGAAATTTTCCCTCACGGATGTCGTGCCAAAAGCTGCGATGCGGCTGTATGCATAGCATCAAATTGTCGATTTGTTGTGGCGTTAATTGGGAAGAGGCTGTCCGTAATCGCGGGCTTTGGTACGTATTGGTGTTTAACCAAAAGGTAGAAAAAATATTGTCTTGGTCTTTTGGGATCTTAGATAAGTTAACCACCGTTGCCGAAAAGGCTCCTACATTGGTGGAATCATGCTGGTTCTTCGGTCGGAACTGAACATGCACTTTCTCCCGTGGCCGGTATACGCGTTTATCGGTTTGTAGGGATAGGTCTAAACGATCCTCAGCGTGAGAAATGAAGAGTGCACGTTCGGCTAGCAGGTGCATTCCTTCATCCAGTAAAGCCAACTGAATGACCCCGGAGGGTAACTTGTCTTTCGGAATACGAAAGGCAAATTGGGGTTTGGTGAGCGGATGTTTAGCTGCATAAAATACCGCACCCCGGCTTTGTGCGATCAGAGAGAGGGTCTGCCCCTGTATGGTAGAGGCCTGTGTATTCACCTGTACCTGTACGTTTTCATCTGTTAGATTGTTGACTTCTAGATGGAATCCTTCGGTCTGAACCTTTGGTAAAGGTGTGCGGATAGTATTGCCTTCATCGACCGAAACAACTGCTGTATATGTTTTTCCCGCTTCGGGTGTCAAGGAAAAATGACCTGTTCCCGTGCTATCACTGGCAAAGTTGAAGAGTTTTTGACCATCGCTCTCCAGAAAACCTTTCACTGGATAAGGCGTTTCTGCTTGTATCGCCTGAAAACCAAGTTTTGTTGGAATACCGCTGATTAAAGAACCTCCTTCGGGATACAAGTGCAACGTTATGGAGTTTTTATCTTTTGGTGCAGTTTCGCCCACATGAATTGTTTTTGTATAAAAGAACGCTTCGTTAAAATTGCGCATCCAATTGGTATAAGCGCGGAGGTGGTATTGGCCAGCTGAAAGTGCTTCAGGTAATGTAAAATCGCCCATGGATAAGCCGGATATGATGGGCAATCGCCTGGACTGTATCACTTCCTGCTGTTTGTTCAGCAATTCTACATACATAATTTTACTGATGGCCGAGAGGAAATTAAATTGACTGACGGTAATATAGGCCTTGAACCAAATGTCATCTCCTGCTTGATAATAAGAGCGATCGGTTTGTAGGTATACGCGTTCTTGGGGATAATTTTTTTGATAGGTTTCCAGGTTTTTCAGTATGCGTTGTAAGGCGTCTGCTGTATCTGTTTTTTGCTGTGAAAATAGCAATGATGGCCAAGAAATTAGGCACAAAACAAAAAACAAAACGACCCTTTTCATGTGATACAAACTTAGATAAGCAAAAAACAATCGAAGGTGCGTAAAGTTTGCTATTAAGGTACTTGAAATCGATTCAATGAAATGGATGGTAGTATAGCATCGGATACCTGATTTTGAATTGCGACAAATTATCCTTAACTTTGGGTAAATTGTCGCAATATGATGAATCAAAAAAAGGAATTAAAAATATACTGGAATGTGCGTTCGCTCTTGGGTGGGCAAGATATCCTCGGCACCCAGATCAAGACTGAATTTGATTTGATTGCTTTGAGTAATCAAGGGCTGACGAAGGCGTCGCTTGATGCATTGGTTGTTTTTTTGGGTATATCCAAAAAGGCATTTGTAGAAGGAGTACTCGATATGTCGGTCAAGACAATTGAGCGTAAAAAAGAGGGGGATGTACTCGATCGTCATACGTCTTCCCATTTGATTGAAATTGCCAAAGTGGTAGAGCATGCCATGGAAGTTTTTGAAGATGAAGACAAGGTGCGCGATTGGTTGGCTAAGCCAAATCGTTCACTCAATGGCATGCGACCACTGGAATTGTTTGCCATGCCTACCGGGCTTGCACTGGTTAATACCATATTAGGCCGGATTGAAGAAGGAGTGTACTCCTGATGTTACTTTACCGCATTGCCAAGTCTAAGCAGCGGGCTACTGACCTTTCTGGAATGGGGTCCTATAAATTCGGAGGCCGTTGGAACAATCCGGGTACCTATCTTTTGTATACCAGCGAAAATAGTTCTTTGGCCTACCTTGAAAATCTGGTACATTTTGATTCTGATATTATTCCTGCGAAATTGTACATCATCGGTATCGAAGTGGCTGCCGATCCTGATCTGCTCTACATGTTGCCAGACCAAGCCTATCCAAAAGATTGGATGAAGTTGGGTAATTTTGAAAACAAACGGTTG